>WNFD01008000.1_pt1 | contig 17989 bp, 14 predicted proteins | sample 5400491 | NCBI WGS metagenome assembly WNFD01 (sample SAMN13153343, study PRJNA577476) | soil metagenome | isolation source: 120 cm saprolite under Douglas fir tree site 2 hole 2 replicate 2 | place: USA:California | collected 2015-04-18 | reverse complement strand
CGACGAGCATCCATTTTCGCTTTGACATCCCGACGATGGTGGACCTCCCCAGCGAGCAAGACCTTGCCGTTTCCTACACAGGCCATCCCCGTGGTGGTGCTTCCTTTGTCGATGCCAAGCGTGACGGGTTGAACGTGCCCCTCACAGGACCAGGTGAGTTGAATGGTAAAGGGGCGGTGTTCTACCACCTTAGCCTTGCCTGTCTGCAACAGCTTCCGTGCTTTGGCTGGCGTGCAAGGCATCAACGGTGTGCTATCCTGATTACGGACATACACATACATGGTGGCTCTAGGCCCTCCTTTCAGAGTGAAATGCTCCTCGCGGCTGTTGAGAGAGCTTTTTGCAGTATCCACACCTTCACGTTTCCGCTACCCTTAATGGATACCGACAGTTGCACCCGACTGGAACCACATCTGGTGGTGTCATGACCATCCCAACTGCTGCTTCCCAAGAAGCCCGCTGGTAGCTCCATGAACCCGGCGTAACAAAACGCTAGATTTTTAGCAGCTATTGACAGTAACGTATTGATATATTTGATAAGCGATTAAGGATAGTATTTTGCCTCGGAATTATGGCATAATAGGCGCAATTGCTCGCGCGCTACCCGTCGATCATCCCAGGGCAGTTTCTCTCCTCTCATAAGTATACTCTGTTCGTGACCCTTGCCGGCCAGCAGGACGGTATCCCCGGCCTGAGCGTGCGCAAATGCGGCTGCAATCCCCTGGGTGCGATCTGCAATACAGAGAAAGTCTCGTCCCTCCTGCTTCCCTGCCTCCTCGGCTCCTGCAGCTATTGCGCGTAGAATACTCTCGCGATCTTCATCGCGTGGGTCCTCGTCTGTTATAACGAAGAAATCTGCCAGTTCTGCGGCAATATGGCCCATAAGGGGGCGTTTCTGTACATCGCGTTCGCCGGCAGAACCGAACACTACCATCAATTTGCCCGGGGTAAGCGGGCGTAGAATATGCAGCACCTTCTTCAAACTATCAGGTGTGTGGGCATAGTCGACAACCACGGCGAACTGTTGCCCCTCGTTAATACGCTCCATACGTCCAGAGATGCCCTTAACCACGCTCAGCCCACGCGCAATGTCGGCTGGCTGAACACCTTGACTGTACGCAGTGGCGATTGCGGCCAGGCAATTGCTTACGTTGAAACGTCCAATCAATGGCGTTTCAATCAGAAATTCGCTGCCAGGTAAGTTCAGCCCATTCCGTTCCATGACAAGCACACGAAAACATGTGCTGTCAGCATTAAGTTGCAGGTCTACCGCGCGAACGACGGCTGCTTGATCTATCCCATAATCGAGGATGGGAACCCGGCAATAGGGTTTCAGCACCTCGTAACTGACATCATCACGATTAAGAATAGCAACTGGTTGCGCTCCCACATCCTTATCCCGCGCCGGCTCCAGCATTTCAAAAAGACGAGCTTTGGCGCGGCGATAACCCTCGATCGTTTTATGGAAATCCAGGTGTTCGTGGGTAATGTTCGTCACGACGCCTACATCAAAATCACAACCGTGTACTCGTTGCAGCGCGAGCCCATGTGAAGTGGCCTCGATGACAGCATGCGTGGCTCCCGCGTCGAGCATCTGCCGCAGGAATTGCTGTACCTCCAATGCTTCAAGCGTACTCTGCCGCGTCGCGTTCTCCCACTCGCGCCCGCCTACCTTAAAGTTGACGGTTGTCATAAGTCCTGTGCACTTCCCTGCTGCCTCCAGTATTGTGCTGATAAGATTGCTGGCAGTGGTCTTTCCGTCAGTGCCTGTGACACCGATGGTGCAGAGGTGCTGTGCCGGGTAATGGTAGAAAGCGCACGCGAGATTCGCCAGCGCGGTTCGTACGTCTCGAACCTCTATATATGCTAATGGCAGCGAGGCCAGGGCCGTACCCTCTAACGCTTCGCCGAGTGCAACGCTGGCTCCATGGCTGGCGGCATCGCCTAGAAAACGCCGGCCATCGGTATGCGTGCCGGGCACGGCAATAAACATTCCTCCTGCCTGTACCTGCCGTGAATCATATGCCAGTGCCATTATCTCGATCTCATAAAGAGAGTCAATCCCGTGCAATGCCAGCGGCGCTTGCTCCAGTGACGCTAATAGGGCTTGAAGTTTCATGTTCCTTTTTTTCTGCATGCTGCGTGATGATTACAAGCTCTACCGCCGTCCCAGAATGCTGGAATGCGGCATGATATATATTAATTAATATACCATTGCTAGTATATCATTCATATTATGAATGATCGTCAATAATATATCGTGCGCACACGATGGTATGGTCGTTGCACGCGGCCCGGAGATGTTCCAGCAAGTACGTTCTGACCAAGCAGCCAGAGGTGCTGATCGATAGCCGCGGCGGTCATAGGGTGACCATGGCTGGCCATCTCGCGGCGGAGCAGTTCGCACGCCCAGATTGTTGCTGCGCGCAGCTCTACCTCCTCCTCTGAACCCGGCTTCAGCAATTCCTGCTTGTTAATGCGCTCAGCCAGGGCAGGATGGTATTCCAGTACGCCGAATTGCCGCAGGTATTGCGGCAACTTGTAATCGGCAAAGGCGGTAAGTTGATCAAAGTCGTGGAATGCTCCCCATCTCTTGCCCCCGAACGAGCCATATATATCCGCGACACAAATCTGTGCACGCTTGAAGAAGCGCACCTCGCGCTTCCGGTAGAGCGCCACATCGTGAAACGAAGGGAAATTCTCTGCCAGCAGCAGAGCTAACCTGACTGCGCTGCCTTCTACCTGCTCGACTGCGCGGGCAAACTGACCATCATAGCGTTCTAACAACACCTGTCCAACTTCATGAATGTTATGGAGGCGTTCTTCAATGAGCGGAATTGTATGTTCGCCACGGAAAATGTGCGCTAACTCTTCGCTACTGATCTTACTAAGAAACTCTGCATCCCACAGCGGTATACCTTCTTCCACCGCTCGCGTCAGTGCGGCCGCTTCTGCCCAGTAGCCATCCAGCGTCTCACCCTGGTATTCTACGCGCCAGCGCGGCTGATCTTTTTCTGCCCAGAAGCAAAAATTCAACGTGTCGAGCGCCAGCAGCCAGTTGACAGTGCGCTCCGTCCCATCATTAAAGTGATACCGGTCATACCACCGGTAGGCATTGAAGTCGAAACCCTCCCCCGCCTCTCGTATCCACCTCTCGCCTAGCCGTTCTAGCTGATTCTTATTAATCCAGGCGTACTCGCCCTGTTCCACCACCTCACGTGTACTGCTGAGCACGCCCAGTTCATCAGGAGCGAGGAGTGTATAGAGCTCTTCCTCGCTGGAGTCATTCCAACCTGCGATTTCTGCCATCTAAAGATGCCTCTTCCTGCCGGATGTTCCTGGTAGCTACCTCTGGATTGTAGCGGTAATCAGCCCTTTCGTCAATCGCCCTGCCAGGTATGCTTATTATCTCCCTGTCATGTTAACAATCATTATGAAAAAATGTTAATAATTTCTCTTGCATCACTTCGCCCTTCAGGGGTATAATTGCATTGCTTAATGGAAGATGTACTGAATTGTACTCCGTGAACGTAGTCACGTTCTCCATTCAGGTACCGGTGATGGTACCTTCTGCTAACCGGAATTTATGTAGCGCCGGCGTTTACTTCAGTGGGAAAAACCCTCCACAGCTTGTTTCTCTGACAGAGTAGCCATGTGAAAGGGAGTTTTATCCTAGTCGTCTTGTGTAACGAGTCAAGGTATGTTAGCTTAAGCTAACAAGCAGACAAAAACCGAAGACCAGGGAAGGAAAGAGAATCTTCATGGAAGAACAGATGATTCAGGATTTTGTATATCGTGCCTCGCGCGACGAGGAATTGCGTAAAGAACTGGCGAGCGATCCCAATACTGTAATTATGCGCGAGGGCTTTTCGCCGCGCGTAGCCCGCATCATCGCCCGCCTCGTGCCACAGTTGGCTCTGGACCAGTCTTTGGAGCCTTCTTTAGGGTTCTGGAAGTGAGTGATCGCATCCAGCCCTCAGTAAATCCATTTGCCGCTCACCAGCTCATGCTTCGTGAGCGGCTTCATTATCTTCTAGCGACATTGCATCCTTTGCTGCACGCCGATGTAGTGCGCGCCTTGGAGGGAGAAGGCAAGCTACTCTCGACCTCTCATTCAGGCCTCAATTCTCCTGATCCACAGCACCCCACTCTCCAAGCTGGCGTCTGGCCGCTGCTGACCTTGCTCGTGGCTCAATCTATTTCACCAGGCGTTGATCCTTTATTAGCGGGCAGTGTAGCTCTGGCGGTCGAGTGTTACGTGTGCGCCATCGACCTTCTCGATGATGTGATGGACGAGGATCAAACCACAACACTACAGGTTCTGGGGACAGCTCGTACTCTGAATGTCTCGACGGCCCTCCTGACCCTGGCGCAGCAGGCCATTCTCTCTCTATCGCAGCAGGGTGCTGCCCCTACACTCGTCCTGCGCCTCCTCGAAACACTCCAGGAGTCTGCGTTAGTCGTTGCTGCCGGCCAGCACCGGGACGTATTGGCCGAACGAAGGCCGGTAGAGGAGTTCACGCGCGAAGAATGTATAGAGATCGCGGCTGCCAAGGCAGGCTCAATTATACGCCTGGCCTGTCGCTTAGGTGCGTTGTGCGCGGGCGCGGACGAAGTGCTGTGCGAGCAGTTTTCAGAGTTTGGCGAACTGCTCGGCATCGCTCATCAACTTGACAACGATAGCCATGACTTGTATTATCTATTACAAGGTAATACCTCTTCTTTAGCGCCTACGGAAACAGAAACCAGCACAGGGCGCGTGAAATCTGACCTGGCGCGGGGGAAGAAGACGCTGCCCATAGTGCTTGGGGCACAGATGTATAATGCTGCTCTTCAGCAATCATCGCTGCAAACCGATCAGGAAAAAGAGGAGTACCTTCGATCACTTCATGAAGGCATCGTTACAACCTGGGGTATTTGTCTACTCTATCGCGAGCGCGCCCGCGACCGTTTGCAGGAGATCGAAGCTCAGAGGCCGGTTGCTCCCCTCCTCTCTATTTTGCTTGACCTTGGGCGACATATCTCTTGCGCATAGATGGCGGAAATAATGGGAGGAGACCTGATGAGATATGTGCATTGGGCACGTGCCAGGGTAGGGCGCTTGCTTGCAGTTGTACTGGCCCTGGTAATCTATTTCCTGTTATTATCCAGTGAGGCTCTCCGCTTCTTGCCCCAGCACGTGTCTGACTTCCCATTGTTTTTTGGCTTCTCATCTCTTGTAGCGCTGCTATTCCTGGCTGTTGGTGCCCTGGTCTGGCTCTATGCGCGTGATCGTCGTGTAGCCCTACTCCTTTTTGGATTCTGTGTTGCGATGATGGTCACGTTCGCTGGAGAAACGGGAACTGTGAATAATGATCCATTGTCCTCACTGATTGTCTTTGTTAGTAGTGGATTGGCTCTATCTCTCTTTGCAGCCTTGTTACTCTTCTTTCCAAGAGATTATTTTGCGGGTTTGCGTTCAGGAGGCGGAACTGGTCGCCGATACTCTTCCTTCTTGTTACGTGGATATGCGGTTGTGCTTGCATTAACTGTCCTGGATGATTGCAGAGAAACCCTTTATTTTTTTACGCATTTAGGCCGTCCAGATTGGATCGATACCGTTGAGTTTAGTTATTCGGGGCTCGTATTGATGGGCATCCTGGTCACTATTATCCTTTCTTATCGCCGGTCTGCTTCCGTACGAGAACGACAGCAGCTACGCATTTTTGTAAGTGGAGTTGTTCTCACCTTTGCTCCTCTCCTGATATTGACAGTCCTACCCGAAATATGGAACTCACCATTGGCAGTCCCTGGCCAATATAGCACAATTACCTTTGCACTCTGGCCTCTCGCACTTGGCTATTCTATCTTACGCTACCAGATCCTTATATTCGATACATATATTCGCCGTGCCGTCGCCTGGATAGTAGGAATCTTTAGCCTGGTTGTGCTTGGTTACACAGTAGGTATACTCGGCAGCATCTTTCTGCCCAGCAATCTCATCGCTTATAGCATTTTTGTTATCGCTGCCATGGCGATTCTAGGTCCACTTACCTGGTGGTTAGCTTACCAGTTAACAGACCACCTCTTCTTCAGCGAAATCAAGCACTATCGCCGGCTCGTTGAGCAGCCCGGTCAACTGTCTCGTGAAAAATTGGACATCACTGGAACGGCACGATTGTTCACTATGGCGGCGACCAATGTCTTTGGGACGCAAGAGGTCTTCCTGTATGTGCTGGATGATGATAGCGGCCACTACCAGCTCTATCCTCCACTCGCAGACGACGATGCAAGCGATGCTCCCCGGCACAGCTTCGTTCAGCGCATGCTGCGCGCTATGAATCCTTCATCCACGGATGGCGCTGTGGATGTGTATTTTTCACTTCTGCAAGATACCGACTGGCTAAGCCTTCACAGGCCCGTCATGGATATCATAGGGCGTATCACCTCTGCCGAGCGCCCGCTGTTGCTCAGCGAGGCCTCCAGGCTGGAGACAGCCAGGCCGACGGGCCTGAGGCGCTATTTAATGACCACGACACCGCTAGATTTCGACCCGCTATTTGCTCCTATTCGCGCACAGGGCAAGGTAATCGCTGTACTGGTGTTGGGTGAGCGCGGAGATAACGGGCAGTATGCAGGCCCCGACTTTGAAGCGATAGCTCTCATCGAGGCGCGTTACTCACCCATACTGGAAACCGCGCGCCTGGATGCACAGGCCAGCCGCCAGGTTGCCATACTCGAGGCCCTATACAGAGGCGTTAGTGCAGCGTCCGGGGCAGGAAAGGCCTTTCAGAGCGTTGACGAGGTCATTGCAGCCTACACGAAGATTGCAGCCGAAGCCGTGCAGGCCAGTGCCGGGACATGGCTCTATCATACGAGCGATCGCCGGTTGCAGCATGCTATCCACGTAGGCCCCGGTCCTGAGTTGGTATCTTCAGACGTTTCAATGTCGCCCAGGGACAGTGACTGGTCTTCCCTGTTCTATCGCGGCGAGAGTCCACAACCATTGCAGGGTTCCTCGAGCGAAATCCCATCGTGTTTGCCCCAAACACCCTACTTTCCTTTCGCCTGGCTCCCGCTGAAGGGGGGAAAGCAGCATATGGGTGTCCTGGCTCTGACCTATCCCCGTCCTCATCTCTTCTCTCAGGAAGAGCAGCGCGTGCTCAGTATGTTCGCTGACCAGTTCGCTGTCGCGCTGGAGAATGCCAGCTTCACCGTGGAGTTGCGCGCGGCCTATGAACGCCAGAAAGAACTGGATCGCCTCAAAGACCAGTTCATCATGACCGCGTCACACGAACTGCGTACACCGCTCACCGCCGTCCAGGGCTATATCGAATTGCTCGAGGCGTATAATCACAACCTTTCTCTCGAAAGGCGCGCGGAATTTATCATGAAGGCCCACCGGGGCTGTGATGAACTGACGCTGCTGGTAGAAAACATTATGGACGCCAGCCGTGTGCAGGTTGACACTGAGAACCTCAATCTCATCCAGGTGTCGCTGCTGGAACCGGTCACGCATATCACAGAGATGCTCGAGGGCGTGACCCGGCATGAACAGCGTACTGTCAACGTGACTATCCCTGCTGATGCGTACGTCATGGCGGATGAGCTTCGCTTGCGGCAGGTGTTGCTCAACCTGGTGAGCAACGCCCTGAAATATTCCTCCCCACAGAGCGATATTGACATTACTGCCAGCATGAAAAATGGGAACGTGAACGTGAGTATCCGCGATCGAGGCCAGGGGGTGCCACCGAAGGACCAGGCTCGCCTCTTCAGGCGTTTTGTCAGGCTTGAGCGGGATATGAACAGTCCCATTCGAGGCGCCGGGCTGGGATTATACATCAGCAAACGACTCATCGAGGCTATGGGAGGACGCATCTGGGTGGAGAGTACGGGTAAGGCCGGTGAAGGCAGCGTTTTCACTTTCACACTTAAGCGAGTGGTGTTAACCCAGGAAAAGAGAGAAAGTGCATTAGAGCGCCAGCAAGCTCTGTAACCCCATTTAAAAGTCAGGTTTGCGCTTTAAGATAACCGTTCGCTTGCGCATACTGCCAGAGGGATTTTTGCAACTGACGCCGCGCCCGCGATATGCGGCTCATCACCGTACCAATGGGAATTTGCAACACATCTGCGATTTCCTTGTAAGACATCCCTTCAATATCAGCAAGTATAACCGCCATGCGGAAGTTAGGTGGTAGCTCGTTTAACGCCTTGTATACATCCTCATCCAGGTACCGGCTCAAAACCTCTTCCTCTGCTCCCGCGCTCAGCTCCTGCCCATTAAAATCCCTGATGCGGTTGTACAGGTAGAACTCTTCACCTTCAGGCAGCGAGGTCGCTTGTGGATGAGTGGCTTGCTTGCGATAGCGATTGATCGCAGAAGTATTCAAAATACGAAAGAGCCATGCGCGAAGGTTGGTGCCACGCTGGTAGGTGTTGGCGAAACGAAATGCCTTGAGCATAGTCTCCTGGACCAGGTCCTCTGCCTCTTGCTGGTTATTGGTCAATCGCAGTGCAGTACGATACAGGCTATCCAATTGGGCCAATACGCCCGCCTCAAAATCCTCGGTGGGGACTTGCGAGTCACTGGCTGCAGCTTGCTCGCTTGGCGCTCCTGGCTGTTCTGCTTGTATGTTAGCTGTGGCTTCGGCACCAGGTACTGTTGGCTGTTCCGGCATGCAAAACTCCTGTGTAGTTGACCTTGTGCGACGTTTGTAGTCACTCGGCCTACTAGCAGTATATCGCACTCGCACCGGGAATGAAAGTCCTGCCAGATATGTTAAAATAGACAGAATAATGACGAGCCAGTGCAGGAGAAGATACTATGTATTGTATAAGTTGTCTTGAGGCTGTTGCTCGTCTTCATCTCTATATTGACCGGGAACTCACTGTCGAGGAAGTTGTAACAGTACGGCAACATCTCTCGGAATGTCAAAGTTGCGAATGCCGCTTTCATTTTGATTCTGGTCTCAAGCGGCTCATTCACGAACGTTGTACAATCGAGCGCGCCCCCGCCCATCTGCGTGAAGCAGTGTTGCGCCTGGCTCGCCTGCCCCGTGGTGAGTTGGCCTATCTCGACCCTGTTCTGGAGATGGAGATCAGAGCTGATATCGAAGAATGTGAATAGTTCCCACGGGGAGAGATCACATCCCCAGCATTTGCAGCAGCGAAAACTTGAGCTGCGCCAGGACAAGCATCTCGCCTATAGTCAGAAGCAGGGCAAGGCCAAAGAATGGCAGTAGCTCTCGATACCGTTCAAATGTCTGGTCGCGTTTGCTCGCGGCAACGATGACAATGAGATTGACGCTGCTCAATACTGTCAGGATGCCGGCGGTACTCAAAAGCGCAATCGGATAAAGAACGAGTCCGTTCTGTGAGGCTACTGCGAAAAAGCTCAGGATCACCCCTGGCAATAACAGGGTAAGCCCCCCCCAGGAAGAAATGCTGCGCTGTTCCTTATATTCACGCCAGAGCAGGCGATTCAAAAATGGTAGTCCGAGCGATGCCAGCCCCAGGCCTGTTGCTAGTCCTGTAGCCAGCCGCAGCAGGTTATGTGGTTGGTACAGGTGATTGAGACCGAGGTCCAGGAAAAACGAGTTGAAGCCATCAACCACTAATGCAGCTATACCCAATACCAGCACCACCATGATAGGCCATGAAGGCAGTCGTTGAGCGCGCCCACGCCCAGTGGCATAAAAAGTGATCAGCGTAATAATGAAACCCAGGTAAATGCCCGTGTTGCGCGCGCACAGCGGCAAGCGCTCCCCACCAGGATAGAATGAATGGCTTGGTAGCTGTGCGCAAATGCCGCTATCAAGCCAGCGCAGGCGGTCGAGTAATGAAGCCCCCGGCAAAAACACAAGCGCGGCCAGCAGTCCCAGGTAAAACAGCGCCAGCAGCCCAGTCTTCCAGGGCCGTGGCGTTTTGTAGGTTGCTTCCACCAGAGACTTTTGTGCCATGTCGCTGATCCCTCTTTCCTCGCGAGCGCTTGTTATGCGGTGACCAGGTTGAAATACTGGTTTAAGTAGAGCAGCAAGTTGAAGTAAATCATTACACCCGCGATAATCATGACCACGCCAGTACCAATCTCGATCTTGCCCAGGTGTGGCCTCAGCCACTTCAGCGCTTTACTTACCTGGTCCAGGCCAAGGCCGAGTAACAGAAACGGTATACCCAGGCCAAATGAATAAACCAGCAGCAGCAGAATGCCTTGTGTGAGCGTGCCGGCGCTGGCAGCCAGAAGCTGGATAACTGGGACGAGAAGGACGAAACTCGAAGCGCTTTTGCCAGTAGAGAAACGGCAATTTGAGTATTCCTGCCATGTGTAACCCGATGATAATCAGAATAATGCCACCCACCTGGCGCAGTTGGAACTGGTGTACACGCAAAAAACTTCCCAGTGCGCTTGCTGTAGCGCCCAACGCGACAAAGGCAAGGGTAAAGCCAAGCACGAACACCGCTGCATGCAGAAAAGTGATCAACCGTATGGGTTTGTCGTCCTGTTCGTTAGTAGATTGGTAGATACTCTGGCCAGCAAGCTGCGCCAGGTAAATAGGTACAAGTGGCAATACGCAGGGCGAAACGAAGGAGATCAGTCCTGCTGCGAAGGCGACACCAAAGCTTAATTCCGATGCATGCATAAACTTTTTCGCATCTCCTGATTGCGCACTATCCATTCGTTTCGCTTATATCGCTCTGATTATATCGCTCTAAGGAGAACTGCGCAACCCGCAGCCCTCTGTAGGGTGCGTTCAATTTTTGCTTCGAGCGCAGATGGCAGGTATGGCAGGGGCAAGCCCTGGTCCCTCGATAAATCGGGGACCTACAAGAGACGGTCAGAGGCCGTCCTAGCGTCGTATAGTAGTGGCCACACGGTCGCTGGGGGCGACCTCAACCCTTGCGAGTGTCATGCAAAAGGTTATTCAGAAGCACTACCCAGACAATCCATCGTGACCCAATTGTCCAGCGCATCAGGAGGATACAAACGAATACTGTGCATATAGCGGTCAGCGCGCGCCTGCGTCAGCTTCCCTGCGTTCACCGCTTGCTCAAACGCTGCCTGGTAGGTAGCAATCACAAAGATACGCCACTTGCCGGGTGACATCCCCTGCTGCCCGGCCAGCGCTTCAATGGACACGCCCGACTGCAACTTTGTCGTGAGCTGGTCGACAGAGAGATGCAGCTTCTGAGCGACCTGTCGCCTGACAATGTTTGCTACCTCTGGCGGTGTGCCTTTGCTCGCGGGGGATGACGACTGCGCGCTAAAATGAGGGTTATTGCTGATACTGGAAGTCTGAGGCGTTTGCCGCACGAAGACCTGCCAGGCCAGCAGCCCGCTTCCCACCACAAGCAGCAGGCCGATCAGAAGCAGGATGCGAGTCCTCCCCTTTTTTTGTTGCTGTCCCGATTCAGTAAAACTATCTTTTGTCATGGTCTGTTCCTTTCTTTGGAGCATGATAGCTCTTCTGGTTTTTATTCATAATGCAGGATGCTGTGGATACTCATGCGTGAGGCGACGAAAGCAGGGCCAGCGCTGGCCACAATCGCCACGGTGATGATGAAGAGAATGGTGCTCAGAATGAGTAAAGGAGAGACAGCAATGTCGAGCAGTCCCAGGAATGTGGCAAGCACCTGGATCAGGATCACGCCGCCCGGCAGGCCGAACACAATACTGAAAGCACAGGCTAGCGCGGCCATAGCCAATCCCTCGACGCAAAAGACCACCCCGATATGCCAGCTGCTTGCCCCCACCGCACGCAGTACCCCGATCTCCAGGCGGTGTTCGAGCACTGATGTTGCCAGCGTGAGCGCCAGGCTGAGCAATCCGACGAAGGCCACCACGATCGCCACGGCGTAGAACAAGCTATAGATGGTGGGCAATGGATCGGTAAATCCTTGATCCAGTTGCTGGATGGTGCGCACCTGCGTGTTTTCTTGCCCGAGGCGTGCCAGAATAGTTGTAATTTGTGCCTGCAACTGTTCTAGCGCCTGAGGAGAGTGGTTACGTGCATGAACGATGATGCGATCCGCGAAATCTCCTGCCCGGTGGATCGCGCCATTCAAGGTGTCAGGCGTGATGAAGGCTTCTCCAAGTGTGCCTTGAGCATCGGAGCTGCCGTCGACATAGTCCGACGCGTGTATCAAACCCACGATGGTCCAGCGCACCTGCGCGGTTTCAATTGGCTGGCTGTCGACTATCAGCGTCAGGGCGATTTGATGGCCAATCTGGAGATGCAGTCGTTGGACCGCGACCTCGTTAAGGACAATACTGCCCTGTTCGTGTGGACGCAGCCAGCGGCCGGCTACCAGGTGTGGCAGATACTGATCGGCAGGCACTGCGGTCAGAAAAAGGCGATTCTCTCCGAGGATTGCATCTCCAAAAGTGACAGGCACAGCGCTTTGCACGTTGGAGAGTGACCGGATCGCGGCCACCGCCTGCTGAGAGTCAGCATTCATATCGATCCGCACATCTGGATGGGCAATCGGGCTGGATTCTGTTGTGACAGCTAGTCCGAGAGAGACATTTCCCATCTGTACGGCTAAGAAAATGGCTCCTGAGAGGGTCAGGGCGACCAGCGTGAAGGTCGTGCGTCCTGGTCTGCGAAAGAGGCCCCGCAGTCCCAGCCACACAAGTTGTGGCACCCACTGGAATTGCCGTCCCCAGGCACGTTTGAAAGCCTGGTCTTTGCCCACCCGCACGCCATAAGCAGCCATAGCTTCGCGCACGGTGATACGTATGCCTGTCCATAGTGGCCAGAGCGCAGCCAGTTGCGGAACCAGCAGGCCGACCAGCACACTGCTAATCAGCACGGACGGTGAGAGTTGGAAAGGGCCAGCATCTAAGGCGACTGCTGCGCTGCCCACGTTAAGCTGCACTGTCGAGCTGAGAAGAGAAGCCAGTTGATATCCTCCTACCAGCCCAAGTTCCAGACCCAGGGCCGTTCCCACCACACTATAGAGCGCGACCGTCAGCAGATAACTGCCCACAATACGCCGCTGGGTCCCGCCCAGGGCCTTCATGGTCCCAATAACCTGTATTTGCTCCGTCAACAGGGTCGTCACTGCATTAAAGATCATCGAGCAGACCAACACTAAGGAAAGCACGGCCAGAAACTGGATCACGGTCAGTGGTCCGGTGATCGAAAGCTGGGTATCCGCGCCTCCCGCGGTCAGACGCCAGGACGACTTGGGATCAACGCGCACATGTTCATTTTGCAGAATCTGCATGATAGCCTGGTAGGTTTGCACAACAGCAGCATCGGGTGTCCTGACCAGAATCTCCTGGCGCGCACTATCACTGCCTGACGCAGTTGCGAGCTGCGTTAAGCCAGCGGGACTGGCGTAGCCAAAGGGATTCGCGCCCGGACCTCCACCCGGCACGGCCCAGCCTTGCGTGCGGGAGATGCCCACAACGCGCAAGGAGACCAGGTGACCATCCTGAGCGACAATAGCAATCGTGTCCCCCAGCGCGGCTGGATATCCTTCTTGCAGATTTCTGGTATCCAATACAATCTCTCCAGGACCAGGGAAGCGACCGCTGATGATCTGAAAAGGCGAGAGCTGAATGGCGTTCACATCCGGGTAGGCAAAGAGTTGTAGCGTATGGTCGGCGCTCCGCCCCGCGAATTGCCAGGGCGCGCTATAGAGCGTTCGCAATTGTATTTTCTCGATGGCGGGCAAACGCTCAATTGCTGCCATTGTCGAGGCGGGAAGTCTGCTCGTGTCTGCAATCATGGTGATGCTGGGAACCGCTGTGGGATCGGTATTGTATAAAAACGTTCCTCCAATCTGGCTATTGGCCTGATTGACCGCAGTAATACCCATCACCCCGATCATGATTCCCAGCACCATCAGGATTGTCCGACCCACGCGCCGGGTGACGTCAGCCACTGCTTTCCGGGTTAATGCGTTCATTGCGCGCCTCCTTCTGCCACCGGATGCCGGGCTACGACCCGCCCGTCCAACAATTCAATGCGGGCGCTGGCCTGTGCAGCCAGGTCCGGGGCATGCGTGACATAGATGATCGTTTTCCCGTGCTGTGTCAGGCTTGCCAGCGTCTCGAAAATCTGGTGTGCCGTATGCGAATCCAGGTTGCCAGTAGGCTCGTCGGCCACGAGGGCCGGGGGATCATTGGCCAGTGCGCGGGCAATCGCCACGCGCTGCTGTTCCCCGCCAGAAAGTTCGCTCGGCAGGCGATTGGCCAGATCTTTGATACAAGCCAAATCAAGACAGACCATAGCCCATTCTCGAAACGTGCGCCTGGGAATGCCTGCACCCCCTCCAAGTTCGAGCGCGAGCAAGACATTCTCCAGCGCCGTCAGCGTAGGGATTAATTGGAAAACAATCCCAACATGTTTTCCCCTCCAGCGGGCCAGGCTGTCTTCGCTCATCTCACGGAGTTCCTGTCCCGTGAAGATGACACGCCCGCTCGTTGGACGATCAATACCGGTCAACATATTAAGAAGCGTCGATTTTCCGCTGCCCGACGGTCCATTGATAGCAAAGAGACTTCCGGTGGGCACAGAAAAGGTCACATCATCCAGAATCATGGTTTTTCTGGTGCGAGATCCGATGGCTCGCGAGAGATGTTCTACCAGGATCAGGGGAACTGGCGGAGAGTCTGGAAGTTGGTGCAAACCTGTTGACGATATTGGCATATATTTTCTCCTGTTCTTGAAAGCATCCTCACCTGTTCGAGGTTGCTCCTCGCTACAGAGATGCTGCTACCAGTCTAGCCGGGCTTTGACGCTGACCGCATCGTCTAAACTTCGAGGTGTGCGCTAGAAAAACTTCGAGGGGTACTCTTCGAAGAACTTCTACTTGTAGAGTGCGAAGAATTGCGAGTGTCCATGTGCGCGTAGCATGCTATACTATGCCTCACAAGGAACCGTCAAGAAAACTGCGATAAAAGTGCGACCAGGCGAGGAGCCAGGCAAAGGGAGATGTATATGCGTTATTCTCAGGCGAGTCGTGTGCTGCGCTGGTTTCTCTTTGTGTGGGTGAGTCTGGTCTATCTCTGGGGACTGCTCCATCTGTTTGTATCAGATGTAGCAGCCTATAAATGCTGGTATTCATCAGTGACACCCGATCATTGCCCCCCTCTGACGTTGCTTTTGTCGAGCTTTCGGATCGGGCAGGTAGTTGCGTTCACCTTGCTGGTGCTGCTGTACGGTATTCTGTTGTGGACTGGACTGGCCGGGAAGATTCCTCAGCGCTGGTACTGGCTCTCTTTCCTGCTGCAAGCCGGATGTGTCTTTGTCATCAGCCTTGTTGTGAAACAGGATAACGTGGTGCTCAGTCTCTACCTGGTCCTCACGTTGGAAGCCATTGGAAGTGGTTCTCTCATTCTTTTTGTCCTCAATGAATTCTTGAGCAGGGGGATCTTCAAGAATTGGACCACGGCCTTGCTCAGCATCTGGATCTCCACGGATTATGCCGCGCTCAGCCTGTTCCTTGTTGGATACCTGATCCTGTACGTGCAGCTTTCACAGGCGCATACACAACTGGAAGTAACCCATACTGAGCTGGAAAAGACACATGAAGGGCTGGCGGTCGCAGCTTCACAAATTGAAACCCTGACCAGGCTCACCGAACGCCAGCGCCTGGCACGAGACTTGCATGATACGCTGTCACAAGGGCAGCTATACTCTCTGGTTATTCGACAAAATTCGCCGCAAACGCCGCCAGAGGGTGCGGCGCTTATTGCTGCCGGAGAGCTCCTGACTCCCGGCTGGAAGCCTGACTGTCTTGATCCTTGTAAGGGATAATTCGGAAGCTGCTCGCACAGGAAATGCAGAGGAATGAGCAGTGGGTTGGTCAGCAAGAGACTTCGCCAGGTCCACTTCTAAATGCACTGGCCGCCGTACTTGTGGCCGTTTAGGGGGATGTACCCCGTGACCTCTAGAAGGTACATCAGGTACTGGGGTGTCGACTACTATTGCCTCGTGCTGGTGCTCTGGTAGAGAGGTTATATGCGTTCTCAGATCGAGCGCGCGTAATGCTTGCGCCATAGATGCTGCGTGCATATAGCGTTCGTTGCGGTCTCGTGCCATAGCTTTCAGGATGACCCGTTCCAGCGCTGGCGAGAGGTCCATATTGAAAGCCATAGGCGGTTTGAGCTTCTCACCGGTAATTGCTTGTGAAAGTTCTGGTAAAGAGCGGCCAGTAAACGGTCGCCTCCCGCTTACCATCTCGTAAAGGACAACTCCAAGCGCGTAAATATCGCTGCGATTATCTAACTCCTGCCCCCATATCTGCTCCGGTGAGGCATAATAAATACTACCAACCAGCTTCTTTGCAATGGTAATCTTCTGCTGGCCCGTTGCCCTCGCCAGGCCGAAGTCCATCACCTTGATCTTGCCCCGGCGGTCCAGCATCAAATTTTCTGGTTTGATGTCGCGATGGATTACGTGGCGTTCCTGGTAGGCAGCATCCAGAGCATCGGCGATTTGTGCAGCGTACTCGGCAGCAAGATGTTGGGGAATAGTGCCATCGCTATGTAACAGACTGCTCAGGGTAGGCCCCTGTATATACTCCATCACAAAGTAGAGCAAGCCGTCTTGCTGTCCGGCATCATAGATCTGCACAATATTTGGGTGATTGAGTCCTGCGACAATCTGTGCTTCGCGGATAAAACGTGCCACGTAGGATGCGTCTTTTGCCAGTGATCGTGGCAGTACTTTGATAGCAACATCACGCTCAAGCGCAATTTGCTTGCCCCGGTAGACAATCCCCATGGAGCCGCGCCCAATCTCTTCTTCCAACACATATCCGCCCAGTGCCTGGTCTGCCATGTCATTCATCCTGCCAACCCTCGCAATTGCATACAGATTCGACTTCCAAATATTCTCTACAATAATAAACGTATCTGGGGTGCAGATATATCATGTGTATTTTGTAACTGCTCAGGACTCCTCACCACCTTCGGTGGTTCGTAAGAGGTGTTTTCTTGCGGGTGGTGCAGCCGCAGGCTGCACCACCCGCAAGAAAACAGACGCGAGCCGCCTCTGGCGGCGAGTAATACTTTAAGTAGAGTGCTCTTGTGGAGATTTAGTCGAGGTAATCCTTGAGGATGCGGCTCGCCTGCGGGTGTCTCAGTTTGCGAATAGCACGTTCCTCGATCTGGCGTACTCGTTCGCGCGTCACCTTCAGTTTCTTGCCAACCTCCTCCAGCGTATGATCATGATCATCGACCAGCCCGAAGCGTAGTTCGATCACCTGCCGCTCGCGTACTGTAAGCTGTCCCAGCACTTTGCGAATCTCCTCGCGCAGCAGTTGCTGATCGGTCTTTTCCACTGGACCGCGATCATGCAAGTCTTCGATGATATCGCCTAATGTGCTTTCATCCTCCTCGGAGAGAGGAGCATCTAACGAGAAGGTCTTTTCGGCCCAGATCAATAATTCGCTAACGCGCTCAGATGACATGCCCAACCTCTGGCCGATAAGTTCAGGTGTCGGTTCCCGCCCCAATTCCTGGTAAAGCTGGCGTGTCACACGTTTAACGCGCATCACCTCTTCCATGATGTAGACGGGCAGTCGCACGACGCGCGTCCCTTCCAGAATGGCGCGCGTGATAGCCTGCTTAATCCACCAGGTGGCGTACGTGGAGAAACGGAAGCCTTTGCGGTAGTCAAACTTGGTAACAGCCCGGATCAGTCCAATGTTGCCCTCCCCGATCAGATCTTCAAGGGAGAGACCCTGACCAACGTATTTTTTAGCAATGCTTACGACTAGGCGCAGATTCGCCTCAATCAATTGGTTACGGGATTCCCTATTTCCCTGCTCGGCACGTTCGGCAAGGTAGGCCTCCATGCTGGCAGAGAGCAACCCGATACGAGAGATCTCGCGCAGGTAAAGACGCAGGCTATCGCTTTGTGTCAAGGTATTTAAGTCCGCTTCCTGGATAACCTCGCGTTCCGGCTCTATCGGTTTATCAGCGTCAAACATCACATTTTGTTCCAAATACTTACTTTTCTCCTGCAAACGGAACAGGATGTTCCTTTTAGCTGGG
>WNFD01014803.1_pt1 | contig 17990 bp, 13 predicted proteins | sample 5400491 | NCBI WGS metagenome assembly WNFD01 (sample SAMN13153343, study PRJNA577476) | soil metagenome | isolation source: 120 cm saprolite under Douglas fir tree site 2 hole 2 replicate 2 | place: USA:California | collected 2015-04-18 | reverse complement strand
TGACGAATCGCGACGTACGGCGTTCCACGCCTGCCGCCAGAGCATGTCGACGGCCGGCAGGAGCTGGAGCTCCTTGAAGCCGTGACCCCAGAACGTGGAGACCACCGCGGCGGACGTCAAGCTCGGCGGCAGGATGCCCTGATAGATGAGCCGGGACACCGATGCATAGGTCAGCGGCATCGTAAAGCCTGTTGCGGCAATGTTGTGCATGGCGTTGCGGCGATCCAGCATGAAGTTCAGGAACTTGTGCGCGAGGACGGGATTTCTGGCGGCCCGCAGCACGGTGTTCGTGTCGTTCGCCACCGGTCCGGCTCCGTCGGGCGGGAACCAGTAGCCGATGACCTCGACCGGCACCCCGCGCGGCAGCCGTTTCGTGGCCGCCACGGCCTCGCCGGACCAGGCGTGATGGATCCATGACTGGGTGGTCGCGAGCTTGGTGCTCACGCTGTTGTCGATACTCGGGCCGACGAGGCTGTCGAGGTTCAGCAGCGCGTCCCTGGCGTTGTTGATCATGAGCGGGTCGCTGGAGTTGATATCGGTAACGAAGTTGTTCAGCATCGCAAGGCCCATCGACTCCCGGTAGTCGTCCAGGATTGCCGTCTTGCCTGCGGCGTTGGCGAGCCATGGGAATTGCCAGCCGTTGGGCAATGTGTATGGGTCGATGTCGATGTGGTCCTTACGCCATGCGATGCCGGTCGTGTATGCGGTGTAGGGGACCGTGTACTGCCAGTGGCTGTCGTAGTACGGGTTCGTGTACACGGGCCAGGCCTCGCGGATATTCGGGATATAGCCGTGATTCAGCGGCTGGATGATCGACCTGGCAACCAGGATGCCGATCAGGTAGGTCGGGGCTCCCATGAAGACGTCGAACCTGTCGCCGCCACGCGACACCCGCGCCAGCGCCTGCGTCATGCTCGAATAGGTGGTGAGCTCGACCCGGCACCGGTAGGTCCGGGAAAAGTCGTCGAGGCAGCGCCGGCCGACCCGCCCCGCCCAGCCGAAGACCTTCAGCGTCGCGTTGGCCTCGGGGCGCTGCCCGCCAGCGATCGACTTGTTGGCGGCGGCGATCGGCCACATGACCGGACTCTGGGGGGCAGGCAGCGGGGAGGGTCGTTTCGGAGCGGCTGAGCCAAGGCCACACGAGGTGAGCAGCGTGCCGAGCCCGCTCGCGGCGACACCGGCGCCGGCCACCCGGCCTAGAAAGGATCGCCTGCTGAGGCCGGGTGGCTGCGCTCGCGGATTCACGCAGCGGAATCTAGCATCTTTCCCAGCTCAGGCGATGCTAGAGGCAAACCGATCGACATTTCGATTAATGGCTGTACTGGTCGTCGATCGCAAGAAAATCGCGGAAGTCCCGTACCGGCTCAGCGCTGAAGACGATACAGCCCTTGGCCCCGACCGCCACGATGCTCGCCGCGAGACCGTAGCGTTCGATCGCCGCGGTGACGCCATCGACGGCCTGCGCGCGCAGCGCGTCAATGCGCTGGTACGCCTCTGGCGTGATGACCTCAGTGAGCATGGCGCGGGTGGCGGCCATCGCGAGCGGGTTGCCGCTGAAGGTGCCGACCATCTCGTAGTCACCGTCGGCGACATGCTTCATGACTTCGTAACTGCCGCCGACCGCCGCGACAGAAATTCCGCCGCCGATCGCCTTGGCCAGGCAGATGATGTCGGGCGTGACTCCGGACAGCCTGGTCACCCCCCCAGGCCCGGCCGTGAGCCCGGTCTTGACCTCGTCGAAGGCGAGCAACCCGCCGTGAGCATGCAGCAGTTCTTTCAGCCCGGCCAGGTAGCCGGGCTCGGGCAGGATGATTCCCGCGTTCATCATGATGGGCTCGAGGATCATCCCGGCGACCTGGCCGCGGTACTCGCGGAGCACCCGGTCGACGATCGCGAGGTCGTTGAATCCCACGATCACGGTGAGGTCGGTGAGCACCCGCGGGATGCCGGCGCTCGCCGGGACGCTGGCCGGCCGGTCGGCCGGGCCGGTCTGGTCAGGTCCGGGGTAGACCGAGACCTGTACCGAGTCATGGTGGCCGTGGTAACAGCCCTCTATCTTGATGATCAGGTCGCGCCCGGTGATGGCCCGCATCAGGTGCACGGCCTCCATGGTGGCCTCGGTGCCCGAGTTCGCGAACCGCCACTGCGGCAGGCCGAAGCGGCTGGCCAGTTCCCTGGCGACGGCCAGCGCATCGCGAGTCGGCTGGGCGAAATGGGTGCCGCGGGCGACCTGGTTCTGGACCGCGGCGACGATCGCCGGGTGACCGTGCCCGGCCAGCGAGACGCCGTACCCGCCGTGCATGTCGACGTACTCGTTGCCGTCGACGTCGTAGAGCTTCGAGCCGGCGGCGTGGCTGAGCCAGACGGGCTGCGGGCGGGAGATCTGCCAGCTCGACGTTACCCCGCCGGCCAGGGCCTCGCGCGCCTCGGCGGCGAGCCGTGCCGACTCGGGCTGGCGGTCGACAAATATGCGTTCCTGCTCGCTGATGATCTCTGCGAGGCTCGGACGCGGGGACGGCCTTCCGGCGGCGAGCGGCGCCTCCGGCACGCCCGCCTCGGGCGTGACCGGCCGTGTGGCGAGCCCGACCGCGCTCTCATCGTTCGAGGCCTGTTTATCGGCCATGATTAGCTCCCTCGGGGGTTGACTGAACATTCAGTCTAAAATGCGGGACGGCGGGCGAGCAAGCCGGAGAGCAAGCGGCCGAGCAAGCGGGCGCCGGCGAGTCGGCGGCTGCGGGACTGGCCTGCGAGCGGCAATCCGGGCTGGGTCCGGTTATGCTCCCGGCTCATGCGCCGTCTGCTGTTCGTGCATCACACTCCGTCGCCAGCTATGCAGATGATGTTCGAGGCTGTACTGGCCGGAGCGCATACGGACGAGATCGAGGGCGTCGAGGTCGTGGTCGTGCCCGCGCTGACGGCCGGTGCCGCGGACGTCCTGAACGCAGACGGGTACCTGCTCGGCACGCCGGCCAACATCGGCTACATGTCGGGCGCGCTCAAGCACTTCTTCGACGGCATCTACTACCCGTGCCTCGAGGCCACCAGGCGGCGCCCCTACGGGCTGTACGTGCACGGTGCCAGCGACACGACGGGCGCGGTCAGGGCGGTCGAGTCCATCACGGCTGGGCTTGCCTGGCAGCAGGTCAGGCCCCCAGTCTGCGTCATCGGCAAACCGGGCAAGGCGGATCTCGAAGCGTGCTGGGAACTCGGGGCGATCGTCGCGGCTGAACTCGCCGGTGACAGCTAACCGACCTGGTCGGCTACTTCGTTCCGTAGTTGAACAGCTGCTGGTTGACCGGGGATACATTCGAACTGGCCAGCACGCTCGTGACGCTAAATGCCACCGCGAAGGCCAGCGCGGCACCGGCAATAACGGCAATCGCCAGTAGTCCTAGTCGAGTCACGAACTCCTCCTTGCCGGACCCGCACCGGATCCGGGGGGCTTGGCCCCTAAGCATAGGGAATGTCCCCGGCGGGGCGCCACACCGATATGAAATAGTAATTTCAGCCGGAACAGCACCAGGTCGGGGCTGGCGATGACGACCTGAGCTCCCGGCAGCCTGGCCAGCGTGGCCAGGTGACCGCGGCGCTGCTGGTCAGGTCGCAGCAGCGGTCCGGCATCCACGACGACGTAGCGCACGCCCGCCGCCGTCAGCGCCGCGGTCAGCGGCCGGGGCGAGCTGATCACGGGAGTCAGCTCCCGGGCCCGCTCGCTCTCGGTTGGAATCGTCGTCCGGCCCACTCTCAGCGCGTCGTTCCAGATCATCGGTCTGGCCAGGAACCGTGGCCAGGGATCGAACACGGCCTCGCCGTGGTTCCACGGGTATCGCCGGTATTGCGCCCACGGCAGCAGCAGAACCGAACCGCGGTGCCGGTCGGCCTCGATGATGTGCCGCGCCCTGAGCCAGTCGGCCGGGTACTGCACCGACTGGAGGCGCCCGGCCGCTCCCCAGGCCAGTCCGGGCAAGAGCAGTACCGGCGCCGCGAGCGCGAGCAGGCCCAGCGTGAATGCTGGCCCGGTGGCCGGCTCGGTACCCCTGATCAGTCTGGAGCTGCCGGGCGCCCCGGGGGCCCTGCTCGCGCCGATCAGGGCCGCCACTCCGGCGCCGAGACCGACGCAAGCCGCGAGGGCCAGGGGAGCGACGAACCGCTGACCGTCGCGGAGCAGCGCGAAACCAGGCCAGAACGAGATCGCGGCCCGCAGCGCGGCCATCGTCGGCCCCGTGAGCCCGAACGCCGCGATCAGCAGGCCCGCAACGGCCGCGATTCCGGCGCCCGGGCAGATCCTGCGGCTCCGCGCGGCGGTCACGTAACCGGCCCCGGCCAGCACCATGACCGCGAGCCAGCAGATTGCGGCTGGCCCGCCGTAGCCGGCCGGGACGGCTTGGGCGTTCCAGATGCCGCCGAGCAGCAGCAGGCTGCCTAGCGCTCCGAACGAGGTATCGGCCCTGGCAGCGAACGCGGCCACGCCGCTGGGATCGGCGTGCACCGGGTTGATCAGCGACGGGATCAGCCACGGCAGGCTGGCGACCGCGAGCACGCTGAGCGTGACGAAGAGCCTGCGGCCGCGCTCTGCCCAGGATGTCCCGCCGCATAGCGCCACGGGAAGGACTCCCAGCAGCGTGATCGACATGGCGGCGAAGCCGCCCATCGCCGCGGGGACGACAGCCGCCGCCAGCCATCTCAGCCTGATCCGCCCATCACGGCCGCAGGCCTCGCGCATTACCCACGGCAATCCCGCGTAGCCGAGCAGCATCGCCCACTGGCCCATGATCAGCCGTTCGGCGACGAATGGATTCCAGGCATAGCAGACCCCGGCGACCAGCTGGGCGAGCAATGGCAGCCCGCTGCCATCGGCGCGCCGGGGCCATCTGGCGGCGAGTAGGGCCGCGGCACCGGAGCATGCCAGCACGAAAATGGCAATCAAGATAAGTTTCTGAACCAAACTCGCCGGGATAATCCTGGCCGCCAGCGCGACGACCAGGTCGCTCGGAACAGCGCGGGGCGGGCCGCCGTCCAGCCCGAGGTCGGCATAGCCGACCGGAGGCCCGGGGACGAACACCATGTCGTAGGAGAGCACGAACCCGCCGGACAGCGCGGGCCCGAGCGCGAGCAGGCCGAGGATCAGCCCAGTCAGGGCAGGCCAGACATGCGGCCGCGCGCCCGTTGTGAGCCTGGCCGTCAGGGCGGGCCAGACATGTGGCCGCGCGTTCCCTACTTGTCCGTCCTGCCCTACTTGTCCGTCCTGGCTGGCCGCGGCCGGGCTGGTCGGCGGCCGCGCTCGCTGAGCGAGCTTGTGCCCTAGCACGCCTTGCGAGCCTGCACGAGCAAGATCGAGGCTGCCGACGGCCAGTGACAGAAGAGCCGGTCAAGCGGGCCAAGCGCGGCTGGCACGTCGTGGTAGCGGGCACCGCGGGCGCTTACTGTCTCCAGGCCGTAGGCAGCGAGAAACTCGACGAGGGCGCGACGGGTGAACATGTGCAGGTGCCCGGCCACCTGGCTGCCCGGCCTGCCGAAGACCGAGCGGAGGCTGACCTCGGAGAAGACCGGCTGCATGCCGAGAGCGAGCAGCCCGCGGTTGTACCAGGCGGCGAGGTTGGGGGTGGAGACCAGCAGCGAGCCACCCGGCTTGAGGACCCGGTGGGCCTCTTCGATCGCCGAGTCCGTATCGACCAGGTGCTCTATGACCTCGCTCATGATCACGACGTCCACGCTTCCCGACTTGACCGGCAGGCCGGTGTCAAGCTCGGCTCGCAGCAGCGTCAGGCCGCGCTTGCTGGCCAGGGTCAGCGAGGCGGCCGACCAGTCCAGCCCGACGAAACGGTGCGCGCGGTTCCGCTGTACCGCCACGCTTATAGCGAACCCGTCTCCGCAGCCGACGTCGAGGATCAGGGCGGGAGCAGGCGTACCCGCGAGAATCTGGGCTAGCATGTCGGCCTGCCTGTGCGCCCGGTCAGGTCCGGACCTCGCCGGTACCGCGGGGTCCTCATAGAAGTCGCGTAGCGGATTGGCCCGCGCCGTGGCTCGTGCGGGCGCGGTCACGCAGGCTCCGACGGGGTCGCGCCCGATGCCTGCGGCAGGTAACCGATCGCGTCTTCGGTGACGGCCGGCTCGTCGGCACCAGCGATGTTCCTGCCCGCCTGCCTGTCCTGACCGGCGACCCGTGCCCTGGCCAGCGCTTCATCGGCAGTGAGCGAGAAGCCGTCGACCGCAGCCGACCAGTGCAGTTGCCTGGCACGCTCACGAGCCGCGTGGCCCATGGCGGTTCGTTTCCTGCCGTCGATCGCGAGGGATGCCCAGGCCGAGGCGAACTCGCCCTCGGTCCGGACCAGCACTCCCGTCTGGTTGTGAATGACAGAGTCCCTGAGTCCTGGAACGCTGAAACCTATGGCCGGGGTGGCCCGAACCGCCGCCTCGACGACGACGATTCCCCAGCCCTCGATCCTGGCCGGATGCAGCAGCAGCCAGGCGGCCGACATCAGCCTGTGCTTCTCCTCCTCCGATACCCGGCCAGTGAATTCGACGCCGGGTCCGGCGAGGCTCTCCAGTCGCTCCCGCTCCGGGCCGTCGCCCGCGATCACGAGTCGGCCACCGGTGACCTGCCGCACCCGGTCCCAGAGGCGGAGCAACAGGTCGATCCGCTTGTACTCGGCGAGCCGGCCGAACGCGAGGAACAGCGGCTCGGGTGAGCGCGGCGCCGGCGGGGGACCTGGCTCCACGCCACTGCAGATCAGCCTGATCCGGTCGGTGGCGACGCCGATGTCCTGCAGCGCGGCGAACGTTGAGGCCGAGATGGTCAGGAACAGATTGCGGCGGTGGATCCACGGCATCACCTTCGACTCGGTCAACCGCCCGAGGGTGGCGATCGGCGGCGGGAAGCGCAGCCGCCAGAGTTCGGTGTGCACGTGATTGACCAGGCAGACGACCGGCTTGTTCGTCCACAGCGGTGCGAGGTACGGCATGCCGTTGCACACCTCGACGACCAGGTCACAGTCGCGCAGATGCCGGCGGAAAGCCAGCGGAGCCCGGGCGAACTGACTGTAGGTCCCGCCGCTGCGTCGCACCTCGTAGGGCCGCTCGCCCACGGCGCCGCCGCAGAGCAGCGTGACGCGGTCGCCGCGCTCGGTCAGGCCGTGCGCGAGGCGGTCGACAAGGATCTCAGAGCCCCCGGCGTCCTTGTTCGCCAGGTCGCGCCAGGCGATGAAGACGATATGACGCCCGCCGGTCATGCCAGCAGGCTCATTCCGCGACCCGTGGACCCCCGGGGCGGCAGCTGGCTGGCCGGAGATTGCCGCTTCAGCACGGTCATGAACCTCCTGGTCTCGCGGCCAGCCGCTATCCGGCTCGCATGATGGAGCACTATTGTGTGATTTCACCAAGATCGTCAAGTGTAGACACCGGCCGGGCTAGCGGGGCGATATTTGCCGTGTTTGGACCGCCAGTTCCCGCTGCAATGAACCTGGCCGGGTCTGTAAAAGCGAGAACTATTCTGACAATCTGGTGCTACCGGAAAGTAGCATGTGTCCTGCCACTGCCGCCGCCAACGTCGCCGTGCTGCGGCCGCGCCAGGTGCGGAGCAGATGTCGGAACCAGGTCAGAGAGGTAGCTGGCGCATGTTGAGGTCCGTCCGCCTGTTCCGTCTGTTCCTGCGTGAGCAGGCTGATCCTGACGGCTTCTACACCGCAATCGCGCACGATGCCGCGAGCCAGCTCACCGAGTTCACCGACGCGGCGGGCAAGACGGTGCTCGACATCGGCGGCGGCGCCGGTTACGTCACAGCGGAGTTCAGGTCACGCGGCGCGAACTGCTACCTGCTCGAGCTTGACGCAGCCGAGATGATGGTTCGGGCAACCAGGCCCGGCGGCCTGATTTACCTCTCTTTCACGAACTGGTACTCGCCGTGGGGCGGCCATGAGATGTCGCCGTGGCATTACCTGGGCGCCGGCCGTGCCGAGCGCAGATATCGGCGCAAGCACGGAAGGCTGCCGAAGAACGCAGTGGGATCCAGCCTGTTCCCGCTGCACATCGGGCCGGTCCTGCGGATGATGCGCGCCAGGGCAGATGTTGAGGTGGTCGCTGCGCGGCCGCGGTACTACCCGGACTGGTGCTGGCCGCTGTTGCTGATCCCCGGGCTGCGTGAGATCGCGACCTGGAATCTGATGCTGATCTTGCGGCGGACCGGATGACATTTGCGCAGGCGACCGGGCAGCACCGGGCGCCCAGCGTGCTAAGTTCCCTGACCGGCGGCGTCGGTGGCGGGCCGGACAGGAACGGGCAGGACAGGAAAGCGTCGCGCACCAGGCGGTGGTCGATCATCGTCTGGCTGGTCGCGTTCGTTGTCCTTGTCCTGAACGAGCGAGGTCAGATCTTCTTCGACACCAAGCTGGGTGTGGACATCGACCCGCTCGGGTTCTACGCGAGGCTCTGGCATTTGTGGAACCCGACGCAATGGTTCGGCACCCTCCAGGATCAGTACATCGGCTACGCGTTCCCGATGGCGCCGTTCTACCTCGCCGGCCAGCTGCTGAAGGTTCCAATCTGGGTGACCGAGCGGTTCTGGCTCTCGCTCCTGGTCGCCGCCGGCTTCGCTGGGCTGGTCAAGCTGGCAGAGGCGGTGCGGATCGGAACTGACCGATCTAGGGTCGTCGCCGGCCTGGCCTTCGTCCTCTGGCCGACCTTCACGATCTTGATCGGCTCGACCTCGGCCGGGATCCTTCCCGGGCTGCTGGCGCCGTGGGCGGTGCTGCCCCTGGTCAGCGCGGCCAACGGTGGGTCACTCGCCCGCGCGGCTGCGAGGTCAGGGGTGGCAGTGCTCTTCATGGGCGGTGTCAACGCCACGTCGACGCTCTACGTGCTGATCTTGCCTGCCCTGTTCATCGCGACCCAGCTGCACAGCAGGCGACGGATCATGCTGGCCGGCCTCTGGGCCGGCGCCGTGGCGCTGTCGACGGCCTGGTGGGTGGTGCCGCTGCTGCTGCAGGGCAAGTACTCCTACAACTTCTTGCCCTATGTCGAGCAATCGGCGACGACGGCCGGGACCATGTCGGCCGCCTCGTTCCTGCGCGGCGCGGGCAATTGGACCGCCTACCTCAATCTTGGCCAGCCGTGGCTGCGCGCAGGATGGGTCATGGTCGCCTATCCGGTCGCCATCTTGGCGGCGGCGATCGCGGCGGGAACCGGGCTGCTCGGGCTGTCCCGCAGGGACCTTCCGGCCGGCGGCTGGCTGCGGCTCAGCCTCGGCGCGGCCGCACTGATCGCGCTGTGCGGCTACCCGGGTCCCCTCGGCGGCCTGTTCCACCAGCCGATCGACCAGCTGCTTAACGGGGTGGCCTCGCCGCTGCGGAGCGTCTACAAAGTCGAGCCCGTTGCGGCGGCCGTACTCGCGCTCGGCATCGCCCACGCGCTCGTGCTCAGAGTCAGGCGCGCAGCGCTCGTGGCCGATCCGGCGTCGCGGACCCTGTGGCACTTGTTCGCCGCGCCGGTCATCGGCCTCGTGCTGCTTGGCCTTGCCTACCCGCAGGTGTCCGGGCAGGTACTGAACGCGGGGTCATACCCCGCCGTGCCGACCTACTGGTACCAGGTCGCCGCGTTCCTGAAACAGCATTCTCCTCGTGCTCCTGCGCTGGTCGTGCCCGCCGCGGCGCACGGCGTCTTTGTGTGGGGCGAGCCGGTCGATGACCCGCTGGAGCCCCTCGCCAGCTCGCCATGGGTCGCGCAAGGACTCGTACCTTACGGCGGCGCTGGCTCGGAACTGCTGCTCAGGTCGGTCCAAGGAGCTATCAACTCCGGCGAGCGCATCGCCGGCCTGGCCGCCACGCTGCACCGGTCCGGGATTGGCTTCGTCGTGGTCCGCAACGACCTGAGCCCCGCGGCGATCGGTTACACGCCGCCTCAGGTCGTGCACCAGAGCCTTGTCAGCTCCGGCTTCCGGCTGGTCGCGTCGTTCGGCCCGGCTGTTTCCGGAGCCGTGACGAATCCGGCCGCGCCTGCGGGCAAGTACTCGCCGCCTGCCTACCCCGCAGTTGAGATATTCGCGGCCGGTCCGGCCACCCTGGGCCCGCCGCCACCCGCCGTTGCCCTGGCCGTGAACAAGACGGTGCTGGTCAACGGCGGGCCTGATGCGCTACTCCAGCTCACCGGCCAGCGCATCCTTGCGCCGTCGGCGCCTGCCGTGATCGCGGGCGACCGGCCGCCGGCCCGCGCCGCGCTCTGGGCAATCACCGATTCCCTCCGTCGCGCCGATAACGACTTCGGGCTGATCGATCCGACCGCGTCGTATACCTACACGGCGACAGAAACCAACCCCACCGATGACCCGCTCGGCAATCCTGGCGGCCCGCCGCGTCAGCTGCTCCCGGCCGGGAGCGCTGGCCATCAGACGGTTGCCGTGCTGACGGGCGCGGCGGCCGTCACAGCGTCATCTTCGGGATCATGGCTGGCCGAGACGCCGCAGATCGATCCGGTCAACGCGTTCGACGGGAACCCGAACACCTTCTGGGCAGAGGCGAATCCGACGACTGCGGTAGGGCAATGGGTCCAGATCGCCTTTGACCACCGCATCGCGATGCCGAGATCGATCAGTATCAGGCTGCTCGATGACTTCGCCGCCAGGCCCGTTCCCAGCCGGCTGACTGTTAGCACTGATGCCGGGACCGTGACGAGCTCGCTCCGGCGGACTGGTGCCGCGCAACCGCTGAAGGTGCCGCCAGGCCTGACCAGGACGCTGCGGATTACGATCGCCGCCGTGCGAGGCGGCGTTCCAGGAGGCTCTGGAGCCGGATTCGCCGACGTAGCCATTCCCGGTGTCATGGTGACCAGGTACCTGAAGCTGTCGCAAGCGCGTGCCGGGGAGATGGCCGCCACTGCGTTCTCCTTCGAGCAGCAGGTGCCGTCACCTGCCAGCCTCGCCAATGTGGCGGCCTACCCACCGCTCGCCAGGACCTTCACGACCCCCGGCCAGGGCTCGTTCCGCCTCGGGGCGAGTGCGATCGCAGTTCCCGGCTCCGCGTTCGATGCGGTACTGACCTCGCTTACGCCCGTTCGCGGCAACACACTCGAGGTCACGGCGAGCTCGACCTACGGATCGCTGCCCGGCCTGGCGCCGGCAAACCTGTTCAGGCTAGATCACCCCGGCCCGTGGATCGCCGGCGGACAGCATGCCACCCTCAGGCTGAGCTGGCCAGGAACGCGCACGATCAGGCAGCTGGTCCTGCAGCCGCTACCGGGCTTGTCTGCTGCCCCGGAAGCCGTCAAGATCACCAGTCCGCAGGGGATCAGGAACGCGAGCGTGGGACTCGGTGGCCTGACGCAGATCGTGCCGCCGCTGACAACCAGCCAGATGACGATCAGCTTTCCGGTGGTCCAGTTCGCGACCACGGTGCAGCCGATTTCAGGTCAGCTAGTCCGGCTGCCGGTCGGGCTGTCGAAGCTGTCCATCCCGGCACTGCGCGGGTTGCAGCCAGCGACGCTCGCGCCAGATGCGAAGTTCGCATTGCCATGCGGTTCGGGTCCGGCGGTTACGCTTGACGGGCAGGTGCTGCGGACCAGGGTCTTCGGGAAGATCGGCGGCCTGATCGCCTTCCAGCCGGTCCATGTCAGGCTCTGCCGCAAGAGTTCGCAGGTTCAGCTTGCGGCCGGCCGGCACTGGCTGGCCGGCGCCAGGCCGGGTGCGTTCACGATCACGGGCCTGAGCCTGATCAGCGTCGGCTCAGCAGGCCAGGCTGCAGCGGGCGGATCTGGCGCTCAGGCCCTGCAAGACCAGGCCGGCCAGCATGCACCGGCAGCCGGTTCCGGCCATCCGGCCCGCTCGACAAAGGTGCTCGTCTGGGACGCTGAGTACCGGCAAGTGCGGATCGCGCGCGGCCCGGCCTCCTACCTGGAACTGCATCAGAACGCCAATCCGGGCTGGTCGGCGACGCTGCGTGGCAAAGAGTTGACCCCGATCACGCTCGACGGCTGGCAGCAGGGTTTCATCATTCCGGCGGGAACCGGCGGCGTCGTATCTCTAACCTTCGGACCGGTTAAGTTCTATCATGTCTGGATTATCCTTTCCGCAGCCGGAGTGCTGGGACTTTTCTTGGCCGCGATCGCCGGGCGAAGGCGCAGGAGCGTGCGCGAGCAGATGGAACGAGAGTCGCCTGCCGGTATCGCGCCTGGCGCGGACTGGTCCGTCTGGCTCGGGCTGGTCGCGCTTGCAGTGCTCATAGCGATCGTCGCCGGGCCGATGGTCCTCGCAGTGCCCGTCGTGGCGTTGCTGGCCTATCGGTGGCCCGGCTGGTATGGCGGGCTGGCCGCTGCGGCGATGGTGGCGGCCGGCGTTTTTACCTCCCTGGCAGCGCATCCAGCGCTGCCAGGGACCGGGGCGTTTGGCGCTCCAGCGCAGGCGTGCGCAATACTCGCGCTTTGCTGCGGCTTGATGCCTGTGCTGCCCGAGCGGCGGGCAGGGGCCGGGGGCGCCGGGGGCTTCGGGGACCGGTCATGATCGAGCGATTCACCGTTCCTGAGGAGCTGACCTGCTATTACGACCGGAAGTGCGAGCCAGCTAACGTCCATCTCGAGGCGCGGATCGCTGGACGGCTTGACGAGGCCGCCGTCCGCGCGGCGCTGCGCGCCGTGCTGGCTTCCGAGCCGCGACTCCTGACCAGGCGTGTCCTGGCCAGGAACTGGCAGCGCAGCTACTTCTGGGAATTCCCGGTGACTCTCGGCGCTGATCCGCTCCAGGCCGTCACCTATGCCGATCAGGCCGGTCTCGATCGCCTGCGGGACGCCTTCCTGTCGGATTCCCCGCCGCTTGGCGTTGCGCCCCCGCTGCTGTTCCTGCTGGCGTCGGGTCCAGGCGGGGACTGGCTCATCCTCAACGCTCACCACGCTTGCTTCGACGGGCTTTCGTGTCTGCGTCTGCTGCGCCAAGTGGCTGTTGAATATGGAACTCGAGTCGCGAACACGAACTCCGCTGCCGACACGGGTCCGGTTGCGACCGCGGGGCTAGCTGCCGATGTCGGGCCGGTGGCGCCTACGGACAGCGCCTCGGCAGGAAAGACCAGGGCTGCCGCGAAGAACGGGCACGACGTACGGCAGCGACCGGCCAAGAGCCGGCGGCCGCGGGCCGCGATCATCGCGCGAATCGCTCCGGGGCGAGGCGGCGCCTCAGCTTTGCCCGGCTACGGCGCGCACCTGCTGACGTGGGACGGTCTAGCGGTCACCGACTCGCTTAGGCCGGCGGGAGCGAGCCTTAACGACCTGCTCATCGTTGCCTTGATGATCACGATCAGGGACTGGAACGAGTCTCGTGGCGCCCGTCGTGACCTGATCAGGATCACGATGCCGGTCGGGAACATGGACCAGGCCGACGCGACCGGGAAGTGGGCCAACCTATCCAGGCTCACGACAATCACGGCGCGTGTGCCGGCCTGCACGCAACCAGCCGAGCTGATCAGGGATGTGGCCAGGCAGACTGGCTACGCCAAGCAGCACCCCGGTCCGCAGGTTGACCTGGCTTCGCGGGCACTCGTGGCGGCGCCTGTTCCAGTCGCCGTCAAGCGCATTCTCCTGCGCGCCGCACTGCGGGTCGCCGGGCCGTTGTTCTGCGATACATCTCTTGTCTCGAATATCGGCGTGATCGGCGAGCTTGAATTCGGCACCGACCAGGCGGCCGAGGTCTGGTTCTCCACGTCCGCGCACATGCCCCGCGGCCTTTCACTCGGAGCGGTCACCGCGGGCGGCCGGCTGCGGCTTGCGTTCCGCTACCGGCGCTCCCTTTTCTCCTCCGCCGACGCGGCTGAGTTCGCTGCGAGGTACGTCAAGGTGCTTGATGAGTTCACCGGGCAGGAAGCGGCGCGGCGATGACCGGAGCTGGCCTGGCCGTGGTCGTGGCACTGCTCGCCACGACCGCCTACCACCTCGGGCTCATCGTCGAAAAACGAGCGCTCGCTGAGCTGCCGGCAATTGACGCGCGACACGCGGTCCGGCTGCTGAAAGTGCTCCTGACGGCGCCGTCCTGGCTGGCCGGTTTCGTGCTGATGCTGTGCGGCTTCGCGCTTCAGGTCATCGCGCTGACCCTGGCGCCGGTCAGCATCGTCCAGCCGGTGCTCGGCTCTGGCGTGGTCATACTTCTCGTGCTGTCCAGGATCGTGCTGCGGGAGACGCTCAAGCGCCTTGAGCTGGCATGCGTCCTGGCAATGACCGTGGCGATCGTCGCGATCGCCTTGTCCGCGGTCGGTCCGGCGGGCAAGGTCGGCCACGAGGCGAGCGGCTTGCTGCTGGCGGCGGTCGCGGTGCCCGCCGGCCTGCTCGCGATCGGGCTCGGCGCCAGCGCGTTGCGACCCAAGCCAGGTGGCCGGCACAGGCTGCCCTCGATCGGAGTCTCCTACGCCGTGGCGTCCGGCCTGCTCTACGGCAATGCGACGCTGGCGATCAAGGCCATGTCCGGAATGATCGCGCAGCACGCGAAGCTCGGCGCTGGGCTGGTGCTCGCGGTCGCGGCGTCGCCGTTCCCTTACGTGACCGTTGGCTGCTCGGCACTCGGCATGCTGATTTTCCAGACGGGGTTGCAGCGCAGCCGGGTGTCAATCGTCGGCCCGGTGTCGAACATCACGGGCAGCATCTTCTTTCTCGTGCTCGGCACCTGGCTGTTCGGTGAGCGGCTGCCCGCCGACCCGGCCAGGCTGGCGCTCCGGCTTGGGGGCATCGTCCTGGCCGCGATTGTCGTGATCGCGCTTTCTAGAAGGCCGAGCCGGGCGGCCCCGGCTGGCCTGATGCCGAGCGCGGAGCCTGCGGACGGGACGGGTGCGCCGATGATCGGAGCCGCGCGACCGCCGGCCACCGCTGACACATAAGGACGGAGATGATCATGCTGATCGAGCGTCCACTGCTCGACATCCTGGCCTGCCCGATCGACAAGAAAGGCCTGCTCTACTTCGAAGATGAGGCGATCTTGTACAACCCGCGGCTGCGCCGGATCTACCGGATGGCGGACGACTATCCGATCCTGATCGCCGACCGCGCGGAGCCGGCCCCGCAGCAGGAGCACGAGCGGCTGATGAAGCGCGCTGGTCATGGCGATGCGGTAGGCACAGCGGGCCTTGCTGCCGACGAGATCGGTGCGGAGTGAGCGGCAAACGCCGTGGCGTGGGGTCGTTACGAGGACGTGTCCTGCTCGGCCAATCCCCTGGAGGACTCATGCGCCGCGTCGCGTGGGCAGTACTGACCGGTCTGGGCGTTTTTTTCATCATGCTCGCGGTCCTGTCGCGATTCTTCGTGCCGGCCCAGGCGGTCAAGTTTCCGCTCAACGAGTACACCAAGACAACGCTGCAGGCGAACAACGCCAGCTACTTCAGCTCGAAGTCGGTCACAGAACTGTCCGGCGTGACGCTGCAGACGACCACCACCACCAAGGGCGATGTCGCGGCGGCGAAGTCCATCGGCAGCTCGAAGGTGGCCGTGTGGCAGACCTACTCGGCGGTCGAGGACATCACCAACCATGCGGCCGTTTCGATCCCCACCGACGGCAATTCGCTGGCCTTCGACCGCAAGACTGGCGCTCTCGTGCCGTGGAGCGGCAACACGGTCGCCGGTAAGCCCGTCAACATCAGCGGTCAGGAGCAGGGCAGCCTGTTCCCGCTCGGCACCCAGAAAAAGGACTACCAAGTCTTCGACACGACGCTGCTGCGGCCGGTGACGTTCCATTACACGGGTACCGCGACGACCGACGGCGTGGCGACCTACGTGTTCGTCGCCAACGTCCCCGCCACCCAAGTCGGTACGAAGTCGCTGCCCGGCGCGCTGGTGGGCTTGAAGCCCAGTGAGGTGACGCTGCCGGAGTTCTACAGCGCGAAGGAGACGTACTTCGTCGACCCGGCGACCGGCGTGCCGCTTGCCGTGGACCAGAACGTGCAGCAGACGCTGCAGGACAATGCCGGTACCACTCGTCTGGTCCTGCTGAGCGCGGACTTCAAGACGACGCCAGCCAGCGTTGCGTCGCATGTGAAGACAGTCAAGGACGCCACTACCAAGATCAACGTGCTGAAGGTGATCGTCCCGATCGTGGCGGGCTTGCTCGGCGTCATCCTGCTGGTCATCGGCCTGGTGCTCAGTCGGCTGCAGCCGGAGGATGAGGAGTACGAGGACGATGACGAGGCCATCCGAGTGCCGGCCTAGGTAGCCGCGGGTACGCAGGTCGCGATCGAAGGTGGTTGGTGGGGTTCTGGGAGCGTGCGCAGGAAGACCCTGGCTGGCTTGCCGTCGTCGAGCCGGACGGGACCGAGCATACGGCCGGTGACCTGCTCGGACGGGTGAATCAGCTGGTGCATGCGCTGCGCGCCCGTGGTCTGCGGGCCGGCGACGGGATCACGGCGCTTGTGCCGAACGGGATCGCCCCGGTGGAACTTTGCCTGGCCGCGTTGCAGGCTGGCTGGTACTACACGCCGATCAACTGGCACTTCACCGCCCCTGAAATCGCCTACATCGTGCGTGACACGGAATCGAAGGCGTTCTTCGTACACGAGCGGTTCGCGCAGACCGGCACGGCGGCCGCGGACGAAGCAGGACTGCCCCAGGATGCCCGGTTCAGCTACGGCACCGTGCCGGGCTTCACGGAGGTGGCTGACCTGCGCGCGGGGCAGCCTACGGACTTGCCGCAGGACCGGACCGCGGGCGCGGCGATGCACTACACGTCAGGGACGACCGGCCGGCCGAAGGGAATCAGGCGCGCACTGACCGGCCTGGACCCCGACGTATCCGCCGACCTGCTGACGGGGCTGCTGCAGTTCTTCGGCATCACCGGCGGCCAGCCCAATGTGCACCTGGTTACCTCGCCCAATTACCACACGGCTGTGACCATTTTCGGCGGCAGCGCGTTGCAGTTCGGCCACACGCTCGTCTGCATGGACGGCTGGGACGCCGAGCGGGCCCTCGCGCTCGTGGACCGCTACAAGGTCAGCAACACCCATATGGTGCCGACCCAGTTCAAGCGGATGCTGTCGCTGCCGGAGGACAGCAGGGCGAAGTACGACATCTCGTCCATGCGGTGGCTGATCCACGCGGCGGCGCCTTGCCCGGTCCCGATCAAGCACGCGATGCTCGACTGGTGGGGGCCGTGCATTTACGAGTACTACGCGGCCACCGAAGGGGGCGGCACGATCGTCACGCCGCAGGAATGGCTGCAACGGCCAGGGACGGTCGGCAAGCCGTGGCCGACCAGCGAGGTGATGGTCGCCGATGACAATGGCGAGGTTTGCCCGCCCGGGGTGCCCGGCACCGTCTACATGCGGATGGGCCTCGAATTCGAGTACAAGGGAGATCCGGAAAAGACCGCGGCGAACCGGCTCCGCGACTTCTTCACCGTCGGCGACATCGGTTTCCTCGACTCCGACGGCTTCCTGTTCCTCTGTGACAGGAAGTCAGACATGATCATCTCCGGCGGTGCGAACATCTACCCGGCCGAAATCGAGGCCGAGATCATCATCAATCCCAAGGTCGCCGATGTCGCCGTGTTCGGCATCCCCGATGAGGATTGGGGCGAGCAGATCAAGGCGGTGGTTCAGCCCGCGGACGGGGTAGAGCCCTCGCGGCAGCTGGCGGCCGAGATCCTCGCCTCGCTTGAGGGCCGCCTGGCCAAGATGAAGTGGCCGAAGTCGATTGACTTCGTCGCCGAACTGCCCCGCGATCCGAGCGGGAAGCTGCTGAAGCGCAGGCTCCGTGACCCGTACTGGGCTGACCGGGCCACGGCGATCTAGGGCTGTCTGGTTTCCAGCTAGCCGCCGTAGCGGGCGGCCGAGCGCGTCAGCGCGGTGACGAGGGCGCCGGCCGCTAGTGGCTCGGGCGGCGCTCCATAGGTCACTGCGAGCACCTGCCGGCGCGTGCCAGCCAGCTCGGTCGCGGCGACCCCCGGATGACGCAGGGCCCGCAAGGCCAGGCCGGGCAGGATGGCGGTTCCGAGCCCAGCGGCCACGAGGGCCTGGGCGGCCACGTAGTCATCCGTGGTCACGGCGATG
>WNFD01003590.1_pt1 | contig 18009 bp, 17 predicted proteins | sample 5400491 | NCBI WGS metagenome assembly WNFD01 (sample SAMN13153343, study PRJNA577476) | soil metagenome | isolation source: 120 cm saprolite under Douglas fir tree site 2 hole 2 replicate 2 | place: USA:California | collected 2015-04-18 | reverse complement strand
GTGACGAAACACGAGTTCGAACACGCGGCTGAAGCCCTCAAGTCCCCGTGCGGCCAGCCGGGACCCGGTGCTGGCTTCGGGGAAATCCGGTCCGATTCCCACTTTCCCACCAAATTCTCGCGTTGGTTCCCACTGAATTCCCACCTGTTGGAGCGGGTGGGAGGTTTCCGGGACAGGATCGGGCAGGTTCGCCGGTCAGACGACCTCCACCACGAAGGTGAGGCGAGTCGATTTCGGTGATTGCGGGCCCCCGCAACCAACGGCGACAGGGCGTTACGGTTCAGGCCGTAGCGCCCTTCGTGTCTCCGGTTGCGGCTGGGTTGCGGATGGTAGTGTCCGAAGCGTCGTCCAGCCGGTCCACGGCCTGCCGGTTCGAACCCGGCACGAGATGCCCATAGGTGTCTACCGTGAGTTGGATCGAGGCGTGTCCGAGCTGGTCCCGCACATAGGCAAGGCTCTCGCTGTTCTGGATAAGCAGGTTCGCGAAAGTGTGGCGCAGGTCGTGGAAGCGGATGCGACGTAGCTCGGCCCTTTTCAGCACCGGGTAGAATACGCGGTGCCGCAGGTTGTCGCCGTCGAGCGGGCCGCCCTTCTCGTTGCAGAACACCCAGTCGGGGACTGCGCCCCAGCCTCGGCGCAGGGTTTCTGCCTTGCGCTCGGTAAGGAGCGCCCGTAACGCCTCCGTGAGCTGGGCAGACATGTCCACCTTGCGAGCCTTGCCGCTCTTGGGTGTCGTCACGTGACCGCCCACGAGATTGCGCCGAACCTCGATGAACCGGCCGTGGAAGTCAACATCACCCCATTGAAGCCCGAGCAATTCACCGAGGCGCATCCCGGTCCGTAAGGCACACAGGAAGAGTGGATGTTCACGGGGCGCGTGCTTGCGGGCGGCCTCCAGGAATACCGCGACCTCCTCGCGTGTGAGAGGGCGGATTTCGTGTGTGGGCTCGTCGCCGCGACGATAGTGGCGGCCGAGGCGAAGGGCCGGGTTCGCAGGCAGCACTTCGTCCTCGACGGCTTGCGAAAGGATGCTACTCAGGGTCCGGCAGACGTTCTCGGTGGACTTCGCGCTCAGACCCTTCTCGCGGCACCGGACGATAAGCTGACGGCAGTCGGCCCGGGTGAGGGTGGCGACAGAGCGCGTGCCCAGCTCTGGCAGAATATGTAACCGAAGGTTCACCCCGTAGATCTTCGCAGTGCTGGCCTTGCACGCTTGCAGGGCGTGCTGTTCGGAGCGTCAGATACGGGTCCAGCTCGGTGCCTACGATGACCCGCTCGGCCAGCACCCCTCGGACCTGGGCGACGATCCGTCCATGCGGCCTGGAGGGCTCCTGGTCCGGCCCGCGGGGCACGAGCGCCAATGCCTGGCCCTCAGAAACAGTGACTTGGACGCGAAATTCCGAGGCAGTCCGCAGGCCGGTTACCTGCGAATTGTTACTTGGCTATGGAACCGGCGCGAGACCGAGACCGGCGATGATAGTTCAGGCTATCGCTGATGCGCTCAGGAGAGACATCGAGTAACACCGCCAGCACGGCGCATGCGAAATAGGCCGGTCGACCACTCCGACCGGCCCGGCCCAAACCGCGCGGCGCCAGTAGGCCCTCTGCCGCGCGACGCAGTAGGGATCGCTCGACCAGGCTCCAGGAGACCTCGATACTATCGGCGGGCTCGGACAGCTCCCAAGCCCAGCGGAAAAGATCTCCTGACCGCGCTGCCAGTTCGCCGCTGACGGCACCAAACAAGACCGTCCAGCTCTTCGATCTCCTGTTCCATAGACGCAGAACATGTGGCGTTACGGAAGTATCGAGCCACGGCAGACCGTGGGCCGCCCGCTTCGTCGGCGGTCTCGGGCCGGCGTGAGGCGCGGCCCAGAAGCGCAGGTATGTTTTCGCGGAGTCGGCCCAAAGCCATGGGGGACTCTGTTTCCGCTTGACCGGATCGCGGATAGACGACTCCAGCCCGCACCACCAGGCGGCGTCCGTTTCTTCAAGGGCCTCCCGGGCGAGCGTGCCGAGCCGGCGAATTGCCTTGTCGATAGGCTCATTGCCCCGGTGCACGAGATCCGTCTTCCGATCTCGGAAGTATCTCCGCAGGCGTTGTTCGCTGTCGTCGAGGATGTCGGGGCTGATCCAGCCGATCCGCGGTTCGTGGACACCATCGCCGATGGGGTGCGGATTCGGGAGGCCTGGCGTGGGCCCGGGGCGCCGCTTGGCGGCGCGTGGCTGATGCCTGGGGGCGGTCCCGGCCGAGCGGCGCATTGTAGAGATACCCAACTCAGACTACCGCTGGTCGACGGGGAACTTGCCCAGGAAAACAGCGAGCTATGTGAGACGGCTGCGCCCTGAGCAGTCGTCCTACATCGTGGGCCGGCCTCTATCCAAGTACAACGAGTTTCCGATCAGACAATTCGCGGACAGTCACATCCCGGGCGTGCGACTCACCAGGCAGTACGATCCCCGGAATCGCAAGATCAAGGATCTCGCTGATCGGCGAGACGAAGGACACGAAGTCGTCCTCGAACCCCGTGCTATTGATCCCGAAAGCCCGTCCGTCCGGCCCGACGACCGGCCCGCCGCTTGCCCCTCCATGGATCACCATGGAAGTCTGAAAGCACGGACCAGGCAGCATGGTGTGGTCCCGTCCCTCGGGAAAGGACTCGACGAGTGTCCCGACGAAGAAACTGGACTCGACATGGACTTCTTGGGGTGTGCCATGCACAATTCTGGTCTTTGGATGGGCATACGTCGCCACGGATGCGCCGATCGGCGGTGGCGTGGAGACCAGCTTGAATAGTTTATTCGGAAGCGTCTTGCCGGTTGTCTTGTGATGCACGGGCCAGAGGACGCCAACCGCAACGTCGGAGACCCGATGGTGGGTCACACGGTGGACCGCTCGCTGGTATACGGTGCCCCCGGGGGCGAATTGCAGGACAATCAATGGGTCAAGAGGAACACCATCTGGGTCGAAGACCGACGTGACAACGTGTTTGGCGGTGGCGAAGATCCCGTTGTCCGCGATGAAGAAAGCCGTTCCGACAAGATGAAGGTGCTGGGATGAGTCCATCCGGAGTATAGGGAACACCACTTCATGGGTGTCTATCTCGACCCCATTGCCGTCCCTGGCGCGGTACGATCCCTTGGGCGCCTCACCGAGGAGTGGCCGTTCTGGAGCCCCATCGGGACTCAGCATCTCATTCATGTCTTCCGGACGGCGTCGGATGCCGTGTGTACCCGTCATTGACTCCGCATCGTCGGTGGCTTGATCACTTCGACGGTGGCCTTGTCGCTCAGACCGAAGCCCAGTACATCAGAGACTTCGCGCGACGAGGGAACCTCCGGGGCTCTCTCGGCCAGCCGGAAAAGGGCCTCGCGGAATCCGGCAAAGTCCTTTGGGAGGGTCGCGGTCTCTGACTCGATGAAGGACCGCCGATCTGCTTTCGGGATGAGAGGGAGCAGGCGCGCTGCAAGCCCGAAGAAGGACGCGATAGCCTCTACTACCTTCTCCTGCTGCTCAGGCGTGATCGACGGAGGCGCGGCTTCGTGGCCGTGAGACGCGGCCCCCGTGATTCCCTTGACCGTGGCATAGGCGGTCGCGGTCTTGGTCTGATCCGCCGAGGCATTATACGCCGCGAGCGCCGCGCGGTCCCGGAGCTTCACCTTCGCTTTGCCCCATCCCAACTCCCCCGTGGCGTCGATGGCGCGCCCGACCTGGTTGCGAAAGAGCCAGCACAGAAATGCCACGAGAATGGGGATGGTGACTGAGTAGCCGAGGACGACCTTGAAGTACTCCAGGACGAGCGTCCAGTACTGGAGTGAAGTCATGGCGGAGAGCGTAGGGGATTTCCGACCGTTGTTCAACCGCCCCCATTGAGTGAAGATGTATTCGTGCGACGGATTGCCGTCATTCTCGGCGCTGGCGCGTCATCCGACGCTTGGAACGAAACGGGGCCGCCTCGAAACCAGGTCTGGCAACCGCCCCTGGCGCGCGAACTGTTTGGTCAGCGCGAAGCCTTCTGGCCGATCCTTGAGCGGTACCCTGGCGCCCACGTGGTGTCAGCCGATCTCGGAGAGTTGATCCGGACGGGCTCGGTAAACATCGAGGCGAAGCTGCGCGAATACGCTGAGCATACTGACCCGCGGATTCGGAATCACTTCAAGCAGGTGCCTCCGTATCTGCGAGATGTGATAAATCAGGTTGTTGTGTCGTTCACGGGTCGCGCCGCGCTTCCGGGGACGCACCTTCGACTGGTCGCGAATCTCCTTGAGACGCAGGCGCGGTTCGCGTTCATCGACCTCAACTATGATGACTATCTGGAAATGTCCTTGGCCCGATTCGACGATCAGCTCTTGATCCAAGGGATGGCCGACTACACGGCAGACGGCCGACAAGCGATTGTGGCTAAGGTGCACGGCTCCGTGCACTGGGGTATGCCCCTCCCGCAACAAGGAACCTTGTTCAGCCTACTCCCCGGATTCGATCCCGCTGGCCCGCGCACCGAGACCATCCTTGACCGTTCGCGAGTGGAGACGCGCGAGTGGACTCATGCCGAACGTCGAGTCCCTCTATACCCGGTTCTCACCGCGCCACTCGCCGGCAAGGGGCACGTGGACCTGGTCTGTCCGATCTCGCATCTCGCCGCGCTCCAGGAGTTCCTTGGCCAATGCGAGGAGTTCCTTATCATTGGCACGAGCGGTCAGGACGAGGATCTCCAAGGGTTTCTGCGACGGCACGTTAAAAAGGTCACCAAGGTCCACTGCGTGAGTGTCAGCGTAGAGGAAGCCGAGCGAGTGCATGATCGGCTCGTCAAAGGATGCCCGCCTCTGGCGCAGTGCCGGTGGAATTTCATAGGCGGAGGATTCCGGGCCTACCTCGACAGCAGAGAGTTCCATGAATTCCGGGCGAAGTGAGACGGAAGGAGCGTCTTCCGCGGACCCGCGAGTCACCGCCCGCGGCGTGACGCCACTCGACCGAATGCCGTTGTGTAGCGTTGTCATGCGGCATGCAATGGCGGAGTGAGGCGCGGTTACTCCGGTTTGTAGAACCCCCGTTCCTCCGCTCGGTACTTCGGCACCTTCACCGTGAGCCATTTCAGGCTCCGTCCCCCTACGTAGGGCGACTCGGGATCCTTCGCCACGTAGCCCTCGATCCCGCGGTGTAGTACCTCTGCCCAGGCCGCCATGCCGTTGGGCAGGAGCCGACGCGCGGGAAGGTTGAGGTCCTGGCCCTTGACGAACTTCTCCAGGGCCTTCCGGCGGACCCTGAGAGGTTCCGGCCGTAAGCCAGTCCCATGACCACGTCCCTGCTCTCATCGGAGCAGCTGCGGCAGCATCTACCAATGTATTTAGTACGTTCCTCCAACAACACCGCCATGCCGCATGGTAGCGTTCCGCGTGTGTAGGTAGAAACACGTAGGAGGGCGGTCATGGCGCGCATCCTGGTCGTCGACCCGGAGCACGACGTGCGGACGCTGATCGCGGACCTCCTCGCTGACGTGGGTCACGAGCCGCATTGCGCCGTCAACGACGCTGAAGCGCTGGCCCGGCTTGAACAGTCCAGCTTTGATCTCGTCCTCAGCGACCTGACTCTGCCTGCCATCGAGGGCATCGGCCTCTACTGGGAGATCGCCCGTCGCTGGCCGCAGCTCGTGTCGCGACTCGTGTGCGTGACGGGCACCATCGACGCCCGGGTCCACTGACTACCGCATCCTGCTCGACGAGGACATCCCGCGCGTGATCAAGCCGTTCTTGGCCGAGCACCTGCTCAATGTCGTCGCGCGCGCGCTGGCACGATGATGAGCACGACCATTAGCGGCACGCTCGTCGAGATCCGCGACGCCTTCATCGTGCTGACCGGCCCAACCTACATCATGGTGCCGCCGGGCATGAAGGTAGAGAACCTCGTCGTCGGCGAGGCGGTCACGGTCACCGTGACATCGCAGGGTGGCCGATGGTCCGCCGAGCGTATCGAGCGCGGCCCCGTAGGAGACGGCGGGTGAACGACGATCAGGTCCGCGAGGCGCTGCGCGAGGCGTTCCGCACCTTTTCACTCCCACGCATGATGCCGATGCTACATCCGGTGCCCAAGCCGGACCGCTTCGAGGCCATCACGATCAACGGCGGGCGGGGCCGGCTCTGCTCGGTCTGCCGCGAGCTCATCCCGACCACGGCCGAGGGCTCGTTCCAGTTCACATACCCCGATGGCCGCGTGTTCACGTTCCACGACCGCTGCGAGCAGCTCTGGCAGGAGGAACGCCACCAGGTGCGGCGGTAGGTTGCCGCCGCGCTGTAGCCGTCACGGCGGCGCCGACCCACTCGCCCACTCGCGCACCAGCAGATCGTCCCTGATCACGCCACCGCATCGGCCGCATGAGCCGGCGTTGATAATCTCGTGCTCGCGCGAGAAGCGGCGGAGGCGCCGGGCGAGCGCGCGAAGGCGCGTCACGTCCTCGGGCGCGCTCAGGTCGGCGGCGCGCGCCCAGCAGGGCATGCAGTACCATCCGCCCGGGTGCGCGCGCAGCGCGGCCAGCGCGTGATCGTCGAAGGCGGTTCCGCTCGTCATTTCACTGGGAGCGCTGACGATGATGATGATGTACCAGTGATTGGCGGCTCAGATTCCCCCACACTCATACGTGATAGAGTGCACGAGAATAGCTAAAATCGCGGTCACCTGGTCACCTCTCTCAGTACCCGTGAGATAGTTCCCGATAGCTCTCGACGAAACCGAAGGTATTCGGCGGTCGTCCTTTTCATGTCAGGTCCTTCGCCTCTATTTGAGCCTGCTCCAGCCAGTACGTCATACCCATCTCGCGGTACATGGTGATGGCAATCGCGAGGTGTTCGCGGGCTCGGTCGCGCTGGCCCGTGCGCCGATAGAACTTGCCGAGGCCGAGGTGGCAGTGAGCGACGAGCGGGCGCATGCCGAGCTCGCCGGCGAGCGTTAGTGCCTCGCAGTAATAGCCTTCAGCGTCCTCGGCGCTGCCTGTCGACGCGACGTCGGCGGCGAGGCAGAGGGCGTGGGCCTCGCTTCCTCGAGCCCCCAGCCGGCGGGCGAGCGCCAGCGCCTCTCGGGCGTGGCTGCCAGCCTCGTCGATCCGCCCGGCCGAGAGGCAGGTCGTCCCCGCGCACTGAAGAATGAACGCCGGCCAGATGTGATTCTGGCGACTGCGGAACTCCTCGACGGCGCCCGCGACCAGCGGAAGCGCCTCGTCAGCCCGGCCGGCGAGGGCGTAGGCGGCGCCGAGGGCCGCGGCGCCGTGCGTTGTCCCGACGACGATCTGCCACGTTCGGCAGAGGTCGAGGCCCCGCTCGAGGACCCGGGTCGCGCGCGGGAGATCCCCTCGACGGAGGTGGGCGCGGCCGAGATCGAACAACCCCCGGTACAGCGTGAAGGGATGATCGGCCGCTTCAGCGATCTGCACGGCGACCTCGACGTGCCCGATGGCCTCGTCGAACCGGCCGAGCTGGGAGAGCACGTCGGCGAGCCAGGCCCCCGAGGTCGCCGACGTGATGCTTGGCGTCCCGAAGCGCTCGTAGCGCAGGTCGCCCTCGAGCGCGACGACGTTCCGCTCGAGGAGAGTGGCCGCGGCGCTGAACTCGCCCCGGGCAACGTGCGTCTGGCCCAGGACGAGGGTCGCGACCACCTCGATCGGGCGATCGCGGAGAGTTCGCGCGATACTCAAGGCCTCCTGGCCGAATCTGACGGCCTCGTCGTAGTCGCCAGTGCCCAGGCACTGGATCACCATGAAGGTGGCGATGCGCGCGAGCCGGTGCTGGTCGCCGAGCGTCCTGGCGAGCCCCTCCGCCTCGTGGAGGTGGTTCCCCATGCCCGCCCGATCGCCGAGCGGGAGGAGCGCGTTCCAGAGGTCGATGCGGATGTCGACGGTCAGCTCGGTCGTCTCCCGGATCTCGGGGAGACGGCGGAGGGCCCCGAGCGCCTGCTCCAGGTGGGCAATGGCCTCGCGGTTGGCCGCCCGCTCCATGGCCCGGAGCCCCGCCTGGCGGACGTAGGCGACCGCCTTGTCCCACAACTCCCCGCGCAGGGCGTGGTGGGCCAGCCGCTCGGCCTGCTTGGCGCCACGCTCGGTCGAGAGCCGCTCGATGGCCTCTGTGATGCGGGCGTGCAGGGCGCGCTGCCGGTCGTGGAGCAGCCCCTGGTACGCCACCTCATGAGTGAGCGCGTGCTTGAACGTGTACTCGAGGTCCGGATAGAGCCGGGTCTCGTATAGGAACTCAGCAGCCTGGAGGTGGGTGAGGTCGGTGCGCACCTCGTGCTCCGGCGCGTCGGCAATGGCCAGGAGCAACGGGAGGGCCACGTCCTTGCCGATGACGGCGGCGGCCTGGAGTAGTCGCTTGGCCTCGGGCCCGAGGCGATCGATGCGCGCGGCGAGGATGGCCTGCACGGTGGCGGGGATCGTCAGCTGCTCGACGGGCCGGGTAAGTCGGCAGGCGCCGCGCTCGCCGGCCAGGGCGCCCGTCTCCACGAGCGCTCGCACACTCTCCTCGAGGAAGAGGGGATTCGCTTCCGTGCGTTCGACCAGGAGCTGCTTGAGCGGGCGGAGGGCCGCGTCGGTGCCGAGGAGCGCCTCGAGCAGCTCGTCGGCACTCTCGGGCGGCAGGGGATCGACGCGGAGCTGGCGATAGTATGTCTTGCTGCCCCAGGTGTGGCTGTACTCGGGACGGTAGTTGACGAGGAGCAAGAGACGCACGGTGGGCAGACTTTCGACGAGGCTATCGAGCAAGGCCTGGGTCTCCCCGTCGATCCAGTGCAGGTCCTCGAAGACCACCACCAGAGGCTGAACCTCGCTCTCCCGCAACAGCAAGCGCTTGGCCGCGTCGAGCGTCTGCTGGCGCCGCTGGCGAGGATCGAGGGCGTGCCAGGACGCCTCGTCTACCGGCACGTCGAGGAGCGCCAGGAGGGCGGGCACGACGGTTCCGAGTGCCGGATCGAGCGTCATGACCTTCCCCGTGACCTTCTCCCGGATCTTCCGCGGGTCGTCGCGGCTCTCGATCGCGAAGTAGCGGCGGAGCAGCTCGATCACGGGGAGGTAGGCGGTGGCCTTGCCGAAGGAGACCGAGGCGGACTGCACGATGACCCAGCCGTGCACACGATGGGAGTGGGTCAGCTCCCAGAAGAGGCGCGACTTGCCTACGCCCGGCTCCCCGACCACGGCGACCACCTGGCCGTGCCCGAGGCTGGCCCGGTCGAGGGCGCCGCGCAGCTGCTCCAGCTCCGTGGTCCGGCCGACGAAGCGCGTGAGCCACCCCCGTCGCGCCGCGGCCTCGAGGCGGGTGCGGGCGGCGCCGGCCCCCACCAGCTCGAACACCTCGACCGGCTCGGCGAGCCCCTTGATCGGCACCGGGCCGAGTGGGGTGACCTGGACGAAGCCCTCGGCCAGGCGCAGCGTCCCGGCGGTGAGCCGGATGCTGCCGGGCGCCGCGAGCTGCTCCATGCGCGCGGCCAGGTGCGTGGTCTGTCCCACGGCGGTGTAGTCCATGCGGAGATCGCTGCCGATCGAGCGCACCACGACGTCTCCGGAGTTGACGCCGACGCGGATCTGCACCTCCACGCCCTGCCCGCGGCGCAGCTCATCCGAGTAGCGCCGCACGGCCTCCAGCATCCTGAGCGCGGCATAGCACGCCCGTACCGCGTGATCCTCGTGCGCGAGGGGGGCACCGAAGAGCGCCATGATCCCGTCGCCCATGACCTGATTGACGGTGCCCTCGTAGCGATGCACGGCTTCCATCATCCGTTCGAGGACCGGATCCAGGATCTTCCGCGCGTCTTCGGGGTCTCGTTCGGCCAGCAGTTCCATCGAGCCCTTGAGGTCGGCGAACAGGACCGTAACCTGCTTGCGTTCACCTTCCAGGGCGGCCTTGGAGGTGAGGATCTTTTCGGCCAGGTGCTTGGGGGTATAGGACTCGGGAGTCCCGTATTTACCTGGACTGTCCGCCTGACCGAGAGCCATTCCGCACTCGCCGCAGAACTTCTGGCCAGTGACATTGTGGTGCTGGCACCGGGGACACTGCATACAGCGCCCTCCCAGCGGATCTGAGCCGGGACCGGTCGGACAGGTGGCGCGAGCTTATGCCGATGAGTGGAACTGGGTCAAGGAATGCGCCGGGCATTGACAAGCGCCGTTGGAACGCCGCCGTGCCATTTCACCGTCGCTTTCCTCCCAATGGGCACCTGGCCAGGGGGCGCGCCGCGGCGCGAGCGGGCTGCGGCGGGTCGGGCGTCTGACGAGCTCGCGGAAGCATTTGGCGGTCACTCGATCACCTGATCCGCCCGTTGCAGGACCGACGCCGGAATCGTCAGGCCGAGGGCCTTGGCGGTCTTGAGATTGATGATTAGCTCGAAGGTTGTCGCCTGTTCAACTGGCAAATCCGCCGGCTTCGTCCCCTTGAGGATCCGATCGACATAAGTGGCGGCGCGCCGGAACAGGGCATGATAGTTCACTCCATAGACCATCAGGCCCCCAACATCAGCGAAGACCGAGACCGAATAGACAGCAGGCAGACGAATCTTCGCCGTGAAGTCGACAATCCGTTTTCGTTCCAAGACGAAGAAGTTGTCCGAAAGGACGATGAGTGCGTGGGGCCGTGCCGTATGGATCTTTGCAAACGCGCTCTCCAGATCGGCCAAGCTCTGGAGTGGTACGAGCTGCAGCTCCACGGCCAGCGGCGCTGCTGCGGCCCGGGTGGAGTCCAAAAGGTCTCCATGAACCGGATTCCCCGGATTCCACAATACGGCGACCCGAGAGAGTTTGGGGACAATCTCTTTGAGCAACTGCAGCCCTTTCCCTTCCAGCTCGAGATTCAAACTGGATGACCCTGTGATGTTCCCGCCCGGCCGTGCGAGACTGGCGATGAGCCCGGTCCCCAGCGGGTTGCCACTTGCCGCCATGACGATGGGAATGGTATTGGTCGCGGTCTTGGCCGCCAGCGCCGCCGGCGTGCCCCACGTCACGATGGCATCAGCCCCGAGGCGCACGAGTTCGGACGCCAGCTCAGGGAATCGGTCCTCCCTCTCTCCGGCCCATCGGTACTCAATGGTGATGGTGCTTCCCTCCACGTAGCCGAGTTCGCGTAATCCTTCTCGGAAGGACTGCCAGAACGGTACATCGTGACTTCCGAGAATCCCGATCCTTGGCACTCTCGTCGTGCGCTGCGCCTCGGCGGCGAGCGGCGCGGCGAGGAGGCCGCCGGCCGTCGCCAGGAGGAACGTCCGTCGGTCCATCACTCAATCACCTGATCCGCGCGGAGCCAGCAGCCAGCGCGATGATGGGAGCCCTCGGCCTCCGCGGGCGTTGCCGCCTGGTCACACCGCACGCCGGATCGCGCGGTACGCCAATAGGAACACAACGGCCCCGACGACGGCCACGAGGAGACTATAAATGTTGAGCCCGGTCACTCCCGACATTCCAAACACGCGGAATAGCCAGCCGCCGACAACGGCGCCCACGACCCCCAGAGCGATGTCGAGGATAAACCCTTCACCCGTCTTGTTGACCAGCTTGCTCCCGATGAAGCCTGCGATCAGGCCGAGTACTACCCACGCGACAATCGACATGGTCGGATCTCCTCTTCCGCGGTGCTGCGAGGTGGTATCAGGGGACTCTCCCTCATGTTCGGTGATGCTCAAGGGTCTGCGCGACCGCAGCGAGAAAGTCATTGACCTGGATCGGCTTGCCCTGGTACGCGTCGAACCCGGCGCCCATCACCCTCCGCCGGTCCTCACTCATCACCGACGCGGTCATGGCCATGACGGGAATCTCCCGAGTGGTCGGCTCCGCGCGGAGCTGTCGAAGCGCCTCCATCCCGTCGATGCCGGGGAGCCGAATGTCCATCAAGACCAGGTTCGGGCGTCGCTCTTGGGCGAGGCGGACGCCGGCTTCTCCCGTCTCGGCCTCGATGGTGCTGTAGCCCTTGAACGTCAACACGTCCCGGACGAGTTTCCGGTTCTTGTCGTTGTCCTCGACGATCAGGATCAGCTCGCCGGCCATGGTCGCACCGGGAGTGTGAAGGTGAACGTCGAGCCGTGGCCGATCTCGCTCTGAACCCAGATCTTGCCGCCATGCAGCTCAATGAACTTCCGCGACAGGGCCAGGCCGAGTCCGGTACCTTCCGCCTTCTTGTCCGCCGTCCCAACCTGCCGGAACTCCTCGAACACAGTCTCGAGATCATCCACGGCGATGCCGACGCCGGTGTCCGTGACGGACACCTCCACCAGCCCATCGGCCGGTGTGGCCCGGACCTCGATCCGGCCGCCCTCAGGCGTGAATTTGATTGCGTTCGATAAGAGGTTCAAGAGCACTTGTTTGACCTTGCGTTCGTCCGCTCGGATTTCTGCGACCCGGTCGTCGATGACATGGTGGAGGGCGATGTCGCGGCGTAGTGCCCGCTCGCGGACCAGGGTAAGCGCGTTCTGGATCGCCTGGGGCAAGTCGAACTCGCTCGCCTCGAGCTCCATCCGACCAGCCTCGACCTTCGACAGGTCGAGGATGTCGTTGATGAGGGAGAGCAGGTGCCGACCCGACTCCAGGATGTCGTGCAAGTATTCGGTCTGCTTTTCATTGATGGGCCCGAACATCCCCTGGGCCAGCACCTCCGAGAACCCGATGATCGCGTTGAGGGGGGTCCGAAGCTCGTGACTCATGTTGGCGAGGAACTCGGACTTGTGGCGGCTGGCGGCCTCGAGCTGACGGCTCTTGTCGGCGATCTCCCGAAAAAGCCTGGCGTTCTGGATGGCCAGGGCCGACTGAGTCGCGAACGTTTTCAAGACGTCCACGACCTCCGGAGGGAACTCGCCGGGCGCCTTCCGGTTGAAGGATAGGCTGCCGATGATTTGGTCCTCGCGGAGCAGAGGGACTGAGAGGAGCGCCCGGTAGCCGAAGCGGAGGAGAATGTCTCGGACGCTGCTCTGGTAGGCTCCGGGCTGGGCGATGTCCGGGATCTGGATGGGCTCGCGCATCTCGGTCGCTCGCCCCATCACCCCTTCGCCTTTCCGAAGGGGCGCAGCCCGGAGCGCCTCGACAAACTCCGCGTCCGGGTTGTGTGTCGCGCGCAGCTCGAACTGCTCAGCCGCCTCGTCGTACTCGTAGATCGAGCAGCCGGCGGCACCGGCCAACTGGCTGGCACGGGAGACGATCGTATTGAGGACGGTCTCGACGTCAAGTGTCGAGCTGAGGGCCTGACTGACCTCACCCAAAGCCCGGAGCTCCTCGACCGAGCGCGTGAGCTCGGCCGTTCGGGCCTGGAGCTCGCTGAGCAGGCGCGCGTTCTCGATCGCAATCACCGCTTGGTCTGCGAAGGTCTTGAGCAGCGCGATCTCGTCGTCACTGAACCCGCCAGCCTCGCGGCGAGTCACCGCGATCGCCCCGACCGCCTCGTCGTGACGGAGCATCGGCACCACCACCAGGCTCCGGTAGCCACGGAGACGTGCCCGGGCGTGCTCGGCTTCGGGCAAGCGGGGATCGGTGTGGGCGTCCGCGCTATTGAACGGCACTCGCTCGCGAATGGCCCGGGCGGTCACCCGCTCGGATTGTAGCGGCTCTGGGTAGAGTGCCCGCGCCACAGCGTCGCCAGCGTCATCGGTGCTCGTGAGCGCGGCGAGGGCGATCTGATCGCTTTTGACCCTGGTCAGCACGCCCGAGTACGCGTCCAGCAAGCGGACGGCGCTGGCCACGATCGCATCGAACACCGGCTGGACATCTGTCTGCGATCGGCTGATGACGCGCAGGATGTCGCTGGTGGCGGTCTGCGTGTCCAGGGCTGTCGTCAGCTCGCGGTTGCTCGCCTGGAGCTCGGTGAAAAGGCGCACGTTTTCGATCGCGATGACTGCCTGATCCGCGAACGTCTGGAGCAGGGCGATCTGGCTCTCAGGGAAAGCACCTGGCTCGCTCCGATTGATCACGATCGCCCCGATCGGATCGCCCTCGCGGAGCATCGGGACGGCGAGCATGCTTCGCCAGTCGCCGGCAATCGCGATCTCGTGTCGAAATTCCGGGTCGGCGAGCACGTCTGGAAGCTCGGCCACCGCTCGGCCGAGGATCGCGCGCCCTGACGCCGTTTCCCGGTTCGGTCGCATCGGGTACAGGCGCAGCAGAGTCGCCAACACGTCTGGCCCGACATTGTGGTGGGCGGCGAGGTGGAGGAGCTCCCCGTCAAACCGATACAGCGCACCGATGCGGGCGCCGCACAGCCGGACCGCGCTCTGGATGATCGTGTCGAAGACGGGCTGCACGTCGGTCTGCGACCCGCTGATGACCCGCAGGATCTCAGCGGTCGCGGTCTGCTGCTCGAGGGCCTCGGTCACCTGCGCATGAGCCACAGTGAGGGCTTGGTTCTTTTCCTGGAGCTCCGTGAAGAGCCGTGCGTTCTCGATGGCAATGGCCGCCTGGTCGGCGAAAGTCTCCACCAGGGCGATGTGACCGTCCGTGAAAAGCCGGACCTCGGGTCTGGTGATAACGATCACTCCCAGCAGGTCGTTAGCCCGGAGCATCGGAACCGCCAGCAGGGTCCGCATCGGGCCCACCTGAACCACCCCGTATGTGTACCCGGGCTCGGTCTGAATATCATCGATGTGGACAGTTCGCCGCTCCATGGCAGCACGCGCCGCGCCGCTCTCGCGTCCGGGTCGGACAGGATTCGCCTCGACGAATGCCTTTAGCGCGGGGGGGATATTGTGGGTGGCCACGCTGCGCAGAACCTGCCCGTCAAAGCCAAAGATGAACGCATGTTCGGCTTCGCACAACCTGACGGCGTTCTCGGCCAGCGTCTCGAAGACCGGCTGGAGATCGAACGTGGATCGCCCAATCACCTTGAGTAGCTCGCTGGTCGCCGTCTGCTGCTCGAGCGCCTCGGTGAGGTCGCGGTTCTTGGTCTCGAGCTCCTTGAATAGGCGCACGTTTTCGATGGCGATCACGGCTTGGTCGGCGAAGGTCTTCAAGAGCGCGATTTGTTCATCCGCGAAGCTCCCCGGTTCGCTCCGCGTGACACCGATTGCGCCGAGCGCCACCCCCTCCCGCATCATGGGCACCCATACCCCACTCCGATGCCACCCCTTGCGTATGAGCTCGCGGATATCATCGGGGACCCATCCATCGGTGTCGACGTCGGTCAACACCACGGGGGCGCGTCCACGGATCGCCTCGCCCGGAGGTGAGAAGACGGCAAGGGGCCGCGGGAAGCTACTCCTGAGGGCCGCGTCCCCGGTCGGATTGGTAGAGACATAGGCCGCGAGTTGGATCTCGTCGCCGGCCACACGGTACACGGCACCGCCGAAGCCGCCGAGGAGGCGCCGGGCGCTGCTCACGATAGCTTCGAACACTGGCTGCGCATCGGTGGGCGAGCTTCCGATTACGCGCGTTCTCGATGGCGATGACGGCCTGATCGGCGAAAGTCTTGAGGAGTTGGATCTCCGAGTCCGTGAAGCGCCGTCTCTCCTGGCGAAAGACCACGATGGCCCCGACCGGCCTGCTGTCTCGAAGCATCGGAACGGCCAGCCCCGCGCGGTATCCCATGATTCGAGCCAGCGTCTGACTGGTCGGGAATCGGGTGTCGCTCTCTATGTCTTCTACATGCACGACTGCGGAATCGAGCATCGCTGCCCCACCGATCACCTCGCTTGTCAGAGAATGCGGAAAGACCTGTGCGGCCTGCTCGCGCCACGTGGCCGTCTGGCCGCACTGGGCGACGAGATGGATCACATTCTGTTCGAGCTTGATAGTGTTGCCGTAGTCGGCGCCGCATAGACGTACCGCGCTCTCGGCGATCGCCTCGAAGACGGGCTGAACGTCAGTTGGGGACTGGCTGATCACGCGCAGGATCTCACTCGTCGCCGTCTGCTGGTCCAGCGCCTCGGTGAGCTCGCCGTTGCGCGCCTGCAGTTCATTGAACAGCCGGACGTTCTCGATCGCGATGACCGCCTGGTCGGCGAACGTCTCGAGGAGCTTGATCTGCTTGTCCGTGAACGGGTCTACCTCGGCACGCCGTAGGGTGATCGTACCGACTGCCGTCCCCTCACGAAGCAGCGGAACGCTAAGGCTCGCCCGGAAGCCGAGTTCGCGGGCTATGCGGCTGGTCACTGGGAACTCCTCTGCCTCGGCCTGCAGATCGGCTACGTGAATGGCGCGGCGCTCCGCGAAGGCGCGGCCGGAGACGGATCCTTGCGCGACCGGAATCAGGCGTCCGACCGGGGCGGGAATCGGGCCGTAGTGCGCGGTCACCGCGAGGTAGTCCCCGTCTAAGCGGAACAGTTCAGCGTCGTCAGCTCCGCAGAAGCGCGCGGCGCTCCGGACCACGGCGTCCAGCACGGGCTGGAGATCCGTCGGCGAGCTGCTGATGACCCTCAGGACCTCGGCCGTCGCCGTCTGCTGGTCCAGCGCCTCGCTCAGAGCCCGCGCGAGGCGGTCGACTTCCCGCTGCAAGTCCGCATAGGACGCCGCCGGCGGGCCGCCCTGGTTAGGGCGGGCCAGAGGCGTAGCACACGCCTCGCAGAACATCGCATTCTGGGAGTTCGTGTGGTGGCACCGGGGACACTGCATACTGCGCCCTCCCAGCGGATCGGAGCCGGCCCGGTCAGACAGGTGGCGAGAGCTTATGCTGGCGGACCGGAAGGGGTCAAGGAGCGGGCTGGCGGTGGGTGACCGAGATGACCGGACTTTCGGGTTCTCTCCCAATCAGGTGTTCACAGGACTATCCAAGGGATATAGTCGAAACCTCGGTCACCTGGGCCACCTCTATCTGGCCCTGAATTGGACCCTGCCGAACAGGACCTCGCTTTGACTCGCCACATCGTCAGAGTGGCTTTCCAGTGTTATCGCGAGAAGCTGCGTGGGCTCATCGCGGAATATGTCTCGATAGTCTTGGTACACGTTTCGCGTTTCGTGGTGCCAGGCGCCCAGGCCACTCGATCCCGACCGAACCACCACGAGGACTCGCTCGGCGTGAGGTCCCCGGTCCCGTATGATCGTCCCAGCCGGCGCGCTGGAATCCCAGATGTAGGCAATGGCTCGCCGCGCATCGAAGAGTGACGCATCGAACCACACGACGACCCGTGCCACCTGATCGTTCCGCTTCGCGGCATGTTCCCGGACATCACCGCCGGCGGGAAGAACCAGTGGCTTCCAGTCCCACACGAGTATCCTGGTGGTCGCGATGTCCGCGTGAATACTCCGGCCAATCGCCATGGTTTCGTGATCAGTCTTCAACAGCAGCGCGCGCCGGTTCTCGTCAATCACGATGCTGGGCGGATGCTTGAACACCTTCATGGAGGAGTAGATCTTCCACTTGCCGGGGCCTGAAACGGGCAGCACCCCGACCGGATACTCGGTCCAGTTGTCCACTGAGACGATGTCGCCCTGAGCAGCCCATGCTGACCAGGGGACCATGAGCAGGAGCAGGAGGATGCTACTCCCAACGTAGGCCGCCCTCGGGTTCAGGGAGGGATATGGGCTTGCAGCCTCCATGGCGAGGATCGTAACCGAAGCCGACGCCGGTGAGCCAGCCTGGCGTTCAGCTTGAGCGCGGGGCCGGGCAAGCTCCGGCGCATGGCTCGGCGATTCATTCATCCCCGTTCAAATTTTTTCTTTCCCCGGGTCCCGTCGAGTCGCGGGGCGCGCCGGGGCGCGAGTGGGCTGAGGGGGGGGCGGGGGCGCGGGCGCGAGAGGGTTTCAAGGGGCTCGCGGGAAGGCCCAGGCGACCGTCAGGCCGAAAACGAGGAGGGGAGTCTGGTGCTGGGTGGGAACTGGCGTGCGGTTGCGGGTGGGTTGCGGGTGGTGCGCGTTCCTGCCGCGTTCTGCACAACCGAGATGTCTAAGTGACGGACACTTGAAGGGATGTGGCACAACTCATAACCCAAAGGTCGCTGGTTCAAATCCAGCCCCCGCAACCATGAACGACGAGGGGTTAGCGGACGCAGCAGCCGCTAACCCCTTTCGTTTACCCAGACTTCACCCAGGAATCGCTCGGGAGCCTGGCTCGTCCGTCACGGTTTCAGGCAGACATGCA
>WNFD01002662.1_pt1 | contig 18010 bp, 15 predicted proteins | sample 5400491 | NCBI WGS metagenome assembly WNFD01 (sample SAMN13153343, study PRJNA577476) | soil metagenome | isolation source: 120 cm saprolite under Douglas fir tree site 2 hole 2 replicate 2 | place: USA:California | collected 2015-04-18 | reverse complement strand
CAGCCGTTTGTCGGCCATCACCTTGGCGTTGACGCGATCGCGTTGCGCGCGCGACTTGTAGGTGATCCAGGAAAAGATCACGGTCTCGCCGGGCTTGAGCTTGACGCTGCGCGGGAACGAGGTGCGCTTCCCGACCTGGACGTCGTCGGCGATCCATTCGCAATATTCCAGCGCGCCGTGCTCGCGCCAGACCTTGCCCGCCTTCTTCGCCAAACTGCGGTAAGCCTCAAGATTCTTCTTCGGAACAGCGACGATAAATCCATCGACATAAGGCATCAGCGTTTCCTCCCGTTATGCCTCAGTGTCGCGCGCGATTATGGATTATGTCTGGCAGCAGGCGGCGGTGCCGACGCTGGCTGATACTGGTCGCGCAGCCGCAGCCAGTCCATCGGGTACGGCAAGCCCTCTTCGTGACGGCCCATCGGCGTCAGATCGAGATAGTGATAGGCGGCATTCATCATGTCGAGGCCGCGCGCGAAGCACGAATAGGTGTGGAAGATGTTGCCCGCCTCGTCACGGAAAAACACGCTGATGCCGGGCGCATCTTCGATGCTGAAACCTGAGGTACCGAAATTGTAGGCCTTGTCACCTGATTTGAGCTGCTCCGGCGTGAACGAAACCCCGTAATCGTAATTGAAATCGTCATCCGCCGACGACAGCCAGTTAAAGGTCCAGCCCATGCGCGCCTTGAACGCGTCAAGCTTTTGCAAGGGTGCGCGCGAGATCGCCACCAGCGTGGTGTCGCGCGCCGCGAGATGAGGGATCATGCGCTCGAATCCGTCGGCCCAGAACGAGCAGCTCTTGCAGCCTTCATTCCAGTCGGGCGCGAACATGAAATGCTGCACCACCAGCTGGCTGCGGCCGCCAAACAGATCGGCCAGGGTCTGCTTGCCGTTCGGCCCGTCGAACCAATAGGCCTTGTCGACCTTGACCCATGGCAACGCGCGGCGCTCCGCACTGAGCCGGTCGCGGGCGCGGGTGTATTCCTTCTCGTGGGCCAGATGGGTTTTGCGCGCGGCGATCCATTCCTCGCGCGAGACGATGTTGTGTGGCTGCATGACCGGCTCCTCCGATGGATGAGTTTCAGGCGATGAGTTTTTCAAGTTTGTCGAGCGACCCCAGCCATCCCCGCTCGTGGCCATCGCGGGCGGCCTGATCGAACAGCTGCTCGTGGTGCAGCGTCAGCAGCGTGCCGTCGCCGTCGGGTTTCAGCATCACCGTGACCAGCGACTCGCGTTCCGGTGTCGAATGCCAGGCCCAGCTGAACACGAGTTTTTCGTTCGGCACCACTTCGCGATAAATGCCGCCGACTTCGTAATACTCGTCGTCGGTGGAGAAGCTGACACGGTAATGGCCGCCGACCCGCGCCTCGATCTCCGCCTGGAACGAACCAGGCTTGGCGTCCGAGCGTCCGAACCATCGGATTATTTTTTGCGGGTCGGTCCACGCGGCGTAGACTTTGGCCGGCGAGGCATTGAGACGACGTTTGAAGGTGAGGCTCGGTCTTCCGACGAGACCGGCGTCGCCGGCAGCGCTTGATTTGGGTGCCATTCATCGTCCTCCACGAAAGCAGCAAGGCGCTCGAGATTTTCGGACCAGAAGCCCTCGTAGTGGCTGAGCCAGTCCATCGCCCGCTCCATCGGTTTTGCGGTCAACCGGCAGGCTACGATGCGGCCGGTCTTCGCGCGTACGATCAGGCCAGCGTCCGACAGCACGTCGAGATGCTTCATGATCGCCGGCAACGACATCGCGAATGGCTGCGCCAGTTCGCTCACCGAAATGCCGTCTTGCTTGCCGAGCCGCGCCAGCAGCGCGCGCCGCGTCGGGTCTGCAAGTGCCGCAAAGGTGCGGTCCAGAGCTTGGTCTTGATACTTAACCATGTGGTTTAGTATAGGCGCAGCCGATTGAGAGTCAAGCCGCCCGCTGACGGGTTCCAGTCGTCATCGTTCGGATACAACCGGCAGTCGTTGCCGCGAGGAATGGATGCGGCGCTGCGCCCAGCGCAAAGCAAGAATTCCGTCGGACATGCCGACGGAATTGCTGGATGCTTGCAGACAGGCTTCAGTAGTAGCCCCGATCAGGCCATCCGCGCCGCGGTTGGCCAAACGCAACGCGAGGATTGACGTTACAATAGAGGCCTCGCCCGGACGCGGACGCCATACATTGACCATAAGATGTGTAAGAGCAGTCGCCGGGAATGCCGACACCCCTGCCCTGGACACAATAGGGATAATCGACCGCGGCTGCAGGACCAGAACCGGCTATCGTGGCGGCACCGGCCGCCGCCAAAACCAACGTGACTAACATCGTGTTGCGCATGAATTCACCTCCTGCGCATTAGTGCAGCCTGCGTCGCCTCAGGTTCAAACGATCCCTTCTGACCAAGATTCCGGCCGCGCCTATTCGACGTGCACACCAGCGGCCTTGACCACCTTCTCCCATTTTTCGGTTTCGGCCACGATCATCGCGCCAAAGGCATCCGGCGTGCCGATCAGCGGCTCGCCACCGAGGTCGATCAGGCGGGCCTTGATCGCGGGTTCAGCCAACACCACGTTGATCTCCTGATTGAGCTTCGCGATGATCTCCTTTGGCGTGTTCTTCGGCACGCCCATGCCGAACAGCGCGCTCGCCTCGTAGCCCGGAACGGTGTCGGCGACGGTCGGCACGTCAGGCAGTTGCGAAGACCTTGTTGTGGTCGTCACCGCCAGTGCGCGCAAGGAACCGGCGCGGACATGCTGGATGATGGAGGGCATGTTGTCGAAGATCAGTTGAACCTGGCCGCCGAGCATGTCGGTGATCGCGGGCGCGGCGCCCCGGTATGGGACGTGCTGCATCTTGGTGCCCGACATCATCATGAACATCTCGCCGGACAGATGCACCGAAGTGCCGTTGCCCGATGACGCCATGTTCACCTTGCCCGGATTGGCCTTCACATAGGCAATGAACTCGGCGACCGTTTTCGCCGGCACGTCATTGCTGACCGTCATCACGTTCGGCACGCGATTGAACGCCGCGACCGGTGCGATGTCGCGAACGACGTTGAATTTCAGGTTGGTGTAGAGCGTGGCATTGATGTAGTTCGCAGGGTTCACCAGCAGCAACGTGTAACCATCGGGTTCGGCATTGATCACCGCCTCGGTGGCGATATTGTTGCCGGCGCCGGGCTTGTTCTCGATCACGAATTGCTGGCCGAGCTTCTCCGACAGCCGCTGGCCGATCAGCCGCGCGATGATATCGGTCGCTCCACCCGGAGGATATCCGACAACCCAGCGCACCGGCCGGGTCGGATAATCCAGCGCCGCGGCGCTGCCGATCGAAGCGACTGCCGAAATGCCCATTGCGATCAGACAAATCGCGGTGCGACGTAACGCCATACATTATTCTCCCTGAAGCCCGGCTCTGAGGTCCGGTTTCATCTGTTGAATTGACAACGGCCCGCGTTGTAACAAACAAAGCCTGATACGGCCAGTGCGGCACATGCGCTCGGACCGCGACAAAAGGATAATCCATGGCTGTCAAAGTTAACGCGCTCGATCATATCGTCATCAATGTCTCCGACGTGGCGCGCTCCGCGCAATGGTACCAAAAACTCCTCGGCATGGAGATCAGGGTGTTCGATCCGGGCCCGGGCAAGACGCCCCGGACGTCGCTGATCTTCGGCAATCAGAAAATCAATGTGCGGCCGCGCGATGCCGACAAGGTCGAGTGGTTCACGGCGGACCACGAAACCGCCGGGAGCGACGATCTGTGCTTTCTCACCACCAGCACGCCGGAACAGGTGGTGGCGCATCTGAACGCCTGCGGCGTGGCCATCGAGGAAGGCCCGGTCAAGAAACAGGGTGCCCGCGGCACGCTGCGGTCGGTCTATTGCCGGGATCCCGACGGCAGTCTGATCGAGATTTCATCCTATGAGGATGGCAGCGCATCTTGATGCATGTGACGGGAAAGCCGATGCGGACTCTTTCGTCGCCCCGGATCGCGCGTCGCTTGTCCGCAAGACGGGCGTATCGCGATCGTCACGGACGCGGGGCGGGATGCGGTGGACGCGGCAGCGTTAGGCGCCGCTGTAGCCCGGATGGAGCGAAGCGCAATCCGGGGCCGGTGTCGCGTGAGTCCCGGATTTCGCGGAGTTTATCATCGGGCGCGCATTCGCGCGACCCGTTGGCTCCATCCGGGCTACGATGTTCCGAGTTGTCCCCCGTAGCTCAACGAGCCGGCCCGCATCAGCACCGCGATTTGCGCGCGGCGTCATCCGGTGGCACAAATACTCCCAAGCAAAATGCAAAAGCAGCCGCCATTGGGCTGCACGGGAGGACAGATGTCGATTTCACAGGCAGCGGGCGTGGTGGGACCATTCGCAGGCCTTGACGTGCCGTGGCTGCTGCGGATGCGCGCTGAAACGCGCCGCCATCATCCGTTTCTGATCTGGGCGCCGTTCGACACGCCGGCGCGTATCTGGACTTACGGCGAATTTCACGAGCGGGTCGGCGCGCTGGCTGCGGGGCTCACGGCACGCGGCGTCAAGCCCGGCGAATTCGTGCTGATCCATCTGGATAATTGCATCGAGGCTGTGCTGGCCTGGTTCGCCTGCGTCGAACTCGGCGCCATTGCCGTCACCACCAACACCCGCTCCGCGCCGGCGGAGATGGAATATTTTGCCGATCATTGCGGCGCGGTGGCCGCGATCACCCAGCCGGCCTATGCCGAGATCATTGCCACGCATTGCCGAAGCTTGCGCTGGCTTGCGGTGATTTCCCACGATGCAGGTGCTGCGCCCGCGCAAGGTCACGCCGCGCCGCGCGGCGATCGCTTCGAAGCGCTGTTCGCCGACAGCGCCGACCGGCCTCGCCGCGCGACCGATCCGTTGGCGGCTTGCAGCGTGCAATACACCTCCGGCACCACGTCGCGGCCCAAGGCGGTGCTATGGACTCACGCCAATGCGCTGTGGGGCGCCAAGGTCAACGCCTCGCACCAGGATTTGCACGAGGGCGACGTGCATCAGACCTATCTGCCACTGTTTCACACCAACGCGTTGGCGTATTCGATGCTGGCAAGCCTGTGGGTCGGCGCGAGTTGCGTGATTCAACCGCGGTTTTCCGCAAGCCGGTTCTGGAATGTCGCGCTGGCGCATGGCTGCACCTGGACCTCGACGATTCCGTTTTGCATGAAGGCGCTGCTGGAGCACGAGGTTCCGAAGCAGCATCGATTCAGGCTATGGGGCACCGCGGTGTGCGAGCCGCCGCCATTTGCGGTATTCGGCATCAAGATCATCGGCTGGTGGGGCATGACCGAAACCATTACCCACGGCATCATCGGCGAGGTCGACCAGCCCAATACGCCGATGTCGATCGGCCGCGCGGCAACCGAATACGCCATCCGCGTCACCGACGACGACGGCACGCCGACATCCGTCGGCGGCACCGGAAATCTTCTGATCCAGGGCGTTGCTGGATTGTCGCTGTTCAAGGAGTACCTGCACAACGAGAGGGCCACCCGGGAAAGTTTCGACGAGCACGGTTATTTCATCACCGGCGACCGCGTTACCCTGCTCGACAACGGCTTCATAAAGTTCGGCGACCGCGCCAAGGACATGCTGAAGGTCGGCGGCGAGAACGTCGCGGCTTCCGAAATCGAGCAGGTGATCGCCATCGTGCCCGGCGTCCGCGAGGCCGCGGTGGTGGCCAAGAAGCATCCGATGCTCGATGAGGTCCCGGTGGTGTTCATCATTCCGCACGCCGGCGTCAAAGGTGCCCCGCCCGATCTGCACGACACCGTGATGGCCGCCTGCCGCAACTCGCTGGCGGACTTCAAGGTGCCGCGCGAAATCCACTTCGTCGATGACATGCCGCGCTCGACGCTGGAGAAGGTCGCCAAGGCGGAGCTGAGGAAGATGTTGGGTTAGTGGACGAACGGCTACGACCGACCGGGAATATCTCTCCGTCATTGCGAGCGCCAGCGAAGCAATCCATGCCGCAACAAAACAAGAATGGATTGCTTCGTCGCAAGTGCTCCTCGCAATGACGGCTTTGGGACAAATGAAAATACGGGAGCGACGACATGTTGAGCCTCTGCAAAGGAATCGCCATTTTCGCGGCGCTGTATTTCACCTTGACTGTAAGTCCGGCCTCTGCCCAAACCGCCGACACCGTCCTCTTCAACGGCAAGATCCTGACCGTCGACAAGGATTTTTCGGTCCAGCAGGCGCTGGCGATCGGCCACGGCCAGGTGCTGGCGTCAGGCACGACGGCGGCGATGAAAAAGCTCGCAAGCGAAAAGGCCACGCTGATCGACCTCGGCGGCCGCACCGTGATTCCCGGGCTGACCGACGGACACATCCATGGCATCCGCGCCGCCTTGACGTTTGGCACCGAGGTGAACTGGATCGGCGTTTCCACATTGAAGGAAGCGCTCGAAAGAATTCGCCAGGCCGGCAAAGCCCAAAAGCCCGGCTCCTGGATCGTGGTGGCCGGCGGCTGGACTGAGGAGCAGTTCGAAGAGAAGCGCCGGCCGGCCGCGCGTGAGGTGACAGAGGCTGCGCCGGACCATCCGGTTTACATCCAGCACCTGTACGACTGGCTGCTGCTGACACCAAAGGCGATCGAGGCGCTGAACATTCGCGAAGATTCGGACGTCACCCCCGGTGGCAAGCTCGAACGCGACGGCGACAATCGTCCAACCGGCGTGGTCAACGGCAACGGCAATACGCTTGGCAAAATCTTCGACCGCCTGCCGAAGCCGACGCTGGACCAGCAGGTCGACGGCTCCCGAAAGTTCTTCCGCGAAATGAACAGTCTTGGCATCACCGGCATCGTCGATGGCGGCGGGGTCAGCATGTATCCCGCCAATTATCAGGCCGTGTTCAAGCTGTGGCACGACAAGCAACTCACGCTGCGCGTTGCCTATCATCTCTGCGCGCCAAAGCCCGGCAGCGAGCTTGCGGATTTGCAGAACCTGACGCAGCTATTGCCGCCGGGCTTCGGCGACGAGATGCTGCATTTCAACGGTCCGGGAGAAATCCTGATTTGGGCCGACTGGACCGACGGTGACATCACGCCCGACGGCAAGGCCAAGCTCGCAGAACTGCTGCGCTGGGCGGCATCGAAGAGCTACACCATCCAGCTGCACTGGAATCCGGACCGCACCGTCCACGACCTGCTCGATGTCGTGGAAGACATCGCCAGGGATTACCCGGTTCGCGACCTCAGATGGACCGTGCTGCATCTGTATAATGCGTCCGAAGACAATCTGAAGCGGATGAAATCGCTGGGGTTGATCTGGGGCGTCCAGGACGGCCTTTATTTCGGCGGCGAACGGCTGGCGCGCGACGTCGGCATCGAGTCGGCCCGGCGGTTGCCGCCGATTGCGACGGCCATGCGCCTCGGCCTTACCGTGGCCGGCGGCACCGACGCGCATCGGGTGTCGTCCTACAATCCATTCGTCGCGCTGCAATGGTATCTCGACGGCACGACCATCGGCGGCGTTCAAACCCGCGGCGAGGTGGAAGCCCCGAGCCGCCGGCAGGCGCTTGAAATGTACACCCGCAATTCGGCCTTCATGGCCAACGATGACGACAAGCGCGGCACCCTGGAGCCCGGCAAATTTGCCGACCTCGCGGTGCTGTCATCGGACTATCTGACGGCGCCGGTCAAGGAGATCGGGAAAATCAGATCGGTGCTGACGATGGTCGGCGGCAAGGTGGTGTATGCGAATCAACCGTTTGCGAGCCTGGCATCGGGCGCCGGCCACTAGCTCCGTCATTGCGAGCGAAGCGAAGCAATCCAGAAGGCCGCGAACCAAGTCTGGATTGCTTCGTCGCCTCGCAATGACGATGAAGTTCTGATTGGCCGGAAACGATTTGGAAAGAGCAGCGTTCCGCGAGCCCTCGTTAAGACCCTAACGCCACCGGGCGAAATGCGTGCAGCAAATGCGGGTCGAGCTTGCCGGCCATCTTTTCCATGGTCGCAAAGGCCTCCGTGTGGGTGAACGGCAGCCGATAGGCGCGCTTCTCCACCAGCGCCGTGTAGATATCCACGATGGTGGTCAGGCGCACGATGTCGCTGATCTGATCGCCCCGGAGGCCATTGGGATATCCGCTGCCGTCAAGGAATTCATGGTGGTGCAGCACCACGTCCAGCATCTCCGGCGGAAAGCTCCCTTGGGCGACGAGGGCCTCATAGCCCAGACGCGGATGCTGCCGCATCACACTGATTTCCTCGTCCGTGAGTTTCCCCGGCTTGTCCAGCACAGCCAGAGGAATGAAGGCCTTGCCAACATCGTGCAGCAGGGAGGCGCGCGTCAGCCGACGCTGGTCGTCCTCGCGCATGCCGAGATGCTGCGCGAACGCCACCGCGAAACCGGTGACAAAGAGGCAGTGGCGATAGCTGTCGGTGTGATGCCGGCCGACGGTGGTCAGCCATTCGCGCAGCGAGGATTGCTTGACGGCTTTGAGAATCTGGTTCTCGGCCTCCATGACGTCGCCGATGGTCAGCGGAATTCCCGCCGGCAGCTTCTCGAATATCTTGACCATCACCCCGTGCGCGGCGGCGATGCCCCGGTTCAAAGCCTTGCCGCTCGCCGTCGCATCGAAGCGAATCGTGTCCGGAAACGCGGAGCGGATGCGTTGCAGAATGCCCTGGGCGTCGAACGGCCGCGATATCGTATCCGTCGCGCCCAGGGCCCAGGCCTGCATCGAGCCATGGTGAAGGGCGTCTGAGAGGACGAACAACCGCGGCATTGAGCGGTACGCTTCGGCGCGCAGCTTGTTGCGAACCAGCTGCACGCTCTCGGGGGATCGCAGATTGATATCGACCACTATCCCCGCGAAATGATCGGCGGGAGCCTCGGGAATATCCGATGTCGCGATGGTATCGACCTCGCCCACGGACTGCAGAATGCCGGCCAATTCGCTGCTCCGATCGATCCGATCCGACGCCAGCAGCAAGCGGCGTTTGGGTGAAGGCTGATTCTCTAAAGCTGTCATGGATCCTCGGTGACTTGGCGGCGATGGCTGACAGCTGGAGACTATCCGCAAGGCATTTTCCGGAGCTTAATAGGCATCATGAATGCTTTTTTGTGACGGAAAGTACAAATTGAACCAATGTTGATCGGATAAAAAAATCCGCCGGAAGCAGCGCTTCCGGCGGATCGTTGTCGTGAGGATCGTTGTCGTCGCGTTGTCGGTCTATGCCTTGTTCATCGCCCCCTTCACGGCCTCCGCCGTGATCGGCAGCGAGCGGACGCGAGCGCCCGAGGCATTGAAGATCGCATTCGCAAGCGCGGGTGCGATCACCGTCACCGCCGGCTCGCCGACGCCGGTGGGTTTCTCGCCGTTGGCAATGACGCTGATGGCGACTTCCGGCAGCTGACTCATCCGCAACGGCGTATAGGTGTCGAAGTTGGTCTGCTCGATGCCGCCGTCCTTCAATGTCGCCTTCTCGTACATGGCGAGCGAAAGCCCCCACAGCGCCGCGCCCTCGACCTGGGCACGGATGTTGTCGGGATGCACCTGCATGCCGACGTCGGTGGCCACGGTCAGTTTCTTGACCTTGACCTCGCCGGACGGCGCAACCGCCACATGGGCCACGCACGCGGTCCAGCTTGCGGTCGCTCGTTCCTGCGAGGAGACGCAGGCAACGCCCATGCCTTCACCCTTCGGCAGTTGGTTGGTGCCGTAACCAGCCATGCCCATCGCGGCGAGCAAGGTGTTGCGCAGGCGTTGCGCACCACCGGCATTGGCGCCCTTGCCGTCGAGCATGTCGATGCGGAACTGGGCGGGATCCTTGCCCGCCGCGTGCGCAAGTTCGTCGACCATGCTTTCGACCGCCCAGAAGGTCCAGCCCGGTGCAACCGACCGCAACTGGCCCGACGGGGTGGCGTTGTGCGCCATCTCGTTGAGGATGGCGCGGACGTTGTGATTGGGCACGGAATAGAAAAAGTCCGCGCCGTTCACGGTGAACGCATCGAGCGCCCCTTTCTTGTCGACCGAAGGCGACAGGAAATCCGGGATGCCCCAGCGCTTGGTCGGCCACGCGCTGACCACGTCGTGATTCATCGCGATCAGCTTGCCGTCGGCGTCGAGACCTGCCTTGATCTTCTGGAACGTCAGCGGCCGCGAGAAGTCCATGGTCATGTCATCCTCGCGGGAGTAGATGACCTTGACCGGTTTGCCGACGGCCTTGGCCGCCTGCACCGCCGGCACCATCATGTCGGCGTCGAGACGGCGGCCGAAACCTCCGCCCAGCCACATCTGATGCATCACGACGAATTTGGGATCGACCCCGGCGGCGCCGGCCGCGATCCCGCCGGAGCGTGTCGCGAACTGGTTGCCGGAATAGATGTGCCAGATATCGCCCTGCAGCTGCGCCGTGGCGTTCATCGGCTCCATCGGCGCATGGATGTTGATGTTGGTGGTGTACTCCGCCTCCATCACCTTCGCCGCGGTGCCGAGGGCCGCTGTCGTATCGCCGTCCTTGACGAAGAACAAGCCGGAATCGTCGAGTCCCTGCAGACGCTTGGCCTCGTTGAGCAACGATTCGCTCGACAGTTTGGCGTTGGGTCCGCCGTCATAGGTAACCTTGAGGGCGTCCGCCGCCTTCTTGGCATTCGCATAGGTGTTGGCCACCGCCACCACCCAGCCGGTCGTCGTTCCGGTCTTGTCGTCGAGGGTAACGGCCTTGATAAAGCCCGGCACCTTCTTCGCCGCGGTGTCGTCGACCGATTTCACCGTGGCGCCATAGCGCACCGGCGGCATCACGATCTTGCCGTACACCATGCCCGGCAGCATGACGTCGATGCCGTATTTGGCGGTGCCGTTGGTCTTCGACGGAATATCGAGCTGCGGAACCGAAACGCCGATCTTGGTATACAGGTCGGGCGTCTTGAGCTTGATCGCCTTAAGTTCGTCGGGCGTAAAGGTCTTGGTGGCCTTGCCGCTCTTGACGATGTCCGCGAACGTCATCGACTTCTTCGACTTCGGATGCGAAATCACCGAGTCCCTGACGACCAGCTCGCCGGCGGGCACGCCCATCGCGGCGGCCGCGGCTTCGGTCAATGCCATGCGTCCGGCGGCACCGGCGCGGCTCATCGCATCGAAGTTCATCATCGTGCTCCAGCTGCCGCCGGTAATCTGCGCGCCGAGCACGGGGTCGTTGAACTTCGGATCGTTGGACGCGAGCTGAACCCGCATATCTTTCCAGTTTGAGCCGAGCTCTTCGGAAACAATCTGCGCCATGGTCGAGGCAATGTGCTGGCCCATGTCGGCCTTGCCGCAGGTGACCGTGACAATCCCGTCCGGCGCGATCGAATACCAGACACTGGGATCGAAATTGCCGGCAGCGGCGAGCGCCTGGTCGGCGCCGAGCAGGCCCGGAACAGCGGAATAGCCGAGCGCAAGACCTGCGGCGGCGGATCCGACGAGGAACGAGCGGCGGCTCAGATCCGCAGGCTCGGTCTGGGTAATTTTCACGTGCGTATTCATGTTGCCCTCCGCTCGGTTCCGGCGTTCGAGGCCGTGCGCATTTCGGAGGCCGCCCGCATGATCGCCTTCTGGATGCGCGAATAGGTCATGCAGCGGCAGAGATTGCCGTCCATGTGCGCGACCACTTCGTCCTTGGTCGGATTGGAGTTCTTGGAGAGCAGCGCCGCCGCCTGCATGATCTGCCCGGATTGGCAGTAGCCGCATTGCGGAACCTGCTCGGTGATCCACGCCTTCTGCAGCGGATGGTCGCCCTTGGCGCTGAGGCCTTCGATGGTGGTGATTTTCTTGCCGGCGACGTCGCTGAGCGGCGTCTGGCAGGATCGCACCGCTTCACCATTGACGTGAACGGTGCAGGCGCCACACAGGCCGGCACCGCACCCGAACTTGGTGCCGGTCATTTGCAGTTGTTCGCGGATGGCCCAGAGCAACGGCGTGTCGTTCGCCGCCTCGACGGACAGATTCCGCCCGTTGATATTGAGATTAGGCATGGTTTCTTCCCCTGCCGGTGCATGATGCCGCTTACGGCGGCAATTCACGTTTGTCGAATGGTCGGGCACCCACCGGGCCGATGCCAACCTTGCGCAAGAGAATGATCGCGTTCCAATCTGGAGGCAATGCAAATTGGAATTGGTCGAAGAGAAATAATTCTGGGGCAGTCCGTTGTGCGCTGCGGCAACAAACGTTGTCGTGAGCATGCTTCTAGAATACCGTTGCACACGACGCTTCGGCAGCCGGCAGGAAATCGCAATGCCAAAAATCAACCGTGACGGGGTCGATATCTATTACGAGGTCCACGGCAGCGGACCGCCGCTGTTGCTGACCCACGGCTATTCATCGACCTCGGAGATGTGGAACGGCCAGATCGCGGCGCTGTCGAAACGCCACAAACTCGTATTGTGGGACATGCGCGGCCATGGCCGGTCCGATTACCCCGACGACGCATCTGCTTATAGCGAAGCGTTGACGGTCGCGGACATGGCGGCCCTGCTCGACGAGGTCGGCGCGGACAGCGCCATCGTCGGCGGGCTTTCTCTCGGGGGGTACATGTCGCTGGCCTTTTATCGCGCGCATCCGGAGCGCGTGCGCGCGCTACTGATCATCGACACCGGGCCGGGCTTCAAGAAAGACGACGCCCGCGAGGCCTGGAACAGGCGCGCGCACGATACCGGCGACCGCTTCGAGCGCGAAGGCCTGGCGGTACTGACATCCGCCAGCCGCGAACGTTCGAGCGTGAGCCATCGCGATGCGTCAGGTCTGGCGCGCGCCGCGCGCGGCACGCTGACCCAGCGCGATGCCCGGGTGATCGAACTGCTGCCCCACATCAAGGTACCGTCGCTGGTGGTGGTCGGCGCCGAAGACGCACCGTTCCTCGCAGCCTCCGACTACATGGCGGCGAAAATTCCGGCGGCGAAAAAGGTGGTGATCCCGGCCGCCGGCCACGCCGTCAACATCGACCAGCCGCAGGCCTTTATCGACGCCGTGTTACCGTTTCTCGCCAGCCTGCCACAAAACGCCATCCCGGAAAGGATGATCCGGTGACCAACAGGCTGGCATACCGCGCGTCGCTATTGATAGCCGTTTGCGGCGCATGGCATGGGGCCGCAGGCGCCCAGCCATTCGCGCCGGCCGCTAGCCCACATTCTCCACCCTTCACCGCGACGCTGTCGAACAACACGCCGCTGGTGTTCGGAATGGATGCGGAAGACACCTCGCGCGCTTTGGGAACGCCATTGAACTACATCAGTGGCCGGCCGGGCAACGAAATCTTCCTGGCCTTCCGCAACGTCGGCGGCAGCGGCTTGTTCTTGCACAAGGACCGGCTTTATCTGCAATTCCGCAAGGGCAGATTGGCCGGCTGGAAGGGCGACTGGGGCCACAACTGGATGTGGCGATAGCCTCGCGTTCCTTGCCAAGCACCTAAAGAAATGAGCGTTAACAATTCACCGACGTCATTCCGGGGCGCGCGTAAGCGCGAACCTCAGATGTGCGATTGCACATCGGGGAATCTCGAGATTCCGGGTCCACGCGAAGACGCGTGTCCACAGATGTGCAATTGCACATCGGGGAATGACGGCGCGAAAAGTCAGAACCAGCGTTCGCCTGCCAGCACGGTATCGCCGGGGCCAAGCGCGGAACAGTAAGCTTTCCACATCAGGCGCCGCGCATGGCGGACGGGCTAATATCGAAGGGCGATGTTCGCCCTGCGGCGATCAGGCACTGACGCCCGCGCCGATCGGGCACGACACGCCGGTGCCGCCAAGCCCGCAATAGCCGGCCGGATTCTTGGCCAGGTATTGCTGGTGATAGTCCTCGGCGAAATAGAATTCGCCGGCGGATGCGATCTCGGTGGCGATGGTGCCCAGGCCTTTCGCCGCCAATGCCTTTTGATAGGCCGATTTGGATGCGTCCACGGCTTTGCGTTGCGCGTCGCTGAAGGTGTAGATCGCGGAACGATACTGGGTGCCGACGTCATTGCCCTGACGCATGCCTTGCGTCGGATTGTGGCTTTCCCAAAAAGTCTTCAGCAATCGACCGTACGAAACGAGCTTCGGATCGAACACCACCAGCACCGCTTCGGTATGGCCGGTGCGGCCCGAACAAACCTCCTCGTAGGTCGGGTTCGCGGTATGACCGCCCGCATAGCCCACCGCGGTGGTGTAGATGCCATCGCCGAGCTCCCAGAATTTACGCTCCGCGCCCCAGAAGCAGCCGAGCCCGAACACCGCCTGCTCCAGACCTGCGGGATAAGGCGGCTGCGATCTACGGCCATTCACGAAATGGCTGGTAGCGGTCGGGATCGGCTTGGCACGGCCCGGCAGCGCCTCGGCTGCGCTCGGCAATGCCGTGGTCTTGCGCATGAACAACATGGATTACCTCCTTCCGGGATGCATCGAACAAGGGGACGACGACGTGACATTATAATATGTCTCTACACAGGATAATATGTCTCTACACAGGTCACGGCAGCCCCCGTTACTCCGAGCCCGGCGCCGCCGTATTCCCGGTCAGTTTCGTGAATAACCGATCAACGGCTTGCGGGGCCGGAACAGCAGCATCAGCAAGATACCCAACACACCCATCACGGCAAACACCGGCTGATCCAGAATGATCTTGACGACGCTGGTCCAGAGCCAGGGCGCAATGCCCTCCACCCAGGCCCGAAACGCCTGCTGGCTGGATTGGTGAATATCGTTCCAGAATTGACCGAACCGAGTGAACCGCAAGGTCTGATCGGCGACCCAGCGCGCGCCGTCATAGACCATGAAAATAAATCCGCCGGCCAGCAGCAGCAGCCCTACAAGTCGGAAAAAACCGCGGATCATGCGTCACCTTATGTCGCTCGCGCCCGAAAACGCAGTGAGCCATTAGCGGCGCAGCGCGGGAAATTCAACCTCATCAGCACCTTATCGGCGCCTTTCGACCGGGCCTCCGGGCGCCGGAGGGTCCGGAAGGCGTTGACGCTGCAAGGTGCGCCCTCTATAAGACCGCCAATGGCGGCGGACGCAATCCCGCCGCCGCTGTTCTGTGGGCGGCGCCATCACGTGAGCGATTTATGCTCCGAGAATGGCATTCTCAGGAACACCCGGAAATATACCAGCGTCGATCACGCGGTTGAACGGCCGGCGCGCTCAAGCCTGAGCACCCGCGATCGTCACTGTCGAAGGATACTTGAAAGCATGGCCAACACCACCTCTGCCAAGAAGGCGACGCGCAAGATTGCCCGCCGCACCATTATCAACAAGTCGCGTCGCACCCAGATGCGCGGCGCAGTCCGCATTGTCGAAGAGGCGATCAAGAGCGGCGACCGCGATGCGGCGCTGAAGGCGATGACCCGCGCGGAACCGGAACTCATGCAGGCCGCCCAGCGCAACATCATCCATAAGAACAACGCCAGCCGAAAGGTCTCGCGGCTCGCGCACCAAATCGCAAAGCTCGCGAAATAACTGATCGAAAGAGATATTCGTCAGAAAAGCCCGGCGCGTTGCCGGGCTTTTTCTTGTTCGCCGTCGTATCGCTCGGCCGATTTCAGTGCGCGAAATTCTTGCGGGCTCGCTTTTTCAGCGATGGAATGCTTCCATATGTAGGAAGGCGGGCTTATGAAGCCCGTGACAGCCACGACGATGTCGATGCCGGCCATCGATCGCGCTGGTTTTTGAAAAAGCAATCGCGACGGCACGACCGCGCTCTAAAGACCTACGGGGTTACCCTGTTCCGACGAGCAAAAAAAAACACGTTTGCGTAGTCACTTATCGGCATAGCGGCCGCCTCCTGTTCGAAAATTCCGTTCTGCCGCGCTCAAACGTAAACGATTTATGAATTTATTTTGGGCAACGCCGCGAAATATGACAGCAGCACCACATTTCGAATCTGCGCGCAGATTCAAAACCTTGGCACTGCAGGCGAAAAATGCTGCCTGCTGTTGCAAACGCGAAGTTGTTTTTACCGGCAGCCGGGCAAAATCATTTCCTTTGCGGGAAATAAGGCATGCTGTATCTCTAAATCGTTCGCGACGCCTACGGCTCTAGAGACCAGCGCGGTTTAAGGAACGGGGCGGACGTGCAAATCGGCGGCGGTGTGCGCGTTGGCGACGCTTTCCAAGCGATTGTCGCATCTAAGCTCATAGCAATATGAGGGCGGTGGTTCTGTGTCGAAATTTCTCAAGTGGGGCATCGTGCCTCGCTCGCTTTGAACAAGAGAGATACGTACAGACAAACAGCAATCGCGCGAAGGCGAAGCATAAGTGGGCGTGTTTGTGGGCGTGTTATGACGAACGGGCTAGACGACGCGGCGGCGAAGCGACTGAACGATTTTTTGTGTTCGGTCGCGATCGACTGAATTTGAAACACACGTGATATGACAACTTGCTGTGAGCAATCATGGCGGGATGGGGAGGTTGCATGCTTTATGGTATCATCGCGGTATTCGATCAAATGGCATTTTCCAACGATGACGTATGGAACGCCGTAGACGACGTAGCCTGTGCGCGGCCTCCCACGCGAACTCCGGATAGACCGTTGAGTACGCGCTGACCTCGCCGACGCTTCTTCTTCCAGCCTGATGATCTGCGTGCGGCTCGTCGCCGAACGGCTGGTCTGTGGCTGAGGACGAAACCAGGCTTGGGGTCGCGCCGCGCGGGACACCTGCGCGGCATTTCGCAGGCAATATCACTCTTTCAGAGAAGTCGTAAGGCAATGACAAATACCGAACAGGATCGCTGGTCACGCGTGAAAGATACCGAACAGGACCGCTGGTCGCGCGTGAAGGGCCGGCTGCGCTCGAGCGTGGGAGAAGACGTCTATTCAAGCTGGTTCGCGCGCATGGACCTCGAAAGCGTGCAGCAGGAAAGCGTCCATCTCTCGGTTCCGACGCGGTTCCTCAAGAGCTGGATCCAGGCCCATTATGCCGAACGCGTTCTCACCTGCTGGCAGGCCGAGATGCCGCAAGTGCACCGGATCGACCTCACCGTTCGCACGGCGATGCGATGCGTGCCGCCCGCAAAGGAGACCGTCGCGCCGCTCGATCAACGCCGCACCGAGCGCGCGGATGGTCGTCCCACCGAGTTGCGCGCCACCGCGATCGCACCGGTGTCCGCCAGCCATGACGCACTCGGCGGCTCGCCGCTCGATCCGCGCCTGACATTCGGAAGTTTCGTGATTGGCCGTTCCAACACGCTGGCGCATGCAGCGGCGCGCCAGGTCGCGGAAGGACGGCGCGGCGACAGCGTGATGTTCAATCCGCTCTATATCCACGCCGGCGTCGGGCTTGGCAAAACCCATCTGCTGCAAGCCGTGACATGGGCCGGCAATTCCGGCAGCGAACGCAAGGTGCTTTACCTCACCGCCGAGAAATTCATGTACGGCTTCGTCGCGGCGCTGAAGACGCAGACCGCGCTGGCGTTCAAGGAGGCGTTGCGCGGCATCGACGTGCTGGTGATCGACGACCTGCAATTCCTGCAGGGCAAATCGACCCAGGCTGAATTCTGCCACACGTTGAATGCGCTGATCGACGCCGGCCGGCAGGTGGTGATCGCAGCCGATCGTCCGCCTTCCGACCTCGAGAGCCTCGACGACCGCGTGCGTTCGCGTCTCGCCGGCGGCCTGGTGGTCGAAATGGGATCGCTCGGCGAGGAGTTGCGGCTCGGCATCCTCAAATCGCGTGTCGCGGCGGCGCGCGCCCATCATGCGAGCTTCGACGTCCCCGAGCAGGTTTTGGATTATCTCGCCAGAACCATCACCCATAACGGCCGCGACCTCGAGGGCGCCATCAATCGCCTGCTGGCGCACAGCAAACTCAACGCGCAACCGGTGACGCTGGAAATGGCCGAGCGCGAAGTGCGCGATCTGATCCGTCCGCAGGAACCCAAGCGTATCAAGATCGAGGACATTCAACGCGTGGTGGCCCGGCAATACAATGTCAGCCGCTCCGACCTGTTGTCTTCGCGCCGCACCGCGAACGTCGTCCGCCCGCGCCAGGTCGCGATGTACCTGGCAAAAACCCTGACGCTGCGCTCGCTGCCCGAGATCGGCCGCCGGT
>WNFD01015770.1_pt1 | contig 18014 bp, 20 predicted proteins | sample 5400491 | NCBI WGS metagenome assembly WNFD01 (sample SAMN13153343, study PRJNA577476) | soil metagenome | isolation source: 120 cm saprolite under Douglas fir tree site 2 hole 2 replicate 2 | place: USA:California | collected 2015-04-18 | reverse complement strand
ACTTACACTACCTTACACTAGTACTGCTACGACAGGATCCCACGGCGGAATCGGCAGTAATACCACCTAATACCGTTCCTATTCTAGCGCTTTCCGGACGCGCTTTGGAGCCGGTCGGGACTGCATACGTATACTCCACAATCAACCGTTTCTTCGTAACAAGCCCGAATTCGGCCACGCGCCGACGATTCGTGGTCCTCCTGCATACGTAACTGTTCACGGAGGGACACGTTGTTCCTATGGTTCTGGCGCATGGGATTTGGTTGCTGACAACCGTTGTTGGAAACGAAAGCGCGGTATGCGGCAGGTTCGATTGATCTTGTAATGATTATATCTTGCCTGATGCGTTCGGAACCTGACACCGTCCTGACGTACACCTCCGAGCGATGCCGTTTTGCCTTCCTATTTCGAGTAGCATAGGAACCCTCTGTGCACCCCGCCACAGCTATTGCTCTCGGATCTAGTCTTATGAACCCGTGTGAGCCGTCACACCAGCTCCTAAAGTTATATGGTAACGTTCTGCACCGATCAGACCGCCAGAGAAAAGAAAAGTGTGCTCTGCACAACTGGTAACGATGAGTGACTCTCTGTCGCAGCAGGATGACAACGTTCCACGGTTCTCGCCAAAGAGCCATCGTCATGACTCGAAGCCCGAAGTCCGTTCGTTGCACATACACATGCTGCCCACGCCGATCAGATTCACAGCAGGTGCCCGTTTTGTAACAGCGAAATTAAACCTAGTGTACTCCGGACTCGGACGGCACAGTCGCAAGCCGTTGCCAGTTGCTTATAGCTCGTGGAGGAGTCGACGACTTTATTTTGACCCTACTATGATATATGTGATATTCTCGCTTGCTGTACGTGGATGCGTAAGCGTCGGCGTCGGTTTGCTTAGCCTGCCCTAATAGAAGCATCGTCCATCCGAGGTCCATCCTTCAAGTTTATCGTCAAAAGCTGAGCGCTTTTCGCTGATCGATAGCATTGATCGATGGATCACATGATATGTCAGTAGCTTGGTTTTAAAAGAGTCCTGCAAACCGTTGATCTGACCACAATACTTCGTATTAATCGAGGTACCTCCCATGCGTCGCGCTTTACGCCCTCACGTACTACGCACAGCGTCGCTACCACGCACATACCAGCTGGCTGCACTCACTGGCAGGAAGCGCAGGATAACACACACTTCCACCCCCACGCGGAAGCCAAAGGAAGAGGGCTCAATCGCCACTGTCTTCTCATCACTATCCGGAAGTGGCCCTGAATTGCCCACACGTTTTTCTGACCTCAAGAAAGACATATGGCGGGACGCTCTTATGCAAAGTTGGCGCGAGGTCCTCAACGAACTGGAAGGTTCTATTGAGAAAGTTGCCGCAAGAGGCGCTGATGTGCTCGAGTCAGCCTTCGCGTCCGCCGCGACTGACACTGACATATTCACAGATAATACCATCTGTACGATTCTCGGACTTGCAGAGAGGACTATCAATAGATCAAATATCAGAAATCCGGAACGCAGGTGTCCTGATTGTCCGGGCCGGCGTACCAAATGAGGTCTGATGTGCCCGATGTTACCCGTCCGCCCTTCCAACTGATCACCACTCATCAACCACTTTCCCGTCCTTTCCAGGAAGCTCTAGGTTGGAAACGGTCGTTGAAGGATTATATTTCCTTGAATAGTGACAAGGTTAAAGGTCTGTCGTTATTGCTGTCAATGCAGGAATGTGAAACTGATCTATCCCCCTGTCAAAAGGTTTTCCTGAGGGCAACATTCAAGCGTTCGAGATCTACAACTCGGGCGCGCAGACTCGCGCACGGACGCACCCAGCTATTCTCCAAACACAGCGCGCCATCCTACAATTGTGGCACTATTCCGAACCGGAGGCAAAGTTGAGTGATGGCGGTTCTGTGGAGCGTTGGGAGGACCCCGGTTTCCGCGCATGCTTCCGAGCCATCCTCAGCGGCAGGTGGCGCGAACATGATCCGTTCGACGCTGCCCCTCGTCTAAATGCTTGTCAGGACCTTTACCACGCCGCGTAAGCTCGAATTACTCACGAATTATATCTGATTCCAAATCCTCTGCAGAAATCAGTGCTCAATTTTCCGTCCCTGGCAAGGTTGGACTTCGATGTCGGTGACCGGCCCCGGCGAGGGCACTCTCCGCGTCGCGCCGTTGCTCAAGTTGGCAACAGCATATCTGATCCTACGGCCTTTCTTCAAGCCAAGGACAGCGTCCTCCGGCCTTGACGACTGGGTCGTAGACCTCGAAAGTCCGACTTTCCCGGGTTCGCAAATGGGCAAGACGCAGGAATTGCGTGAAACGACGCACCCACACCTGCAGCTTTCCCGCACAATGGTGTCCGTTCCTCGCGTTGAACCCGGAGACCAGATCTATTGTGAGTCCCACTCTCAGTCCCCATCAGATGTGGTCTGGGGACGATAGTACTTTAGGGCACTGCGATCTCATACACGCCGTGGAACATTTGCACGGTGGACAAAGCGATTCTTCAGTTTTATACATCCCGGCTGTCCCCCTAACAACTCGAAAGCGAGTATTATCTTGCCATCCCTCCAATTTGATCTCAACGTCCCCCTCCACAGCGCCGAATATCTTCGAGTTCAACGAGAGCACTTCAACCTTGGCCTTCCTGCTCCGTGAGTCTTGTAAATTCCTTCTTTGGCAGCCATTGAGCATGCCACCAGTGATTTCCCAGGCGGGGAAGGTGAATCCCGCTTCCTGAGCCGAGGCGGGCAGGAACATATTCAAGGAGAAACTGGCCTTCGCGCGCTCGGATTCAAGAAGTTTGATATTCCGGAAAGTGCGGGGGCGGGTGAGGCGCAAGCTATCCTTGAGGCAAATGAGATATTATTCCCACATGTTTCGGAGTAAAGAAGGCGTGCCATGATGATGCTCACACGCTCTCGTTTGTATTAAGACGATCTTCCATGTGCCGTCCAAGAGGGCAGAAGGCGTACTATTGTTCTGATTTTCGCCCATCGCGATCCAATCAGTGTTGTAATCGGAATTGGACCAACGGTCCTAGACCGAATACCGGAACGAGCGGCGACAAGCCAAACGTGCTGCAGAGGATCAACGCAAAATAATACAGTGCCCCCACACTCAGGGGAGATACCTCGAAGAGGCGGCTTCTATTACCGCCATCCCATTTGCTATGTCCGTCATATTCCTAGGGCCGGGGCATCTGTTTCCAGATGAAGGGTATCCCCTCGTTTTCAAGCTCCCCTCACACAGATGAGGGCGCCGCGCCCAAAGGCTGTAGCGCCCGTTAGTCATTCGCGAAAGAAGTGCGGCCGAAGCGTATCACGATCATCACTGGAGCACGCACGCATCACCACCGATATCGAAGCCCGACTAGTGGCGACCGCGTTAATCATCTGGCGCGGCGGTCTTCACGGCGGCCGGAGGGTGCTGTCTTTGATACGTGCCGCGGTTTCAGACATGCATAAAATGAGGGCCGGTGCTCGCTCAGCACGCAGCAAAGTCGCACTTAACGCGTGGACTCTAGCACCCGAACTTATGCTGATGAGGACTTTTGGTTCGCAGGCGGGTTCCGATAGCGCCATGTGTTAGATCGTCTAAGGATAAGCCTCTTTGGAGAAAGAGCGGGGCCGATTATTAATGAGCCCTTACTCGAGATGTCCACCGGAAGGATGAACTGATCAAACACACGAAACTGGGAGTTGGCGGATGAGCCACCCACGGGCTCGTGTTCTCGTTCTGCTCGATAGAACTTGCGTGATTTCCAACTAGGATACAATCATTTTTGCTTCTTTGGAAGATGAACCTCTCCAAACATACAGTAAGTATTAATGCAGGAATAACAAATACAGCGGTGACAGAATCGAAAGAGCGCGACTCTGAAATGGACTCAACGGCGGCCACCTGCGAAATGGAACGAGAAGCCTCCAGGTCCACCACCACCGGTACGGAACTGGAATCCGCTGCCTGCTGCTTGTTGGAAAAATTGATTGAATGCGTGTCCTCCACCAGGGAAGGGACTACCTTGGCCCTGCATAGGATCGTTCGGGTCATCGCCATTGTCGAAGCGTTGTCGTAGCTCCGGGTTGGACAACACTTCGTACGCTTCATTCACAACAGCCATCTTAGCTTCGCTACCACCCTTATCCGGGTGTGCAGCGAGTGCAGCTTTGCGACTACGATGGAACCAAGCGCGTTAGCAAGGAAGCAAACAGAGGTATGTAATGCAAGTACGTACTAGGCCTTCTTAATCGTCTTTTCGTCAGCATCTCGCGAGACGCCGAGTACTTTGTAATAATCTTTCTGTCTCGACAGTTTCAACAAGCGCTGCGCCTTGGATAGACGAGCGTGGATCTGATTCACTCCCTGGAATCAGCCCTCGGCTGCACAGGAAGTGAAGAATGCGTACCTCGCGATTCCCACCTCCGCTTGCTTCCCACGCCCGCTCGAAAGCACGCACGGCTTCCTCCCACTCCTCCCGCGCAAGCAATGCCTCTCCCTTACCCAGCAAAGCATCGATGTCCTTCTCATTCCCCACCATTCGCAACAGTTCATCGCACCACAGCTCGCCTGCGCGCGCCTGACGAAGTTGAACATGCGCACGGCACAGGGCGCGCAAGATCGCTGCTCTTCTTGGGCTCGCCTTCTTCGGGGGAGGGATAGCGACGTTCACGCTTGGGACTGCGTCTGGCTCGACTGCTACCTCAAATGTTGCCAAAAAACCGCTCCCTGGCGCGCCGAGAGTTGCGTCTTTGGGAGCAGAGCCCAGGATGAAAGTAATTATTCCGCGCCAGTCCTCCGCGGCCATCAGCTCATCTAGTTTCTTGAACTGCTTGTCAAGAGACTTGACCAGGCGATGTGCCGAGAGACAAGGCTTGGAGTCAGGGTCATAGTGCAAGCACTGCTTAAGATTGGCCATCGCGGTGTTTGACGCGGAGGAACCCATGTAAAAGTATGATATGCGGAAAATGTTCATATACGCGTCTGTCGACGGCGACGTGATCTGGGTGAGCCGACTACAGACCCGGTTAGCGCTAGGGTCCGGCAAAATCCAGGATACGAACCTTAGGTCTGCCACTGCCTCTTCAAAGTCACCCGCCGCAAGTGCGCAATTCGCCCGTTGTTGCCTCAAAGCCACGGAATGGGACGCGACACGAAGACCTTGGGTGGCACTCTCTTCACAAGCTGTCCAAAGCTTGGCCTTCTGGGCTTGCACAGCCTTGCGTGCTGCGGCCTCTCCGTCTGTTACGTCGAGTAAAAGATCACGTGCAATAGGGTCGTTTTTGGCCTGATAGTGCTTGAGAGCTTCTCGTGCGTCTGCCCATCGACCTTCTTTCGTGTGAATTTTCGCTTTCATTAAGTGTGCTTTTTCGAATGTGTCCGAGGTAAGGGTGAGAACTTGGTCAAAGTCGGCGAGCGCGTTTGCGTGTCTACCGATAGAGTAATATGCCGTGGCGCGTTTATAATATAAGGTAGGATCTACTGGTGATTGTTCTGCAAAAGATGTCAGCAAATGTTCGATTGAGATAATACGTGTGCATGGTTGAAAGAGGATTAGAAGATAGACAGAGAAAGTCACAGTCGATTCTGAATTGCACTGTCTGTTTTAACGTACCTATTGCCTCGGTATAAGCCTTTGCCGCATCATGAAACGTCCCAGCAGACAGCAATGCATTGGCGCGGTTAATAAGGGGTTGCAGACCCGGTGGGTATAAAGCGGATCCTGCACTTGGATCCGCGAGGGCAGAAAGCGTGGAGAGTAGGAGGGAAAGCCCACAGAAGAGTAATGGTGGGGGCATAGTGGATGGAAAATGAAGGAATGGTAAAATAATGAACTGGCCAAAACCAAAAGTTCAACTTGACACGTTGCCTCCTGACGCCTATATAAAGTTAAAGGTTCCCACGGTGTGAGGAAAAGAATCGGAAACGATCACAGCTACGGGTGGAGCTCTCTAACTAGGCTCTGAATACTGACAGACAAGAAAGGAGTACACGAAAGCATCTTTTGACCCCATCGTTGTCAACAACAACCAGACGAAACTGCGAATTATCGCCCAATTCTGGACGCGTCATATCACATGACTTCAATTCATGAGCACGTGCAGCGTGCATACGCGCCACCGCCACCGTGGCTATCGTGATCGTGATGATGCTGATGCATGCCAAGGCATCGTTGGGAACGTCATTAATTGCGTCATCCTCTCCTCTCCACATTCCATCGATTGCCAGCGAACTCTAGTACGTACCCTCAATTATACATTACATTCTCCTCAACATGCATGAACCGCACCCAAACCAACCCCAGGCCGTCCACTTTGGCGCGGGTAATATCGGGCGGGGTTTTATCGGCGCTCTCCTTGCAGAGTCGGGTTACTTTGTCATTTTTGCCGACGTTGACAAGAAAATCATCAAGGAGCTAAACACACACGAATCCTACGATGTCCACGTCCTCGACGAGAGAGAGCGAACAGAGGAAATCCGCTCATTCGCCGGCGCGTCTTCTCAGACAGACGAAGTCTACCACTTCATCGCGAGTCCCCACACACGGCTGATCACCACCGCCGTTGGCCCCAACGTACTCGAGAGGATCGCACCCGCTATCGCCAAAGGTTTAAAGGAGCGGCGCGCCGCGAACGCCGGCGCCCTCAACGTCATCGCATGCGAGAACATGGTTGGCCAGACGGAAACGCTCGGCAAGTACGTCCAAAGCCATCTCTCGGACGAAGAGAATGTGTGGCTGTCGGCCAACATCGGCTTTGCCAACTGCTCCGTCGACCGCATCGTTCCGGCCCCGTCAACCCCAGACGCCGAAAACCCGCTCGACGTTGGCGTCGAAGAATTTTCCGAATGGGCCGTCGACAAGACCGCGCTGCCTGCGCCGATCGACCCGCCCGTGCAAGGCATGGTGCTTACGGATTCGCTCCAAGCGTACATCGAACGCAAGCTCTTCACGCTCAACTGCGGGCACGCCATCGCCGCCTACCTCGGTTTCGCCCACGGGCTCGACCGGATCGACCAAGCGCTGGAAAACCAGCAGATCGTGGAGGACGTCCGTGGTGCTCTCAGGGAAGGCGGCGCCGCACTGGTGAAGAAGCACGGTATTGATGCCAAGGAACACGAGCGGTACGTGGAGCGCGTGCTCGCTCGCTTCGCGAACCCGAAGCTACACGACGATGTGGAACGTGTGGGCCGTCAGCCCCTGCGCAAGCTAGCCAAAGGCGACAGACTCCTCGGGCCAACGGTGATGGCGAGAGAATATGGCCTTCCCATCGATCATCTTGCTCGTGGGATCGCGGCTGCGTTCTTGTTTGACGTGAAGAGTGACCCCCAGAGCGTCGAACTGATAGGAAAGGTTGATCAGGTTGGCATCGAGCGCGCAGTCGCAGAGTATACAGGATTTGAGGCTGACAGCGACGTGCATGGCAAAATCGTTTCAGCATACAAGACACTCAAGGCGAAGAGGTTTCGCGGGACAGATGTATAGAGAAGATTCGAGTCGTGATACTTAATGATGTACTGGTCGGTAACTCCCTTACTGTAGACTGTATGTATGTATACTACGAAGAATGTCACTGTCATGTGTCAGTAGCCATGAACACGTCGTAGAACAACGGGACGGACTCTGGAAATGACCGCATCTCAGACAGCATGACCCGCAACTCGCAGATAGTTCACTTGGAGGGCACCAACGATTTCAATGAGGCAGGATTGAGATAGTCCTCAGGGTAAGGTACTACCGGAGGTACCTGGGTATATGGATTAATTAATTCGGAAGAAAAAATATGGGTCATCACGACAATTGGTCGTCATCCGAGTCAATTCGTAAAGAGAAAGAATCGTGAGATGTCATGAAAGTTCAGTACAAACAAAGAGCGGCTCTCGAAATCACAAATGATGAAAAGTCATAAAGTCATAATCAATCGCGGTGGCTGCGCTAACTTCGTAGTCTTATAAATCATCAACGTATCAACCACGAACCGTGATCACAGCAGCGAAACGCCAAAGATGAGCAGCGCCACAGCGCCTGCGATGACCGATGACGTGGACGAGGTGGGGAGATCACTCGGCGGTGCAGCAGAGGTTGTGCTCGTGCCGGTAGCACTTGCGGTCACGGTAGCGCCAGACGGGGACGGCGTCGTCTCTCCGTCCGAGTTGGACGCATTGCCGAGGAGCGAGCTCGCGAAGCTGCACACTTGGCGTATGCTGTTCACCAGCGAGGGCAAGTTGGGCGTATCCAGGACGGTCGTCTGGTTCGTTCTCTCAAAGCTGGACACCAACAATCGGACATGGTGAGTGTGTGGAACAAAAACAGTGATTTGGGGGAGAAAAGGGGAATCGCGCACCAATCAGCACATTGTGGGAAAACGGACTTGAAGGTGTCCGTGCAGGAGCACTTGATCACGCTGATGAACTCCCCGGGGTTGAGAATGACCTTTTTACATGTGTAACGGTAAGGCAACAGATAATTGTTTTAGTCATTTGAGTTGGAATGTGCGTAACGTAGTCAGTACATACCGAAGAGAAATTGGCGAGCGCGGGGGCGGCCTCGGCGCATGTGTTGATAGTCGGGTAGCCCTTTTCGCAGATCGGGCACGATGCCGGGGTATCTGGAAAGTAAGGCTGTACCGTCTGGCGAGCGATAAACGCCAACCGATAGGACGATAATGGGCTTGCCCAAACCGACGACGTCGCAGATAAGACGATCAAGAAGAGACAGACGTGAGTGGTGGTGAGAAAAGAGTGGAAAGTCATCCTGGCGTTCTTTTTCGACAGTTTCTATCTGTACCTAATGTTGCTGGGAACGACACCGTCGACGAACGGCCCAGTGGTCTCAGCTCTCCTGGAGGCCCTCCGAATTGGCCCACAATTAATATGCCCTACAGATAATTGATAAGATAAGATAACAGAACTATTCAGGACCAACCGCCTCTACTGACAAGTGCCTCTGGTAACAGCTTCTAATCAATATTTTCATGAATTTCAGGGCCGGTAGTTCGCGCATCCGACCAACATAAGCCAACGGGCCACGAGGACAAGGTGAAATCTCTAACAGCCGATGCGAGGAGATAGTCAAACAGTATAGCAACACAACAATGGACAAAACAATAAGAGACAGGTCCAGAGGGGCGGCGATATTATCGAATCGCTAGATCGGGGGACGGTCCATGGGCGAGTCGAGGAGCGTTTGGAGCTGCATAAAGGCATGCGTCACAGTTATGGGGAGGGGGAAAGAGAGGATCGGCGCACCCACCTGTTCTAACATGCCAGAGTGGGGCAGGCCATCCATGTTAGCACTATCTCCGCCTTCGAGAATAATGGGGTCTCCCTGTGCCTCACCCTGTGCATCTTGCGCCGCCTGCTTTGGTCAACCAGGATAACACGTCAGACCGCTGCAGAGACTCGGAAGGTGGAAACCAGAAGCCTATCCCCACGCACAGGTTCTCTTTTCGCGCTAGTTGTGCCCGAAATCGATTTCTTGACGGTGTTTTTTCCGGGGCCAGACACGCCGGGGACAAAAGGTTCGTCGCGCGGGACGATGTCGATGAGAAAGTCGAACTGGTCGGACTTGCTGAGTGCCTTGGCAATGTCGGCGCGCGACAAAGTGCGGCGTTTGTTGGAGTCAGCAACGATGAATGCCCGTGCTGTAATCTCTGCGATGAAAACTTTTGACAACACGATAAGTGAACTGGGGGCAATGGAACGGGGAATGGCAAGGGGGGAGAGAAGTTCGAGAGCGTACTTTCGCAGGCCTTGCAGAATAGGATAGGCGCTGTACAACACGATAAAGGTTGCGAGGGATGGAAAAGTTATATGGTGTGGACAAACCATCTGCTGCGATCATCTGGGCGGGATTACACAGGTCATGTCACGGTTGGATAGAAGAAGTTGAAATGAGTGCCACCTTTACATCGGGGTCACTCTTCATAACCTTCTTTATCCTCGCCAAAGGCAATGGCGGGTGTCGATAATCGGGAGTCTCTTGCTCGGCAGCATCGACCTGTCTCTGCCAGAAGGAGTGGAGGAACTCATGAAGGGGCTCTCCTGATTGGACGTATGGCTTGGTCATTGTCACTGAGGATCGTGAACTGTGGTTGGCTGCTGCCACCTGCCAATTTATTTTTATTTCAAAGATCAGATCTTATGTATTCTAACACTATTTTAACTGACTTATCTCCCACTCCACTCACCTGGTCATCTGACCTCCTACTGAGTGAATTGAAGCCATGACCACGCGTCCGCTTCGCTTCCACAAGGCTTAAGGTTTGGGGTACTGGATTTCAAGGAGGGGGATGACCGAGCTATTCCGTCCCAAAGTCATTTGTGTCCTGACTATGGTGTTTATTTAAACAGGTAGTGAAAAGTGCAGATACGTCCATCGTGGTAGGCGTCATACTGACACTTGCTACATTATGTCCAAGAGTCAAGTGAAGATGTTGGTACATGTTATGGGAATGAATTAACGAGTCCGGGATACGTGCAGATACAGTAGAGTTTTCTGAGAAGGGTGCCAGTGGTACGATATATACGCAATACAGAGTGTCAACATTACAAGTTGTTTTGGGCAATGTGGCGCATGATCGTCAATGAAGCAAGAAGTTCTGTCCGCCGAGGAATGTTGATTCAGTGGGATGTGGTGTCGAGAGCCCAAAGAGGAGGGCTTACCAGCAGATAGGTGCGCGAAGGGTTCATATATAGTAAGCACATTGCCCGACGTACCAAATGCGGGACGATCCACGGGCTTGAGATTATAATGGGCGACCAGGAAGTTGTCCGCGTTCAGGCACTAGGAACAAGTATAAATGGTGGCCCACGGTCTGCATCAAACTTTGAGCATACCGTCCACTCGTGGTCTGCGACCATGTGATGGCCCCATCTGTACTCTTTTCCATCCGAAGCCATAAACTTCCGGAACAGAGACCTGCGCGATCACGGTAAACGAAAAAGACGTTATGCGGCGCTGGCGAAAACAACGCACCCCGAGAATAGTGAAACTTTCCGCAGGTATTGGTGCATGGGTATTGACACTGAGCCTTTGGTAAAGCGGATCGTTCCTAGGGCGCCTCTAGGCCCAAAGTCGAGAACGATCACGGGTTCACGGTAAAAGTGGCGACGGTCGCGATCGCCGAGGCTCGTCGAGCGTTGGCCCATGTCGTAAACCATGAGCCCCGCGTTGCGCGTGCGTTGAGGGGTAGAGGAAACGCGCAGAAAGGCGCGGTCGTAAACCTCATCAAAATCGGAGCTTGCTAGGACGCCAGTGCGATCCTCGAAGAAATAGGCGGATGGTGGACCGGCAATTGTCATGGTGTGAAGGGGACGCTGTCGTACAAGGGGCCCGGGTCAAGTGAGAGGAAAGCGAGGTAGAGCAGACTGCGAGTCCAACGTGAGGAGTGTGATTCCCACCCGGCGGAAGCCTTTATAGGATGAGGGCAGAAACGATTTTGGGGTAAGGGTGCCTAGAATCTTCCCCGAAAGACGTCCCTCGACTTGACAGTCATGAGCAGAGTGCAAGAACTGTCTAGAGCAGCTTCTCGAAGACAATCCACTCAAACCGGGTGATCGGGAGCGCTTCGGGCGAGTACCAGGGCAGTCATCCTGTAACTGCGGCTAGCCGCAATGAGGCGGAGCCCGATTTCTCAGCATTAGGCGCCCACAAACCTTTTCTCAAATCCTCGTCCACAACCTACAGTAGTCGAAACAAAACGGGGCTAAACGAGAGACTGCAAGGAGATACGGCAGTGGTGCGGCACATCCGGGCGCACGTGTGTTACTTGTGAAGCGCGGGGCGGCATTGAGTTAAAAGCCGCATTTACCACCGCAGTCACATCCGATGAGAATCTCTTACTGTAATATAACACGATCAGAGACACGATCGAGGGTAAATGTATAGAGGTCCACTAGTACTGGCACTAGTACGGTATGTTATCTAACTGCGCAGCAACAGCCTAAATAAATTCGTTGAGCGACCAGCGGGCCAGCAATTGAAACGGGAGTCTTTGCTTTCAAGTTGTGAGGATCGATGCCATCTCGAGAATTCCCAGCGTTTGCATGTTCCATTTGACATGGAACGAGCCACTTGGGAAGCACGTTCTCGTCGGTTTGCACGTACCTGGTGGTCGCAAGAATCGGAAACACGGTCATAAAGCGGTCATACGTCTGAGTGGCTGGATTTGCAGAGTCTAGCACTATCAATCAGATGATTCAGATCTTGATTTCAATCGTAAACTTCCCCGCCCCTGGTCCCTTGAAAAGCTCTTTCTCGAATGACTCTTCTCCAGAACGCCAACGATAGATTAATGGACTCGGCATCTGGAACCTTTGCTCGACCCGTAATGTGGAAATATACCAGATGACGCACCCCAAGGGCCCTGTGCCGCCTTGCCGTGCTTCCTGAGAAACCACGTGGGACACAATATTAATGCTGGTGAGGAAAGCGGACCCAGAGCACGCTGCGAACCCCCTTCAATGACACGAACAAATTCAACGGGGTTGCATCCTCGAGGCCGCGGGCCTCAGGCTTCAAGTTTCAAGAAGTCGGCCACCAGGCCCAACATCAGGCATGGAACTGATGGAACGGCCCACTGGCCTGGGAATTCTGCCAGGGGTTTGCCTCTTCCGTGAACGTCCCCCGTTTTGCTAAGCTTCATCATGTCAATCAAATTCATTCCGAAAGATTCGTGCTTCCCAGAAAGTGGTGCCCCCGCCGCTGAATTGTGAAGCCGTGACGGTGGCTGGCGCTTCCCTATGCCACCTTGATCATCGTCGCTTCTGGAACGCATATAAGTTCACATACGACTTACCGAATGCCAGTCAGGCGAGTCCTTCTCGTTCTCTATCGAACAGGGGCTCCCACTCTGGTCCGCCGTGGGTGCATATGTGAATGGCATTAATTGCCTTCCTTCCTTGGCAGACCCACTTCAAGGGACGCGGAAACAATTAATGCTTCCCCTCTGGATTCCGCCTTGGGGCGCCGACATGGGTGGACAGATGGGAGCATGTCAAGTTCCGGAAGACGTTCCGCGGGGGATCTCCGCGCTCACAGTCTAAGATCGAACATAGGAGAAAAAGGTGAAAGCGAGGCGGGACAAGCCACTGGGAAATACTAGTTACATGTCATTATATTGTACCTGCTCTTAGTGTCGTGCATGAACATGAACAGAATGTGCAGAGAAAATGATGTGGCCGTAACTGTCTATCCTATTTTGGTCTCTTCTGCTGTGCCAACCCGAGCCTGGGCATCGGTGTACACACGCACGCGTCGATCAATCCCTTGTACCCCATTCCATGACTGATACCGATCGATACTGTACTGTAGTGTACTGTAGTGTCTACTGTAGCTCCACGCAACTCACCAGCATGCATTGAGTTCCGAAACTCTAGACCCGGTGGACCGGATTTCTCATTCGATTGGAATTGCCAACCATTTTACCGTGGTTGGCTGCTGCCAGTGTCCTGACGAGTCTTCCCCAACTAAGGGGAACTGGCGCGTCTTCTGTGGTCAGCTGGCACCATGTTCCCCCCAAGGATGCGCTAGTGGTGCCATTAGTAATAGTCCCTTCAAGTTATAGCGTCCCTTGAACGTGGATGCGGGGACACGTCAGCGCGTCAGCAGCACGTTCAACCAATGTCGACTACCCACCAAGTTCTGCAGACCACCTCAAACAGGCTGTACTGATGTCAGTTCCTCCCGCCTTCCCATTCGCAAACAGGAGCTGACATTTATTGTACGCCTCGGCTGGCGCTAGCGTTCCCGAGTAAATGCCCGCCACCTGACTGATGCACCGATCCGCCGGTGTAGGCGCAAGTGTCAAAAAAGTAAAAGGAGAACAGCAAGATCCGAGCGAAAGTTTTAGACCAGGATCCATGAGAGCGGAACGCTGTTATACCCATGCCGTAGTCCCGCACTCTGGTATCAAAACGTGAAAGCGTGAACGTTTGATGGGGGATATTCGCCTTGGGCTTACTACTATGTCACTTGCTGACACAGTAGAGATTTCGTGGCCAAGGAAACTATCTCCTTTCATCGGTGTGCGTCAGGGACTCGCAATAGCTCGCGTTGGCCGGAAACCTCCTCTGGTCTACAGAGAGATCCTAACCGGCCGGCTACTACATGCGGTGAAACAGCAACAGCTCGCCGACACACATAGATATAGTTTATGGAGCAACGTCCCATTGCTGACCCACCTGTACTGTGCACATAACTCCGGGCAACTAAAAGTCCGTGTCATCTTTCACCCCTCTACCACCGTCCTAGGTTCAACTGTGAAGGTGCGCCCTGACAAGATGAAGGTATCTGCATAGTTGTGCTTTCTGTCTTTACAGCGGCCGTTGCATCCGGGTAGCATCCGCCTCCTCTAACTTGCCTTCGAGTCACGTCTGACGCAGATCTTCCAGACAAAAAGTCCTTGGTCTGGAAGATCAATCAGGGTACCATGCTGGGGTAATACCCCTGGACAGAAAGAAACCCAGTGACAGAGGACAGTGTCCCAAAGATGAATACATGAATACGATGACAGCAATGTCGATCATCGAACAGGGATGTCAAGAAGAAATTATCAATTAGGGGAAGATATATACTGTATACCATATGTATGTATGTCTGATAAAGTGCACAACATCGTGATGGTTGTTGATCCGAAAAACGTATTGTAATACCCCCAACAATCCCATCAACCCCGCCACGACATGATGACCCCGTGTGTAGCCTCGGAGGAAGCGTCGGCCATCCTTCCAGCACTTACAAAACTAATCCCTATATTCTGCTGTCTATTCATTGACAACGTCATGATCTTTCTGTCACTGGTGAAGTTTGTTCGAGGCTGTCGCGTATCACGTCGTCCACATCAGGAAAAGTTGAAAATACTTTTTTATACTTTTTTTCACTTTTTTTCACTTTTTTGTAAAAAAGTCAAAAAAGTCAAAAAAAGAAAGGTCCTCTACTTGTTGAACTACTTTTTTAACCAGTGCCCAAAAGTACATGCACTATTACAAGTAAAATCACTTCAGTAAGTACTAAAAAGCTAAAAAAAGTATTATACAAGTAAAAAAAGTATTATACAAGTAAACAAAAGTATTGTACAAGTAGCACACCTTTCTTGTATCAAGTAGCCAAAAATGTACTTTTTTAACTTGTGGCAAGTTAAAAAAGTTAAAAAAGTATTTTCAACTTTTCCTGATGCACATCACAGGTATAAAACTGAAGATACAGGTCGTCTTGGCAGTCGAGTAACCGCTGATAGGGTGCGGCCTCTGTTGGAATATTTGAGGGACAATCATGGATTTGCCGTCGACTCGTTTCAAGTTTACAATTACCAGAGACCAGAGACCCTGAAAAGCAGTGTCAACTTTCCTGCATCTCGGATGGTTGCTGGTATCAGCGCCGCGCCTACCCAATTTCTCGATTCGAGGATGCCCACTATCATTTCATCACTCAAAGCAGGAACAATCAGATACGCGGTATCTACATCAGGTAAAGTACCGAAGTGTAGATAAGAACTCATCACACTGATACAATCCGCCGGGCATTCGAATGGAAAGGCAAGCAGCGTACTTCAAGTTGACTAGATCGACATCCTATGCTGACAGCATCTTCCTAGTTCAGACCAAAAAGCCTATATGAGCGTCGATCGCAAGCCAGAGCGGTGTTAGGGTACGGGCGTACCTGTGTAATATCCCCGACAGTGACAACTTCAAAAATCTGCCAGTGCCTTGCCGGCGAACAACGTTATCATGCTCCTCTGTGCTTGATACATACGGGACTTGGAATGTCATTGCCTGCCTTGAGAAAGTGTCTAACGACGGGAATGCAGGCAGGCTCCTGCCAGTGCCCACACTGACTCGCTCGCGCGTCATCATGATACTACTGGGCTCAGTGGCTGGGCCGGGTTCACCCGACTGCTAAGGCTGACTAATCAGGGAGATCTAATCTTACAGTGCCAGGCTGCCACCGTGACACGTCGACTTCAAGGCTTTGCGTGCCCTTCCACCCTGAACGCAATGGCTACGAATATGGATGAAGATGGTAATCCAAGTGCTCTTGTCACGGCTATATGAAATGACAGATGTTGTATCTGTAGTGCTTATAGGCGTGATTGGTGGTAGCGGCCTTTACCACCTCGACAATCTCACTTTTGTGTACGTATCGGAACACTGCCCCGAGTGGAGCCCTAGAGATTACTGATGAATGTGTCAATACATGCACAGAAAGCATGTGAATCCAGAGACAGTAAGTCTCACTTCGATCCGTCACGATTTGTTCTGATGGCCATACGTAGCCCTGGGGCTATCCGTCGTCGCCTATCACGATTGCCTCTCTTCCCACAGGCACCCGTGTCGCTTTCTTGGCCCGACACGGGCAGGGACACACCATCAATCCCTCTGCCGTCCCCGCGCGCGCCAACATAGCCGCGCTCAAGTCCCTAGGCGTGCGTGCCGTCATCGCCTTCAGCGCGGTTGGTTCCCTGCGCGATGACATCCCGCCAGGCACGTTCGCGCTGCCGACGCAGATCATCGATCGTACAAAGGGCGTGCGGCCCGCGAGCTTCTTTGAAGGCACTACCGTCGTCGCCCATGCCGCGTTCGGCGATCCGTTCAGCCGTCGGCTCGTTCAGTGGCTCGAGGGTCCCCTCACCCACGCGCTCGCGGATGATGGTCGCGGCGTAAAGCTCGCTACGGAAAAGTGCATCGTGTGCATGGAAGGCCCCCAGTTCTCAACGCGTGCGGAGAGCCTCATGTACCGTCAGTGGGGCGGTGATCTGATCAACATGAGTGTGTTGCCGGAGGCGAAGCTCGCGCGTGAGGCTGAGATCAGGTACCCACTGCATCTAATCTGCGTACTACGGATGGCTGATAGGAGCTTCGATAATGCTAGCTATGCCCTCATCGCGACTGTGACAGACTATGACTCGTGGCGGCCAAACGCGGAAGCTGTCACTGCCGCTGAGGTTTTCAAAACGCTCCGAGAGAACGCGGAGACCTCGCGTCATGTGGCAGGGACAATTCTTCAAGAACTGCACGCGACGGTACTGCAAGGTGACATCCTTTCAGAAGAGGTTGGATCGATGCAGTCGTCTATCATGCCACGCTCTGCGCAGCAGACACAGGCTGATAGGGATAGATTGCGCTACGTGCTTCCGGCTTACTTTTCAGAGTAGAACCTATATGTCGATCACACATAGGTTATTCAGTATTGGGCGACATTTTACTAGAGGCTCATCAAGGCTCCAGGAAGTGCCGTTCAAGTTGTGGCTGGTCCATAGCTGAATATACCAATGGAAAACCCCATATTGGCGTTGACACTGTTTTTACGTATTCGTAATCGATATTTGCCCCTTAACCCTCATTGTAGGGAACGCGTCAATGGATTTTTGCTTCGAGATGGTGTTGGCATGAGTCGAAAACGACTTTGTGACCGCGAACTTGAAGAACCCCCCTCGATGGTATGCATCAACATGCAATATAATGGTCCCCGTTGCTGACCTAATGATATACAGTATCTCGAATACCCATGATCTTACAACGTTAGCCTGAGTGACCGCCGAGAAACTGCACAAAAAGCACAAGATCCCAACCCCTAAACTCATGACCCCGTGCCCACAACAGTCGAAAACCAAAACCCCTCGGTCTACGGAGCGACCGAGTCTTTGCAAAGTTTTACGTCTCAAAAAAATAAAAGGCTCGCACGTACTCCCGCTCAAAGTCGCCGTGCGCCATAATTGTAAAATGTGACGAGGACGAAGACGGCACAAAAACGAAGGTTTTAGCCAGTTCTCCGAACGCATCATCCGAGTGAGCGACTCGGATGTCATGAGCGAGAGAGGGGTGCTGGAAGCTGAGGGCACTACAGCACCTGCGGAAGACGGTTCCCTGTCCCCGAAGATGGTGCACGTACAAGGACAGGTGTGGATGTGAGGAGGTCCTTTCAATGACGGCGAGCCCACCTCGGTATCGCATCATGAATAGAAAAACACACATGGATTGAAGCGAAAGAGATACTCAAACAAACAGAGGGAAAGTTCCAAAA
>WNFD01003141.1_pt1 | contig 18020 bp, 21 predicted proteins | sample 5400491 | NCBI WGS metagenome assembly WNFD01 (sample SAMN13153343, study PRJNA577476) | soil metagenome | isolation source: 120 cm saprolite under Douglas fir tree site 2 hole 2 replicate 2 | place: USA:California | collected 2015-04-18 | reverse complement strand
GAGGCCCTCGGCCACCGCGTCACCCTCGAGGACGCCGCCGCCTAACCTGACCGTTAACCCTCAGCCGACGGCACAAACCGCCGCCGGCTGCTACCGCCTGCCCGGCTGGGGACCATTCACGTATCAGTCCGTGGTGTTGTGCTCCAAGCCGGTACCTTGACCGCTGCACGCTCCAAGCAAGCTCAGATCGCCCTCAGTAGTGGCCTCGGGCGGGCGCTGGCGGCAGAACTCGTCGCCCAGGTGCCGCGGATCAAGCCTTACCCTGGTGAGCTGACGGTAGCTGGTGCACTGCGCACGGCGCGAGCGGACGTTTCTGAATCCCATCAGCTGGACGGCCTCCGGCTGGCAGTGGAAATAAAGCCAATCAACCTCGCTGTCGGCCGGGCAATGTGGAATCGCTTCGGAGATATCCGAGCCTTCGCAGTCAACATCCATCTTAAGTTTCCGTTCGCGGTCGTTGGCGGAGTACTCGCGGTTCCGACCTGGTCATGGGAAAAGAAGACTAAGAAAGTGACGGCGCAAGAGGCAGCGGAAGCCGCGTTTGCAGCAGAGCTCGAGAGTGCTGGCTACCTTCCGCCAGACACTACTGACATGGCCGCAAAGGAGTCCGAAAGCGGTGCAGGTGAGGATGATGTCGATGAGGAAGATGAAGTCGAGGAGTTGGCGGAAGCGGGAGCTGCCGTATATAAGAAACCAACCGAAGATCTCGTCAACCGGCTGATCCAACGCCTGATGCGTACGCGGCAGCGTGAAACTGAGGCAGATCCTGCGCACCTGCTAGAAGCTGTCACAGTCGTCGTTTACGACCCTGACAGCTCGGAGCTCCACCCGAGTTTGCCGCCCGAGGGATCAGGGCTCCGCTGGGACGAATTCGTCCGCACTCTCGCCGAGACATATGATGTCCGGTTTGAATGATGACCCCTAGTTAGCGCTCGCGCGGGCGGACGCGCTGTGCGACCCCGATCGCGACGCCCAACGTCGCCGGCCCGTAGGGACTCGATCAAGCGGCTACGAAATGTCTCCCGAAGGGGTCAGGAGGTAGCTCGCCAGCTGCCAGATTTGCTCGCGAAGCTTTGAAGCTGCGCGTTTGGGTCCTGGTCCTTGAGCCAGGCTGGACCTGGGTCTCGCGGCTCACCGCTGAGCGTCAGGGAGGATATCTCTCCTTGAGAGTATGCACTGTTAATTATTCTCAGACCCTCTGCCGGATCTGACTTTAGGACCTCTGCAGTTTCCGCCACCCAGTTAGCCCATGGTTCCTGGTGATATCGCGCAAGCAGACGCCACATCTCTCCAAGCATGCCCGCGAGGCGGCGCTGCATGAGCGCGATCCGTTCAGCCTGAGTCATTTGTGCTAAGGCATCTCCCACCGTAGCTGGGCTTCCAAGGTCGAACGATCCGGGCCGAGATGATCGAAGAGGACACGCTGAAGTTCGATAGACGAACTCGTATTCGTCGAAGAGCGCGGCGGCATACCTGTTGACGAGCCTGAATCCGGGCTCCGTGGAATCGACAGTGACCGCGCTCAGGTGAGTGATCAACTGCGTGACAGGCCGAGTCGCTCACGGGGCACCTGGATGACCAGGCTCTCGTTCGCATCCGGGATGTCCAGCGACCACGGCAGGCCCGTCGTATAGAGCACGCCGCACCCGGCGGTGACCCGTGCGGTCCTGCCCTGCTGACTCGCGTAACAGACGCCCATGAGCTGCATGGCGAAGATGACGTCATCGTCACTGGATGCGGCGATATGCCGGGAAGTGCGCTCGGACCGGCAGGCTTCGTTACGAACCGCGGTGACCGCGACGCCCTCGCCCACAACACGGTGATCGGCGCTCCCAGAGAAGTTCGCCACGGTCACCGGTGTGGCAAGCGGCACGAAACTGCGGCTGAGGATGTCCTCCCACTCGCCACACGACCATGCCCGCATGAGCACCAGACCTCAAGCTACCCCGGAGAACGCGCCGGCATCCAGTTAGCCAGCACGGACACCGACGCCAAGTATGGTATCGGCTTTGATACCATACGTGCATGGCGATGACATTGCGGCTCGACGACGATGAGACGCGGGCACTGCGCAGGCGAGCCGAGCTGGAGCAGCGGTCGATGCAGGAAGTGGCCCGGCAGGCCATCAGGGAGTACGTCGAGAACCACAGCCGCAGAGAGCTACTGGACCGCGTGCTCGATGAAGAGCTGCCTCGGTACGCCGAGGCACTCGAGCGACTCGGCCAGTGATCTACCTGACGCTGCCCGAGCTTGTCTATGTCGCCGAGCGCACCCTGGGAACTGATTTCGCCGTGCGCGATTACGGCCTGCTGGAAGCCGCTCTCGCTCGCCCTCAGGCCACTGCCTTTGGCAAGGATGCGTACCCCGCGCTGGACAGCAAGGCGGCGGCCCTGCTGCACTCGCTGGCACGAAATCACGCTCTCGTCGACGGCGACAAGCGGCTTGCCCTAGCGGCGCTTATCGCCTTCTACGGCCTCAACGGCCGCCGCCTGACTCTGACGAACGATGCCGCCTACGACCTGGTGATGAACGTCGCCTCCGGACAGCTCGACACGGTAGATGACATCGCCGCGATCCTTCAGGCCGCAACGGAGCCTCGTAGCTGAGACACCAGCCACCGGCCCCCTTGGGCACGCCGTGTATCAGGCGGGCAGCGGGACCCTCTGAACGGGTGGCTGGCCGGCTGAGCCGAAGCCGGGACGAGCCACGTGATGGAACAGGGGGACCACCATGGCCGCTATCAGGCTTCCGGCAGGAACACCGATCCGCACCCGCCGCCGCTTTGCCGTAGCCCGCGGGCCACGCGTCGCAGCGGCGTTGTCGGCCGCCTTGATGCTGGCCACACTGACCGGCGCGGCCAGCCAGCCCGGTGTCAGCTACCCGGTCCAGGCCGCTTTCACGCCGCCGGGGCCCTATGCCACGACGACAGGAACGGTGACGGACGCCACCGGCACGGTGATCGACGACCTGTTCTACCCAAGCAACTACGCCGCGCTCGGCTTCAAGAGCCCGATCGTGACCTGGGGCAACGGTACCAACGGGACGCCCGGCAAGGTCTCGACGTTCTTGAGCCACCTCGCTTCGTACGGGTTCACCGTCATCGCCTCGACCCTGCCCAACACGGGCAGCGGCCACGAGATCGATGCGGCCGCCCACTACCTGGTCGCACAGGACAGCGCCGCGGGAAGCGTCTTCCAGGGCCACCTGGACGTGAACGAGGTGGCCGCGGTCGGTGCCTCGCAGGGCGCTACCGGCGCGGTCAGGGCCGCCACGAACGACCCGGCCCTGATCAAGACCGTGCTGACGTTCTCGCTGCCGAACCCATTCTGGGCCGCCCCTAACCCCGATTGCCCGACCGCCGCCGACTGCACGGCCAATCCTGCGGCGCTGACCCAGCCGGTCTTCTTCATTTCCACCCACGGGTTCTGGGACTCGATCATCGCGAGCCCTGTCACTGAGACGATCTTTTTCCTCAGCACCACCGTCCATGCGGCGCTCGGCATCATCCTCAACTCCGACGGGAAACCGGCCGACCACGCCTCGATCCAGAACACCGCGGACGGCGGGAACCCCGGCGGTTTCCTCGGCTACGCCACCGCCTGGCTCGAATACCAGCTACGCGGCAACACCACCGCGGCCGGCGCCTTCACCGGCGCTCACCCGGAACTGGTCTCGAACGCCAACTGGCCAGGCAGCATCACCAAGTGAGCTGGCCCCGCGGGAACTAGTCTAGTATCAGATACTCGACAAGTAGAGTATTTTTCTTCTAGGCTAGCAGCATGGCGGTCACCGAACGAGAGACGGAACCAGAGGCGGTGATGCCGCAGGCGGTCATCACCGACGAGATGATCGCCGCGATGGCGGCCAAGGCCGGCTCGGTCCTGCGCATCGACCACTCGGTGAACAACGAGCTGGCGTCGCGCATCGCCGTCACCAAGTTCGCGGGCGGCATCGGCGACATCAACCCGCTGTGGACCGACGCGGACTATGCGCAAAGCTCGCCCTACGGCGCGCCGGTGGCGCCGCCGTCGTTCGTCATCGGCTGCTTCTCCGGCATCCAGTTCGGCTGGCCCGGTCTCGGGTCGTTCCACTCGCAGTCAAACCTGACCTTCGAGCGGCCGGTGTACTGGGGTGACGTGGTGCAGGCGACCTGCGTCTACGAGGGGTTCGACGGCCCCTCGCCGAGCAGCTTCGCGGGCCGGACCGTCACCGACAGGTTCCGCAACACCTACACCAACCAGCGGGGCGAGCGGATCGCGACCGTCACCTGGCAGGTCATCAACTTCGAGCGCGGCCGGGCGCGAGCGCGGCGCAGCGCCGCCGACCAAGGCGCCGCCGGCGAACGAGCCACCGCGGGACCGGTGCTGCCGCATCCGTGAACCGAGCGCGAGGTCGCCGAGATCGAGGCCCGGGTCCTGGCCGAACGACCCCGCGGGGCCCAGCCCCGCTACTGGGAGGACGTGCGCGCGGGCGATCCGCTGGACGTGGTGACCAAGGGGCCCATCGGGATGACCGATGAGATCGCGTTCGTCGCCGGGGGAGGCACGCCCATCCCCAGGCTCAAGGCCCACGCCGCGGCCCTGCACGACTACCATGCCCACCCGTCGTGGGCGTTCCGCGACCCCGTCACGAGCGCCCGCGAGCCGATCTACTCCGTGCACTACAACCTGCAAGCGGCCCGGGCGATGAGCGTCGCCTTCCAGTACGACGTCGGGTTCCAGCGGCAGTGCTGGCAGATCCACCAGCTGACGCACTGGGCGGGGGACCACGCCTGGATCAAGGAAGCGCGCGCGGAGTACCGCAAGTTCGTCTACCTCTCCGATGTCGTCCAGCTGCGCGGCATGGTGACCGCAACCCGGATCGACGACGACGGCGATCACGTCGCCGACGTCAGGACCGAGGCCGTCAACCAGCGCGACGAGGTCGTCATGCCCGGCCACGCCGTGATCGCCCTGCCCAGCCGTGACACCGCCCTCTCCCCGGCCGCCCAGCGAGCCAGGAACCGGCAATGACGGCGCCCGCACTCGAAGAGTTCCTCAAGCAAGCCGATGCCTGGCTGGCCGAGCGCTACCCCAAGGCAGCAGATAAGGCGGACCGCCGCTTCGTCTGGGGCGAAGGCGACGACGAGGTCCGCGTCTTCCAGGAGCCCGATCCCGAGCAAGAGGCCGGCGCGCTGCCCGCGATCCGGCGGTGGCGGCAGGAACTATGGGACCACGGCTACGGCTGGATCTCTGGCCCGCCGGAGCTCGGCGGCGCCGGCCTGCCTGCCTCCTACGCCCGGGCCTTCGAACGGCTGACCCGCAAGTACCGGGTGCCGGGGGACGCGGCCCTGACGGTCAGCCTGGGTATGGTCGCGCCCACCACCGTGCGTCACGGCAGCGAGCAGCAGAAAAAGCACTGGCTGCCGTTGCTCTACAGCGGCCAGCAGATCGCCTGCCAGCTGTTCAGCGAGCCCGGCGCCGGCTCGGACCTGGCCGCGGTCAGGACCCAGGCCGTCCGGGTGAAGGGGGATGGGGAGGTGGGTGGGGGCTGGCGGATCAGCGGCCAGAAGGTCTGGACCTCCGGGGCCCACCTGGCCGACGTCGGAGAGATTATCTGCCGAACGGCCAGCGAGCCGCGGCACCGCAACCTGACCGCCTTCCTAGTCGACATGCGCGCGCCCGGCGTGACCGTGCGCCCGCTGCGGCAGATGACCGGCGGCGCGAGCTTCAACGAGGTCTTCCTGGATGACGTGCCCGCCTCCGATGACCGCCGCCTGGATGAGGAGGGGAACGGCTGGAAGGTCGCCCTCACCACGCTCAGCCACGAGCGCAACGCGATGGGCCACTCGCTTTCGGCGGTGCGGGGATCCTGTCGACCGAACGGCTCATAGGCCTGGTGCACGCGATGGGCAAGCAGGCCGATCCCGTCATCAGGCAGGAGTTCGGCGAGTTGCTGTCTCATCTGCGCACCGCCCGCTACACCCAGGAGGTGATGGCCGCGCAAGTCAGGGCGGGCGAGCCGCCGGGCCCCGAGATTGCCCTGAATAAGATCGCTCTGTCCGCTAACATGAAGCGGCTGGCAGAGTTCGTAGCCGCCGTTCTCGGGCCAGCCCTGGTCGCCGACACCGGCGCCTGGGGAACCTATGCGTGGACCTCGGTGGTGCTCGGTGCGCCGGGGTACCGGCTGGGCGGTGGAACCGACGAGGTCCTGAAGAACGCCATCGCGCAGCGGGTCCTCGGGCTCCCACGCCCTGCGTGAGGAGCAGCTCATGGCCAAAAGCGAAATCCTGGCTCTCAGCGAAGACCAGCATGCCCTGCAGGACACGCTGCGCGGCTTCCTGACCGACCAGCTGCCTTCCGCCGCGCTGCGCGGCACGCTGGAGACCGAAGCCGGCTACAGCCCGGAGCTGCACTCCCGCCTGGCGGGGGAGCTCGGCCTGACCGGGCTGACGATCCCGGAGGAGTTCGGCGGGCTCGGCATGTCCCCGGCCGAGGCCAGCGTGGTGCACACCGAACTCGGCCGCGCCCTGTATCCCGGCCCCTTCCTGCCCAGCTGCCTGGCCGCCGGCGTGCTGCTGGCGGCGGGCGACCGTGCGGCCCAGGAACGCTGGCTGCCGCTGCTGGCCGACGGGTCGGTGACCGGGACGGTCGCGGCCGCCAACGAGGCCGGCCAGTGGTCGCAGGGATCCGACAGTGTCCGCGCCGAGCGGGCCCCCGGCGGCTGGCGGCTTTACGGCCACCGGTGGTACGTCATAGCGGGCCACGCGGCGGACATCGTCCTGGTGCCGGCCATCACCGAGTCCGGGCTCGCGCTGTTCCTGGTGGAATCGAGATGCCTGGGGTACACCGCCTCCGGGCAGCTGGGCCTCGACCTGACCCGGCGGGTCTGCGTCACCGCCTTCGACGAGGCCCCGGCCGTCCTGCTCGGTGAGGGCGACCACGCGGCCGCCGCCCTGGACCGGGCCGAGCGTGACTTCCTGCTCGCGACCGCCGCCGAGGCTGCCGGCGGCATCGGCTTGTGCCTGGACGCGACCATCGCGTACGCGAAGGACCGGGTCCAGTTCGGGCAGCCGATCGGCGCCTTCCAGGCGGTCGCGCACGCCTGTGTCGACATGCTCGCGGAGTTCCAGTCCATCTCGGCGGCCGCCAGGTACGCCGCGATCGCGGCCGCGGACGGTTCGGCCGAGGCCCCGATGGCGGCCCACGTCGCCGCGCTGCGGGCCGGCGAGGCCTACCGCGCCGTGACCGAATCCGCCATCCACGTGTTCGGCGGGGTCGGGTTCACCTGGGAGCACGACGCGCACCTGTATTACCGCCGCGCGTGGTCGGCCGAGCGCCTGGCCGGCGGCCCGCAGGCGCACCGCGCGGCCATCTCCGATCTCGCGGGCCTGTGAGAGGATCCGCAGGCGCTGCCTCACGGTAGCTAATCCTCTATGGATCAACTATCGTAGAGGCGAGGTAATTCACGTGGACGGAGTCACAACCAGATCTTCCATAATCCTGGGGTCGTGGCAACGTTGCGAGCGCAGCGGGCTCAGCCCTGGAGATGAGCTGAACGTTTCGCGCCTGCACGAAGTCGACCTGAAAAGCCGGCTGATGGCCGCCGCCGCCCCCGTGCTCGACGGCCTGGCCAGGCATCTCGAGGGTACAGGCTTCAGCTTGCTGCTGGCTGACAGCTCCGGGCGCCTCGTCGACATGCGATGCGGCGAGTCAGCCGTCCGCGCCAGGGTCGAGCGGTCCGGAGCCGTCATCGGCCAGCTGTTCTCCGAATCCGCCACGGGCACCAACGCGATCGCGACCGCGCTTGAACTGCGCCAGGGCCTGTCCGTACGGGCCGGGGAGCACTTCCTGGAGGGCTGAAGTCCTACAGCTGTTACGGCCAGCCCATCTTCAACCGGGCTACGCGCAGGCTTGACGGCGTGCTTGACATCACCTGTGCTGCCGCCGACGACAATGACCTGCTCAAACCCTTCGTCACCCGCGGCGCCTGCGACATCGAGGAGCGGCTGCTTGAGACCGGGCGGGCCGCCCAGAAGCGCTTGCTCGACTCGTTCCAGGACGCGATCGCACGGTGTCGGCCGGCTCTGGTCCTGGTGATGGGTGAAGGGGTCCACCTGGAAACACCTGCGCTGTCGGCGCTGCTGGACGCGGGCGACCGGGTCCTGATCGCTGACCTGGCATCCGGTCTTCGCGGGACGCAGGCCATACGCCGCCACGTCGTGCTGTCGGGCGGCTCGGCCGTCTCGCTCGAGCTGCAGCGGCTCCCCGATTCCGGATACGGCGTACTGTGCCGGGTCGAGCTGACCGGAGTCGTGGCAGGGCCATCCCCGGTTTCCCGGTCGCCCGCGACGCCGGCGTCCGGCCCGCCGCCGTCCGGCCCTCCGCTGGCCGACCTCACGCGGCTACGGGCGAGCCGGACCCGCGCCCTGGCGCACGGCGAGCCTGGCAGCGGGCGGACGACGGCACTGGTGTCGCTGGCCGGCCGAGGCCAGCTCGCTGTTCTGCACGCGGGCGACGCAGCTCGCGACGGCGCAGCCGGCTGGCTAAACCAGCTCGAACGGCTGCTGGCCGGCCACGGCGGCCTCGTCGTGGTAGACGAGATTCAGCTGCTCTCACCGGAGCTCAACTATCTAGTCAACGACGCGGTTCGCGCGTCAACGGCATGGGTGGCCGCGACCAGTACGCCGCTGGCCGAGCTGGGCAGTGCCACGCTCGGGCTCGTCTCCCTCTTGCCCGGCCGTGTAGAGGTCCCGCCGCTGCGCAGCTACCGCGAGCAGATCCCGCAACTCCTTCGCGTGATGGCCGCGGTGTCCGGCCGCCGCCCCCGCCGGATCTCTCCGGCCGCACGCCGGTCAGGCTCGTCAGGGCCTGACCCGGGAAAGTCCCAACACGAGAGGAGCATGAGATGGCAGAGAACCAAGGGAAAGCGGCCCAATCGAGCGTCACCGGAGACCCCACGGGCGGTACGGTAGCGCTGCTCGCGGTGGTGGCAATACTGCTCGGCCTGCAGTTGGCCGGGGCTGTCCCGGCGGCAAGTGCCGGCCTGTTTGTTCCCGTTCTGCTCCTGGCCGGGACCGCAATGCTGCTATTGGGCTTGCTGGCCGTCCGTAAGGGCGAGAACATCATCGGCCTGTTCTTCAGCACCTTCGGCCCGTTCGTCGTGTCGTTCGGGCTGCTGATCATCGGCCTCGAGCACGGCTGGTGGGGCATCCCGCCGGCCGATATCCCCCACGCCGAGGGAGCGTTCCTGATGGCCTGGACGATCGTCCTGACCGTCTGGTTCTTCCTGTCCTTCGTCCTTCCGGCGATCTTCACGCTGCTGCTTACGTTCGTCGACATCGCGCTCTGGTGCCTGGTGATCGGCATCTGGAACACCGCGGCCGGCCCCCAGAAGGTGGCCGGCTGGCTGCTGCTCGCCACCGGTGCCGGCGCACTGTACTTCGGCGCGGCGCTGTGGCTGCAATGGGTGGGGTTTGCCCGCCTGCCCATAGGCCGCCCGCTGATCCGGCTCAGCCAGCCCGGGGCGGCAGGCGTACCGTCCTCCGCATCACCAGCATCGCCCGCAGTGTCGCCCTGATCGGGGCGCCGAGATCCATGTCCGTGACGCTAGGCAGCGCGCCCTCGCGACGCGGCCGCCCGCCCGCGCCCGGCGTGAGTGGCGCGCATGCCCGGTCGCCAGCTTCCTACCTTCACGAAGCTGCTGTCGGCGGCGCGGATGGGGGACGGAATGCGGCGAAGGGGTTGGTGACGATCAGGGTTCGGGCCGCGAACCGGTAGAGCGTGGCTGGCCTGCCGCCCAGGGACGTGGGCCGAGCGGCGGCGGGCGTGGCCTCGATGACGCCCCGGCGGGTCAGGACCCGCTGCAGGTTGGTGGCCGAGACCGGATGGCCGACCGAGGCGGCGTAGATGTCCCGTAGCTGGGCAATCGTAAAGGTATCGGGGGCCAGGGCGAAGCCGATATTGGTGTAGGAAAGCTTGGCCCGCAGCCGGTCTCGCCCCGATTCGGTGATCGACCCGTGGTCGAACGCGGTCGGCGGAAGGTCCTGCACGCAGTGCCATGCGGTGTCCGGGGGGATGCGCGGCTCGACGTCAGCGGATACCAGGGCCAGGTAGGCGGTGGCCAGGACGCGGCCTCTGGGATCCCGCCTTGGATCGCTGCGGGTCTCCAGTTGCTCCAGGTACGCGATGTCCGTGAGGTCAACCTTGGTAGCCAGGTGCCGCCCTACCGACGTCCCGAGGCGCTCATGTGCCCCCAGCGGGCCGCCGGGCAGTGCCCACAGCCCTTCGAACGGCGGCGTACCCCGCTGCCAGAGCAGGACGTGCAAGCTATTGCGGCGAACCTGGAGGACCACGGCCAGGGCCTCGTGAGAGAACTGCTCGCCGGGCAAGGACTGCTCGCCGGGCAAGGACTGCTCGCCGGGCAAGGACTGCTCGCCGGGCAAGGACCGCCCCGGACGCCGACCGCCTTCAGGTCCGCAAGCTTGGGGCTCATCTTCTGGCACGTTCGAATGGTACTGATCAACGTGGTTTTAGACTAGGAGGCGAAAAATGTTTTAGACTCAGAGACTAAAACCTGGGGGGGAGATAGGGGCAGATCGTGACCAGTACTGAGGCAGCACCATTCCAGGTCAGCGGAGAGCGGACCGAGGGCGACTGGGCGGTGGAGGTCCGGCGGCTGGCAGCCCAGCGCGATGCCGTGATCCTGGCGCACAACTACCAGGCCCCCGAGATCCAGGATGTCGCCGATCATGTCGGCGACTCCCTGGCGTTGTCACGCCTGGCCGCGGCGAGCACCGCGAGCGTCATCGTGTTCGCCGGCGTTTACTTCATGGCGGAAACCGCCAAGATCCTGGCCCCGGACCGGACGGTGCTGATCCCGGAACCCCGGGCCGGCTGCTCGCTCGCCGACACCATCACCGCGCAGCAGGTGCGGGACTGGAAGGCTGAGCACCCCGGAGCCGCGGTCGTCGCCTACGTGAACACCAGCGCCGAGGTCAAAGCCGAATCCGATCTGTGCTGCACCTCGGCCAACGCGGCGCAGATCGTGGCGTCCATCCCGGCGCACCGGGAGGTCCTGTTCCTGCCCGACCAGTTCCTCGGTGCCTATGTACGGCGCGTCACCGGCCGCGCCAACATCCATTTCTGGCTCGGCGAGTGTCACGTGCACGCCGGAATCAGCCCGGACGAGCTGCGCCGCAAGGCCAGCGCCGAACCTGCGGCCGAGCTGTTCATCCATCCCGAATGCGGGTGCGCGACCGCCGCGCTGTGGCAGGCCGGGGAGGGCGACCTGCCACCCGGCCGCACCCGGGTGCTGTCCACCGGGGGCATGCTCGACGCCGCCCGCACGACCACGGCGCCCGCCGTGCTCGTGGCCACCGAGACCGGCATGCTGCACCAGTTGCGCCGGGCCAACCCCGCCGTGCGCTGGGAGCCGGTCAACCCGGACGCCGTATGCCGGTACATGAAGATGACGACACCGGCCGCCCTGCTGCGCTGCCTGCGCGAGGGGATTGCGGAAGTGAACGTCGCCCCCGACGTGGCCGCCCGGGCCCGGCGGGCCGTGCAGGCAATGATCGCGGCCGGGTCATCGCCGGCGCCAGCCGGGGTGACAGCGGAGTGATCCGCCACCTGCCCTGGTCGCAGACGCACTGGGAACGCGAAGCCGACGTAGTGGTCGTGGGATCGGGAGCAGCGGGCATGACCGCGGCCCTGACCGCCGCCTGGCATGGCCGCAATGTGCTGCTGCTCAGCAAGGAGGACATCGGCGGGGGCGCGACGCCACTGGCCCAGGGCGGCCTGGCCGCCGCGATCGGCCCCGGGGACGACCCGGGCCTCCATGAGCGGGACACGATCGATGCGGGCGCAGGCCTCTGCGATCCAGCCGCCGTGGCGACGCTGGCATCGGAGGCCCCGGGCGAGATCGCTCGGCTGGCCGGGCGTGGTGCCCGGCTGGAGCAAACGGCGCTCCACCTGGAAGCCGGGCATAGCCGCAAGCGGATTGTGAACGCCGGGGGCGACGCGATCGGCGCGGAGGTTAACCGTGTCCTCCGGTCTGCCCTCCTGGCCAGCCCGGTCCGGATCCTCGCCCGCTGCGTCGTCCTGGACGCCCTTACCGGCGACCGGGGCTCGGTCGGCGGGGTGCTGGCCGGGCTGCCCGGCGACGATGGGGCGTTGCGGGTGGGCACGGTCACGGCGCGCGCTGTCATCCTGGCCACCGGCGGCTTCGGCCAAGCCTACGCGACCACCACCAACCCGGCCGGGCTGACTGGCGACGGCCTGGCGCTGGCCGCCCGCGCCGGAGCGGAGCTGCGGGATCTGGAATTCGTGCAATTCCACCCCACGGTGCTGTGGCAGGAATCGGCCCTGGGCCAGTGCCCCCTCATCACCGAGGCCCTGCGCGGTGCTGGGGCCGTGCTGGTGGACGTGGCGGGCCACCCCGTCATGGCCGGGCATCATCCGCTCGGCGACCTGGCCCCCAGAGACGTCGTGTCGTCGGCCATGCAGCAGCGGATGGGATGCGGGGACGGGCCAGGCGATCACCTCTGGCTGGACGCGACCGCGCTGGGCCGGGCCGCGCTGGAGCGAGACTTCCCCACGGTGGCCGCCCTGTGCCGGGCACGGGGGATCGACCCGGTTACCGAGCCGATCCCGGTCGCGCCCGGCGCGCACTACGCCTGCGGCGGTATCCGGGCCGACATGGACGGGCGGACCTCGGTCCCCGGGCTCTACGCCGTCGGGGAAGTCGCATCGACCGGTGTGCACGGAGCCAACCGCCTCGCGTCCAATTCCCTCACCGAGGCCCTGATCACCGGACGGCGCGCCGGGGAGCTGGTCGGGCAGGACCTGCCCGAGCCATCAGCCAGCCTTCGGCTACCTCCCGCTGGCCCGGGGGTGAACCCCGCTGTCAGGCCAGCCCTGGCCGCGGCCATGTCACGGGACGCCGGGGTGGTACGCGATCACCAGGACCTGGAGCGTCTCCGGCAGACGCTGGGGCAGGCCCCGCCCGCAGGCACGGGGCCCGCACCCAGGGGGTCTGCGGGTCTGGACCTGGCCACGGTCGAGGCGACCAGCCTGCATGCGGTCTCGGTCCTGGTCGCCGTGGCCGCCCTGGCCCGCGCGGAGAGCCGCGGATGCCATCGGTGGCGGGATGCGCCGCCGGTCACCTCAGACGAACGAGCCCGCCATACCGTGGTGCGCGTGGAGGCGGGCGAGCCGCGGGTGGCCTGGGCCGCCCGGTCAGGAGCGGGGGTCGGCGCGTGAAACTGAACGCGGTGATCTCCGCACGATTGCTCGCCGCCGGCCTGGATCCCGAAGACACCGAGCGGGTCGTCCGCGGCGCGCTCGATGAGGATCTGCGTTACGGGCCTGATGTGACGTCGGCCGCGACCGCCGCGCCGGACGCCCGGGCCGTGGCCGGTGTTGTGGCCCGCGAACCCGGCGTGCTGGCCGGCCTTCCGGTCGTCCTCGCCGTCCTTGATGCGGCCGGCATTCCCTCGGAGGCGGCCGAGCCGCTGCGCGCGGACGGCGACCGGATCGACGGGGGCACCGAAGTGCTGCGGATCCATGCCCCGCTGAGAGAACTGCTCGGCGCCGAACGAACCCTGCTCAACTTCCTCACCCACCTGTCAGGAATCGCCACCGCGACCAGGGCCTGGGTTGACGCTCTGTCCGGCACGGGATGCGCCGTGCGGGACACCCGCAAGACCATCCCCGGGCTGCGCCAGTTCGAGAAGTACGCCGTGCGATGCGGCGGCGGCGTGAACCACCGGATGGGACTCGGCGACGCCGCGCTGATAAAAGACAACCACGTGGCGGCGGCGGGCGGGATCGCGGCGGCGATCGCAGCCGTGCGCGCCGCCGCCCCCGGGCTGCCGCTCGAGGTGGAATGCGACACCCTGGTCGAGGTCCGTGAGGCTCTGGACGCCGGCGCCAGGCTCATCCTGCTCGACAACATGGGCCTCGCCGATCTGCGCTCGGCCGCGGCCATGGCGAGCCGGTTTCCGCTGGCCCGGCTGGAAGCCAGCGGGGGGTTGCGGCTGGAGGCGGCCAGGGCCGTGGCGCAAACGGGCGTCGATTTCGTCGCCGTCGGCGCTCTCACCCATTCAAGTCCCGCGCTCGACCTGGGGCTGGACCTCCTGGCCTGCTGAACACGGAGGCCACCCGGCCCCGCAGTCCTGTCAGAGGAACTTGATGTAGATGACCGGGTGCAGCTCGATGTCGTTCGGCGTCGCGCCGGTCACGTTGTGCTCCTCGTCGAAGAAGCCGAGCCCTTCGCGCCAGGCGCTGCAGGACAATGAGCGCGTGGTCAAGCGGTGGCGGGTTCCGCGCACGCTGCGCGAGGTCGTCGCACTCGATACGGCGAGCTTGCGGGTGCCGGAAGCCGCCGCGCGTGAGCCGCCCGGCCGCAAATCGCCCGGCCACGTTCTCGCCCACCTTGATCCTGCGGGCCGCCACGTGGTACGCGCCAGCCGGCCGGGCGAGCCATTGTTCCTCCCGCCGGGGCCGGGAGACCTGCGCCAGTATCGCGGCCTGCTGCAGATGATCGACGGCTCCGTCGTAGTTGGCCACCTGCGCCTGTGCACCTCGAGCTTTGCCGCCCTGCGGCAAACATGCGGGTGGCGGAGCGTATTCGGCTCGCGGCGAGCGTGCCGCGGCCGGACCAGCGTGACGTTTATCTGTGGACCCCAGAACATCGGGCCGCCGATCCGTAGTGCCCGCTATGCCTTGCTTCGCAGGGATCCGGTGCGTCCGGCGAAGCCTGACCTCCCGGCTGGAGGGTTGCGGGCCGGGCGGGAGGTCCGGCTCGCCGTCGTTGCTGCCGAGCAGGAAGGTGAAGCGGTCCAGGTCATCTCCTAGCTGCTGGATGCCGCAGGCGTCCGTGCGGCAATGGCCAGGGCACGGTTATGACAATGGCTCCTCCCCGAGGCTGGCGGACCAGGTCTGAGCCCAGCGGTCCAGGGGAGCGAGCGCGGTGCCGAGGGACCGACCGAGCTCCGTCAGCGCGTAGGCGTCATGCTCGTCCTGTTCCACGAGGCCAGTGGCGGTCAGCTCCCGCAGCCGGTCATACAGCACGCTGGATGACATGGCATCGCACCGGTCCCGGAGGGTGCGGGCCCCCAGGGGACCCTCTCGTAGCTCCCACAAGATGCGCAGAGCCCAGCGTCTCCCGAGGAGGTCCATAGCCGCCATCAGCGGGCGGCCCGTCCTCGACCCGCATACCGGGCGGTCGGCCCGTGGGGCTCGTGACGATGACAAACGCCGCCTCCTGCCCTTCCGTTTCTGAATCCGAAACGATATGGTAAACCTGTTTCTGAATCCGAAACACTTCGGAGGCCGGAATGTCCCGCCTGCCCCCTCTCGAGCCGCCCTACGAACCTGACGTCGAGGACCGGCTATCGGCCATGATGCCGCCGGGGGTCCCGCCCATCCTGCTGTTCCGGACCTTCGCCCGGAACCTGCCGATGGCTGCGGCCATGGACGGCTGGGGACGTTACGAGCTCACCAAGCGCCTGTCACTCACCATGCGCGACCGGGAGATCTTGACATCCTCCCGGCCCTGAAGGGCCAGGATTCCCGGAGCCGCTCATGCGGCTTCCCGGGTGGTTCCCGCCGCGCCGGGGTTGACCGGCGTCTTGCGCGGGCGTACGCCCCGTAGTCCCGGGGCCTGCGCAGGGACTGCCAGACAGGCCAGTCCCCGGGCAAGAACGTTCTTCGCGGCGTTGGCGTCCGCGTGGTCCTCATGGCCGCAGGCAACGCACCGGAACACCGCTTGGCTCTCACGGCTGGACGATGCGATGTGGCCGCACCGGCGGCATTGCTGCGAGGAGTGTCTCGGGTCGACGTAGAGGACGACAGCGCCGGACGCGGCGGCTTTCTGCGCCGAGCGGGTGGCGAGCAGGCCCCAGCAGGACCCGGTGCGGACACCCCGGTCGATGCCGGTCACGGCCCCGGTGGGCTGGCGGCCGACCGCGGGCTGCGGGCCGCCGAACGCGACATGCCAGCGGCCGGAACGGTCGCACGTGACCCGGGCCATGCCGGGGTCCGCGGGCAGATCCCGGGACAGCCGGAACCGGACGTACCCGCACTTCGGGACGAACACCTCAGCGTGGTTCCGGTTCAGGCGGCGGGCCGTCACGTCCCGGATCACGAACCCCTGCGTCCCGCGCTTAGACCGGTACGACGGTTTCCCGGCGGGGTTCGGCGGGTCGAAGAACGCGGCCATCGCGTGGCTGAAATCCCGCAGGGCCTGCTGCTGGACCGATGAGGACCCCTGCGCCAGCCACGGCTCGGCGGCGCGGGCCTCGGTGAGCTGCCGCATCCGCGCCGCTGACCCCGGCGCGCTGCCCCGGCCCCGGTGATCCATGGGTGCGGCTCTTCTGGAGTGAGCTTGCGGGTCCTGGTTCTGCGGGTGTGAGACCGGGTTGTCCTTGCCCGTGCGTGTAAAAAGGGCTCCGTCCCGTTATGTTCCTGGTTGTTCCACGACCAGAACGGACGGGAGGAGCCCGATGTCAGGGTACGCGCCGGAGGCGGCGTTCGCGCGCTCGCGGGATGCGTTCGCGCAGGCTGAGGAGTGGCTGGACGGCCCGCAGGCGGCGAGGCTGGAGCACGCGGCGCTGGAAGGCCGGCTGGAGGCGCTGGGCCGGGAGATCCAGCGGCGGCTGCTGCAGGATCACCTGGACCTGCGGGCGGCCCGCGAGCAGCGCCGGGAGCAGGTGACCGGCCCGGACGGGATCACCCGGACCCGGGCCGAGGCGGGACACGCACGGCCGCTGTCGAGCGTGTTCGGGCCGGTGACGGTGACCCGGATCGCGTACCGGGCACCTGGGGCGCCCAATGCGCACCCGGCGGATGAGGAGCTGAACCTGCCGCCGGGAAAGCACTCCCACGGGCTGTCCGAGAAGGTCGCGGCCGCGGCCGCGAGCGGCTCGTTCGGGCAGGCCTGCGCCGCTGTCATCCGGCAGACCGGGTCCACGCTGGGCAAGCGGCAATGCCAGCAGCTGACCCGGCAGGCCGCGGCCGACTTCGGGGACTTCTACGCCAGCGCGGAGCACCGGCCGCCGCCCGGTGCCGTACCCGGCCAGGTGCTGGCCTTGTCGTGTGATGGCAAGGGCATCATGGTGCGGCCCGGCCAGCTGCGCCCGCCGGCCGCGCGCAAGGCCCGCAAGGCCGTGCCCAGGCAGGACGGCCGGCTATCCCGCGGCGAGGTCCGCACCCGCAAGCGGATGGCCGAGGCCGGCGCGGTCTTCGACATCACCCCGGAGCCTCGCACCGCGGAAGACATCCTGGGGCCCGGCCCGCGCACCGCGGACGGCACCGGGGCTGCCGGCCCCCGCCCGCCCGGCCCGAAGGCAACGCACAAGTGGGTCACCGCCAGCGTCGCCGAGGACGCCGTCACGGTCGTGGCCGCCGTCTTCGCCGAGGCCGACCGCCGCGACCCCGCGCGGGAGCGCACCTGGATCGCACTGGCCGACGGCAACAAGGACCAGATCAGGTGGATCCAGGCCGAGGCCGCCGCCCGGAACATCACCGTCACCATCATCTGCGACTTCATCCACGTCCTTGAATACCTGTGGACCGCCGCCTGGTGCTTCTTCCCCGAAGCCAGCCCGGAGGCGGGCCCCTGGGTCCGCGGCCACGCCGCCGCCATCCTGCACGGCCACGCCACCGCCGTGGCCGCAGCCATCCGCGACGCCAGCTCCCAGCTCAGCGCGGCCAAGCGCAAGACCGCGGCCAAGACCGCGGCCTACCTCGACGCCAAAGCCCCCTGGCTGGACTACCCCGCCGCCCTGGCGTCCGGATGGCCCATCTCCAGCGGCGTCATCGAGGGCACCTGCCGCCACCTGGTCAAAGACCGCATGGACATCACCGGCGCCCGCTGGGGCGTGCCCACCGCCGAAGCCGTCCTCAAACTCCGCGCCCTGCACGCCAACGGCGACTTCGACGCCTACTGGGCCTACCACCTGCAACGCGAACGCGAACGCAACCACGGACACCGCTACGCCCTCGCAGCCTGACCCTCACTCCAGAAGAGCCGCACCC
>WNFD01002659.1_pt1 | contig 18020 bp, 17 predicted proteins | sample 5400491 | NCBI WGS metagenome assembly WNFD01 (sample SAMN13153343, study PRJNA577476) | soil metagenome | isolation source: 120 cm saprolite under Douglas fir tree site 2 hole 2 replicate 2 | place: USA:California | collected 2015-04-18 | reverse complement strand
GGCGCCCAGGTTCCGAAATACTCATTGGCTTCGATAAAGTCCATAAGCCCGGCGACGTCGCGCTCCGGCGTGCTGTCCAAGGAATTCGAAGCATAGGAACATAGCCGGCCAGGGTCCAATTTCTTGGCCTCCTGCAGCATGCGCTTCGCAAACTGGTAGGCAGGCGCGTCCTGACCTCCGATCTCGTTGCAGAGACCCCAAACTACAAGGCAGGGATGGTTGCGGTCCCGTGCAATCATCTCGCGTAATTGTTCGAGTCCATTCTCCAAGATGTCGGCATCCGGTTGCGGCCCCATGCCTTGAAAAGTTGCTGAGCCCCAGGTCGGGACTTCGGTTTGCATAAGAATCCCGTGACGGTCGCAGTAGTCGAGTACACGTTTGTCCTGGGGCCAATGGACACGGGTGAAGATGCAGTTGAGGTGCTTCATGTCCGCATGGTCGTGCCGGATCCAGTCCGCCGGTTCTGCCATTCCGAATTCCGGGTTGCTCCCCGCCATGCGTTCCACGCCCATCAGACGCACGCGCTCGCCGTTCAAATGGAACGCGCCGTCTTTAGCTTCTAATTTGCGAATGCCAAAAATTGTAGGAAAGCAATGGGATTCACCCGCTCCCGTGATCGAGAATTCAAGACGATAAAGATTTGGATAATCAAAATGCCAAAGCTTCGCCTTAGTCAGCACAACCTGTATGGTTTGCGTCTCGGTTGCCCCGGGTTTTATCAAGGGCCCCCGCTCCTCGCTCCCGGTCAAAACCGTCAAACCGGATGCGTCATCCACGATGCGATAGGAAGTCCCACCGCTCCAGTCCTTTCGGCTCGTGTTTCGAATGCAGCTGGTGATTGCGATCGTTGCGTCTCCGCCGGTGAGATTGGGAGCGGCTTCGACCTCTACACGTTCCACGAATACTTTCGGAGTGATGAGGAGCTGCACGGGCCGGAAGATGCCTCCGTCGTGCGCCCAGTCACTGGAGTGCCCGCGAGGCAGCATGTGTTCATTGAACGCATTGTCCACACGAACGGCAATGGCGTTTGTTTCTCCCCAATGGAGCAAATGTGTGACGTCGAACGTGAACGCGGTGTAGCCCTTGCCCCGGTGTTCGCCGGCCATTTGGCCATTAATCCAAACGGTAGCCGTGTGAAAGACCGCCTCGAACTCAACGCGCACTGCAAAAGTTCGCCAGTCCGCTGGCACATCAAAAGTGCGACGGTACCACGCAGTCCCGTAATACTCAGCCACCGGGGCCTCGATCTGCCACGTGTGAGGGACATTTACTTGTCGCCAACCGGCGCTTGTCACGTCGAAGTCATACCAATGTTGGCTCGTCCCAGAGTCCGCTGAATCCGTGCGAAATAGCCACTCTCCGCAGAGGCTGGCGACATTCGTGGGAAACGCTCTTGCTTCCGTGTCCGTGGCCTGGACCTCGGAAGTGGCGAGCGTTGCCGCAATTACCCCCGCAGAGGCCGACAGAAATTGTCGTCGTGATGGCATGAGAAAACCTAACCGAGCGTAGCCGGAACTGAACAGGTATGCAATAACATGCTTGCATCGGCGCGACTTTGGCAAGCTCGTCTGTTCTCCGCCGCTGAGCAATTGCACCTGCATGAATGCCGGGCGACCCACGCAGCGGGCGTAAGCTCTGGGAGGCGCCGGATCGGGAGATCGGCAAACCCGGGCAGAATCGCGGCCAAGTAGTTGCGCACGGAGAGTTTCAACCTGCGGCAGCTTTCCACGACCGAGAAAATCGCAGCAACCTTAGGTCCCGCCTGCAGACTGCCGATGTGTATCCAGTTCTTCCGTCCTAGAGCCACGGGACGCATTGAATTCTCCGCAAGGTTATTGCTCAACTCAAGTTCCGGATATTCCATGAATCGTGTAAGTTTCCTCCAAAGCGTGAGCGCGTATTGGCAGGCCTTGCCGAGCGCACTGGAGGGCAACGCAGCGGACTGTGCTGCCTCGATCCTGCTACGGATGTCATCCAGCAGAGGTTTGGCTCTTTCCTTACGCGGAGCATGACGCCCAGTGAGACCAGTTACTCTGCGGCGAGCTTCCGCGTCGATGGCAAACAACTCGTCCATCCGCGCGACAATCGGAGTTGCAACCGTGTCTCGGAGATTTAACTGCACCGCCTCGAAAAACTGTCTTCTAGCATGCGCCCAACAAGCGGCATGTACCATTCTCGTCCCGCCGATCTTATCGTAGGCGGTATAGCCGTCAGTTTGCAGAATGCCTTCGAACTGTCCCAGGAACTGCTTCGGCCCATCGCGTCCACGGCCTAGACGGAAGTCGAACGCGGGGTGCTGTTTGCACTCCGCCATTTTTATTGCATACGGTGCTAGCACGGCCTTTGCCAAGCTCCTAGTGGACCAAGGTTTCGCTTGCTTTATTTGGGCGCGGGACCGGGCCTGTTGGCACGGGTGCTGCCCGAGCAGCCATCTCGTCGGCAATGGCTGCTGACTGCCGTTTCAGTCTTGAAGCTAATCTTGCAGTTGTCCGCACTTGTTGATAAAGCAGATTGGCACCCTGCGCGGCAGTTAGATCATATTGGGGCATTTGGACGCGGGTGGACATTTTTATGTGAAGCAAGAAGAGGTTTAGCCCGGTTACTGGGAATTGGCCGTTCTGGATGTAGAGATGAAGGGCAAAGCGCTTTTCTTCAAAACCGTTAGGAGTACAGGAAGAAATGAAGCGCAGCATGTTCCGCAGAGTGCGTCCGCAACAAGTCGAGCGGAAGCGGGCAGAGGAACGGAAGCGCATCGAAAAAGAGAAAACCTTTCACGCCATTACAACGTAGAAGCGCCTCCGTTGCGAGGTTGGGTACTAACGGCCTCGTTTCGCTTTACTCAAACACCTTAGCAGCAACTTACAGCCGCCGCTGTCTCCGTCGTCTCAATGCCTTGACCCTAGATACCAGATGGCGTGACGCAGGATTCGCAACGCAATGGACCGTGTAGATGATTCAGGCGGGAAACTGCTTACTTTGCGAAACCACTCCCACTCCCACCGCCACCACAGATTTCACGAGCGCATCGCCATTCATGGGAAAGGATTCTACTCCGAACTTGACACTCGAGGCAAAAAAAATAACGATCGCCGACATTCCACGGGTCGGAGATGACATCCTTGCCCGTTAGCAATTGTTCAACGCGCTTTCGAACGCGGTCCCGCACGGGAATGGCATCCAGATATTCACGCGTGTACGCGGTCTGTTCCTCGATCCATTTTCACAGCAGGACTGTGTCGGAGGCCGGCTCAACGTCCTACAACCTACAACCCTTGGCCGGAGCGGCTTTCACGGGAGGCAAAAATAGTTTTATTTGCTTTTGCAAGAAACTTGCTGAAACTCACTGGGTTCTTTAAGCACAGCCATTCCGGGTTGTACACCCCGCTCCTAGAACAGAGCGATTGGTGGTCATCGAAGGTGGCCTTGGGGTTAGGCACGTGTTCCCCGACGTCGATATTCGTCACTTGCAGGCCGTCGTGATCCTGGCTGAAGAATTGAACTTCACACGGGCTGCCCAAATACTGCGAATCAGCCAACCTGCGCTCAGTAAGCAGATCACCGAACTGGAGGAACAGCATCGGCTTCACCTTTTTGTTCGGGAGACGGGACGGATAGTGGAACTCACCGACGCTGGGCGCGTATTCACGAGGCCCGCGCTGCTCTCTTCCATGCTGAAAGGGCCATTCACCTTGCCCATGTTGCTCATCGGGGCGTCGAAAATGTCCTACTAATCGGGTATTCGCATTATGCGGACCGCGCATGGATTTCAACCCTCCTTGCGATCCGGCTGCCTCTCTATCCGAAGCTGAAAGTGCGCCTCGTAACTCGGTCGCCAAAACACTTCGGACTGATTCCATGGCACTCAACATGGCCCTCGTAACAGCGCCTCCCAAAGATGCTCAGATCACTGCGGTGGCTTTCGCGCGGGCACCGCTCCACGTCGCCCTTCCAGACACCCACAGGGCTGCATATTCGTGGTGTCAGAGAGGGCCATTGACGTCTCGTTTCACCTAAATGCGGGGAGCTCTTTTCGGACGGTTCGGTGCCCTATAATCTCCGAACATGGCAGCTATCCAAGTGTGACGAAAGCTCGGGTGCAGGGAAGGGCGATCGGCTGCATTTCCTAGGAGGGATAAATTGCGACAATCGCTGAACGTTTGCATGATGATGCTGGCTTTGTGTGTGCTAACGGTGAAGGCCCAGGAGCTACCACTGAAGTTGATCACAACAACTCCGATGCCGGGTTTCACGGGTGATTTCGACCATTTTGGCTTAGACCTCAAGGGTAACCGTCTATTTCTCGCGGCTGAGGAACACAAAACTGTCGAGGTGTTCGACCTCCGGACGGGCGCACGGACCCATAGTATCGCAGGCTTCGCGCATCCCCTTATGATGGTTTATCTGCCGGAGCCCGACCAATTACTGGTTACGGACGGGGATGACAATGCGGTAGAACTCGTCGATTGCAAGCAGTACAAAATTACTAGAACAATCAAATTGAAACCGGACGTAGATCACGGCGTGCTTAATCCCGTGACCAAATACTACTATGTGGAGAGCGGAGGCGGTTCCAATGCGCCGACAAATGTTCTCAGCATAATCGACACGAAGTCGTTTAAACACGTCGGCGACGTGGAGGGACTGCCCGGAAGTTCCAGTGAGGGAATGGTCATCGACCGAGCGGGCAAAAGACTATACGTAAACCTCACGGGCACAGACGAGGTTGGAGTCGTTGACTTAAACACTAGCCAATTGGTTGCCAAGTGGCCCTTGCTGGACGCGCACGCAGCCCATGCGATGGTGCTTGATGAACCCAACCACCGCCTTTTTATTGCCACCCGCAAGCCGGCACAGTTCATCGTTTTTAATACCGACACGGGTAAAGTCGTGGCTTCTCTCCCCTGTGTCGGTGTCAACAGCGACATGTCGTTCGATGTCGCGCGTAAACGAATCTACGTGACTGGCAGTGAAACGGCGTCTGTTTTTGAACAGCACGATGCGGACCACTACCAGCACATTGCCGAAGTGCCGACGGCCTACCGTGCCAAATCGTCAATTTTTGTGCCCGAACTGAAAAGGCTCTATGTCGCCGTTTCAGGTAAAGGCAAGCCGGATGCAAAATTGGAGCTGCAAATTTACGAAGTTCAATGACTTGCGCAAGTTCATTGCCCGACGGAACGAAGCATGGGAATCGGCAAAAATTCGCGCGCGCGGTTCCTGTCGATTTCACTCTTGAGGCACACCGGTTTCAAGGTGAAATACTTGGCGGAACCGACGGCACCCGAACCCGCGACCTCCTGCCTGACAGGCGGGCGTTCTAACCAACTGAACTATGCTCCCGCAAAATCAAACCGTCAGCGACTTCCCGTGTCTTCCAGTGCCTTGCAGTGCCTTGCACTGCCTTCCACGTCCTGTTTGCCGTGACAGGGCATGACGAGAGCTCTGTGCGGCTCTGTTCTCTGGCGTTCTTCGCCTGAGCTTAGACGTCCATCGTAGTGTGCCCCGTTGTCCCGCGGCTGCTAAGTAAGAACATCGTGACACCCGTCCTTCGAACGCGGCGCGGAACGGCGACGCGAAGTATTGTCGGGTCTGCGATGGGTTAGGGTTTAGCGTAAAATCTGTCTTACCTTTTTCTTGGGAGGTTTTCCTGGCTGGTACTCGCACGATCTCGCCCGCACTCAAGAAGCGCGCAGCGCAGATCAAGCTGCTCCTTATGGACGTAGACGGCACGATGACGGACGGTAGCGTCACCCTGCTCTCGCAAACCGATGGCACGGCTCTGGAGATCAAGACTTTTGACGCCCACGACGGCCAGGGCCTCACCTTGGCGCAGACTGCCGGTCTGCGCACAGGCTGCATTACCGGCCGCGAGAGTGCTGCGCTCCTGCGCCGCGCCCACGAAATGAAGATGGAATTTATCTATATGAAACAGCCGGTGAAAATGCCGGCCTATGAAGAAATCATTCGGAAAGCCGGCGTCCCCGATTCGGCTGTCGCCTATGTCGGCGACGACCTTCCTGACATTCCCTTGATGCGCCGCGCGGGCCTCGCCGTAGCTGTGGGCGATGCCGCTTCGGAGGTAAAGAACTGCGCGCACTACACTACGAAAGCTCTCGCCGGCCACGGCGCCATCCGAGAAACGGTTGAGCTTGTTCTCAAATGCAAAGGTATCTGGAAAGCAGTGATCGACAAAGCCCGCGCGTAACAGGGCTGAAGGCACCGCAATATGAAGATAGAGGGAACTTGGTCACGGTGCGGAAACTGATCACGCGGGGCGATTGGAATCGATCGAGGCGCTGCGGGACACCGGCGAAACGGACATTCCTCCTGCTCATGGGCTGCTTCGGCATGAAACCGACGGCCGTGCATCGCTGCTAGTCAGCGCGGAGTCTCGATCAGACGCACAAGCGTTTCATGCAACCGTCCCGCAAGTTCTTCATCCACGCATCGAATCTCGCTCAGCAGTCCGTGAATCACGACCCGGAAAGCCCGCGAGAGTTCGGCGGTGTCCAGCAGTCGGACGAAGGAACCTTCGAATTGCGCGGCCACTCCGCCTGGCAGCAGGTCCATGCCACGCGCGTGTACAGCAGGAAGGCCGTGCCGAATGCAGGCCAGCGCAAGCGCATTGTCGCGGATACCGCTTATCATGTATTCCGCTTGCCACACCTTTTGCCTGGCAATGCAGCTCCGCGCATGCAGTGCGTACAACCAGGCAAGGCCAATGATATCTCCAGGCTGTGGTGGCGGAGCCTGCCGGGACTCATTCGCTTCTCCGAACTTAAGCTGGAATGTGGGCGCCAAGGCTCGAAATTCTGTCGCGGATACGAAGGCGAGATCGACTTGCAGAGTGCTAGGGAGGAGAAATACACGGTAAATCCACCCGCCGGACCTAACGTCAAGATGATGCAAGGCGAGATGCTGCTGATACATGTGCGCAGTCCAATCAGAGAGGACATTCAGCAATTCGGCGGCATCGCTTACGCCAAAGGCGAGATCTATGTCCGACCAGCGATCTTCGCGTGCGGCTGCCGCCGAGCCAGTGATTGCAGCACCACTGATGCGCTGGTCTTTGGCGGCGTATTCCAGAAGGCCGGAGCGCAGGCGATCACGCTCATCTGAAGTAAACATAGTGGTCCTATCTTACGGTGGGGAATGTCTTCAATACAGGATCATTTTCCTTGTCTCTATAAGTTGTTGCCATAAGTACCAGAACAATGGGCATGTTCTGAAAAGTGTGTCAAAGAAATTCATTTGTGCGGTGCAACAATTGAGGCCCGGCTCAGCCCTGTTAACGCGCGGGAGGCAACACCGCTTCATCATCGTTAATTTTTTCCGGAGGTGCGCCAGGCATCAATCATGGACAATTGGCACGCGTGCCCCCTGCCCTGCCGGCGTCTGAAGATGGAGTTATCACGGGGGAGCGCAGCGGCGGCTGCTTGTTCAGTTCCTGCCGGCTCGCGCCGATGAGGACGGCGGGAATTTCTGCCCCTTGAGATAGACCATCGTCGAGGCGATGTCGCGATGGCCCATCCATTGCTGCGAGGTGCGGATGTTGATGCCGTCCTGCAGGTGGCGCGTGGCGTAGTCGACGGCGTGGACATTGGGTCTGAGTAATGTTCAGCAATTCCGCCGGCGTCACGCCGTCGATGTCCCAGGTTCCCAGCAGGATGTCGTCGACTTCGTAGATGCCATCGGCTCGCGGTTTAAGAGGGCCCGCCGGATTTCGAAGACTTGGGCGCGCTTTCCTTCTGCGTTGGACCAGGCAGCTTAGATAAAAGTTCGGCGACACATGCGTCGACGGCTCTAGCAGCGGTGTCGATGACGATGCGCGGTCGGTTCCACGGATGATACTCGCGGCCCTTGACTGCTCCCCAGGTCGGGAGTGTCAGGTCCGAGGTGTCGGACGATCGTGTCTCCACGCGACGACGGTGCTCCTCCGGGTCAGAGCAGATAATTTCGACCTCCACCACTTGAACATTTGCCTTCACCGCCACACCAAGCCAGGCATCACGGGTGATCTCTATTGGGTTCACCGAGTCCGCAATCACGATATGACCCAGGCTCAGGTTTTCCTCCGCTACGCGATAGGCAACAACGTATCCCTCGGCCGTAATGTCTGTCGCAAGCGTTCCCGATGATCGGAGGGCTTGTTCAATCGTGTCGACACGAAGATAAGTCGCCCTAAGTTGCTTGGCCAATTCTCGGGCGATCGACGTCTTGCCGGTACCCGGCAATCCTGCAAGTGCTATCAGCATCTAACCTCCAGACTTGATTTCCCCGAAACCGGATAAGCATTTCTGACCAGATTGATGTAAGAATAAGCTCCCTCTTTTTACCCAGCATTTTCATCGCGTCCTTCCCGATGAAAATTGTGGCTGTCCAGCATGACGTTTTCGCGGGAATGAGGTGAATGCGGTTGCAATGAGTTCTACAGGAATCACGGGCTGAGGTGCGACCATCAGCCAGATTCTGCACGACCGCGGCGCACTGTCAAGGCATATCGGACTGCGGTAGGACAGCTGAACGCGAGAACTTTAGGCGAAAGCCGCGAGACTGCCCTTGTTGATCCGGACCTGAATATCGCTATTTCGGACGCCCTTAAGATAGACCATCGTCGATGCGATGGCGCGGTGTCCCAGATCCCAGGCTGGGCATTGAAAGGCGAAGAACAGGGTGCGACCGGCAACCAGGTGCAGCGCAAGCTCGGACCAGATAACGCAGGAGAGTAAACGCAGAAGAGTTAGACAAGCCTCCGCCAGGTATTTTTCCGTGGGAGACAGAACCCGGTCAGATGAACATCTCGTCCTGCGGCACAGGCCGTCGCGGGTCCCGGCTTCGGCCATTTCTGCGCCCGCGCCCGCCCACCAGAAATTCAATGCCGGCCGTAAGGCCCTGAATCAGACCAGAGAATTGCCGGACGGGCGAGACCACGGTCCGGTGCACTATCTCCGATGTTTCTTCCACCCGGTCAAGCGTGCGGCTGAGCAAATCGTCGGCGCGAATGACTTGCAAGCGCGCCCGATCCACTACGTCGTTGACGGTGGCATCCACGCGTGCCATTTGGTCGCGCACTGCGGAGGTCGTTTCTGCAAGATTGTCGGCGATTACGTGAAGCTTGGGGCGGATATCGGCCAGCAGCGCCTGAGCCGAGTCAATGGTGGGCAGCGCTTTGGTCTTGACTTCTTCGGCCAGTGATTCCAGCCGAGTACTCGTTTTCCGCATGGCCAGGTACATGGCGAGAAGCAGGCACGCCTGCAGAATCACCGCTCCCGCAGTCACGGCAATGAATATGGTGGTTAGGTTGTCCATAAGCTTTTCTGCAACCAGAGCTATCCTGCGGCGCCGGGCCGCAAACTGTGGGCGCCGCGGACCGAATGCTTACAGGTTCTTAGGCGCTCCTGCAGTGGTCTCAGTCGTCGCTTCCTGATATGCCTGTCGTCCGGCTTCATAGGCAGCGCGGAACTGATCCTTCTGCTGACTCACCACATCACGGCCCTTGTCTACCCACTCCGAAGCCTGGTTGCGGGCATCGCGCGCGCGGGTCTTCATGTAATCGCGTCCTTCTTCGGCTCGAGCGCGAAGCGCTTCGCGGGTCTCGCTGCCCGACTGCGGAGCATATAAAATTCCCACCGCTGCGCCCACGCCCAACCCCGCCAAAAACCATACAAAACTGTTGCCATCTCGATCCGACATTGTAGATACCTCCCGGCTATAAGTGCCGACATTTGGATGGTAGCACCCACATGGGGCAAATACAATTACAGCAAAACCCGCAACTTGCGCAGTAGAAAACTGCACGCGCCGAGCTTGGACACGAACCCGATTGGAAAGGATATTCCAGAAGAGGAACCCTGCCGGTAAACGAGAAATTAAGCCGCAGAATGCGAAATTACTTCTTCGCGGGAGGATTTGCGGGAGCTGCCGGCGCCGGTGCTGCCGGTTGCGTTTTGGCGGGCGCCGATTTCACGTCCTGCAACACGGAGCTTGGTCCTCCGTGTTTGATGGCGTAGATGGAAAGCGTCACGGAAGTTAACATGAACAACACGGCCGAGAGCGTTGTCGCTTTGGAGAGCGCAGTGGCAGCTCCGCGCGGACCAAACGCCGCTTGACTACCCTGGCCGCCGAAGGCCGCCGAAATGTCTCCGGCCTTACCGCTCTGCAGCAGTACAACGATAATCAGAAACAGGCAAACGATCACGTGGACGATGGTGACAAGGATGATCATGGAATCGGGAGATCCTAAATTGTTCAGAATGAATGTGACACAAGCAGGGGTAAGAAACCGCCCCTGGGAGATACGCCCTTGGAGATAACGAACCGTTCTCTTTTCCCACCAACAGTCTGACATCCAGCCCTACCATCGGTCAAGGCGAGCGTCTGCCTTATTTGACGGTTAGAGTTGACATGGCATCGCTATCGGAGCACAATATCCGTCTTTGAAGCTAGCCTGACGGGCATCCTATATGTCTCACCTCTCACAGCTCGATCGAGATGAGATTGAGCGCAGCGCCAAAGAAGCGGCACAGATCACCCTTTTGCCTCCCAATCGCACTCAGGTTGAACGCTATCTGAATCCAGCTCCCGACACTGCCTTCCCACTTGAATATTCGTTTTGGTTATTGGGAGATATTCGCGGTAAGACTGTGCTCGACATAGGATGCGGTGCTGGACAGAACCTTGTTCCCTTAGTTGAGCGTGGCGCTTGTGTAATCGGCATTGATATTTCGCCTGAGCTCATTGCGTTGGCTCAACAGCGTCTTGCCCTCGCGAAGGTGGAAGCGACCGTCCAAGTAGGCTCAGCCTACGACACAGGTTTACCGGACGCTTCGGTGGATGTCATATTCTGCATCGCGTTGGTCCACCACTTGGACATTGCGCGGGTTCGCAAAGAGCTGCGACGCGTTTTGGCGAAGAACGGCAAGATTATCCTGCAGGAACCGATTCGCTTCTCGGAAGCCTATGCTCGTCTGCGCAAGTTACTCCCGGCTCGCGACAATGTCTCGGCATTCGAGCATCCGCTCACACGGGAAGAGTTTGCCGCAATTCATGGGTCTTTCAAGGCAGATGCAACCCGTTATTTCCGGCTTCCTGTGGTACCGCTCCTGTCACCGATAATTAGTCCTAAACACCTGTTTACGATGGACCGATGGTGCCTCAAGACCTTTCCTGCCATCTCCCGCTATGCCACGTGCGTGGTCACAAGACTGGGTTAAGTAAGCGAACCGTGGAAAGCATACGACTCCGCCGTGACTCCCCAGCGAGTCTGCAAGACCGATCGTGGGCAGCCAGCGAAACCGAACTGGTTTCGCCGAGACTAAAGGTTTCTCCCAAGGCACAGCGAGATGTTCCCAACTGAGAGGGATCAAAGCGATTCTATTTCCTTGATCGCAAGGAAGAGGAATTGGTGGGCAGTGCAGGACTCGAACCTGCGACCTCCTGCTTGTAAGGCAGGCGCTCTAACCAACTGAGCTAACCGCCCGTCGTACCTTTACGCGACCCCGTTCCTTAGCTTTGCTCAAGACAGACGGCGACGCGCGTTGGGAGCCGATTGAGGGGCATGGGCGCGAACTGCGCTCTCAGTGAGTGTACGCGACTGGCAAAAAATCGGTCAAACGCCAGGGCCGACCGGATCAAACCGGTTTCAATATCGCTGCCGGAACTACGCGCACGACTCGCTCAGCCTGCTAGACTGACGCCGTGCGTCGTCTGATCGTCAATGCAGATGATTTCGGATTCACTGCGGGCGTCAATCGCGCCATCGTTGAAGCCCATACCCGTGGAATCGTGACTTCCTCCACCCTGATGGCGAACGCACGCGCGTTTGCAGACGCCATAGTTTCGGCAAAAACTGTTCCTCGCCTCAGCGTGGGCTGCCACATCGTACTGATCGACGGCGAACCGATTCTTGATGCGAAACAGATCCCCTCGATCGCTTCAGCAAGCTCCGGCCGCGTTCGCTTCCGCCAAGGGCTGAAATCTTTTGCCACGCGTGCGCTGGCCGGCCGTCTGGATGCCGGCGAGATCGAGAGCGAGGCCACCGCGCAGATTCGCAAGCTGCAGGCCGCTGGCGTCAACGTCTCTCATGTGGATACTCACAAGCACACCCACTTGTTTCCATCCGTACTGCGGCCCTTATTGCGTGCCGCCCGCGCCTGTGGCGTGCGGGCGATTCGAAATCCGTTCGGCCCGCGCCAGCCACTGCGGTCCAGCGAGTTATTGAAGCGCCCCGGTCTCTGGACGCGCTATGCCGAGGTACGTATTCTTCGCATGCTTGCCGCCAGGTTCCGCGACGCTGCAAATCGGGCAGGCTTGACAACGCCGGATGGCACGCTCGGGATTGTTGCAACTGGCGCACTCGATGAAAAATTGTTCCGCGCCGTCGCTGCCATCATTCCTGAAGGCACATGGGAATTCGTCTGCCACCCCGGCTATAACGATGATGACCTGAAGTTGGCCAGCACCCGCCTGCGTGAATCGCGGGAAACCGAGTTGCGCGTTCTGACCATGCCCGAAGCGCGGGAGTTGCTGTCGCATCAGGGGATTTCCTTGATTTCATACCACGAATTGCTCGCAACCGAAACGAACCGATAGCTTTCGCTTGCTGATCAGTCGGAATGCCGCGCCTCCTCTCCAAACTTTCGTAACCTTGGGTAAGCCCACCGAGGGGTTATGATTGCGTTAGATTTAACTCAGAAGAATCGAGCTTGGGGGCTCTTATTATGTCCGCCTCGGGCGCAGCAGCGCGAGCAATCTTGGACCTGAGCCTTCGTGTGTGGGGCATGGGCACCGACAACAAGCCTTTCCACCAGAATGCCACCGCCCAGAATATCAGCCGGACCGGAGCCTGCATTTGCGGTCTCGAGCGTGACGTGAAAGTGGGCGACGTCATCGGCGTGCAATACGAGAGCAAGAAGGCTCGGTGCAAAGTAATCTGGGTCATGGAAGCCGGTGGATTAAAAAAAGTTCAAGTAGGGGTGCAGTTGGTGGCGGATCAGGAGTGCCCGTGGCTCTCCCAATTGCCTGCAGAAATGCGATCGAACTTGCCGGCTCGTGGTCCCGACAATCGCAGAAGATTTTCACGTCATAAAATCTCATTTCCAGTCGAATTGCGCGATGAGCGCGTGAATACCCCCATGCGGGTGAATGCCACCGACATCAGCGGGAACGGCTGTTACGTTGAGACCGTCATGCCCTTTCCGGTTTCCACCCTCTTGCGGGTGGAATTCTGGATCGACCAGGAACGCGTCTCCGGTTCCGCTACGGTTCGGACGCGCGATCCCGGAGTTGGCATGGGGATTGAATTCACCGGGCTCAAGGAAGACGCAAAACAAATGTTTCAGGCGCACCTGGATAAGCTCGATCCGGGTATTACCGGGCAAAAGCCGAAAACCTCCGAATAGCTTGGCGCGAAACCACCGTTTCCGCGCACCGCTTCCCTTGAAGCCTGTAGAATCTGCATCGTCTACCGTTTCCTGCCATCGAATTACAGACCCGGCACATTTAGGGAAAGAGGCGGAGCTCGCGAAATGAAAATTGGGATCACGTGCTATCCCACTTACGGCGGCAGCGGCGTGGTGGCCACGGAACTTGGTCTGGAACTGGCTCAGCGCGGCCACGAGATTCATTTCATCTCTTACGCTCAGCCCATCCGTCTGCGTGGCGAGGAACACAACATTCACTACCACGAAGTGGAAGTGTCCCGCTACCCGCTGTTCGATTATCCACCCTACGATCTCGCACTCGCCACTCGCATGGCTGAGGTGGCGCAGTTATACGATCTCGATCTGCTGCATGTGCATTACGCGATTCCGCACTCGGTGAGCGCCTTGCTGGCGCGCCAGATGCTGGCGGATGGTCCGCGGGGACGACGCCTGCCCTTCGTGACTACACTCCATGGCACCGACATCACCCTGGTAGGTCTGGACCGGTCTTATCTGCCCATCACGCGTTACTCCATCGACCAGAGCGACGGCGTCACCGCCATCTCCAATTACCTGCGCGACCGCACCATGCGCGTTTTCGACGTCAAGAAAGAAATCGAAGTCATCTACAACTCCGTAAACTGCGACGTGTACACCAGAATCAAGAACCCCGAAAAGCTTCGCTCCGAGTATGCGCCCGACGGTGAGAAGTTGCTCGTGCATCTCTCCAACTTTCGTCCGGTGAAGCGTCTTTCCGACGTAATCGAAATCTTCGACCGCGTGCGAAAACAAATCCCTTCCAAGTTATTGTTGATCGGCGACGGCCCGGACCGTTCGGTGGCGGAATGGTTGGCGGTACAAAAAGGAATTCATGAGGACGTGCTTTTCCTGGGCAAGCAGGATCAAGTAGAAGAAAAGCTGGGGATCGCCGACATTTTACTGATGCCAAGCGAGTTGGAATCGTTCGGTCTGGCAGCGCTGGAAGCAATGGCCTGTGAAGTGGTGCCCATCGCGACCCGCACCGGCGGCGTACCCGAAGTCATCGAAGATGGAATCAGTGGATACCTGGCCGACGTTGGCGACGTGGACACCATGGCCCGCTATGCTGTCGAACTGCTCAATGATGAAAGCCGGCTGCGGGCCATGGGCAAGGCGGCGCGGGCGGTGGCACAGGCCCGTTTCTGTTCCAGTAGAATTGTTCCGCAATACGAGGAGTTTTACCGGCGGGTGATCGAGCGCTCTTCGTAAAAAGCTTCCGGAACCGCGCCCATCGCCTGCAACAGCGGCAGGCGAATGCGCACCAGCGTTCCCTTCCCTTCTCCACTGTCGATGGTCATGCGGGCTGTATCTCCATACAACACCTGAAGCCGCTCGGAAATATTTGCCATGCCAATGCCGGCGCCTCGCGAACTCACCGGCTGCGTGGCCGCCATGCCCACGCCATCGTCTTCCACTTCAATGATTAACTTGGAATCCGACAGGCGGCTGCGCAAATAGATGCTGCCGCCTTCCACCATCGACGAGAGTCCGTGCTTGATCGAGTTCTCCACCAGTGGCTGCAAAAGCATGCTGGGGACCATCACGTCGAGCGATGCGGGATCGAGTTCCTTCACCACACGCAGCTTATCGTTTCCAAAACGCACCACTTCGATGTCGAGATAGTTATCGATGAATTCCACTTCTTCGCGCAGCGGCACGAAGGAATCCGTGCTGTTGAGCAAGCGCCGGAGAATTGTCGCCAGTTTGGAAATTACTTCGCGCGCCGTATCTGGATCGAAGCGCACCAGTGAAGAAATCGAGTTCAGCGTATTGAAAAGGAAATGCGGATTGATCTGGTTCTGCAGGGCTTCCATGCGTGCGTGAAGGAGCAAGCGCTCTTGCTCCTCCAGTTTGATCTGAATGCGCACGCTGTTGAAGATCTTGAGCTCAATCCCGATCGCCATCGCCGACGCGGCATAAATTGCCGCCTCGACCCACAAATTGCTGCTGTCCAGGCTGAAAATGGAACGCGGAAAATATCTTGACAGCTGGCCTTGTACGAAACGCAGACCCACTATGGTGGTGAAAAACATAATCTGCCAGTCGAACAGGCGGGGCGTCGGCAGGTTGCGGCGGATCAGCCGGTAGATGCTGAGATCGATGAACGGAGAAAACGACCAGATGTCGTCCTTGTCCGCTGCCAGGGTGCGCAATTGGCCAGCGATGAAGCCGCAGAGCACGCCGAAAGGCAGCGCGGCCCACTCCCCATACATCAGAGCGGGTATGGCCATGAGCACTCCGCCCAATACGCCGGCCCAGCGGCCGCCGATTGCGCCCAGCAAAAGAGCCGTTTCGAAAGTTAGATCTCCGGCGAGGAAACTCTTGACTGACAGCCGGATCCAGACTCCGATCGCAATCGGCAGCGCCATAGCCAAGACAAGGTAGACCTTCTGGCGAAACACGCGCTCTTCGCGAAACAACAGCGACTTGAATTCCTTGGAGCGGACCAGGCTGCTGGACACTGCGGCGGCCACGCCGAGCTTCAGGACGAGTTGGATGAGGATGAGCCGCGGTTCCATGAGGTTCGAGCACCAACCGTTCTCTAAGTGAAAACTGTAGCACGAAGAGGACGGGCGCCATCCTGAGAGGGAATTCTCGTTTGATCGTCAGCAGTACTACCTTGAGGGACGCAAATCACGAACAGATTCTTTTCCTGGCGCTTGTTCTGGTTGGTTGGGGCAGGTGGAATCCAGATCAAAAAAATTCCAGATCGAATCCGCAAAATCTCTGGATTCAAGAACTTGCGAGGGTCAGATCTATACAGATCCCACTAAAATCTTGAATCCAAATGACTTGCCCGCAAAATATTCAGATTAAGGTACTTAGCTGCATACTTCAGTTTTCAAAGATCGCGTGAAGATTTGGGTTAATGATCGAACAAATTTGGACCGCACGCAAGGTTGGATGTCACAAGGCGGCTGTGGATTTCGATGAAGCGGACCTTTCGCGCCTTACGGTTACTTTAGGAAAGCACGCAAGTCTGTCCCAGTCATTTCTTTCGGTTCATCGATTCCCAACATTCCCAGCATGGTCGGTGAGATATCCCGCAGCGAGCCTTTGGGCTTAAGCGTGAACTGGCTGGCATTCTCTGCGACGACTATGAAAGGCACGGGATTGGTAGTGTGCGCGGTGTGCGGTCCGCCGGTGGCGGGATCAATCATCATCTCGGCGTTGCCGTGATCGGCCGTGATCAACATCGCGCCGCCTTTGGAGCGGACAGTTTTTTCTATGCGCCCAAGGCAAGCATCCACGGTTTCGACGGCTTTCACCGTGGGCTCAATCTTCCCCGAGTGGCCGACCATGTCCGCATTGGCAAAGTTTACGATCATCACGTCGAACGTGCCCTCTTCCGTGGCTTTGACTACAGCATCGGCGATGCCGGCGGCGCTCATCTCCGGCTTCAGATCGTAAGTCGCAACCTTTGGGGACTGAACCATCAGGCGTTCTTCGCCGGGGAAAGGCTGTTCTACGCCTCCGTTGAAAAAATAGGTGACGTGCGCGTACTTCTCGGTTTCGGCCACGCGCAAGTTGCGCATGTTGAGGCCACCCATCACGTTGGCCAGGATGTTCGCCATCGATTCCGGAGGAATCACCACCGGCAGGCTGAAGTTCTTATCATATTGCGTCAGACAAACGTAGTGCAGATTCCTGGGGACGCGGTCGCGCGGGATTGTGGGGTCGAGATCGGCAGCGCCAGGAAGATCGCTTCCGCCCTTTTCATTCAACCCGCTATTGCGCGCGAGGGCGCGCGTGATCTGACGGACACGGTCGGCGCGGAAGTTGAAGCTTATGCAAGCATCTTCATCTCTGATGGTAGCCAGCGGCTGTCCGTTCTTGTCCGAGCAAACAAAGGGCACGACGAACTCATCGGTCACACCTTTGTTGTAGGAATCTTTCATGCCCTGCACTGGGTCGGTGCACTTGCCGCCTTCGGCATCGGCAAAGACCATTGCGTTGTAAGCCTTGGCGATGCGCTCCCAGCGCCGGTCCCGGTCCATCGCGTAGTAGCGGCCATTCACCGTGGCAATTTGGCCGCAGTTGTATTCGCGCATCTTCTGCTGCAACTGTTCCAGATAGCCCGCGCCGTTGGTGGGCAGTGTGTCGCGGCCGTCCATAAAAGCGTGGACGAAGACTCGGTCGACTCCATTCTGCTTCGCCATTTTCAGCAGCGCGTAGAGATGAGCTTGCTGTGAATGCACGCCGCCGTCGGAGACCAGGCCGAACAGATGCAGTCTGCGCTCGCCGATGCGTGCATGCTTCATGGCCGCGAGCAGCACAGGATGCGAGAAGAACTCGCCGTTCTGGATCATCAGATCGATGCGGGTGATGTCCATGTGCACGATGCGCCCCGCGCCCATGTTGAGATGCCCAACCTCGCTGTTGCCCATCTGCCCCTCGGGCAGGCCGACGAAAGGACCGCTGGTATGGATGAGCGTGTTGGGATATTCGAGCAGCAGGCGGTCGTAGGTGGGCTTGCGCGCGAGGGCGATGGCGTTGGCTTTGGTCTCGGCGCGGTATCCCCAGCCATCGAGGATGATAAGGATGAGTGGTTTGGGACGA
>WNFD01004533.1_pt1 | contig 18025 bp, 18 predicted proteins | sample 5400491 | NCBI WGS metagenome assembly WNFD01 (sample SAMN13153343, study PRJNA577476) | soil metagenome | isolation source: 120 cm saprolite under Douglas fir tree site 2 hole 2 replicate 2 | place: USA:California | collected 2015-04-18 | reverse complement strand
TCGACCGTCCGGCCCCGCGCGAGATCGCGCGGCGCGCGGAGGCGGCCACCGCGGCGTTCCTGCGGGCCTATCCGGCGTAGAGCATGATCCGGAAAAGCATGCCCTCGGGCCATGACCCGACGGGTGGGTGCCGGTTTTCCGAAAAGATCATACGGAAACAATGAGCCAGATGATCTATTCCAGCTTCAGCCGGTAGAAATCCGTCGCTGTCTGCGCGAACAGTGCGGTTTTCTCGGCTTCGGAATATTGCGCGGCGAGGCGCTTGAAGGCGTTGAAGATCACCTGGTAGCTGCACTGGCCTTTATCGGGTGGAAAATTGCTCTCGAACATGCAGCGGTTCGGCCCGAACGCCTCGATGCAGGTCTCGATATAGGGCCGCCACGCGGCGGCTGCTTCTTCCGATGATGGCGGCTTCGGCCGCAGGTGAAAATCACAGCCGAGCAGGCACATCGCAAGCCCGCCGAGCTTGACCACGACGTTCGGGCATTTGGCGGCTTCTCGGATCGAGGCCTTCCAGATCGGGAAAATCTCCTCGCGCCGACCGGCATAGCTGCCGATGCCGACCGGGCCGCCGCAATGGTCGAGACAGATTCGTGTGTCCGGGAAGGCGCGGGCGAGATCGACGAACTCGTTCAATTGCGGGTGAAACAGCCAGGCATCGAAGCTCAGGCCGAGTGGGGCGAGGCAGGCAAATCCCGTGCGGAAGGCCGAATCCAGCAACAGCCCCTTCGGCCGCGTCGCATACATGTGGGCAACATTGGGGTCGGCATCCCACGCGGAGGAATGGCGGATGCCGCAGAAGCGGCCGTTGCCGGCGGTGATTTCCGCTTCCAGCACAGCCTTGGCGCCGTCGCCGAGCAGGAGATTGACGTGGCTGACGATACCGGCGCAGATCAACGCCTTGCCGTAGGCGCCGCTTGCGGCCATCGCGGCGACGCCGTTGGCAAATTCCACCTCGCCGACCGGGCGAAAGGCTTCCGGCCCAGAGGCGCGGTACATCGAGCGGCAGTCGACATAGACGGTGGCGACGATGTTGTGACCGGAGGCGATGTCGTCAGCCATCTCCTCGATCATGTAGCGCAAGCCGCCGCGATCCCAGAGATGGTGATGCGGATCGACGATCCTGCGAGCGGGATCGATGATGTCCTCTTTATGTTGCGCGAGCCAGTCTTCGCGTGGATCGGCATAGAGCCCGCTTTTCGAGGCGGGCGCGGTGCTGACGGCCATGGATGTTTCACTCCTGATTTCTGCTACCGTTCTTTCGCGGCTCGACGATATTAGCGGATCGGAACGGGCCGGCTAGGGGGTGTGGGGGGCAGGGTTTCGCCAGGCGAGGCCTCGCGGCTTGCCGCGATGAAACGAAGCGGGCCGCAAGACGTTTTCCGAAAACCGCTTTCAGTCAGAACAGGAACCGACATGGCAATCGATTTGGCAGCTGTGAATGACAACAAGTTCAAGGCGATCGAAGATTTCCTGGCAGGTCTTACGTCGAATGACGGGGAGAAGATGCCGTTTGCGAATGATATCGTGCTGACAACTCCGATCGATCCGGAGCATCCGCTGATCGGCAAGCAAGCGGCGTTCGATTTTCTTAAGGCGCGGGTGTTTCCCAGAATTCCCGTCCGCAAGGCGGAAATCGAACGCCATCTGGTCGATGGCGATTGCGTGGGACCACTCTGGAAGGCGACCTTTGCACCGGCGGGCCGACGCGAGGTGGTGGTGCCGATCTTCGACTTCTTCCGGATCGTGGATGGTTAAATCAAGGAGCTGGTTCCCTATTTCGATCCGGAGCCGCTGAAAGAAGCCGCCACAGCGTAGCCAAGGCAAGCCGCCTACGGCAGAAATCCGCAGCGATCGGCACCCCCACCCATTTCACGGCAATCGGCCGGCCCGACATCGTTCTCAGAACAGCGAGGCCAATCGCGAAGTGTCAGACGCGGCTGGTGCGCCAATCGAACAGCCCTGCCTGGCGGGGACCGCAGGAGCAGGCCTCTGCGTGCCACACGACAACAACCGAAGCGATCACAAGACAGGCGCCAAGCAGCACGGAGATGGAGAATGGTTCGCCAAGGATCATTGTGCCGAGCAGCACCGCAACAATCGGATTGATAAAGGTATAGGTCGAGACCAGCGAGGTCGACACGTTATGCAACAGCCAGTGATAGGCGGCGAAGCCGATTACGCTACCTGATATGATCAGATAGACCGCGGCCGCAAGCGAGGTTGCGGAGACGTCGCGCGGCGAGAAGTCGCGCATTTCGCCTGCCAGATAACTAATGGCGAGCAGCACGGCACCGCCGATTGCCAATTGCATTCCTGAGACCAGCATCGACGATGCACCGCTTGAGGTTCGCCGCGACAGCACCGTCGCAACCGACCAGGATAGGGCTGCTGCGAGCAGCCACGCGATCGGTCGTACGCTGACGCCTTGTTGGCCGATATTCTGCCACGCCACGATTGCGACGCCGGAAAATCCGGGAACCAGCGCCATCAATGCATAAGAGCCAGGCCGTTTCTCCTGCGGAAACAGGACATCGATCAGCAATATCCAGAACGGAATGGTGGCGAGAAGGATCGCCGCCACCCCGGATGGAACTGGCGGCCTCGCCCGACGCCATGCTGAAATGGCTGTCAGATGCCGGGCTGGCGGAACGGCCAATCCTCTCGCAGATCAAGGCGCGATGGAAAGCCGCGCCACGCGAGGCCGATGCGTTGCTCGAGACGGCGGTCAAGCTTCGCGAGGCGCTTTATGAGCTGTTCATCGCAAGAATCGATGGCCGCAAGGCGGATCCGGCGGCAGCCAAGACTGTCAACAGGCATCTGTCCGGATCGCAGGCGGGCTCTGGTCTCGCTCTGTCTCACACGACGTTTCGATGGCAACGGCCTGCAGGGAAGCTGGCGCCGGAGGCGTTGCTCAAGCCGATTGCCTGGTCGGCTGCAGGGTTGCTGACGGGCCCGCGTGCGCAAAAGCTCAAGCAGTGCCAGGATCAGCGGGGCTGCGGGTGGCTCTTTATCGACGAGAGTCGCGCGCAAAACCGCCGCTGGTGCACCATGGGCGACTGCGGCAACCTAGCGAAGTGGCGCCGTCACTATCACCGCGCAAAGGCTGGAGCTCGAACTTGAGAATCGGCTACTCAAAGCGGCAGCGGTCAAACCCCGTCCAGGATAATCACCGTCGGCGTGGCCGGCAACTTTTCCCGCGAAATCCGCAGCGTCCGCTCGCTGCGCCGGTCGATCTCGAACTGCTTGCCGATCTTTTCCATGAATTCGTCGAGCGGTGTCGCAAACCGATGCATCGGCAGCACCACGGAGGCGCGCAGCCGCCGCGTGATGTCGGAAACGCCGTCCAGCGACATCGTGTAGGTGCCGTCGATCGGCACCATCACGATGTCGAGGCGGCCGATCGCGGCGAAATGCGTGTCGTCGAGCTGGTGGTGCAGATGCCCGAGATGGCCGATGCACAGTCCCGCGACCTCGAAGATGAAGATCGAGTTGCCGTCCTTGATCATGTCGGCGCCGGAATAATCGCCGTAGAAGCGGCGGATGTCGGTCGTGACATTGCGGATGAAGACGTCGCCGATGCGTTCGGCGATCTTCGCGGGCTGCCCGTCCTCGCCCCAGCCGTGCAGCACATGGGGAATCTTGGGATTGGGGAACAGCGAATAATGCGTGGAGTGGGCGCGGTTCATGGTGACGACATCGGGGAGGCGGCCGATCTGGTAGGCGCCGCTGTAATCGGTCGCGATCCGCACCCCGCCGGGCGTGTCGATGAAATAGGTGGAATGGCCGGCGTAGGTGATCGCGACTTCGTCGGTCGCAGCGGCAGCGCGGCGCAGGCTGGCCGGCGTCGCGCGTGGCGGCGCGCTTGCCATCGCCAGGCACTCGCTGCGCGGAGCCTCCTCCGCGAGCGCCGGCAAGATCAACGAACCCAAGATCAGCGAACCCAATATGGCGAGGACAGTCGAAACGGCGCGCAACATGGCAAGGCCTTTTCCGCGGGAACGGCCTCAGTGTATCGTTGAATTGCGGACCGCACTATCATGAGGGGATCAACAGACCGTCAGCGTCATCGGCGCACGGTTTACCGGGAGTTGCAGCCATGAGTTCTCGCGTGCCACGCAGCGGCTGGAACCGCTTCGCCATGTCGATGCCGGCGTTCTCGCCATCGCCTATTACGAGGCGGGTCCCGCCGATGGCCCGGCCGTGGTGCTGCTGCACGGCTTTCCCTATGACATTCACTCCTATGTCGACGTCGCGCCGATGCTGGCCAGCGAGGGGTGCCGCGTGATCGTTCCATACCTGCGCGGTTACGGGCCGACGCGCTTTCGCGATTCCGCCACGCCGCGCTCCGGCGAGCAGGCCGCGGTCGGCGCCGACCTGATGGCGCTGATGGATGCGCTGTCCATCAGGCGCGCGGTGTTCGCGGGCTACGACTGGGGCGGACGCGCGGCGTGCATCGGCGCCGCGTTGTGGCCGGAGCGGTGCATCGGCCTCGTTTCGGTCAATTCCTATCTCATTCAGAACATCGCGAAAGCCATGGTGCCGTCGAAGCCCGCGCAAGAGGTCGCGCTCTGGTATCAGTACTATTTCCAGCTCGAGCGCGGCCGCGCGGGGCTCGCCGCAAATCGCCGCGAGATCGCAAAAATACTGTGGAAGCAGTGGTCGCCGAACTGGCCTTTCGACGAGGCGACCTTCGCGCGGAGCGCTATCGCGCACGACAATCCCGACTATGTCGATGTTGTCATCCACAGCTATCGTCATCGCTTCGGGCTCGCCGACGGCGATCCGCACTATGCCGACATCCAGCGCCGGCTCGCGGCGCTGCCGGCGATCACGGTCCCCGCGATCACCTTGGATGGCGCTGGCGACGGCGTTGCGCCTGCGACCGACGGCACGGCACAGGCTGCGAGGTTTACGGGCTCCCGCATCCATCGCGTCATCCGGCGCGCAGGCCATAATATGCCGCAGGAGGAGCCCGAAGCGTTTGCGGCGGCGGTGATGGAGGTGAGCAGGGGAGACGCACACTAGGACAGCAATTGCGCGGAATCGCCTTGAGCTTCCATCAGTCTGACAGCCTTTCTGTCGAAGGAAACAAAGATGTCGCCACCAAGCCACCGCCCTTCATAAGCAATGGCGCCGTCGGCAAAGTCGCCGCCAGCATCCAATACTGCCAGTCCGGCTTCCGCCGCAGGCCGGTTCACGACGACGTTCGCGCTGCTCAGCAGACCTCGGACCGCCTCGGTGATGTCGACCGAGCGAATCTTGTATCCTTGTGACAACACCCAAACCAACTCGCAAAGCGCCGAGATTGAAATCGCGACAACCTCCGCTCGTTGCAACGCAGCCTGCGCGGCTTTGCTCTGCGCAGCATGATCTTCGGTCAATGCCCTCACGAGCACGTTGGTATCGGCCGTGATCTTCATCGCTTGCCGGCCCAACCCCGAGCGATGATCCTGTTCATGTCTTCTATCGAAAGGCTCCGGCCCTTCCTCTTCGCTTTCAGCAGGCCGAAGACGTCCGATATCTTTCCCGTCGGCCTGGCTGCCTTCACCTCGATCCGCCCATCGGGAAGCTTGTCCACGGTGATTTTCTCACCGGGTTGCACGCCGAGATGTTCCAACAGGTCCTTGCGCAGCGTGACCTGACCCTTGGCAGTGACGGTGAGCGTGCTCATGATAGCCTCCAGCTCACTATGTAAGGCAAAATCGCCTTACCATCAAGACTTGGCGGACGAGAACCCGGACGTCCCCTCACTTCCTCCGCGGGCTGAGCTTCCAGGTTCCCGCGACGAGGGCTGCGGTCGCCAGTCCGCAGATGATCGCGCCTGTCGGGATGACCAGCACCAGCGCCGATGTCGCGGCCCATCCGATCGAGGAGAAGGCTTCGGCGAAGGTCGCAAGCCGCGACGAGGTCTGGCGGCGGCGGAACTGGCTGCGCTTAGCCTGCACGCGGAACCAGAACTGGATCGCGGTCGCCGAACTGGCGCCGGCCGCGATGCCGATCGTCGTGACCGCGGCCTGCAGCGGTGCGACAACGGCGAGCGCCGCGATCAGCGGCACGAACACGACGCCGATCGAGATCAAGACCACCTCGATCTTGGCGCGGATGACGGACGCAGGCGATAGCGGTGCGGTGGCGACGAGGTCGGCCGCGTCCTCGCCCGAGATCGTCAGCCAGGCGAGGCCGCCGGAGAGCTGGCCGGCCGCCATCACGATGACCGGCGTGATCAGGATGATGGCCGCCGAGTGATCGGAGAAGCTGCGCCACAGGAACAACGCCGGCGGCAGCAGATACAACAACTGCATCAGCGTCTGCGACGCCAGCCACGGATCGCGCCGTAGCAGCAGGAATTCCTTCCGCCGCAGCGCCTGCTGCCGCGAACCGCCGCGAAACGCCTTCGGTCGCGCGCCCTGGCGGCTCGTGACCCCCTGCGCCGACGCGCTCAGGGCGGTGTCGGCGAAGCGCGGCGAGAAGGTCGCCATCACGGCGCCGAGCAGGATAAGGCTTGCCGACAACAGGCACAGCAATGCGGTGAGGTCGCCGAGCGCCGCGCGGGCCGGCCACCAGACGATGCTGTTCGGGTCGGGGGCGAATGCCGCCGCGGCATCGGAGGTCAGGACCGCGAATCGCGACAGCGTGCCATAGGACAGGATCGCCGCGATCTGCAGCGCAATCACGAAGCCCGCGCCGATGATCGCGGCGAGGATCTGCGCGGTCAGCCGGGTCCGCGCCGGACCGATCAGGCGAAACAGCGCGATGGTGACGGCGATGGCCATCGCCGCCGCCGACAGGCCGAGCGCGATGACGACGCCGAAGGCGGCAAACCATCGGGCGCCGCCGCCCGCCACCAGCACGTCGACGAACGGCGCCGACAGCAACAGCGCCATCGCCGTCACCGACAGCGCGATCGAGGCGATGCGCACCGAAAAGACGTGCGAGAGCTTCGCGGGTGACGACATGATCAGATCGAGATCGGCGCGGGCGTAAAACACCCGCGTCACCGACTCGATCGCCTGCGACAGCATCAGGGCCCAGGCCAGGAAAATCGTCGCGGTGATGACGATCAGCGAGGACTTGTCGAGCGGCGTCTGCAGATTGGCATAGCGGCCGATCACCGCCCAGGCCGGCAGATGCATGATCAAGCCGAACACGATGAGGCCGATGATAGCGACGCGCTTGCGGCGGCGCCGGCCGCCGGTCATCATCGCGAGCCATTCGCGCCAGGTCAGCCGCAGCTCATGCCGGGCGAACCAGGACAGCGCCGTGGTCGTAGCCGCGGTCATGCGGCGTCGGCCTCGACGTCGACCAGCGCGATGAACAGCTCTTCAAGGCTGATGTCGGTGCGGCCGTTCTGCTGGCGCAGTTCGGCAAGCGTGCCCTCGGCCACCAGACGTCCCGACGCGATGACGCCGATCCGGTCGGCCATGCGTTCGGCGACTTCGAGAATATGCGTGGTCATGATGATGGTGCAGCCCGCGCGCACCCGATCGCCCAGCAGTCCCTTGACGTGGCGGGCGGAGACCGCATCGAGCCCGGTGAGCGGCTCGTCCAGGATGATCAGGCGCGGGTCGTGCACCAGCGCGCCAGCCAGCGCCACCTTCTGCCGCATGCCCTTGGAAAATCCCTCGCAGCGCTCGTGCAGATGGGCCTGCAGGCCGAGCGAGACCAGAAGATCATGCGCGGAGGCCTGCGACGCCGCGGGGTTGATGCCCCAAAGGCCGGCGACGAATTCGAGATATTCGAGCGGGGTCAGCTTGTCGTAGATCATCGGCTCGTCGGACACCCACGCCATGATCTGCTTGGCGGCTGTGGGATCTTCCAGCGCATCGATGCCGAAGATCGAGACCGAGCCGGCGTCGGGCTTCAGCAATCCCGCGACCATCCGCAGCGTCGTGGTCTTGCCGGCGCCATTGGGGCCGACCAGCGCGTAGAACTCGCCGGTTCGCACGGTGAGATCGAGCGCGTCGACCGCGAGACGGTCAAAACGCTTTGTTAACCCTCGCACTTGCAGCGCTGCTTCTTGCAGCGCAGATTGTTGTGGATTCATGACGCGGGCACCATCCCGGTTTTTGGCAGCCAAACCATGGACCGAAGATATTTCGGCGCGGTGAATCGTAAAACCCAAATTCCGCTGCCCGGGATGAAACAACCACCGCTTTATTGACAGGGATCGGGGCTTTGGGGCTGAATGCCCCCGGACAATATGCAGTCTTTCAGCGTCTCGCGGAAGACAGGACGCGAAAAAGGCGATCGATCAGAATTGCCGTGCGTCCGGGGGAGAGGAACAATGCTGGACTTCGTTCAGCAGTTGGTCAGTGGCATTGCGCTCGGCTGCGTCTACGGCCTGATCGCGCTTGGCTTCGTGCTGGTCTACAAAGCCACCGAAGTGGTGAATTTCGCCCAGGGCGACCTGATGATGCTCGGCGGATTCTTCGCCTTCACCTTCATCGGCATCCTTGGACTCAATTACTGGATCGGCTTTGCCGGCGCGGTCGCGGCAATGGCGGCGTTCGGCATGCTGGCCGAGCGCCTGGTGGTGCGCCCGATCCTCGGCTACCCGCAATTCTCCATCATCATGGCGACCATCGGGCTCGGCTATTTCCTGCGCTCGGTCACCGGCATGATCTGGGGCACCGACGATTTCAAGATCGAAACGCCGTTCAGCCAAGGCGTCCTGCGGATCGGCTCGCTCGTGCTGGCCCATGACAAGCTCTCGGTGATCGCGGCGACCGTCATTCTCTGCACGCTGCTTTATCTGTTCTTCAACAAGACCACGCTCGGCACCGCGATGCGCGCGAGTTCGGAGAACATGCTGGCGGCCTATTACATGGGCATTCCGGTCAAGCGCGTGGTGTCGATCGTGTGGGCGATCAGCGCGGCGGTCGCGACCTGCGCGGGCGTGCTGCTGGCGCCGATCACTTTCATTCATTCCAATGTCGGGTTGGTGCTGGGGCTGAAGGCGTTTCCGGCTGCCGTGCTCGGCGGCTTCGGGTCGATCCCAGGCGCCGTCGTCGGCGGCGTCCTGATCGGCGTGATCGAGAGCATGGCGGGCTTCTATCTGCCGGAAGGCTGGAAGGATGTCGCCCCCTATATCGTTCTGCTGCTGGTGCTCCTGCTCAAACCCGAGGGCCTGTTCGGCCTTCCCATGCGCAAGAAGGTCTAGAGCATGATCCGGAAAAGCGGGAACCGGTCTTCCCTCGCGACAAACGCGGAACGCGTTTGCGCGGAGATCATGCTCAAACAAGGAGACGGGATCACGATCTGGTTTGATCGGATCATGATCTAGGGGCGAGCAATGCGGTTCCTGTTCAAGACCGACTATGACGACGACATCAGGTTGTTTCCGCATTCGGGCTACGTGCTGTCCTACGGCACCCTCCTGGCCCTGCTCCTGATCGCGCCCTTCGTGCTGTCGAGCTATCTCGTCAGCCAGCTGGTCTTTGTCTGCATCTATGCGACCGTCGGCGTGGCGCTATTGATCCTCACCGGCTTCACCGGACAGGCGTCCCTCGGCCATGCCGCCTTCCTCGCGATCGGCGCCTATACGGCCGCCTATCTGCAGCAGTTCAACGTGCCCTTTCCGCTGTATTTTCTCGCCAGCGGTCTCCTGACCGGCGTCATCGGCGCGATGGTCGGCTTCCCGGCACTGCGGTTGCAGGGGATCTATCTGGTGATCGCGACGATTTCCTTTGCCTTCATCGTCGAGGAAATCCTGGCGCGCTGGGAAAGCGTCACCCATGGCAATGAGGGGATGCGGATCAAGACCATCCAGTTGCTCGGCACACAGGTCCCGCGCGACAGCCCGACGTTCTATTTTCTCTGTCTCGCGGTGCTGGTCCTGACCATCGTCGGCGCGCTCAATCTGCTGCGCTCGCCGACCGGGCGCGCCTTCGTCGCCATCCGCGACAGCGAGACGGCGGCGCGCAGCATGGGCATCAACGTCTCGCTCTACAAGGTGAAGTCGTTTGCGATCTCGGCTGCGATCACCGGCTTCGCCGGCTGCCTGTTCGCGCACAAGCTCTCCTTCATCAGCCCGGAAATGTTCACGCTGCAGCTCTCGATCGAGTTCATCATCGTGATCCTGATCGGCGGCACCTTCAGCCTTCATGGCGCGGTGCTGGGAGCGATCTTCGTCGTCATGATCGACCCGTTCCTGACCTACCTGAAAGACGATATGCCCGGCATCATCGCGGGTTTCGCCGCAGCGATTGGCGCGGGCAGCGCGCGCGCCGCGCAGATCCATGACGCCGTCGCCGCTTTCGCATCCGCCAACGGCCTGAAGGGCGCGATCTATGGCGTCATCATCGTCGTGTTCGTGCTGTTCGAGCCGCTCGGTCTCTATGGCCGCTGGCTCAAGATCAAGTTGTTCTTCCAGCTGTTCCCGCTCTACAAGCGCGCCACCTTCAAGCGCCAGAAGATCTACGTCAAGTCGGAGCGGCTGCGATGAGTTATTTCCGTGCCGAGAATCTGTCGTTGCACTTCGGCGGCCTGAAAGCGGTCGACGCCGTCTCCTTCGCGGTCGAGAAGGGCGAAATCCTCTCCATTATCGGGCCCAATGGCGCGGGCAAGAGCTCGATCTTCAATTTGATCTCGCGCATCTACACACCGACCTCCGGCAGGATTTTCTTCGAGGATCGCGACATCACCGACGCGCCGGCCTACGGCATCGCCAAGCTCGGCATTGCCCGCACATTCCAGAATATCGAACTGTTCGAGAATGCCACCGTCCTCAGCAATCTGCTGGTCGGCCGGCACCGGCATTCCACCACGCGGCTCTGGCAGGAGCTGTTGTTTCTGCCGAGCGTTCGGATGAACGAAAAGGAACATCGTTACCGCGTCGAGCAGGTCATCGAGTTCCTCGATCTCGAACCCTATCGCGACAAGCTGATCTCCGGGCTCCCCTACGGCGTGCGCAAGGTCATCGAACTGGCGCGGGCGCTGTGCACGGAGCCGAAACTGATCCTGCTCGACGAGCCGTCCTCCGGGCTGAATGTGGAGGAAACGGACGACATGTCGTTCTGGATCCGCGACATGAAGTCCGAGCTCGGCGTCACCGTGGTGATGGTCGAGCATGACATGACGCTGGTGAACCGCGTCTCCGACCGGGTGATCGCGCTGAACTACGGCCGTGTGCTGGCGATGGGGACACCGTCGGAGGTGCAGGGGCATCCAGATGTCGTTGCAGCCTATCTCGGCGTCTAGGGGACTGCCATGAGCGCGCCGGACATCATCTTAAAGCTCAGCAACATCGAAAGCTATTACGGGCCGATCATGGCGATCAGGGGCATCAGCCTGGAGGTCGCGCGCGGCCAGATCGTGACGCTGCTTGGAGCCAACGGCGCCGGCAAGACCACGGTGCTGAAGACGATTTCCGGAATTCTCGATCCGCAGAAGGGCTCGGTCGAGTTTCTCGGCAGGCCGATCCAGCGCATGGAAGCCGACAAGATCGTCCGGCTGGGGCTGAGCCATGTGCCGGAAGGGCGGGAGGTATTTCCATTCCTGTCGGTGCGCGAGAACCTGATGATGGGCGCCTATCCGCGCAGCGATCGCGATGGCGTGGCCGGAGATCTGGAGCGGGTCTACGGCTATTTTCCGCGGCTGAAGGAGCGGCTCGAACAGCCGGCCGGCCAGCTCTCCGGCGGCGAACAGCAGATGCTGGCGATCGGGCGCGCGCTGATGAACCGTCCGACCTTGCTGCTTCTGGACGAACCCTCGCTCGGCCTGTCTCCGATCCTGGTGAAAGAGATCTTCGCCATCATCCGGCGGGTCAATGAAGAGCAGGGCATGTCGATCCTTTTGGTCGAGCAAAACGCCAAGGTCGCGCTCGAGACCGCCCATTACGGCTACGTGCTGGAGATCGGCCGCATCGTCATGAACGACACCTGCGACCGATTGATGCACTCCCAGGACATTCAGGAGTTCTATCTCGGCGCCAAGGAAGCCGGTGCGCGCGGCGAACGGCGCTGGAAAAAGAAGAAGACGTGGCGTTAAATGGGATCTCTGCTTCGGGCAAAAGACCGGTAACCAAGGCCGGCATAAGCGGAGCGAGGTGAGGAGGGAACGTGCATGGCCGGACGGGCAGTGCTGACGGTCGGCGATACGATCGCAAAAAGCTTTCTGCTGGCGGTCGAAACGCGCGGCGACAAAGCTGCGATCCGCGAGAAGAAGTTCGGTATCTGGCAGCCGACGAGCTGGCGGCAATGGCTGTCGATCTCCAGGGATATCGCCTACGCCCTGCATGCGGTCGGCTTTCGGCCCGGCGAGGTCGCCTCGATCATCGCCAATGCGGTACCGGAATGGGTGTTCGCCGACATGGGCATCCTGTGCGCCGGCGGCGTGTCCTCCGGCATCTATCCGACCGATTCGCCCGCCCAGGTGGAATATCTCGTCAACGACTCCAGCACGAAAGTCATCTTTGCCGAGGACGAGGAGCAGCTCGACAAGATCCTCGCCTGCCGCGCGCGCTGTCCGACGCTGCAGCGGATCGTGGTGTTCGATATGGAAGGCCTCTCCGGCTTCTCCGATCCCATGGTGATGTCGCTCGCCGAATTCATGGCGCTCGGACGCAATGCCATGCAGGGCCGCGAGGCGCTGTGGGAGGAGATGATCGCAAGCCGCACCGCGGGCGATCTCGCCATCCTGGTCTACACCTCAGGCACCACCGGCCCGCCGAAAGGCGCGATGCATGCCAACCGCGGCGTCACGCATCAGATGCGCCATGCCAACGACCTGTTTCCGTCGACCGATAGCGAAGAGAGACTGGTGTTCCTGCCGCTCTGCCACGTCGCCGAACGGATAGGCGGCTATTACGTCTCGCTGGCGCTGGGATCGGTGATGAACTTCGCCGAGAGCCCGGAGACGGTGCCCGACAACCTTCGCGAAGTGCAGCCCACGGCGTTTCTGGCGGTGCCGCGGATCTGGGAAAAATTCTACTCCAGCGTCACCATCGCGCTAAAGGATGCCACCCCGTTCCAGAACTGGATGTACCGCAAGGCGCTTGCGATCGGCGCTCGCATGACCGATTGCAGGCTCGACGGCCGGACGCCATCATTGTCGTTGCGGATCGTCGATCGCGCCGCCTATTGGCTGGTGTTCCGCAACATCCGCCGCGTGCTGGGGCTCGATCGTTGCCGCCTTGCGTTCACCGGCGCGGCTCCGATCGCGCCCGACCTGATCCGCTGGTACCTCGCGCTCGGCCTCGACATGCGCGAAGTCTACGGCCAGACCGAGAACTGCGGCGTCGCGACCATGATGCCGTCGGACCGCATCAAGCTCGGCACGGTCGGCAAGTCGGTGCCGTGGGGCGAGGTCGCGCTTTCGCGTGAAGGTGAAATCCTGATCAGGGGCGACTTCCTGTTCATGGGCTACCTCAACCAGCCGGAAAGAACCGCCGAGACGATCGATGCGAAGGGCTGGCTGCACACCGGCGATGTCGGCTCGATCGACAACGAGGGCTTCGTCAAGATCACCGACCGGATGAAGGACATCATCATCACCTCGGGCGGCAAGAACATCACGCCGTCGGAGATCGAGAACCAGCTGAAATTCTCGCCTTACGTTTCGGACGCCGTCGTGATCGGCGACAAGCGGCCTTATTTGACCTGCCTCGTGATGATCGATCAGGAGAATGTCGAGAAGTTCGCGCAAGACAACGACATCCCCTTCACCAATTATGCGAGCCTGTGCCGCGCAGCGGAGGTCCAGGATCTGATCTGGCGGGAGATCGAGGCGGTGAACGCCAATTTCGCCCGCGTCGAGACCATCAAGAAGTTCTATCTGATCGAGCGTCAGCTTACTCCCGAAGACGAGGAGCTGACCCCGACCATGAAGCTGAAGCGCAGTTTCGTGAACAAGCGTTACGCCACCGAGATCGACGCGATGTATGGCGTGCGGGCGGTGGCATGAGACGAGAAAACCCAAACGGCGAAGGATCATCAGGTCCGCCCTTCGCTCAACACGGACCAGGGAAGAGGAGACGTGAAATGTCGATATCGCTCAAGGCGCTCGGCCTTGCGCTCGGCGTGCTTGCGCTGACGCAACTGCCGGCCGTGGCGCAGACCAAGGTCACCAACGAAGGCATCTCGGCGAACGAGATCGTGATCGGGACGCATCAGGATCTGTCCGGCCCGATCAAGGTCTGGGGCGTCCCGGTGTCCAACGGCATGAAGATGGCGGTCGAGGAGATCAACGCGGCCGGAGGAATCAACGGCCGCAAGATCAAGCTGATCCTGGAAGACAACGGCTACGATCCGAAAAAGGCGGTGCTGGCATCGCAGAAGATGATCGAGCGCGACAAGATCTTCGCGATGATCGGCCCGATGGGTTCGCCGACGGTGCTGGCCGCGCAGGATACGCTGTTCGATGCCGGCGTGCTGCAGCTGTTCCCGCTGACGGCGGCCGAATTCACCTTCAAGTTTGATCCCGGCAAGCCGCAGGAACGGCTGAAGTTCAACAATCTGCTGCCCTATGTCGAGAGCACGCGCGCCGCGCTGAAATTCATGATGGAGGCGAAGAATTTCAAGAAGCCGTGCATCATGCACCAGGATGACGAGTACGGCAAAAACGTGCTCGACGGTTTCAACCAGCAACTCGAGGCGATGAAGGTGCAGCCGGCCTCGATCACCAGCTACAAGCGCGGCGCCTCCGACTTCAGTGCGCAGGTTGCAAAGATGAAGTCCGACGGCTGCGATCTGGTCGTGCTCGGCACCGTGATCCGCGAGACCATCGGCGCGATGAACGAAGCCAGGAAGCTCGGCTGGGACGTGACGTTCCTCGGCGCGACGCCGACCAATGTGCTCGAAGTGCCGACGCTCGGGAAAGAAGCGGTCGAAGGGCTGTACGCCGCGTCAGGTTTCGAAATTCCCTATGAGGACACGGCAAAGGGCAAGGTGAAGGACTGGCTGGCCAACTACAAGAAGATGTTCGGCACCGACGCCAATACGCAGGCCATCATCGGTTATAACGCAATCGAGACCTTCGCCTATTATGTCAACAAGGCTGGCAAGGATCTGACCGGTCAGAAGCTGCTCGACGCGTTGGAATCCGGCGACAAGTTCCTCGACATCTTCAATTCGCCGCCGACCAAGTTCTCCAAGACCGACCACCTCGCCAACACAATCACCCAGGTGCAGCAGATCAAGAGCGGTCGCTGGGTGCTGGTGAAGGATAACCTGATGTTCTAAGGCCGGCCGGCGGACGACAAAGGGCTGCGCGCGACTTTTTCGCGCGCGGCCTTTATTGCGCGATCGGTGAATTCGGAACGGCGGCCGGCGCGGAATCCCGGTCCGGCAGGCGCGCGAGCAGCGGCGCGTCTGCATATTTCATGACGGCGGATTCATCGAGGACGAACAGCGGACGGTAGTTCCTGATATGAACGTCGTCGATCATCGCCATCCGCCGGTTGTCCAGCACCAGCCACTGACCGTCGAGACGGGCGGCCGCAACGGCGTGATCTTCGCCCTGGAGGAGGTCGCGCATCACCACGATCCGCAAATCCTCCGCCGGAATACCGGCCAGGCGCAGCGCGACGAACTTGGCGATGGCGTAGTCTTCGCAGTCGCCCGTGCCTCTGGAGAGCGTCGCGAGCGGCGAACTCCAGACATCGATGTCGTCGCCATACTGGGCGAGGTCGCTCATCGGGCGGATCGCCAGATTGATGGCGCGGTTGATTTCGCCGAGGCGTGCGCGGCCGTCGCGGGCTCTGGCGCTGTCGACGATCGCCAGAAGTCTCAACGCCGCGTCCGACGCGCAATGCTCGCGGTCGCCGTCGCAGAGCGCGAGCTGCACGCGTTCGTCATCGATCTTTTGCGCAACCCCGAGCCACTTGGCCCGCAAGCCTCCGCCGGACATGATCGAGGCGGGACGTCCGAACGGTTCGGTTGCCTCGCCCGTGAGTCCCAGGGCGAGCTCCATCGCTCCCGATGCCAAACCGCCCGAAGACTCCAGCGGCGCCGCGCGCGAACCCGTCGCCGGCGCGAGCCAGACCAAACCACACACGAGGAAAGCGCCGCACCATGCGCGCGCCGGACCGAGAAACCCCATCTGACATCCCTTGTCCGGGCATCGGCAGGGCTGTTCTTGCCCCTCGTGTGACCGGACCGTTTCAGGGGGCGATGATGGAAGGCAGGGGCTTTTCTTGAGCTTAAAGCCGACGTTGCCGCGCCGGAAAAGCGCGGAACAGGGTGAAGGCCGCCCTTAAGTTTGCCACGCATTTGACCGATTTGGGTGGCCGGCATGCCACAACTGGCTGAGAACCGCATGCAACGGTTGTACGGACGCCAGGTTCCGCGAGACATGCCTAATGCGTTCGGTTTCGGCGCTTTTTGTTATCTGGTTCAGAATCTTGGCTGGGAAATCAGCGCAGTATCCTGCAAGGAAATGCAGGGGAAGAATAGTCAAATATTTGCTGTAAAATATATACTTCAAATCACGCAAAGTCATTACGGACGTCTTACGCAATACGTCTAAATACTCACAAAAGCCTCAGTATATACTTTGTTTCGACGCAAAATGGTCGGCGAAGGTCTTGAATTGTGACCAATGTCCTTTGAGATCACACAAGCTGAAGATGGTTTCGCATCGCCTTCACCGATGATATGCAAGCTTCCGAGCTTAACTATTATGTAATTGTTAACCCTTTTGCGGTGGCTCATTTGAATTACGCTGGCAAATTTAACGCCACGGTTCCCGATGATGGCTCCAATGCGCCGTCGCATACGTCTTTCCACATCGATCACCCGCCGGCTCATGCACCGTCGGATGCGATTGTGGTTCCCGACGCGCATTTCCTGTTCAACGCGGATTTCAAGCGATCCGGCGTCGACCTGATCCTGTCAGGCGACGACCGCGAGGTCGTGTTCCATGACTATTTCAAGGGCGAGAAACGCGCCGCGCTGGCCTCGCCCGACGGCGCGCACCTGACCGGCGACATTGTCGACGCGCTCACCGGTCATGTGGAACTCGCTCAGGCCGGCACCAATCCGGCCGCCGGGCAGGTCATCGGCCACGTCACCAAATTGCAGGGCAGCGCGACCGCGATCCGCAACGGCGTCTCGATCATTCTGACCAACGGCGACAACGTCGAAAAGGGCGACGTCGTCCAGTCCGGTTCGGACTCGACGCTCGGCATCACCTTCGTCGACGGCACGGTGTTCGGGCTGTCGTCGAACGCGCGAATGGTGCTCAACGAGATGGTCTACGACCCCAACGGGTCGAACAACTCCTCGCTCATGAGCCTGGTGGCGGGCACGATCAGCTTCGTGGCCGGACAGACCGCCAAGCACGGCGACATGAAGATCGACACGCCGGTGGCGACCATGGGCATCCGCGGCACCGCGGTGCTGGTCCAGATCGACTTCACCGTTCCCGGCCAGTCCGGCGCGCCGAATGCCAGCTTCCAGGTCCTGGTCGAGCCGGACGGCACCACGGGCTCCTACATCCTGTTCGACAAGACCACGCTGCAGCCGATCGCGATGGTCAATCAGGCCGGGCAGCAGATCAATATCAACAACGGCGTCATCAGCCAAAGCAACGCGCCGCTCTCGCCGGATGTGCAAAAGCTCATCCAGGACGTGTTCACGCAGAAATTCACCGACAACAGCAACACCAAGCAGAACTCGCCCTTCAACGATTCGATCATTCCGGTCCAGCAGCAGCCGTTCATCAAGCTGGCGGACGGTGCGACCGCCACTCCGTTCGTTCTGTTCGTGAATGGCTCCGATGCACTGCCGACAATTTCGAACGGCCCGGCACCCTCGATCCAGCATATCCCCGGGCCGCCGGCCACCGTCGTCCTTAACCCTTTCGGCCAAGTGACGACGGGCTTCTCCGTTGCGGAACTCGTCGGCAAGACCGGTGTCGGCCAACTCGATTCCATTAGCGGCGTCGTCAATTTCGTCGACTTGAATGCCCCCGACCAGCCGACGGTGAAAGTCGATTTCAGCACCTTCAGCTATCAGAATACCAACCACCTGGACGTCACCGGGAAGCTGTCGGCCCTGCAACTGGCCGACATCGCGGCGACCAA
>WNFD01002653.1_pt1 | contig 18030 bp, 16 predicted proteins | sample 5400491 | NCBI WGS metagenome assembly WNFD01 (sample SAMN13153343, study PRJNA577476) | soil metagenome | isolation source: 120 cm saprolite under Douglas fir tree site 2 hole 2 replicate 2 | place: USA:California | collected 2015-04-18 | reverse complement strand
GATATCGATCTTTCGGATCGCGCTCCAGGCACCGGCCGACGATTGCGCTCAGCGAAACCGGAATGCTGGGATCGACGTCGGACGCTGGAACCGCGCGTTCGTGGGTGCGCTTCATCAAGCTGGCTATCGCCGTGTCTGCCTTGTACGGGGCCTTGCCGGTAACCAGTTCGAAAAAAATCAGTCCCACTGCGAACAAATCGGAGCGCTGATCGAGCGAAGCTCCTAGCGCTTGTTCCGGTGACATGTATTCCAGTGTCCCGACCAGGGCCCCGGTCTGGGTCATGCCTTCGGACTCGAGCGAGCGCGCCAGCCCGAAGTCCATTACCACCACTCGCCCCTGCGGATCGCGCATGACGTTCTGCGGTTTCAGATCGCGATGGATCACGCCTTCGGAGTGGGCAGCCTCGAGCGCCCGGCAAATCTGCTGGATTACCGGTACCGCCGCCTTGGCAGAAAACTTGCCTTTCCGGCGCAGCACAGTGCGGAGATCTTCGCCCTCCACATACTCCATGGTGATGAACTTGGTGCCGCCGGCTTCGCCGAGGTCAAAAATCCGCACCACGTTCTTGTGGGTCACGTTGCGCGAGAGAATCAGCTCCTGTTTGAAACGAGCCAGGATGCTGGGATTGGCCGCCAGTTCCGGCCGGATCACCTTCAGTGCGATGATGCGATCGAGTTCCTGGTCGCGGGCCTGATACACCGCACCCATTCCACCCTGCCCGAGAACTCGCAGCACTTGATAGCGGGCGCTCAGCAGCGTTCCAGAAGCCAAAAACGTTGACCAACTAATACTTTCAGGGGGAACTGGGCTGCCGGGAAGAGGGCTGGCGTCCGTGATGGTCGCCGCGTCCAAGGAAGAGGAGCTGGATTCACCCGACCCTGTTTTTGTGGCAGTGCCGCCGCCCACCCCGCCGCTGCTGCCCGCGGCGAGAGTCGGCGAATCTGGATCCGAAAATCGTGAGGGATCCGGCATTGAGACTGCTTTCGCGATCAGGAACTTTTACGCTGATCTGGCGTTTGGGACGCGCAGAAAACAGCGATCCGTAGTTGAGGCAGTATATACCGGCCCGTCGAGGAGTAGAAAATCGAGGAGTTGAAAGACGTGAAGGCGGTTGCCTGCGACGGCGCTTCAGCGCTAACAGGCAGCGGCGGCCTGCGAACAGTACGTCAGCACGGAATCTGGCAGAAAAGCTTGGGCCGTTACGCTCTGCATACCCAGGTCCCCGGTCGCTCCCACCCATACCACGCGAAACTCTGCTTTCTGTTTACCCATGCGCACATCCAAAAGCTCGCCGGCGCGAATTCGGCGGCGAATTCCTTGCAGCACCAAGCCCCCGGTGCTCATGTTGATGACGATTGCCGGGTCCATGAACGGCCGCCCGAAAGCGTCTAGACCCCACACCTGCACTGGTAGCTGAACCGCAATCCTTGGATTCTGTCGCCGATCCATATTCCTCCCCTGCACTTTCTAGGTGTTGTCATTGTGCGGGAGGCGTGGACTTCTGGAAACTTACGCGAGTTCTCGCGCAGTGGGTACTGGAGTTTCATAAAAGTGGCTCAGAATCAGTTGTTTAGGAGGGAGAATGCAGATGAGAAGTTACACGCCTCCGAATCCTCGAATCAATCGAAATCGGGCATGGAACACGCCCCGGGACCGCGGGGATCCCCGCACGAGCCGCACCCACCGGAGGTGGGCGCAGATTCGCCGGAAGAGCTCTTGGCCGACACTGCGAAAACCGAAAGCTGCGGAGCTAGATGTTTGCTCAGGCACTTGGGACAGGCTGCCTTCTGGCTGCCGAAAATCAGAGCTTCGAACCGATGCTCGCATTTAGTGCAAACGTATTCAAATATCGGCATGTACAGTCCCCCGGGATAGCTACCCAACAAGAATATATGAGTTCTGTTCCTCACAAAATAGCCAGTTTCCAATCCTCGAAAATTGCATCCAAGGAGGCGCATGTTTGCCAAGCGGCACCGTCGGCCCCAGGAGGAACAACCTCTAGTCCCCCATGGTCTAGTCTGGCAGGCAATGCAAGAGACTGCGCCTACTGAAAAAGAAAAATCGGAAACTGGGGTTGAACAGGCCACTCCTGAGGCAAAGCCGGTCCCGATTGTGCTCCCTCCGGTGCAGGTTTCCGCGCGCGCATCCGCGGCTTCGACCCCGGCCAACGGCGAGCCAGTGAGTAGGGGTTTGCCTCCATTCTGGCAGAATCTTGGCAAGCTGGAGATCGTGAAACCTGCGAGCCGCGGCGATGATTCGACAATTCCTCCGCAAGGATCAGTTCGCGCCGTCGCACTCGCGGAACATGATCGTGAGGAACGCCCATCTCCTGCGGTTGATCCGATCAAACATGAAACCAACACACCAAAGGCGGCCATGCGAGACTTTGCGAACGTGTGGCGCGATCTTTCAGCCCGGCAGGAAGTAAAGGCTTTGATCCTCAACTTCCGCCAGATCACCCGTATGCTCGGGCAGTGTGGCCTTGCGGTAGTCGGTAAGGCTCGAGCGAAAATGCTGAAGCGCCCACCCTGGGGAGAGTGGAAGAGGCGCATTGGTTGGGCTTCCGATTTCATCGTGGCCCAAGTGCGGAACGCAATTGCGACCGCAGAACATGGCCGCAGAGAATTGAGGGCGAAGGTGCAAGCCCGGTTCGCGGCGAGATTGTCGAGAATGCAGCGTCATTCGGGGGCCGCACAACCCCCAGTGAGGACGGCCGACACTCACCCGGTCGCTCGGCGGAGCGCCGCAGCGCGAATCTTTGTTGGCCTGCCACTGCAAGCAGGCAGCGCGGTCGTGCGATTGTTTTCGCTGACGAAGGTGTACACTCTGCTCCGCGATTCCCGGCTGTGGACTTCGGTCGCAATGGCGGGACTCTCAGCCGTGCTTGCGTTTGGGTTCATTTCAACCGTGCGGCATTACGCGACCCAGGCCCTTCCAAGTCACTTGTTGAACATTGATTCGTCGGCTGCTCGCAAGCCAGCCGAGGCCCCCGGCTTAGTCCAACAAAAATCCGCTTCGCGGGTTGGATCGGTGCCAAAAAGATCGGCAATAATTTCCCGCAAGCGCGTGAAGACCGGGGCCGTGGGAAAGCCGAAACCGCGCCACAGCGAAGATGACGATTACGTGGCACGCGATACTTACGTGTCTTACGAAAATCGCCGAAATGGATCGCGTTGAGGCGGGAAAAATCCAGCCTCACATAATATCTTCAAATATCGGCATATGTAGTTCCCTGCGCTACCAAAACGGTATCCCGATCTCGATTGAATCCCGCCTCACGCTGGCGTGCAAACTATCTGCTACTGTTTCGTCCACAACTAACTGATTCTAAGCGAATAGACGAGTTTGGTGACTTCTCTGGTCTCGCGCATCGACAAGTGTGCTAACTCCTACTGTCGAGGGACTCTTTGGACGGAGTGAGACACTTCTGGTTCAATGAACAAGAAAAAGGTGTCCGCCGTCGAAAGACGATTTGCCCACTGGCCCGTCTAACGAAGAATCGTCGTTTCTCAGGAGGATGGAAGATGAACAGAGTGTTAGCGCAATTGCTGCTGGTTTTGGTCGGCCTGAGTACCGTCGCGATCGGTGGGTGGTCGCAGACTCCCGCGGTTTCTGACGATCACACGGCTCCAAGTTATGACATGAAGGCGCAGGCGCTGCAGGATCTTGGAGGGGTCCAGAAGAAGTTCGTGGATCTGGCAAATGCGCTTCCCGCCGACAAATTTACCTGGCGTCCCTCGGCAGACTCGCGCTCCTTTGCCGAGGTTTTTCTGCATGTCGCGGGCGAACGCTATCAAATTCTAGCCCTCGGGGGAGCGATGCCTCCAGCGGGATTCGACGGAAAGACATTCGAAAAATCAACCACCGACAAAGCCGGGATCGTCGCGGAGTTGAACAAATCGTGGGAGTTCGCGCAGAAGACGATCAACGGGATGAGCAACGCCGATTTCGCAAAGCTGCTGCCTAAGCTTGGCCCCCAGGCGAATGCCGGTGACGTAGTGTACATCCTGGTCGCCGACGCACACGAGCATCTCGGCCAGGTTGTCGCCTACGCCCGTGTAAACGGCATTGTCCCACCTTGGACGGTGCAAGCGCAAAAAAAGGCCGCCGAGAAAAAGGCGCAGTAAAACTAGTATTGGTTCGTAGTTTGTTCGTCGGCTCCCGGGGTTGCGGGAGTCGACATTGTTATGGCCTGAGCTAGCCGGTGTTGTGCAAACCGGCAGCAATTCCGTTGATCGTGGCCCCCAGCGCGTAGTTCAAATCCTCGCTATTGTCTCCCAGTTGCTTCCTGCGCAGCAATTCCACCTGGATCAAGCTCATCGCGTCCACATAGGGATTGCGCAGCCGGATGGAACGTGAAAGCACCGGATTCTTTTCCAGCAGCCTTTCCTGCTGCTTGACTATGAGCAGCATCCGCCGGGTGCGCTCGAACTCGTCTGCGACTACTTTCCAGACGCGTTCTCGCAACCCTGCCTCGCGCACCAGTGAAGCATAAAGATGAGCGATCGCCGGGTCGGCTTTCGCCATGGCCAGTTCAACGTTGCGGATGAGATCGTTGAACAGCGGAAATTGCACAGTCATGTCGCGCAATTGCTGTTCTGCATTTTTCCCCTGCAAGGCAAATTGCTCCAGTGCGTACCCCACTCCAAACCAGGCGGGCAACGCATGGCGGCTTTGCATCCAACCGAAGACCCAGGGAATAGCGCGTAAGTCATCCAGCTTGCGGCTCTGCGAACGCCGCGCCGGACGCGAGCCAATTTGCGCATGCTCCAGTTCATTTACCGGCGTCGCCTGTTCGAAGTACTCAAGAATCTCGGGATTTTCCGCGATGTTGGTGCGATAAAAACGAAACGCATCTGCGGACATCTGCTCCATAACATCTGCCCAGGGCTTATCGCCTTCCGAGGTCGAGCCATCGGGACGGGCCAGTGCCTCCAGACATGCGGCGACCATGATTTCCAGGTTCCATTCCGCCAGCACCGGGTCGGAATATTTCCAGTTCAGAACTTCTCCCTGTTCCGTGATGCGGATTTCCCCTGAAAAATCGCCGGCAGGTTGAGCAAGGATCGCGTTGTGGGTTGGCCCCCCACCCCGTCCCACGGTCCCGCCGCGCCCGTGAAAGAGCCGTAGCTTTACGTTGTGCTTACGCGCCGCTGCATGCAGAGACCGATGCGCCTTATAGAGTTCCCAAATGCTAGTGAGCATTCCGCCGTCTTTGTTGGAATCGGAATAACCGAGCATGACTTCTTGCCAGCCTGACCAGGAATCGAGCAGCTTGCGGTACTCCGGCTCGCTCCACACTTTTTCCATGATTCCCGCCGAAGCCCGCAAGGATTGAATGGATTCAAACAGCGGCACCGGCATCAGCCCGGGATCGTCCTCGGAAGCTTTCAATTCGACTCCGCCAAGCGCAGCAAGTTTGATAACTGTATCCACATCCTCGCTGGATTCAGCCCCGCTGATGACGTAATTCCGGATGGCCAGCGCCGGGAAGACGTTTTTCCATTGGGCGATGCTCTGAAAAACCTGCATCACGCTATTTGCAACCGAGGGCAGGTCAGTCGGAGATTTTCCTGAAGCCCGCAGCCCGCAGCCCGCAGCCTGAATTTCCGCCAGTGCCTCTTTGTGCACCGCCGCGTGCTGGCGAATGTCGAGCGCGGAAAGATGAAATCCAAAGGTGCGCACGTTCTGTAGCAGAGGGTCCAGAAGGAGGGTCGCGAGATCTTCGCCTCGATTCTGTTCCAGGCTGCGATACACGAGCCTGAGGTCGACTTCAAACTCGGTTGCGGAAGTGTAGGCTTTCTCTTCGCCACTACGCGTCTGGCGCAGCCGCACCGTCACAAAACTCAGAAACCGCCGATACAACTCGGTACTGGAAATCCGCGCCAGCCGAGCTGGTTCCTCGCCCATGCTGGCTGTGTACTCACGCAACTTCTCTTGGAAATCTTCGGAGACCGCAACTTGATGGCAGGATGAACTCAATTGCTCCATCAGCCGATCCATCTCCGAGATGTAGAATGCCAGAATCGTGTTGCGGGCGCGCTCCAGTGCTTCGCGTGTGCTCTCGACCGTCACAAACGGATTGCCGTCGCGATCGCCGCCAATCCACGAACCAAAGAACAGGACTTGCGGTACCTGTTCCGCGCAAATCTCCAACCCATAGACCTCGCGGAAGGATTCGCGCATCTCGGAGTACAGGTGCGGCAGGCTCTCGAAAATCGACATGGGATAGTGATCCAGGCCCATGCGGATTTCGTCGGTCACCTGCGGTTTCTGCACTCGCACTTCGTCGGTTTGCCATAGGGAAGTTATTTCAGTAGCAATCACATTTTCGTGCGACAGCGCATCCGCAGCCGGCAGCGGTAAAGTGTCAAGCAACTCAAGCTCCCGGGCAATGTGCCGTCGCTTCAGCAGCACCGTTCTTCGCGCGACTTCCGTGGGATGTGCGGTGAAAACGGGGACGACTTTCACCTGACCCAGCGCTTGCAACGCCTGCTCGGCGGTCATTCCCGCTTCGCGCATCCTGGCTAGAGTTCCTCGGAACGATCCTGCAAGAGGCGGCTGCTCAGGATAAAATTTCCCCGCTCGCCGCCGCCGTTTACGATGATTGGTCTCCGCCAGATTGGTAAGCTCGAAATAGATGGCGAAGGCTTTGGTGACCCGATATGCGTCCTGGATTGCAAGCCTCTCAACGATGCCGCGGGCTTCTATCATTCCCACGCTGTCCAATTGAGAATCCGCCGAGCTTCCGCGGGACGTAATTAGCAGCCGCCGGAGTTGTTCTACAACTTTGAACAACGGTTCGCCCGCCTGGTCCACCAAAACTCTGCCCAATAGAATCCCGAGCGAGCGAACGTCGCGGCGCAGGGGATGTTCTTTGGCGCGGTCGTCCGTGCCAGCCGTGAGCTCGGCCAGCCGTGCGCTTTGATCTTTAGCTCCCCATAAAGGTGCTTCGGGCATGGATTTGTGCATCCATAGTAAATTATGGCTGCCGAAATGCCTGGAAATGCTGGGAACGGCCGAGTCGGCCAAATGGTCGCGGCGCTTGCATGGGCCGCAGACACCCTGAATAATGAGTATCTGAAATGAGCCGCGAAAAGGTACTGATCGTCGAAGACGAAGAAAACGAGCGCACCGGGCTGGCTGAGCTGATCTCCTCCTGGGGCTATGTCGCCGAAACGGCACGGGATGGCCAAGAGGGCCACGAGAAGGTGAGCTTTTGGTCGCCCTCGATCGTCATCACGGATTTGAAAATGCCGCGCCTGGGCGGCTTGGAACTGCTGGAGAAGATTGCCGCCGAAAGCCAGACCATCGCGGTGATTGTGGTGACCGCGCAGGGCACCATAGACAGTGCCGTCCAAGCCATGCGCATGGGTGCCTACGACTACGTCACCAAGCCCATTGACACTAGCCGCCTGCGCACGATCTTGCAGAATGCGTCCGCATTGCTGGGTGCGCGAGTGGAACTCGAAGTCACCCGCCGCAAACTGCGCGATGCCGGTTCACTGGGTTCGCTGGTCGGCCCGTCCAAGAAGATGCAGGAGATATTCCGGCTCACCGAACTGGTTGCGCCCAGTACGGCTTCAGTCCTCATCACCGGCGCTAGCGGCACTGGAAAGGAGTTGGTCGCGCGCACCATTCACGAACTCAGCGCGCGCCGCTCGAAACCGTTTGTGGCGATTAACTGCGCCGCTATTCCCGAGACTCTGATGGAAAGCGAAATTTTTGGCCATGAGAAAGGCGCGTTCACCGGCGCAATGGAACGTCGGACCGGATGCTTCGAACTTGCCGAAGGCGGCACTCTGCTATTGGATGAAATCGGCGAAATGCCCATCGGCACTCAGGCGAAACTTTTGCGCGTCCTCGAAGACCGGAAACTGCGTCGCTTGGGAAGTAAGGTAGAAACTACCGTGGACGTCCGCGTTTTGGCGGCCACGAATAAAGTTCCGGAAGAGGCGGTGGCCCGTGGCGAATTACGCAACGATTTGTACTATCGGCTGAATGTTTTCAACATTCATATGCCCCCGCTGCGGGATCACCGCGAGGACATTCCCGACTTGGTGCACTCCCTGCTCGCCGAGATGAGCGCGAAACATAGCCGCCGTGTGGCCACCGTCAGCGAAGCCGTTCTCAATGCGTTTCGCAACCACACCTGGCCGGGCAACGTTCGCGAACTGCGCAATACGCTGGAGCGCGCGGTGATCGTTTGCGAAGGCCCAGTGATCGAGACCAAGCACCTGCCGCCGGGCTTCGGACACGCGCCGATACGACTCTCCGCCGATGATGCGGATTCGATTCGCGTGGGCGTGGGCACAACCGTAGGCGAAGCCGAGAGGCTGCTGATTCTGAAGACTCTCGAGTCCACCAACAACAACAAGACCCGTGCGGCCGAGGTTTTGGGCATCAGCCTGAAGACTTTGCATAACAAACTCAAAGAGTACGGAAGCTCGGCGACAGACAGCGCGAATCGTGCCGAAAAGGAGGAAGAAGCAGAGGAACTGAAGGAGCAGTAGCAGATTGTTGGCTAGCTGGCGGCCCGTAATCCCGCTGAAAGCCGACAGCTAGAAGCTAAAGAGCGAAGAGCCAAGAGCTAATTCTACCCATGCGCCGCCGGACCCAAATCGTACTCGCCATCACCTTCATGGTGGCTGCACTGGTCTCGGGTGCTTCTTACATCTATATCTCTCAAATACTGCGACAGGGAATCACGACCACGCATGACGACGCCACGTATCTGACGTCACAGCTTGCGTATTTGGCCGCCAACGCCGCTCCGGATCTCAGCAGCACTCGTGTGGACACCAGCAATCCCGAGGCCGTCCGCCGGGGCATCGCCTATTACCTGGGGACCGATCGCGACCTCAACGCCATGCTCGATTCTGTGGTCGCAAGCTGGCCCACCGTTTATGACGCGGCCATCCTGGATACGGACGGAAAGGCGATCCTCGACACCGACCCGAACCTGGTGGGAAAGAGAATTCCCGATCGCCCTGATTTCGCGACTCTCGCGAGCGCGGGATTCCGCCAAAAGCTGCACTTGGTTTACAGTCCACCAACGGTTTACGAAGTCCGCATACCGTTGCTCCTGAATGGCCAGGTGTTCGGAAGCATTCGCGTTGGAGTTTCTACCGTCTTCCTACGCAACGAGCTCACGCCGCGGCTGCAGCGAGCCTTGGTGCTTTCGGGGACTGCCGTCCTATGTTCGCTGGTTTTGGCGGCCGGACTTTCGCGAATTGCACTGGGCCCGCTGGAACGCATCAACCGAAGCCTCGACAGTATGACCGGCGGAAACAGTGGCGAATTGTCCTCCGTTGAGACAGAACGTGACGAGTATGGCCAGGTAAGCCAGAAAATTGCCAACTTGGGCAAGCAGATGCGCGACGCGCGCGAGATTTTTTCCGCTCTCAAAAATAATGTGGACCAGATCATGTCCAGCCTGCAGGACGGGCTGATGCTTTTCACCCGTGATTCCCGCGTGGTTCTGGTCAGCGCTTCAGTCGAACGTTTTTTAGGCCGCTCACGCGGCGAACTGCTGGGGCGCGATGCCAAAGAGATTTTTTCCGCCGAGGCACCCATCGGTACACTCATGCTTGACGCCTTCCGCCTGCACCACAATGTTGCGCAGCGCGAAATCGAAATGCCTAACGGGCGGCGAGTGGAAGTCTCCCTCGATTTCATTCAGGAAAAAGGTACGCAGATCGGCGCGTTGCTTACCGTGCGCGACGCAGAATCCGTCCGCCGCATCGAAGACGAGATTGAACTTTCACGCCGGATTTCGGCCAGCGGCCGAGTCACCCGAGGCGTGGCCCATGAGGTAAAGAATCCGATCAATGCCATCGTTCTTCACCTACAACTATTGCGCAGCAAGCTGAAGCAAGTGGATCCAGACACTTACCGCCATGTGGACATCATTGACAGTGAAATTCATCGGCTGGATCGCGTGGTGCAAATTCTGGTGGATTTCACCCGCCCCCGCGACCTGCGGCTCGAAGACACCGATCTCCGTTTAGTTCTGGATGAGGTTTCGCTGCTGGCGGCTCCGGACGCTGAACAGCACGGGATTAACCTGGTCCGCGATCTGCCGGCCGAGCCTATTCCGGTCAAGGTTGACATTGATTTCGCCAAGCAGGCAATCCTCAACGTGGTGCTAAATGGGGTTCAGGCTATGCCAAGCGGCGGAATTCTTACCATCCGAGCCTTTAGAGACGAAGACACGGTGGTCACCGAAATTCGCGACCAAGGCGTTGGCATCCCCGCGGAGGTTCAGGAAAAAATCTTCGAGTTGTATTTCACCACTAAAAAGTCGGGCAGCGGAATCGGCTTGGCACAAACTTATCAGATTATGCAGTGGCACTATGGATCGGTTGATTTCGAATCAGGAGAAGGGAAGGGCACCACCTTCCGGCTGCGCTGGCCACTGGCAGAGACACGTTCCGCGTCGTTGGAAGAAGCTACCGCGAGAACCTAAACTATCTGAATATATGAAAAATATGAAGCGGTTGATCACGATCGCGATGCTTGCCGTGCTATTGTCGTTGGGAACTCCCTTGTCTGCGCAGGATCAGCCCCCGCAGGACACGCAGGCGTCGCCGTCAGATCAATCCGCTCCCAGTGCTCAACCGCAGACGGAGCCCGAGCCCGCCTCTCCGCAGGCACCAACTCAAGCGTCGCCGGAGAACCAGACCCAGCCTCCGCCGGCCGCGAACCCGCCAAGCCCCACACCGAAGTCAGCGGAGAGGAAGAAGCCGGGAACAAAAGCCTCAACGACAGGTCACAAAGTGGTAGTGCGGAACGGTGGCGCAAGAGATAACTCAGCCCAACTGGCGCCCGGACTGACTAAGGAGCAAGAACTCCACAATCGCGAAACGACTACTAAACTTCTGGCTGCAACCGATACCAACCTGAAGAGCATCGCCGGGCGCCAACTCACCCCGGCGCAGCAGAGCCTCCTTGACCAGATCCGCACTTACGTCCGGCAGTCGAAGAACGCCTCAGACGCCGGCGACCTAGCTCGCGCGCAAACCCTCGCCTACAAAGCGCACTTGCTTTCCGATGAGCTAAAAAAATAAATCTAGTGCCCCGAGGCGCGTGCCGTGTTCACCTTCAGAAGAAGGTCCTTGGAAGGTTGTTGTACCGGACTTGAGATCGCAGCCGCATCCGTCAACGCAACTCGGGCCTCGGTAAGCCGGTTCAATTTGGCATAGTCCCACCCTAGAAAATAGGCGGCGACCGCATATTGCTGCTCATCCTGGCCCTTGAGGAGGGCTGTGGCAGATTTCAGTTCCGCCACGGAGGCCGCTGTTTTCTCCTGCTTGGCATATACGATCCCGAGGATTTTGTGGGCGACTCCGGCCGACACCTTCCGTGAGCGGTCGGCAGCGGGATCGTCGGCCTTCGCCGCGGCAATTGCGCGTTGCGCGTAGGGCACGGCTTTGCCCGGTTCCCCATCCACGTAAGCGTTGGCTAGCAACAGCAGTGCCGGCACATTGTTGGCATTCGCGGCGAGCGCTTTTTCGGCATATGCAACCAAACGATGGTTGTCCTTCAACTCGGAGAGCGACAGCATGGCGTACGATGCCACCTGTTCTTGCAGTTTCGTATTCGGAAATGCACCTGTGAACTTCTCGATGTAGTCCATTCGAGTCTTGGCATCGGGTTCCGCTGCGATGGCGTTGAAAGCCGCACCCTCAAAGAACTCGTACGAGCTTTGGTTGGTTTCCTTCTCGGTCGCGACCATAGTCGCAAATTGCTCATCGGTGACATCGGCCGGCTTCGGCTGTTTGTCAATCGAATCAAAGACCTCGCCGCCCTGCTCGGCATACTTGAAGGCGCGGGCATTGTCTTTGGTCTGAATCGCGAGCGTCACCTGCGACTCCACAATGTCGAGGTTGTGCGGAGATCCCGCGACCGCCTTGTCGCCGTACTCCGTTGCCTTCTGCAGATCACCGGCTCCCTGGTATGCCTGTGACAACTGCCAGTTGGCATAGGCCACGGCAACCGGATTGGAAGCGTACTTCTGCAGAAAGTCCTGGTACATCGCAATCTTTTTTGGGGCATCCGGTTCGCTGGTGATGACGTTCAAGTCCTTGTCTTCGGGTGTCCCCGCAGGGATCACAATTTTGTCTACCTGGCCGTAACCCAGCGGCAGCATGAAGAAAAGGAGCAACCGTGCAAAAATCAAAGCCTGCGCGCGCGTCATGGATCCCTCCTGCCTTGCGTGCGGAATCCTAGCTCTGAAATGCCCAGGATGCAAGTTGGACTTGGACGGCAAAGAGGCAAGAATAGGAGGTCAGCCATCCCTCCTGGCGAACTTTCCCCCTATCCTTTAAAGTAGGTTATGCGTTCGATTTTGCAGAAGAAGTCGCTGCGTTTCGTCTTCGGCGCAAACGTAGTGTCCATGATCGGCAGCGGAATGAACGCTGCCGCCGTGGCCTGGTACATTCTGCAAGCCACGCATTCCACGATTGCGCTGGGGACATTTGCCGTGGTGCAAACTCTCCCGGCAATTCTTCTACTGCCTTTCACCGGCGTAATCATTGACCGCGAAGATCGCCGGCGCCTGGTGATGATGCTGGACGCCGCCCGCGCTGTGATCATTCTGGTGGTTGCACTGCTGGCTTTCGCTGGAAAAGTGAAAGTCTGGGAGTTGTACGCCATGAACACTCTGGTGGCCGCCGGCTTCTGGATGTTCTGGCCGACGATTACGGCGCTCATTCAGGAGTTGACTCCCGGAGACGAATTCGTCCACGCCAATACTTTTCTGCTGGCCGGCGTCCAGGGCGGATGGCTCATTGCCGGCGCGATCGTTGGATTTGTGTACAACAAAATCGGCCTGGGCGGAGTGTTGCTGGCCGACTTCAGTACTTACGTGGTGTCGTTCCTGTGTTATTTCGCGGTGCGCAAGGGTCGCCACGTGGTCCCGCGGCCGGCGGAATTACACGCCGACATCGTTGCCGCTGAGAGTGCATTCCAGAAATTCTTTCGCGAATTACGTGAAGGCTTGCAGTTCTTGCGCGAACACCGCGAGATCGTGATGTTAGGACTGAGTTGGGCGCTCTTCCTGTCAGCAATGATGACCGGAGTTGTCGTCACTGCGCCACTAAGCGACCAGGTATTTCACAAAGGCGCCGTCGGCTACGGATTGCTGAATGCCGGATGGGGTATCGGCGCATTTGTAAGCGCCTTCTACGCTCCAATGTTTATCAAGAAATTCGGCGCACGGCGGTCCATGGCCATTTCACTCGGACTGTTGGCGGTGCTGATGGCCGCCGCCCCGCTGGCTCCGGTGTTGATGCTGGCGGTTCTGATCTACGCGCTCATGGGGTCTGGCCGCGGCATCACCGGCGTCGCCATGAACACCAGCCTGATGGAGCAAATTCCTCAGCACTTCATGGGACGCGTACAAAATACGTTCTACGCCGCCGGAACCACGCTGCAGGTCTTGCAGTCGTATCTGGTCGGCGCGGTCGCGCAATGGAACCTGGTTGCGGGGTTCTCCGTGATCGGCATCGTTTATGCCATCGGTTTCGTCAGCGCGACTTGGCCGGTGCGAGTTTCCCGGTCTGCCCAGGCGGCGGCCTCGGAGTAGTTAATTTTCTTTTGCAGAGCTAGCACCTGCCAGCCTTCGCAGCCGTTCCGAAACATTCAGCAGCGCCCGGCCATCGTGATATGCAGCTTTCCAGATTCCTCCCTTGCCTCCGGGAGCCGCGACGCCGTCGGATCCGACTACCTGGTACACGCCGTGAAATTCGGCGTCCACCTGATAGTTCTTGATGAACTGCCACTGCTTCTGGAAAGCTTTGAAATACAGGTCGGTCTCTCGCCCGTATTTTTCGTGCATTAGCAGCAGAGAATTGAGGCCCTCCATCTCCACCCACCATTCCTTCCGTAGCTCCTCGGGCTTGCCGAATGTCGTGCCTTCGCCGTAAAAGCCGCCCAGGTTCTCGTCCCAGCCGTAGGCCAGCGCATGGTCCACCAGCATTCTGGCCATGCGTTCGGTCCTCGGGTCATGCTTCTTGCCCAGAACCTCCTCGGCTTCGAGCATGAGATATGCCGTTTCCACGTCGTGGCCGTAGGAATCATGATCGGGAATCGGCCGCCAGTCGTTTGTAAAGTAAAGATTCATCACTCCCGGGCTCACACAGATTTTGTCACGAATGATCGTCAGCATTTCTTCCAGACGCTGACGCAGGGTGTCGTCTTTCCAGACTTCGTAGAGCTGCGAAAGTGCTTCGAGTAGATGAATATGCGTGTTCATGGATTTGTATCCGATGAGGAATCCACCTACCGGAACCGTTCGCGCAGTGACTGCACCCGCATCGCCCTCGACCACTTTGCCGTCTCGAGTCAACCATTCGAAATATCCGCCGTTTTTCGAATCATGTGCGTGACCATCTATCCAGCGAAAAGCATCTTGAGCGAGAATCAGCGCCTTGGGGTCATGCGTGGCTTGATACGCAGCCGCTGCCCCATAGATACCGAAACTCTCGCCATACATCTCCTTGCCATCGGTGTAGAAATTCGTGATCTCACCCTTGTCGCCCACACCCCAGAAGAAGCCGCCGTATTTCTTGTCCCACAAAACATTGCTGAGGAATTCCACGCCGTGTTCTGCGATGGGGAGGAATCGGTCCTTCAGTTCAGGATGACGCATCGCCACTTGCGACGAGATCCAGGTCATGCGCCCCTGGAACACCGAGAACTTTCCCTGGCTGCCGTCGGGCTTCCAATCCCGGGTGAAGTTGGAATAGAAGCCGCCGTTCTGGTTATCCACGGTGCGCGGAAACCAGACGTCGAGCACGTCCCGGCGCAGCATGGAGTCGGTCTCGTCGGCGAATTTCAGATACGTTTCTTGGTTCGGGGGAAGGTAGGTAATTGCATCGGGCTTCGCAGCGACGGGCGGGGCCTGCGTTTCCGCTTTCTGAGCCGAAGGAGCCGAGCAGAAGGCCAGGACTATCGTCGCGCCGATTGTGAAAACTGATTTTCTCGTCTGCATTACAAGAGTCGATTCGCCTGCTTCTTTGCGGCCAATCGCGTCTCCCAGTCGTCCTGCTCCGCTTTCCCCCATTGTGCAATCTCGATGTGGTAGCCATCGGGGTCGGTCATGTTGATCTTCCCGCTCGGCATGTATTCCGGATAATTAATCGCAAGTACTTTAATACCGTTGGCTACCAGGTGTTCGCGCAGGCCGACTAAATTCGGAGTGTACAGGTAAAACAGGAACCCTTGCTGGGAAGGATCGAGAGGCTTTTCCGCCCGCAAGAACATGATCGAACCGCTCTCGCAGTGCATTCGCGCCCATCCCATCGGATTGCAACCCTCGGTGTCGATGGTGGCAAATCCCAACAACTCATAGAACGGGATCGATTTCTCGATCTCGGCCACGTGCAGCATCGGAGTTGAATAAGTGGCTTTTGCGGTCATGATGTCTCACAGTGTGCGCCCCGGTTGTCGGGTGCCCCATCCTCTCGCGTCCTTTGCGAGAGGGTGGGGTTGCCTACCCGCCTGCAATGGCCCCAATGATTAACAAAGGCTCTTTCCCCGAAGCCACCGCCTCAGGCAGGGGAGCATCGTGGGAATCGTGGGACAAATCCTCCTCGCAGGCGAAGAACCGCAAAAACGCCCGGCGCTCCAGAGTGACGTGGTCGCGAATCGTCCCGCGCAGCATGGGATAGCGGGCTTCCAGAGCGTCGAGCACCGAACGCAGTGTGACGGGAGCCGCGACTTCAAGCGTCACTTCGCGGCCGACGTGGGCCAGGGTTCGCAGGTGGTTGGGCAGTTCAACGCGGATCATCATCACGGCTTCTTTCTGGTGGCCTTGGTCTTCAACGTCTTGGCATATTCGTAGCTGAATTCCAGGTATTTGTTCAACTCTTTCGTGTTTTTCAACATCCCGTCCGGTACCGCAACATATTCTTTCATCACGCAGCCGTAAGCTTCGAACAGCGCCGTCTTGCACTTCTTCAGAAACTCCTCCCGCTTGTCCTGCGGAAGCCGGATGGCTAGCCTGCTGGACTGATGCAGCAGCGTGAACATGTTGCCGTTGATCGCCGTGTAGGGATTGGCATCGCCCTTTCGCCCAAGGTTGGGGATGGTCGCGATCAGCTTTTCGTAGAGGGCGACTTCCTGGCTAGAAACGGCGGTTTGCTTCATTTTCGTCGGCAAAGGTTTTCATCTCGAACAGCAGATGGGATTGCAAAAGGAGACGACTAGTTACAAGAGTTAGGGCCTGATGTTCGCCTTGTTGTTCTCGATGAATGCGAAGAGGCCCTTGGCAATTGCTTCACCCGTTTTGTAATACAAGTCGTCGCATTGGCTGAGTTGCTTCCGGAGTCGCTGGTCATCAGCGGTGTTGTTACCGATGTCCTCACCCCTTCGGTGCGGGAACGCCTCCAAAGCCGTCTGCGTGATGGTGGCTGTTTTTCGGCAACCGATTCGTTCTAGGGAGTCCACAATAATTGGGGTAAACTCCTGCGACGAGTTCATAAGGAACTGTTCGTATCCGCCGTTATTGACTTCACGTTCCAATGCTTCCACTGCCAAAACCACGCGTTCTTCCTCGCTCAGGCCCTGCCTTCCTTCGCGTACCAACTTTTGGCCGATAGCTTGCTCAAATGCAAGTACCAGAGAATCGACTCGGTATCTCTCTGCTAAGGCGAGTAACTCTTCAACGGTCTGTCCCGAGTATCCATCTAGCCACAGAAGGTTCGAATGTCGAACCCCGGTATCCTGAACTGTCCAAACTTCGCTCAATGATCGTCCTTTCAACTCGTGGTCGGGGGCGTGAGCTAGCACATATTTTCGAAGAAGTGGCCCTACTTTTGACCATCGCGGATCGTTGTCTTCGAGGTGAAAACCGACGACCTCTCCTTCCGAAGTGTTCCCGCCGGGCGGGAGTCGCACTCCAGCCTCCAAAAACTCGGCTCTTTCCTGGTCGGTTTTGATGACAACAAAAACGTTTGGTCTTGTCATTGACGGTATCCGGCTATCTTGGTAGCACGCCTTTCTGCGTCATCCAAGGGTGCACCTCGGGCCTCACCATCCCGGCCTGTACCCACGGATCCTGCGCGACGATCTGGGACGCCTCTTCGGGCGAGGTCGCGAAGATCAGTAGCTCCGCCGAGCTGCCGGAGCCGTCCCGGAATGGCGCGCCGGCAGCCAGCTTGCCCGAATCGCGCTGAGCCTGGATGTATTCGATATGGAGCTGCGCTGTGGGGTCCGAGCCACTCGGCCAGTGGAATTTGTCTCCTTTGACATACATCACCACCGCGTAATTCTCCATCGGGTTGGTTTCTGGAGGTGTTCTGAAGGTGCTGGTCGTCTGAATCCAGGTATGGATCTCCGGCGCGAGGCGGTTGCTTCGCACGGATGGATCGGTCAACGCCCATTTTTTTGCCTCGACCGCAGATTGTGTCTTTAGGACGAAGATGCCGCGCAGAGGCGTGTCGTCAAGGAACGGCCCGGCCAACACCAGTTTGCCCTCTTTTGCCAGCTTGCGAATGTTGGCCATGTGCGCTTCCTGGAGTTCCTGCGCGGCTTCTTGATCCAGTTGTGGCCTATTCGCGGGCCTGACCAAGAGTACCAGTTGATAGAAGAAATAATGCTCCGAGGCGTCCGGCGCGCCTGGCGAAGATTGCGTGAGCGGTGCAGTCGTCATGGCAGCAACGATTGCCGCAGCACAAATAGTTTTGTATTTCATGGCAACCTCGCTGATTAGACGACCCACTGAAACCAAAGTGATCAGCCACAAGCGAACGTTAGACTCACCGGATTGATCGCAGGGTGCCAATCACTCATGGCGCAACATCAGAACAAACTAGCTCAGCGTCTGCACCTCCACGCTCAGCACCCCCGGCAAGTCCCGCACAATCGGATTCCAGCTATCCCCGGCATCCGCCGAGGCGTATACCTGGCCGCCGCTGGTGCCGAAATAGATGCCGCATTTGTCGAGCGAGTCCACGGCCATGGCGTCGCGCAGGACGTTCACGTAGCAGTTCGACTGCGGCAGGCCCTCGGTGAGCGGCTCCCAC
>WNFD01002645.1_pt1 | contig 18039 bp, 11 predicted proteins | sample 5400491 | NCBI WGS metagenome assembly WNFD01 (sample SAMN13153343, study PRJNA577476) | soil metagenome | isolation source: 120 cm saprolite under Douglas fir tree site 2 hole 2 replicate 2 | place: USA:California | collected 2015-04-18 | reverse complement strand
GATTCCAGCGGTGGGTCCTGCCTGACGCCGCTCGCTCGGTGGCGCCGCAATGTTGTCTGCACGACAACGATCGTACGCACTTGCTGCACACTGGCGTGATCATGCCGGATGATGTGCATTTGATCTTCACTCCGGGGGATTCAGAGAATCACAAAATGTATTCATTGGCGGAAATCTGGGTGGAATCAAGGGGACGTCGACCTTGCTGATCGATCGCGAATTGGGTCGTAGGGGAAGGGTGTGGCAGACGGAATCCTTCGACCGCGTCTTGCGGTCTTCACAATCCCTCGATGCTAAGCCGGCCTACATCCTAGTGTCCCGTCCCATATAATACTTGACAACAACGAGATGCGTGTTCTAATGCGGGTATGTTCCCCGGTGCCGCCGGACTGGCGGTCGACGATGGCCAGAAGCGCCAGTTGGAATCCTTGGTTCGTGCCGGGACCACGCCGCAAAAGCTGGCCCGAAAGTGTGAGGTCATTCTGCTGGCCAGCCAGGGTGTTCCTAACCACGCGATTGCACAGCAGACCGGCTTGTCCCGTCCCACCGTGATTGCTGCTCGCGCGCTGTTTGCCGGCGGAGGCGTCGAGGCCCTTCGCCGGCGGCAAAAGCGGAACCGGTCACGGTCCGTGCTGATTCCGGAGTTGGAACAGAAGATATTGGACACAACGCTGAAGACCCGGCCACCCGACGGTACCCACTGGAGCGTGCGCGGGCTTGCCCGCAAGCTGGGAATTTCCCGGATGAGGGTGCAGCGGGTTTGGCAACGCTATGACGTACAGCCTCCTCGCGTCGAAAAGTTTAAGATTTCCAACGATCCGAAGTTCGAAGAGAAGGTGCGGGATGTGGTCGGGCTCTACCTCAACCCTCCGGATCGAGCCCTGGTGCTTTGTGTGGATGAAAAGAGTCAAATTCAGGCGTTGGACCGCACCGCTCCCATCTTGCCTTTGCGGCCGGGGTTGCCAGAACGGCAGACGCACGACTACAAGCGGTATGGGACGACCACACTGTTTGCCGCTTTCAACATCCTGAATGGGAAAGTCATCGGAAGTTGCCGACCGCGGTACCGCGGCCGGGAGTTCCTCAAATTTCTTCATCCACTGGAAAAGGAAGTGCCCTGGGATTTGGAAGTACACCTGATCTTGGACAACTACAGCACCCACAAGAGCGCCACCGTCCAGCAATGGCTCCAACCCAAGAAACGTCGCCGCTTCCACTTCCATTTCATGCCCACCAGCAGTTCCTGGCTCAATCAGGTGGAGGGTTGGTTCGGACTCATCACCGACCGGATGATCCGCCGAGGAACCTTTCGCAGTGTTCAAGAGTTGGAGCGCGCTATCTACAAGTGGTTGGTCGTCTGGAACGACAATCCTAAGCCCTTCCTCTGGAAGGCTACGGCGGACGTTATTCTCGACAAGGTGCAGCGCTGTAAAGAATTAAATGGGACGGCACACTACTATCATGTCTTCACGAATGAAGAGCTGGTTAGCCGGCCACTCTCTTCGACTTTTCTTAACCGTGAGTTGCCACTCCCGGATCTTAACTGGAGCAATGTGCTTGTTCACTATGTGAGCATTAGCACCATAGCCTGCGGCTGCCCAGCGTCTGACTGGACGTTTCCTAAGAAACAATTGTTCCACGTGTCCGACTATCTTCGGGCGTCCACGGGCCCAGCCATAATAGCGCTTCAGGGACGCCAACCCGTCGAGTGTCACAAAAGCCTTCCAAGCATTGCGTACATCTCAATCGTCGCGGACGAGTGACCGCGCAAGGCTTGGTCAGAAAGCTAGATACAATCACCTTAAGGAAGGCTTAATTGAGCCTTCGCCATCCACAAAACTTGTTTCCAAGCAAACGCCCGATGCCGATGCCGCGCGGCGCAGGCGTTCGCCATTTACAGAGACTTTCTGGCGTTCTGGAAAGACGCCAATCCCAGCGTCCGTCTGCTCAAAGAGGCCAAAGGGGGAACACGCGAGATTGCCGTAGCTGCGTTACTTCTCCTCGGAAACTCGATTGGCGGTCGCGAGTGATTTAGGGCGAATTGTCAGCCGCGCATACACAGGGAACAACGGCTCCGAGACCCGGAACCTCGTTTTTGGCGCACTCGCAGTCCTTGGGCTTGTCGGAGTTGCCGCATCATCCTGCGCCACTCCCGCCTTGGGTGTAGATATCCAGCGTCGTTTGAATGTGGTCCGCCGCCGTCATTTGTAGATGTTGCCGATGCGATGGGGATCATAGGTGATCGCAGAGAACTTCACCACGGCACCTGAGCCTGCCGGAGACTGCGCCTCAAAACCGACGCGGATGGGAAGCTCCGTATCCAAGCTAAACGTGCGAAGAATTTGCCAATCGCGTCCGTGTGTCGAAAAGTAGAAAACATAGGTCCTGCCGCTCTTCGCAAGCCGCAGATAGACGGCATCTCCTTGCACTTCGCTGGAATTGCAATCGTCCGAGAGGCCTCGCGTGACCACCGTAACGAGTGTGGGCTTCTTCCCTGGCGACACCTCGAAGGAGAGCTTCGCCCAGTGATGATCGTCGCCCCAGAGCATGAGCGCGCCGGCGTCCCATTTAGTGATGAATTTCAGCGTAACTCGTGCACCGAAGACGTAATCGGAATCAGGGGTAAACAGTAGGATCGGGGCGTTCTTGGCGACTGTGCCGTCAAACGGATCGACGAACCAATCCGTCTTTGCTCCCGCAGAGATCGTCAGCACATTCGCCTTGTCCATGTGCCATGAGCTGGGTATGTTCTGCCAGGTGAGTGTGCGTGGAAGCCCAGGGATCGATGGAATTGTTTGTGGAAGTGCGACCACCGCGGTAAGGCAAAAGAGAAGTCCGGAAAGAACGTCGTTTCTACGTGCCATGAATATTCTCTCCTTCATCAAAATGCATCTTGCCATTGACGTTCTTTTTTCGCAGGAGCGTCAAGACGCCGAGCTTCCGCGTAGCAAGGCGTATGCGAATTGCATGTCTAATTCCACAATCTCGAATTCGCCGGAGGGCGGGGCATACTCCTTGTAACCGATTCGCGAGCTGGTTGCAAGTTGCCAATATCCCGTATGATCCAGCCGGAACTGCATCAGCCAGTCGCAGAGAAAGAGACGGTCGAAGAACAGCGAGGTAGAGTGCGATCACAAACGCAGCTGTAAGGACACCACTGAAGACAGCGGTAAATCTCCTGCACTTGTGCGCGCGCCAAACTGTGGCCCCAAGCCAACCTCCTCCCCACGCAACCAAAAAGAAGGCAAACACAGCACACGACGCGAGGAGCAGAGTAGTGGTTGACCAAGCCGCGAGAAAATACCGCAGGAGCCCAACTGCACACAGAGCTACTGCGAACACAATCACGAAGATGATTACAGCAATTGCACGGCGCGACCATAACTTCCACGAGAGCATGAGTGTTTTCGGCCGCGGGATTATACCTCGTCTCTTCTAGAATTCGCCCGAAGGAGTAAATCGCCACCACTACGGGTGGAGTTCATGTGAACTTGTACTCGGATTCACGCAGAGGTCCGAAAAAACGAGGTTCTGGGAAGCGGAGGTTGTACTCTGGGCGGATTGTCGGCAAACGCGCAGGTCAGAAAACGATGAGATCGAAATCCGCGTTCTTGCCCACGTAACTGGGGTTCAAGGTGGTGACCTGGATCACAGTTGGCGGAGTTGAAGTCATGTATTGGGCATGTATTGCGACATCAGAATCCGAGAATTCCAGTGTGGCGGAAAGGAAGCGGTCGTCCACTTCGAAGCCGAAGTCGAAGTTCCATACTCCCGGAAAAAGCTGGGTAAACTTGATCCCACAAGGCGGCGGGAGTGATTGTGTTGACTCCGATCTGGGAGCTTTTCTGAAAAATCAGCGAATCAACAATGTCGCTGTTCGTGTCCCACATAGGGATGAAGTCAAGCACGGCCCTTGCCGGTGACAGCAGGGTTCGCCGGTGGAGGTGCGTTCTTGGGCTGGGAGCAGCAGACGCGATCTTGGTGCCGGTTGCGGTCGATTGCGTCTTGTTGGCCAGCACGAAAGCTGAGGGTGGCAGATCGCCGATGGTCTCCGCATCCGCCGCTTTCAATGCCTAGGGCACACTAAGCAGCAGGACGCGAGGTTGCTCCTGTGCGCCATTCACGGTCACACCCAGCCAGCGGGCGTCGCCCGAACTGAAAAGATCGAGCGGCAAACCCGCGGGCTTGGTCGCGCCCAGTTGAACGGTGTAGTTCCCTTTCGTGTCCGCCTGGACGTTTTGGGTTTCGAGCCACAGGGGAGCGCCTTCGTATTGATCTTTGTAGATGGCGAAGGTGACCCCGGCAATTCCGGCGATAGGCTTGCCTTGGAAATCCGTCGTCCTGCCGGTGAAGTTCACCAGGCGTGGCACAGGTGCCGACGATTGTGTCGATGCACCCTGTTGGGCCGCTACAAGGGAACAAAACATCGAAATCGTGAGAAGCATGGAAAGTGAAAACTTGCAGGATTTCATGGCGCACCTCAATTCCTCTCGTTTTTTTCGTTCACACGCCGGAGCCTGGTGTGTCCTGGCAGACGAATCAATCCATTCGATCTGTCAGCCCTTCTCCGCGATATCTGGCTTTTCGAGCCCGATATGTAACGGCGGAAAAACATTGGCGGATTTGATCATCGGACGAGAAATTTCCTTCAGGAGGGGGAAGCTCGCAGGCCCTCCCGTTTCTCACGCCAGTCTCCCTCCGCAACCAGACACCTAACATTCTGGGGTTGTGATAAGGTTCCTACCGCAACTTTGCAGGAGGAGCGTCATGATTCGGGTTGTTGCTGTTCTGGTGTGTCTCTCGGCTTTCGTTCTCGGGCAGCAGAACGGTCCTCTGGATGGAGTGGCCAACCTGAGCGACGCGGTTTCGAGGCGAGCGTCAAGTGCCGACCGCTCCGGCGGCAATGCGGACTGGGTCGAAGTGAAGGCCAAGTCCACGGTCAAGCTCGCGGATATACACGGGGCAGGCTCCATCCGGCATATTTGGTTCACCATCAACTCGCCCAGTCCCTTTCATTTGCGCGAGCTGGTGCTCCGGATGTACTGGGATGGCGAAACCGAGCCGAGCGTGGAAGTTCCTATCGGAGATTTCTTCGGAACCGGGTTCGAGTACGAAGATGTTCCCGGCGCACATCGCGGCCAGAAATACCAATCCTGGTGGTCCCATCACCGTGCAGGATCGCGCCATGAACTGTTACTTCGAGATGCCATTTGGAATGGAGCGCGTGTCACCTTGACCAATGACGGAGTGCAGGACGTGCCTAATCTCTACTTCCATATCGATTACCAGGAGTTCAGCGATGCGCGGGGCGTGTCGAACAAAGGCCGTTTTCATGCCCAATGGAGGCGCCAGGTGACACGGGCCATTCCTGAGTCTGAATCAGGCGGCAAGAATGTGCATGGCAAGAACAACTACGTGTTCATGGAGGCGAAGGGCAAGGGCCAATTTGTGGGAACAATCCTGAACGTGTTTGGGCTCTCGACTGGATGGTGGGGCGAGGGCGACGACATGTTTTTTGTTGATGGAGAAACCGCCCGCGCAACCATCAACGGAACCGGAATGGAAGACTACTTCAACAACGCGTGGATGTTCCAGAAGGAATTCAACTATCCGTTTATCGGCTATTCCCAGCAGGGGAATCGGGACTGGACGGGGAGCCATACCATGTACCGTTTCCATATCGAGGACCCCATCTATTTTCAGAAGTCTCTCCGCGCGACGATTGAACATGGTCATGCCAACGACCGGGAGGACGATTACACCAGCGTAGCCTTCTGGTACCAGACCGAGCCGCACCAGGGGCTATTGCCATTGCCGCCGGTCAAGGACAGGCTGCCCAACGCTTTCTGGAAAATTCAGGAACTCGAACAGAATTTACCGAACTGAGCAGCCACGGGACACCAGCAAGGCTGTGAGGGCTGAAGTTCGAAGTCCGAGGTTTGACGACTGGCGACTGACGACCAACGACCAACGATCAACGATCAACGATCAACGACCAACGACTCCTCCCCGATATAATGAATGTGTTGGCAGCCGGACAGGTGGCGGGATTCGCAGAACTTGCCGGGTCGGTGGTGATTTAGTTGGCGGTTGCGAGCAGGGTACTGCTCAGGCGAGTTCGTAGCCCCGAGCGAGTGTCCAATTCGTGTCCAGTAATTGTTCCGTTGGCTTCCGTTGCGGTTTTTAGTTTGCCACCCGAGTCGCGCAAGTACCTCTGTTTGCTTAAACTTAAAGGCGCTAGGTTCAAATCCGATAGCGCCCACCATTCGGCGTTCTGGACTTCTCGTTCCGACACATCGTCGTTAATCCACTGGACCGATTAATCTGCTGCACTCAGAAGTGCTACCGGAAAGTCGTGGAACAACTTCTCCGGTGTTAGGTAGGTATTGTTTCCTGTTTTTTCCGTCGTCAACATCCCGCCGGTGATGACATTCCTCCAGTTCACCGGGGAGCCATCTGGTAGGACCATCCTGGTGTCTTCCCAATTCTGAGCGGTTGGAGCACTGGTAGAAATCGTTGAGACCTGCGAAAGCCACCGCGGAATTGCGACCAGTGATGACTCTGCATTGTTCTTGCGAATAAATGCGACGACGTTTCGTGAACGATCTCCTGTCGTCTCAAGCGGCAAGAGGTCGCCATCGCGAAACAAATGTTCGTGCTCTCGCCGGTGCCGGATGGCTTTTCCGAGCAAGAACAGTTTCGCTCCACCATCCTGCCAGCGGTCGACTAGATCGCGCGCCAACCGTTCTGAATCCTGGACTTCGGACTGCGCACCATGGAGAGTCTCCAGCAAGTCCATGCGCCGCGCGAAGTTTACTGGCCGACGATTATCCGGATCCACCAGCCGCAAATCCCAGAGCTCCGACCCCTGGTAGAAATCCGGTACACCGGGTGACGTAATCTTGAGCAGCACTTGGGAAAGGCTGTTGATCATGCCGAAATAAGTGACCTTCTTTACAAAAGAGCGGAAGTCTTGCAAAAAGTCCGCGCTCTCCTCCGAGGAAAGAATTGTCCTGGCAAATCGCCGGAGAGCATCTTCATGCCGTTCGTTGGGCCGCGTCCAGCGGGTGTGAACCATGGCTTCGCGGGTCGCTTTGATCAGATAGGCTTGAACTCTTTCCAGCAACGTTCTGCAATCCTGCTCGTCGATAGGCCACATTCCAAGCAGCGTCTGATAAAGAAAATATTCTTCGTTGCGGTCAGGCACCGCGCGGCCTTCGATCTCTTCTTTGTGTTTCGAGTTCTGTTTCGCCCACAATTCCAGGTGCGCTTGCCATTCGTGGGGTAGTTCGGAGAGGACATTGATACGAGCACGAACGTCCTCGCTTCGCTTGCTGTCGTGAGTGGTGGTGGCGTTGAGGCCGTCCCGCCAATTCTGCCGGCGTCTTTCCAGAAATGAGAAGAACTCTTCCTCCGAGGTAGCTTCGGACGGTTGTGGATCGCCGCCCACCTCGTTCAGCGACAGCAGAGGATGGTAAACGTACAGCGCTGTGTCCTCTACCCCCTTGGCGACAATCGGGCCGGTCAACTGTTGCCACCGCATGACGAAGGCTAATCTCGCCTCCTGCTGATCAGCCAGCACGTGAGGAAGATTCAGCAAAAGCAGGACTTCGCGCACGAAAGCAAAACCAGCAGAACTCAGGTGTGGAGCCCTATGGCGGGCTTCTTCGAGCGCCCGCTCTACGTATTTGGCAGCAAGCTCAGGCACCTCCATCGTGCGAATATAAGTGCGGTACACCGGGAGACAAGCCGTGACTTCGATCAAAGCTTCAACCAGTTGGCCGCGAGGCAGTTCCCGCGCATAACGGTCATGGGAGGCAAGCTCCGCCAGTCGCTGCCCGAGGGTGCGCATCTCCACGCCCAGCAGAGTGCTCATGACGAGCTTCTTCTTCTGGTAAACCACGTCAGCAAATTTGTGCTCGCGACCGACGAAGGCGGAATAAATCTGTTCTATCTGTTTTGCTCCTTCCGGGCAGACGAAGACTCCATTGGCTTGATTCAAGTAGTCATATCCGGTGGTTCCGCTGACTGGCCAGTCGCGCGGTAGGCTCTCATGGCGTGAGAGGATTTTCTCCACCAGCACATAGCTGGTGGGAGAACTAGCAGGGGCGTCTGGTGAGGCGAGCCGCTCTTGCAGCCTGATCAGGTAAGCAAATGGGTCACGAAGTCCGTCGATGTGGTCGACGCGAAGCCCCGTAAACGGGCCTTTCGAGATCAGCCGGCAAAGACTGCCATGGGTGGCTTCGAAAACTACTGGATCTTCGACGCGGACTCCCACCAGATCTGCAATGGTGAAAAATCTGCGGTAATTGATGCTTTCGTTAAGATTCTGCCAGTACGCGAGTTTGTAGTGTTGTTCCGCGAGCAAGCGCTGCAAGCTGCTAACGCTGGCTGGATCGTTGGGAATGCCGTTGAGCTCGCGCAGGTTGTCTTCGACAAAATCAGAAATTTCTTTGCTGCTCTTGGCCAAATCCCACAAACGGTTTCGCGCGGCTTCAAATCGCAAGCGCCGGTCAGCAGCGCTTTCGCCCGAGCGACGGTCGAGATTTGCTATCTGTGAGAGGGAAGCAAGAATGCCGGAATACTCGTGATAGGTTGGGGAATCTCCACCCAGAGTCTGCTTCAGCCGATCAACGCGGTGACTGAGAATTTCGTGATAAGAGCGGGGAGCCAGCGGAAAGTAAGACTCGAAATACTGGAAGAAGAACTTGCCTTCCTGGAATACCAGTTTGACTTCGCCGGAATCCAGCACTTCGCCGAATGGCCGCCCAAGGACAGGAAGAAGTATTTTCCCATCGAGACCCTGGGACCCAGGGTGCCATTCAATGTCGAAGTAGCCGGCAAACGCCGATTGCGGGCCGTTCTCGAGAACATCCATCCACCAGGGATTCTCCAGGCTTGCCGCCATATGATTGGGCACGATGTCGAGCACCAATCCCATGCCCCGCTTTTGCAATTCGTCTTGGAGTTTTTGCAACTCCTCTTCCGAACCCAACTCGGGATTGATGCGCGTAGGATCGGTCACGTCGTATCCATGCTCGCTTCCTTTGCGGCTGCCCAGGATCGGAGAAACGTAAATATCCGAGATACCCAGTTCGTGCAGGTAATCAAGAATCGTGCACGCATCTGCGAACCGGAAGTCCTTGTTGAACTGCAGACGATAGGTTGCGATAGGAATGCGTGCGGGAGACATGTCAGGGCTGAAGCGCGCGAATTTGCAGTTGAGCAGCCAGATGAGTCAGTTCATCGAAGCGCTGCCGGACAATAGGGTCGGTTTTCGCTGCACCCCACCCGTTTTGCCCAAACGCCTTCACCAGCGGGGGATAGCAGATGTTCTGGGCTTCCCACAACGTTACTGGAAACGGAAGTAAGGGGATGAGGTCCAGCAATTTTCTCAGTCTTTCCGCCGCCACCAGATCGTCAGGATTCGCGGCGAAGCCGGTCGCTTCTTTCTCGATGCGCTTGCGGATCACATATTCGAGCGTGGTTCCGTCCAGAGCGATGTTGGCGGCGGCAGTCTCCTTGAGCAATCCTTGAATATTATCTGGATCAAGGTCGGGCCGCTCGAACGATTGTTGTAGCTGGCTGTTCAGTGCAACTTCCGCGGCTGATTTAAGGGCATTAGGGACCGGGATCGCCAATCCATTCAGGAAGCGGATGAGAGGAGCTTGATTTTCGAAAATGGTGCGGTAGACCGCCCCGGCCGAAGCCAGGGAGTCGTTCAAAATGATGTTAATGATTCTTCTTTGTTCGTCGCGGAAGAGTTGGCGCAGCGAAAACGTTTTCTTTGCGAAGGCTTGATCCACCATGAGGATCACGTCCGCTGTATCCGCCTGGGAGAATGCCGCGATCAGTTTTTTGTGGAGGTCTTCGTTGCCGGCAGAGTCAGCCGGCCGGACCCCGCCGGTTATGTTGTGATCTCCGAGGTGCAGAACGGCGAAATCCAAGGCCGCGGTTTCCTGGGTGATCTCAGAACGGAATCGGGCAGAACCGGTCGCGAGACGCATTTTGCCTTCTGCCTCGACTGAATACTTGTCCCGCTCGGCTTCATAGCAGTAAATGCGAGTCTTATCGCCGTAGTTTTCAAACAGCGAACTGATGGCGTAATGCGCTGCCACCCGCTCGATGTCCACATACGCGGGTTTTACCCACTTCTCGAAGATCTGCGCACCACTTCCATACTGCGGAATATTGCTCTTCGCCAGCGCGAGCTTTTGCAAGAATTCGGACTCGAGGACTTGGTCACAACATTCCTCTGCGAGTTGCAAAGCGCGTCCGGCGTAGTGAATCACCTGCACGGTTTCCAGACCGGAGAGTTCATCAAAAAACCACCCACAGCTCGTGTACATGAGCAAAGCATGCCGCTGGATCTCAAGAAGCTTCAGAGCGGTGACCTGCTGTTCGGGACTCAGGGATCGAATGGCATGCTCGGCGAAGAAGGCCGACCTTGAATCCTCGGAGCGATCGAGGATGACGTTGATATATTCATCCCTCGCTTTCCAGGGGTCCTTGAACAGCTTGCCCAGCTGTTCCTCAAACAGGGGAGCCAGCTTGTCACGCAACCAGTCGAGGGCTGCTCGCAGGGGACCACGCCATTGCTGGTTCCAAGCATGCCCACCAGAATTGCAGCCACAGTTGGCGCGCCAGCGCTCGACCCCGTGGGCGCAGCTCCACGAACTATTCTCTACGATTTCGACGATGTGCTCGGGCGGGTTATTCTGCAAAAACTCGGCATAATTAGTCAGCTTGGCGAGTTTGTCGGCCTCAATCTGATGCAGGGCATAGCTGAGCGCCATCTCTCCGTAGTGGTGATGATGCCCGTAGCTCTCTCCGTCCGTAGCTACGTGCACAAGCTGAGGACCTTCCCGGGTGTCGGTGAAGCCACTCACCAGGCGCTCCGCGAAGCGCTTCCCGTCATTCAGCAAACCTTCGAAGGCGATTGCCTGTGAAATCGGGCCATCGTAGAAAAATAGATGGATGGTTCTTCCCGAGGGCAGTTCAGCAAGGTAAGCGCGGCTGGGATCAATCCGGCCACCGCTCACGTCCTCCCAGTCGGAACTCTCTTTGGGGCGCACACGGTTCGCTTGGCGAGGCGCCAGGATGGTGACCTTAATTCCATTCTCTGCGAGCACTTCCAAGGTTTCGGTGTCCACTGCCGTTTCGGGCAGCCACATCCCCTCAGGCCGCCTGCCGAATCGGCGCTCAAAGTCACGGATACCCCATTTCACTTGAGTGACCTTGTCGCGGTGGGTCGCCAGGGGAAGAATCATGTGATTGTATCCCTGCGCCAAGGCCGACCCGTGCCCGGAGAACTTCTCCTGGCTCATTTTGTCTGCTTCGCGGATCGCTTCGTAAACTCGCGGAGCATTTATCTCCAGCCACGACAGAAGCGTAGGACCGAAATTGAAACTGATCTGGCTGTAATTGTTGACGAGATTCAGAATGCGGCCTTCTGCATCCATGATTCGTGAGGTCGCGTTCGGAGCGTAGCATTCGGCCGTGATGCGCTCATTCCAGTCGTGATAGGGATACGCCGAATCCTGCAGTTCGAGCGCTTCGAGATATGGATTCTCTCGGGGAGGCTGGTAGAAGTGGCCGTGAATGCAAATGTACCTCATGCCGGCTCCGATCCTGATGGCAACGATTCAAAAACCACGAAAGAATGTGGATGCAGTCGCAATGCAAATGGTTTCGAGAATCGCAGCTCGCGAGCAAAGGCTTTATCCGGACCATTCCAATCCGAATCCGCGGAATAGATTCTCGTTTTCCACGATCCTTCGAGCTGAGTTGGTTCCAGCACCACGGGAAAACCTGCCAAATTGAAGACCATCGCGATTGGACCGGCATTCGTTGCTCGTTTCAGAAGGAGCGCGGAATCTCCTAGCTCGCCGACCTCCCAATTCGATGGCTTACCCAAATCTTTTTTAGTCCGGAAGCGAATAAGCTCCCGATAAAAGCGTAGCAGAGTGCTGTGAGGTTCTTGTGTTCTCAGCGCATGATGCAATCTCGATCGAAGGAAAGTGTTCTCGTCCTGCGGGTCAGGAACCTGTTCTTTCCATTCGAAAGTCGCAAATTCTTCGCGCCTGCCGCGGCGCACAGCCTCGACCAACTTGGCGTCGGCATGACTGGTGAAGTATTGAAAGGGCGCAGTCTCGCCGTACTCTTCGCCCATGAAAAGCAAGGGTACTAAGGGCGAGAGCAAGCTGATTCCAGCCGCTAGCTTGAGCGCTTCAAAGTTCACTAGGGCGCTCAGCCTTTCTCCCGCGGCGCGATTTCCCACTTGATCGTGATTCTGGTTGCAAACCACGAAATGGCAAGATGAAATTCCCCGTGCCGAGTTCCCATGTCGCCTTTGCCGAAATTGCGAGTACTGTCCGCTGTAGCACCAACCGTCTATCAGAGTCGATGCCAAATGAGAAATCCGCCCGAAATCCGAATAATATCCCCGCTTCTCACCGGTCAGCAGCGTGTGCACAGAATGATGAAAGTCATCACTCCACTGAGAATCCAGCCCGTATCCGCCCTGTTCCCGAGGCAACAAAACACGTGAATCATTCAAATCGCTCTCCGCGATCAGGTGAATCTGCCGACCAAGGCGCTGCGATAACCTTCCCACAGCCGATTTGAGTTCTGCCAGAAACGGATTGGCGCTGAAATCAAAAATGCCATGAATCGCATCCAGCCGCAAAGCGTCGAAATGAAATGTCTCCAGCCAATAGAGCGCGTTCTCAATAAAAAATCTGCGTACTTCGTCGCTGCCCGCGTCGTCAAAATTGATGGCTTGTCCCCAGGGAGTTCGATAGCGGTCGGTGAAATAAGGTGCGTACGCACTCAGGTAGTTGCCTTCCGGCCCGAGATGGTTGTAGACCACGTCGAGAGCAACCGCTAAACCTTGGGAATGAGCAGCGTTGACCAGCCTTTGCAGGCCTTCGGGGCCGCCATACGTGTTCTGGGGTGCGAAGGGAAATACGCCGTCGTATCCCCAATTGCGAGAGCCGGGGAACTGAGCGATGGGCATCAACTCAAGGGTGGTAATTCCCAAACTTGCCAGTTCCGCGAGACGTGGGATCAGGGCCTCGAACGATCCTTCCGGCGTATACGTCCCCACGTGAAGTTCGTAGAAAACGCTAGACTCTAGAGATATCCCCTTCCACGTCGGATCCGTCCACTTAAACCTAGTCACGTCTAGCAGATGCGACGGGCCGTGCACTCCCTGTGGTTGAAATCGCGATGCCGGATCAGGCAGTTCGCGCGAATCATCCAGCTGGTACAAATATGGGGCTCCGGGCTCCAGACCATCGACTGTGAGGTGGTGATATCCGCGCGCCTCCGGCTCCATCTCAAGAATGCGTTCGTTCGTGCCCAGAAGATGAAGGCTTGCCCGAGGCCAGCGCGGAGCCCACAATACAAACTCCCACCTCCCATTCGAAACCGGGGTCGCACCCAGGCGCCTGTCTTTAAGGTGAGAGTCAGTCGATGACATGATGGCGAGAAGAAGTTTCGAGTCGACGTTCTAGGCTGGTTTGGACTGGCGGGATCGTACGCTTTTCTCGCGCATGCGCGAGGAGAGCGAAGTGTCCCAAACTAGCACCGATATATCTAACCGGTGCCGGCGCGCAACGACAATACAGGGAAGTCCTTATTCGCGAAGCTCCGACCCATCTTAATCGCAAGCCTATTGAAACCGGTATCCCGGCTTGAGCGCGCAGCGGTAGACCCTGGTTTGGTCAGGATTGACTCGGGCGTTGCAACTTGCCCAACTGAGAAACAGGGATGGCCCCAGAGGGAAAATAACGGTTTGGCCGTCGATGTCGGCTTGAATGTTTACGCCCTCGGCGGCGGAAGGCAAAGTGAAGTTCAACCCTTCGCCAAAGATGACGGGGTAAGACTGGTGGATGATGTCACTCACCATCGGGTGGAAGACTTCCGCCTCCAACAGAAATGTTGCGGTATCGGACCAGTTGCGGGCCGTCACCCTGATCAGTTGCTCGCCTTGAGGGAGATGATCGGATTCGATTGTGGTGAACGGACACGGTCCGGCAATGCACGAAGCTCTGGCGTCCCGCAACTCGTTGCCCGGGCCCGCGTCAAGAGAGGCGGATCCTAGCGCGGCCTTCCACTTGCCATCAGGCGAGCACGGATGCTGTCCTTTACAAGGTACGTTGCCTTTATTCTCGACTTCGAAAGTCTGCACTGCGCTGCCGACATTGATTTCCGTCAGGGCCTTTATCGAATACCGGACGCGAACATTCCCCACTCTGATTTGCGGTTGGTTTGACGACATCTTAGTCCCGCTGGAAACCGGGACCATGTGTGCGACATAAAGCTTGTCACCCACAAATTCGTGAACATCCAAAGGCCGGTATTCGGGATGGCGAAACTGTAGCGTGACCGCCTGCCCTCTTTTCACGCTGCGGAGCAGCTCAATCTTGAAGAAGCCCGACGAATCTGAGCGTACCGGGCGCATGGTGAGACCGCCGTCAGCAGAAACCTCCACGTCGGCGATGGGCCGCTCCTTTCGAGTGTCCGCGTCTTGCACCGTGACTGCGCCTTGTAGAACAACCGGCTTTCGGGTACGCCAACCGAAAAGAAGAAGCGCGGCGCCTGCCAGCACCAGGGCCACGAAAGATGCGACCCCTATCTGGATCTGATGTGTTCTGGTCATATTTTCTAACATCTCAATGATGACACAGGGTAGGTTAAGTTTTCACGGGTCATCGATCGCGGCCTGAAAATTCATTCCACTTGGTTTTCTTGATTCTCCATAGTCGCTTTTCTGCAGCGAAATTCATTTACTATTTAAGGTATAGCGAAAACGGATGACAGAATCTAGAACCAGCCACCTTTCGAGGCGACAACTAATCCGGCAACTAATGGGCACCAGCCTCTGCGTGCCTCTCGCTTCGTTGCTCTGGGGTCGCACCCTTCAGGGACAAAATAAAAAGGAGAAGCCTCTGGGGCCACCCGGCTCCGCTCCCAGCCTGGCCTCACTCTCACCCGAAGACGACCAGTTTCTGAATGATCTGGAGAGTGCTGACTTCCTCTACTTCTGGGAACAGGCCAGCCCGAAAACCGGCATGGTGAAAGATCGTTGCAACCTGCACGTGAATGACCAGGGAATAGTGGCCAGCATTGCAGCAACCGGGTTTGGCCTCACCGCCCTCTGCATCGGTCACCAGCGGGGCTTCATCTCCACTGAAGCGGCACTGGAACGCGTGTTCGCAGCCTTTCGATTCCTGTGGAAAAAGCTGCCTCATCATCGTGGATTCTTCTACCACTTCGCCAATATCAACACCGGCGAACGGGTTTGGGACTCGGAAATTTCTTCCGTGGATACAGCCATTTTGTTGTGCGGAGTGCTTAGTTGTCGCCAGCACTTCCGCCATCCCGACGTTTCGCAGCTCGCCGATTTGATTTTCAACCGCGTCGACTGGACCTGGTTATCGGAAGATACTTCGCTGCTGCCGCATGGATGGACCCCGGAAATTGGTTTTCTGCCCTCACGGTGGGATTACTACAGCGAGTTGATGATGATGTATCTGCTGGGCCTGGGATCGTCCGCTCATCCCCTTAAGCAGGAAACCTGGAGCGCCTGGAAACGCCTTACATTCGAATACGACGGCATGCGCTTCATTGGCTCGTTCGCCCCTTTGTTCGTTCATCAATATTCCCAGGCGTGGTTCGATTTCCGCGGTAGACGCGACAAATATGCCGACTACTTCCAGAATTCTGTGATTGCGACTGATGTTCACCGCCGCTTCTGCGTGGAGTTGGGCAAGCAGTTCCCGGACTATAGCGATGACCTGTGGGGAATTACGGCCTCCGACTCAGATAAGGGCTATGTCATCTGGGGTGGTCCGCCTGCCGTCGGACCTATCGACGGCACGGTTGTGCCTAGCGCTGCCGGCGGCTCGCTGACCTTTTCGCCCCCAGCTGCCCTGCGTGTCCTGAAAACTATCCGTAACCGTTACAGCTCGGCTTGGAGCAAGTACGGATTCGTGAACGCCTTTAACCCCCTGAAAAACTGGTACGACCACGACGTAATCGGCATCGATACGGGAATTACCATGCTTATGGCCGAGAATCTTCGTACCGGCTTCGTATGGGACACCTTCATGAAGACCTCTGAAGCCCAGCGCGGAATGCAGCGGGCTGGTCTCCTCACCTATTACCCAGCGAAATTCTGAGCAGTGTCGCGCTGCCTGCTTGAGCGCTGCCTCCGCAACCTGGATGGTCTTTTCTACATCCCAACGCTTGCTCGCTCGCAGATGAGGATAACGCGTTCTGTTTTGTCTGTTGCGGGGCAGCTTCCGGGAAGCCGGTAATTCTGTCGAAAGCGAACGGGACCTGAGAAGTTTAAACGTGAGATTTTAGACCTTTTGCTTTAAACTTAGTGGATGTCCGACGCCACTGGTCCGGCCCAGGGGCGGGCCACTGTAGGATTTCCTTAGCTCAGAGCAAAACGCGCCCCCTTTAGGACTAAACCATGATTGGCAAACAGGACTTCTGGAGCGGATGGCAGGAGCGGCTCTCCGCCCTTCGGAACGTGCCTCCTGTCCTGAAAATCGTGTGGCAATCGGGCCCAGGGGTGGTCACCTTCGGCGTTGTCGCCCGCGTGATTGCCGCGCTGTTGCCCGTGGCGCTGACCTGGATCCCCAAACTCATCATCGACATTTTGGCCCCCCTCTTGTACACCCACGGGCCGATCCCGTCGCGCCTTTGGTGGCTGGTGCTTGCCGAGTTTGGTCTCGCGGTAGTGAGCAGCATCGTAACCCGCATGATCGACTACTCGGACTCCCTGCTGGCGAATAAATACACCCGGCATGTGAGCATTCAGGTGATGAAGCATGCCTCCGAACTGGATCTGACGGCTTACGAAGATCCAGCTTTTTACGATCGGCTGGAACGCGCGCGCGTGCAGGCCACAGACCGGCTGGTCATGATCCAGGCGATTGGCCGGCTGGAACTGCAGCTGATTACCGCTGTGGCCTGGTCCTTGGCGGTGATGCTCTATTCGCCCTGGCTCATGCTATTGCTGACTTTAGCTGTGCTGCCGGCATTTCTCGGCGAAACCCACTTTGCGTTTCTGGGATACGCCAAGAATTTCCAGCAGACACCGATCCGGCGCCAGCTCGATTATCTTCGCCAGGCCGGAGGCACGAAGGAAGCCGCCAAGGAACTTAAACTTTTCAATCTTGGCGACTTTTTCACCCAACGGTTTGCGAAACTCTCGGACATCATTTACGAGCAAGATGTTGCGCTCGCTCGACGCAGACTCGGGGTGGGCTCGGCTTTGTCGTTCGTGAGCACCGCCGGATACTACTCGGCGTATGCCTATGTGATCTGGCGGACCATGGTCGGAAAGCTGAGCATCGGTGCGTTTTATTTTCTAACTAACGCCATTCTTCAGGCCAGTAGCAACATTCAGCAGGTTTTCTCGACACTCTCCGGGATCGCGGATCAGGCTTTGTTCCTCACTGACCTGCTCGCGTTTTTTGAAATGCAGCCCACGATTTGCTCCAAGCCCAACGCTTTGCCCGCGCCGCGGCCGATGGTTCGCGGATTCGAATTTCGCAACGTCTCGTTTTCCTATCCGGGAAGTTCTCGCCTCATCCTCGATGGATTAAATTTCCCCTTTCATCCCGGTGAGCGTGTCGCGCTGATCGGCGAGAACGGTCAGGGCAAAACCACGATAGTAAAACTCATCACCAGGCTGTACGACCCCACAGCCGGAGAGATCCTACTCGACGGCGTCGATTTGCGAGAATATAACCTCGAGGATCTCTACCGCGAAATTGGCGTCATCTTCCAAGACTTCATGCGTTATGAGATGACGGCCCATGAGAACATTGCAGTTGGGCGCATTGAAGAGATCGACAATCTGTCATTGCTCCGTAGCGCCGCCGAGAAAAGCATGGCAGACGAAGTAATTGCCAAACTGCCTCGCCATTACCAGCAAATGCTGGGTCGGCGATTTGATGGCGGTGTCGACCTTTCCGGTGGAGAGTGGCAAAAAGTGGCGCTGGCTCGGGCCTATCT
>WNFD01010855.1_pt1 | contig 18044 bp, 17 predicted proteins | sample 5400491 | NCBI WGS metagenome assembly WNFD01 (sample SAMN13153343, study PRJNA577476) | soil metagenome | isolation source: 120 cm saprolite under Douglas fir tree site 2 hole 2 replicate 2 | place: USA:California | collected 2015-04-18 | reverse complement strand
TCGTCGCCGATGCGGATGCCTACATGACCCAAATCGTCGAGAAGCCGATCACACCGATCTCGAAGCTCGCCAACATCGGGCTCTATTACATCAAGGACTGGCACACCCTGTTCGAAGGGATCGCTGCTGTGAAGCGGAGGCCGCCGGGCACGGGGAATGAGTTCTACCTTACGGGAGCGTTTCAGTACATGGTGGACCAGGGCAAGCGCCTCCGCGTGGCGCCGGTGGCGGGGTGGTACGATTGCGGCAAGGTGGAAACGCTGCTCGAGACCAATCGCCACCTGCTCGAGCACGGGCGAGCGCGCCGACCGGCCAGAGGAGGAGGACGCTCAGACGTGGGTGTCACCTTCCACGAACCTGTCTACATCGAAGACGGGGTGACCCTGCGCGATGCGGTCATCGGTCCTAACGTCTCGCTTGGCGCGGGAAGCACGATCACGGGGAGCACGGTGGCAAACAGCATCCTGGGCCGCCGTGTGCGCGTGAGCGGCTCGACGGTGACCGATTCGCTCGTCGGAGACGACCAGGTGATCGACGGCAGAACGGTGACGCGGAGCGTGCTCGATGCGGGGGAGCTGGCTCCGGCTCGCTAGCGCCGGTTCCCCATTCACGTTGGCCAGCAGGTTGCAACGGTCCTCCAGGGCCGGCCGCGGCCGGGGGGGCGGGGGGGCGGGGGGAGCGGAATGACTGCGGACGAAGTGCGCGAGCTGTTCGCCTACAACGCCTGGGCCAACCGGCAGCTGTTCGACGTCGCGGCCACTCTACCGGAAGAGCACTACTTCCGGGACTTGCGCAGCAGCCACGGCGGGATCCACGGGACACTAGCCCACATCGTGTGGGCCGAGGAGTTGTGGCTGCGCCGCTGGCTGCGCCAGCCCAATCCTGCGGTGGCGCAGGGGCGGGATCTACCGACACTGGCGCAGGTGCGGGCGCGCTGGGAGCAGGTCGAGGCCGAACGGGCGGGGTTTCTGCAGGGTGTAACGGACGCGACTTTGCTCGAGCGTAGGGTGGTCAAGCCGTCAACCGGTGGGGAGTTCCAGCACACGTTAGGGGAGATGTTCCGCCACGCGATCGACCACTCGAGCTATCACCGCGGCCAGGTGGTCACGCTGCTGCGTCAGGTGGGCGCCGTCCCGCCTAACACGGGGCTGATAGTGTACTTTCGCACGCATCCATCCGCAACAATCTAAGCAGAAGAATCAGAATGACTTAGCAAGCCCCTTGACCGGGGCGGGAACCAGATTTATTTACTGACCGTTCAGTAACTTAATCGGAGGATCCGCATGCCCGCAGTCGCTCGCCGCCCGCGTAAGGCCAAACCCCGCTGGCAGCGCCGCAAAGACGCCCGGCCCGAGGAGATCGTCGCGGCTGCACTCGACGTGTTCGTCGAGCGCGGCTTCGCCGCGGCGCGGCTGGAGGACGTGGCCCGCCGCGCCGGCGTCACGAAGGGCACCGTGTATCTCTACTTCGAGAGCAAAGAAGCGCTCTTCAAAGAGGTGGTGCGGGCAACCATCGTCCCCGCGATTGCCCAGGGAGAAGCGCTGGCGCAGGCATTCACCGGCAGCGCCCGCGAACTGCTCGAACAGCTGGTGCGGGAATACTGGCGGCTTGTCGGGGAGACGGCCCTCGCGGGGATCCCCAAGTTGATCATTGCCGAGGCGGCGACCTTCCCCGAGCTCACGCGGTTCTACTATGACGAAGTCGTGAGTCGCGGGCACCGCCTGATGGCGAGCGTGATCGAGCGGGGCATCAAGAACGGCGAGTTCCGGAAGGTGGACGTGATGATCGCCGCCAAGCTCGCCATGTCGCCGCTGATGCACGCCACGGTGGTTCGGCGAGCCTTCGCCTCCTGCATGCCCGAAGGCTTCGACGTCGGCAAGTACCTCAATACCCACATCGACCTGTATCTCCATGGCATCGCGAAACGTTAGTCGGATTGTCGCTGCTCTCGCCTGGCTTGGCGCCGCGCCGCTCGGGGCGCAAGCGCCTACCCCTGTGCGCCTCTCGTTCGCGGACGCGGTACGCCGCGCAGCCGGGACGGCGCCTGTAGTGGAGCTCGCGACACTGCGCACCGACGAGGCGCAGGCGCGCGTGCAGCAGACGCGCAGCGCGCTGCTCCCCGGCTTCTCAGTGGGGGCCGGCTGGGTCAACCGGACTTTCAACAGCAGGTCCCTCGGTATCACGTTCCCGACGCCCCCGGGGGTGAAAGGACTGCCGACGCTGATCCCGCCGTTCGACAACGTGGACGCGCGACTCCGCCTCACGCAGACGGTGGTCGATCTGTCGAGTCTCGCGCGGGTGCGTGCCGCGCGAGCCCAGGTGACCGGGACGGCCGCTGAGGGGAGCGCGGTGTCGGAAGGGGCAGCCGCCGGTGCCGCCTTCGCCTACCTGCGGGCTGCTCGGGCTACCTCAGTGGTCGCGGCGCGCCAGGCGGATTCCAGCATCGCGGCGGAGCTGGTCGGCTTGGCCCAGGCCCAGAAGGCCGCCGGCGTGAGCGCCGCGATCGACGTCACTCGGGCCCGCACCCAGCTCGTCGTGGCGGAGGGCGCCCTGATCGTGGCGCGCAACCAGTCCGACCGCGCACGCATCGATCTGGCTCGGACGCTGGGGATCGATCCCGCGACGCCGCTGGCGCTTGCCGACACCCTGGCGGCCGCGCTCCCCCACGCGGACATGCCGGCGACCCGGGACACCGTCGTGGCGATGGCCCTCGCCAGGCGGCCGGACCTCGAGGCGGAGCGGGCTCGCGGGGACGCGGCGCGTAGCGCGAAATCGGCGATCCGGGCGGAGCGGCTGCCGCGGCTCGACGTCGAAGCGGACTACGGCGTGAATGGCCTGACGCCGGGCTCGTCCATCGCGACGCGGCAGGTGGCCGTGCAGGTGACGATCCCGATTCTGGACGGCTTCCGCCGGGAGGGCCGGACGGCGGAGCAGGAGGCGGTGGTGCGGGAGACCGAGGTCCGCGCACGGGACCTGCGCCAGCAAATCGTGGCCGATGTGGACGGGGCGCTCTTGGACCTCGCCTCGGCGGAGGCGCAGCAGGCCATCGCCGCCGAGCGGCTGAAGCTCGCCAACGACGAGCTGGCGCAGGCGCGCGAGCGGTTTAAGGCCGGAGTGGCAGGCAACATCGAAGTGATTGACGCGCAGTCCTCCCTGCTGCGCGCCCGGGACACCGATATCGACGCCCGGTCTGCGGCCGCTACGGCGCGCGTTGCCCTGGCGCGCGCGGCCGGCGTGGCGCGCTCGCTGCACTAGAGGGATTGTCGGACGGTCGGACAGTCGTAACTGAGAACCTACTGCGAACAGGACGTGAGCAATGGCTACGATCGTCGAACCTGAGTCCAGCAAAGCGGCTGCGGGTCCTCGGCCCAGCGTCCCCCCCCCCGCCCACGAGGCAGCCGGGGGGGGGCGCGCTGCGGCCGCGCCGGGGAGCCGGCGGCGGATCGTGTTTGCGGTCCTGGGGCTGGTGGTCCTGGGGCTAGTCGGCCTGGGGGTGAAGAAGTGGTGGTTCGCCCGCAGCCACGTGTCCACCGACGATGCGCAGGTAGACGGGCATATCATCCCGATCTTGCCGAAGGTCGGCGGGTTCGTCGCGGAGGTCCGGGTCCAGGAGAACCAGAACGTCAAGGCTGGAGATACCCTCGTCGTGCTGGACGATCGGGACTTCCGCTCGCGGCTGGCGCAGACCGAGGCGGACCTGGCCGCGCTACTCGCCACGGTGAGCTCGCGGACGCGCGTCGGGCAGGCCGAAGCGGCGGTGGCTCAAGCGCAGGCGAACGCGATCAAGGCGCACTCTGACCTCGAGCGGCTGGAGCCGCTCGCGCAGCAGGACATCGTGAGCAAGCAGCAGCTCGATGCTGCCCGCGCGACGACGGTGGCGGCCGACGCGCAGCTCGCCTCGGCTCAGGCGGCTCTCGTAGGGGCGGACGCCCGGGTCGCGGCAGCGCGCGCAGCGCGCGACCAGGCGGCGCTGCAGCTCTCCTACACGCGTCTGGTGGCTCCGACGAGCGGCGTCGTGAGCAAGAAGACGGTCGAGGTGGGTCAGCTGGTACAGCCGGGCCAGCCGCTGATGAGCGCCGTGCCGCTCGATGACGTGTGGGTGGTCGCGAACCTCAAGGAGACCCAGACCGCGAACGTGTCGACGGGCGCCGCGGTGGACTTCACGGTTGATGCGTATCCCGGGCGGCACTTCGCCGGGCGCGTGGAAAGCCTGGCGCCCGCGACGGGGGCCAAATTCTCCCTGCTGCCGCCCGACAACGCGACGGGGAACTTCACCAAGGTCGTGCAGCGCGTCCCGGTGCGCATCCGGTTGGGTCAGCCCAACGATCCGGCACATCCGTTGCGGCCGGGGATGAGCGTGGACGTCACCATCACGACCAAGTAAGCGACGCATGGCCACTGCCGCATTGCCCGCCGGCGCCGTGCTCTCCGGAGCGGGGGATCGGTACAAGTACCGGTACCTGATCGCCATCACGGTTTCGCTGGCGTCCGTGTTGGAGCTCCTGGACACGAGCATCGTGAACGTGGCGATCCCGCACATGATGGGGAACCTGGGCGCCACTCTGGACGAGATCGCCTGGGTGTCGACTGGCTACATCGTGGCCAACGTGATCGTCCTGCCGATCACGGGGTGGCTGTCGGCGTTCTTCGGGCGGCGGCGCTATTTCGCGGGCTCGATCGCGCTGTTCACAGCGGCCTCATTCATGTGCGGCAACGCACATTCGCTCGTCGCTCTCGTCCTGTGGCGCATCATCCAGGGGCTGGGCGGAGGCGCGCTGCTATCCACCTCGCAAGCGATCCTGTACGAGGAGTTCCCACGCGAGGAGTACGGCACCGCCATGGCGATCTTCGGGGTAGGGGTGATGGTCGGCCCCACTCTCGGCCCCACGGTGGGCGGCTGGATTACCGACACCTACGGTTGGCCGTGGATCTTCTACATCAACATCCCGTTCGGGATCCTCGCCTTGGCGCTGACACTCACGTTCATTCAGGACTCACTCCACCAGGAACGGGCCGAGGGGGTGGACTACGTTGGGTTGCTGCTGCTCGCGGTCGGTATCGGAACGCTGCAGACAATGCTGGAGCGCGGGGAGCGCCTCGACTGGTTCGACTCTCGGCAAGTGACGGCCCTCGCGATCATCAGCGTGGTCTCGCTTGTCACGTTCGTCTGGCACGAGCTGCGGACCGAGCATCCGGTCGTGGACCTGCGCATCTTGAGGAGCCAGCAGCTCGCCGTGGGTGTCGTGTTCGGCCTCGTGCTCGGCGTGTGCCTGTACGCGACGGTGTTCGTGTTGCCGGTGTACCTGCAGAACCTCCAGCACTTCACCGCGAACCAGACAGGCCTCGTGATCCTCCCGGGGGCGCTCGCGAGCGCGTTCACTATGGCGGTGATGGGTCGCCAACAGGGGAAGTTCGACGGACGCTGGTCCATCGCAGTGGGCGTCGGAGTCTTCGCCCTGTCGATGTGGAAGCACGCCCATTTCACGACCGACAGCGGGATGGCGGATTACTTTTGGCCGCTCATTTTCCGGGGCGTTGGGCTGGGGCTCATTTTCGTTCCGCTCACGAACCTCGCCCTCGCCGACCTGCCGATGAATAGAATCCCGAACGGCACGGGGCTGTTCAACCTGATGCGCCAGCTGGGGGGCAGTGTAGGCATCGCGCTCTCGGCCACCCTGCTGCAGCGCTTCACGGCGATCCACCGCGCCGATCTCATCACCAACGTGACGCCATACAGCGAGGCGACGCGCGAGCGGGTCGCCGCCATCACAAACGGCCTGATGGCCGGGGGCACGCCCCCCGCGCTCGCCCAGACCAAAGCGCTGGCGGTGCTGGACGGGCTCGTGACGAGGCAGGCGCTCATGCTCTCGTTCGAGCAGCTGTTTTTGCTGTTCGGCGCGTGCTTTGTGCTGTCGCTCCCGCTGCTATTCCTGATGCACAAGAGCAAGGGGTTGCCGAGCGGTGGCGTGGCGCATTAGGGACCGAAAGGGGACTGCATGAGGAAGAGCCGGAATAAGGTTCGTGCCGGGGACATCGCGCCGGACTTCACTCTGCCGGATCAGTCGGGGAACCTCCTTCGACTGCGCGACCTGCTCGGCCATAAGACCGTCGTGCTGTACTTCTATCCGAAGGATGAGACGCCGGGCTGCGTTCTGGAGGCCCGGGCGTTTCGCGACAGGTATGAAGAGTTCACCGCCCAGGGCGCCGAGGTCCTCGGCGTCAGCTCGGACTCCGTGAAATCACACCGGCGGTTCATCGAGCGCCACGCGCTGCCGTTCCGGCTGCTGTCCGACCGTGACAGTACCGTGCGCGCACTGTACGGGGTCGAGCGGACGCTGGGTCTCCTGCCGGGACGGGTGACGTATGTAATCGACAGGACGGGCGTGGTCCGGCAGGTGTACTCTTCACAGCTGCTCCCGACCCGCCATAGCAGGGAAGCTCTATCGGTGCTGGCCACCTTAGCGGAGCAGCCCACATGAACAAGGCGTTGGCAGTGCGGATCACGATCGTGGCGGCGATCTGGAGCTTGTTGCATCTATACGTCGGCCTGCATGTCACGGGGGAACTCACCGGGGCGCCGCGGGATCTCGCCTGGGCGGCGATGCTGGGTCTCGCCGCAGCGCCGTTCGTCGCTTTTGTGGCCGCCCGGCGCGGGCGACTGCGGGTGACGCCGGCGCTGGACTGGGTCGGGTTCACGGCGATGGGCCTCTCTTCGCTACTCATCGTCTTCTTTCTAGCCACTGACCTCCTGCGTCTGCCGCTATCGGGCCTCACCGTGGTCGGGCTCGCGGGCGTGGTAACGGCGCTCGGGACATTGCAAGCGCGTCGTCCGCGAGTGGTCCGGGTCTTCGTCCCCATCACAGACCTGCCCCCAGATCTGCAGGGCTTCCGCATCGTGCAGATCTCGGATCTGCACGTCGGGCCGACCCTCAATCGCCGTTTTGTGGAGCGCGTGGTGGCGACAGTGAACGCGCTCTCTCCCGACGTGGTCGCCGTGACGGGGGACGTGGCCGACGGATTCGTGAGGGATCTGCGCGACGACGTGGCGCCGCTCGCGAGGCTCGTGGCGCCGCTCGGCAAGTTCTACGTGACCGGCAACCACGAGTACTACTGGGACGCCCCCGGGTGGATCGGAGAGGTCGAACGACTTGGGCTCGCCGTGCTGAACCACGCCTACCGCGTAGTGGAGCGTGGCGCCGCCCGGCTGCTGTTCGCGGGCGTGCCAGACCTTTCTGTTCCTTCGGACCCCGCGGCGGCGCTGCGGGGCGCGCCGCAAAGCGACGTCCGCGTGCTGCTCGCGCATCAGCCCAAGAGCGCGTTCGCCGCGCGTGCCGCCGGCTTCGACCTGCAGCTGTCCGGTCATACGCACGGCGGCCAGTACTTCCCGTTTAACCTGCTGGTGCGGCTGTTCCAGCCGTTCGTCGCAGGGCTGCATCGCCTGGAGGCGATGTGGCTGTACGTGAGCCGCGGGACCGGTTACTGGGGGCCGCCCTTGCGTCTAGGCGCGCCCTCCGAGATCACCTTGATCGAACTCGCGCGGGCTTAGCCACGGTGACCCCGGCCGTGCTGATCACAGGCGCATCGAGCGGCATCGGCCTCGAGCTGGCGAAGGTGTTCGCTGCCCACGGTCACGCTCTGGCGCTCGTGGCGCGGAGCGCCGACACACTCGAGGGCGTCGCCCGGCAGCTCGAGACGCACCATAGCATCAGGGCCCTGGCGGTAGTCGCCGATCTGTCTGCGCCCGGCGCGCCCGACTACGTATTCGACCGGGTCGGGAACGCCGGCCTGCGAGTGGACGTCCTGGTGAACAATGCGGGCTCGGGCCTCGGTGGCGCGTTCGCCGCGACGGACCTCGCGACGGAGCTTCGGATGATTAACCTGAACGTCACGGCCCTGACGCATCTCACCAAGCTGTCCTTGCCCGGGATGCTCGAGCGCGGCGCGGGTCGGATCCTCAACGTGGCCTCGACGGCGGCCTTCGCACCCGGACCCATGATGGCCGTCTATTACGCGACGAAGGCGTATGTCCTGTCGTTCTCCGAGGCGCTAGCTGAAGAGCTGAGCGGCACGGGTGTGACGGTCACGGCGCTGTGCCCGGGGGCAACCGCGACGGGGTTTCAGAGTGCCGCGCGGATCGAGGGAGCGCGATTGTTCCGCATGCCGGGGGTGGCGGACGCCGCCACGGTAGCGCGACTTGGCTTCAGCGGCCTGATGCAAGGGAAGCGAATCGTCATTCCTGGGCTCCTCAACAAACTGCTCCCCCAGATCGTTCGAGTGTCACCGCGGCGGCTGGTGACGCAGGTGTCGCGTTTCCTGCAGGAGCGCTCCTAGAAGCCTCCTGCGCGGCTGCCGCCGCTGCTACTGCACTTCCGCCATCGCCGCCACTACTAGGAGCGCTCGCACCAGGCCGAGCGCTCCCTCACTGTTCTCGTACCACTCGGTGGTGAGATGGGTGTCACCGGCCTTGCCACCCGCACCGAGCGCGATGGCTGGTACTCCCAGCGCGATGGGGAGGTTGGCGTCGGTGGACGCACACGCGAGCTCGTGGGTCTTCCCCAGGGCTGTGTTCGCCGCGATGGCGGCCTGGACGAGGGGATGCGAGCGCGGCGTGCTGCCGGACGGACGGGCGCCCAGTAGCTGGCGCTCCAGCGTTAGCGCAGGCGTGCCGGGAGTACGGCGGCGGTTCTCCTCGTCCCGCGCGCGGGCCAGCACTGCCGCCACGGCGGCATCGAGCTGGCTCAGGGCATGGGCGTCCTCGCTGCGGAGGTCGAGGTCGAGGGGGGGGGGGGGGGGGCGGGGCAGGGAGATCGGCGAGGAGGGACGCTGCGCGGCCGACAGCGGTGGCGGGGTTGGCGACCCCGAACGCCGCCCAGGAGTGCCCGCCGGGCCCGCGGTAGGTGACCCGGTAGCGCTTGGAGCCGAGCGCCCGGTGCACGATACGCTCCATGCCGGCGCCATCGAGGGCGATCACGGCGGCGGGCCGCAGCCCGTCGCGGGCCAAGAGGTGCTTCACGCCACGCAAGTCCCCGGAGCCCTCCTCCCCCACCGTCGCGGCGAACAGCACGGGTCGCGACGCGGCAACGCGCGCCTGGCCCAGCGCCTCGGCCACGGCGACCAGCGCCGCTAGACCGCGGGCGTTGTCGGAGATCCCTGGTCCTTCGAGCCGTCCTCTCCCCCCCCCTTCCCCATTTCCCCCCTGGCGACGAACTGCGACGTCAACGTCCGGCCCGAACACGGTGTCGAGATGCGCGCACAGGACCACAGCCCTTTCCCCGTTCTCCATTCCCTTTTCTCCGAGCCATCCGTGCACGTTGCCCACCTCGTCGATCAGCACGTTTCGCAACCCGATCTCGCGGAACAGCTCGGCGACACGCGCGCCGCGACGCGCTTCGGCTCCCGTCGGCGCAGGCAGGCGGGAGAGCTCGACCTGCCGTGCCAGCGTGACCTCATCGGTCCGCTCGAGGTAAGCACGGGCGGCCAGGATGCCGGAATGCGCGAGCAGGGCGTCGATGGACAAGGAGCTCCGAGGCACAGAGGGTCAGGGGTTCCGGTGCAAGATAGCGTCTCGAGCTACCATTGGCCTCTGTGTGCCCCTGTGCCACTCAGCGACTTTTCTCTTAGCTTAGATCGCATGGACGAGCGCGACCTGATTTACGATTGGAACCAGGCGCCCGGCAGGGGCGGATTCGATTGGCGGCGCGCCCGCGTGGACTTGAATGACGAGACACTGCGGGACGGGCTGCAGTCGCCCTCTGTGCGCGATCCCTCGCTCGCGGTCAAAAAGCAGCTGCTCCATCTAATGGCCGACCTCGGCATCGTCGCCGCGGATCTCGGGCTGCCCGGTGCCGGGCCTCGCGTGGTGGAGCAGGTAGGAGTACTCGCCCGGGAGATCCGCGACCACAAGCTGGCGATTTCCCCCAATTGTGCGGCCCGGACGGTCATCGCCGACGTGGAGCCCATCGTGCGCATCGCCGATGAGGTGGGGATCAAGATCGAGGCGGCCACGTTCATCGGTTCCTCGCCGATCCGCCAGTACGCTGAGGACTGGACCGTCGAGCGGATCCTGCGCTCCACTGAGGAGGCGGTTACGTTCGCGGTGCGACACGGCCTGCCCGTTATGTACGTCACCGAGGACACGACCCGGGCGCGACCCGAGACGCTGCGGCAGTTGTACGGCGCTGCCATCGACTGCGGCGCCACCCGCATCTGCCTCGCCGACACGGTCGGGCACGCCACACCGGAGGGGGTCAAGGCCCTAGTCGAATTCGTGAGGAAGGAAATCGTAGGGAAGAAAGACGTGAAGGTCGACTGGCACGGTCATCGGGACAGGGGGATGGGCTTGATCAACTGCCTGACGGCCATCGAAGCCGGGGTTGACCGCGTGCATGCCACGGCGCTCGGCGTGGGAGAACGGGTTGGCAACGCCGAGATGGACCTGCTGATCGTCAACCTCAAGCTGCTCGGGGCCTACACGCATGACCTCTCCAAGCTCCCCGAGTATTGCCGCACTGTTGCGGACGCGGTGGGGATTCCCATTCCCATCAACTATCCCGTCATGGGCACGGACGCCTTCCGCACCGGGACCGGCGTCCATGCGGCGGCGATCATCAAGGCCAAGAAGAAGGGCCATCGCTGGCTCGCGGACCGGGTGTACAGCTCGGTGCCGGCGGAGGAGCTCGGGCTCGAACAGAAGATCGAGATCACTCCTGTCTCGGGCCTCTCCAATGTGAAGTTCTGGCTGGAGACGCACGGTTATGACGCGGAAGACGAGGCGGCGTGCAAGGCCCTGTTCGAGGCGGCGAAGCAGACGGACCGTGCCCTGACCGATGAGGAGTGTCATCGTCTGGTGAAACAGGGTCGTCCCCCTTCGCCCTCACCGCCCGCATGGCGGTAGGGACACTGCGGGAGCTCGAGCGCTCCTACTTCGACCTGCGCTGGCACATGGATCCGGTGGCCGCCACCCAGGCGGGGGTCACCGCCTACGACGACCGATACGGCGAATACACCGTCCCCGCCCTGGCCGCTCACCTCGCCGCTCTCAAGTCGCTCGCTACGGCCCTCGAAGAAACCACCTCCGACCTCCTCGATGACGAGATCGACCGCACGGCGCTGCTGAACGAGATCCGTGTCGCGCTGCGGGTTTACGAGCTCGAGCGGCCCCAAGCGCGGAGCCCCGAGTTTTGGCTGTCCCACCTGTTGGGCGGGTTGCATCATCTGCTGCTGCGGGCGTACCGGGGACCCGAAGCCCGGGCCGCAGCGTTGGCCGCTCGCCTGGAGCAGGTGCCGCGGCTGCTGGAGGAGGCGCGTGCGACACTCACCGAGCCGGTGCGGGTGTTCGCGGAGACGGGACTGCGGATAGCTGAGGGTGGGCTGGCGCTGATCCGTCAGGCCGCGGCAGTCGAGGGGGCGCACGCTCCGGCGCTGGCGGCGCGGTTACAGGCGTCCGGGGATGCCGCCGCCGGCGCGCTCGCGGGCTTCACCCACGACCTGGAGCGCTGGACCGAGACGGGCTCCGAGCACTTCGCGGTGGGCGAGGACGGGTTCAATTTCCGACTCCATTACGAGCATGCCTTGCGCGACACGGCGCCTGAGCTGTGGCGCTACGGGCATCGCCTGAAGGAGGAAGTGCAGGCGGACCTGAGCGAGCGGGCTCGGCGGCTCGACGCCAAGACGCCGTGGCCAGATCTGGTGGACCGCCTACGGGCCGAGCACCCGACGGCGGACGAACTCGTGGCGGCCTACACGGCAGAGATGCGCCGGGCGCGGGAGTTCGTAGTCGCACATGACCTCGTTCCGGTCCCCGAGGCGCCGCTTGAGGTGGTGCCGACACCGGCGTTCATGCGGCCGGTGATTCCCTTCGCTGCCTACGACAGTCCCGGGGCCTACTCACCCAACCGCACGGGTTGGTTCTACGTGACTGTGCCTGATCCAGCGCTGCCTGCCGCCCGGCGTGAGCGCATGCTCAGGGACCATTGCCGCTACGAGCTGGCGGTGACCGCCTTGCACGAGGGCTTTCCGGGCCATCACCTGCACCTGGTGCAGGCCCAGGCGCAGGCGTCGCACGTGCGGAAGAACCTGGCGACACCTCTCACCATCGAGGGGTGGGCGCTCTATTGCGAGGATATGATGGCGGAGCAGGGGTTCTACGCCAAGGAGGAAGAGCGGTTCTTCCAGCGCGTGCACCTGTTGTGGCGGGCCGTGCGGGTACTGCTCGACGTCGGGTTGCACACGAGAGGGATGACGATCCAGCAGGCAGTCGACATGATGGTGCACGACTTGCACCTGGAGCGCACCAACGCAGAGGACGAGGTGCGACGCTACTGCGCAACGCCAGGCTACCAGTTGTGCTACGCGGTCGGGCGGCGCGAGCTGCTGCGACTGCGCGAGGACTTCCACGCCGCCCGCAAGCGTGCCTTCACCCTGCGTGCGTTCCACGACGCGATCCTCCCGTACGGAGGCCTTTCGGTCACCCTGATGCGGTGGGGCCTGGGCCTCGGTGGGTAAGCTTCCCCGGCCGGTCGCGCTCTTCGGGTTCGTCTCGCTGCTCAACGACTTCGCGAGTGAGATGGTGTACCCGCTGCTGCCGGCGTTCGTCACGGGGGTGTTGGGGGCAGGGGCCGTGGCTCTCGGTACACTCGACGGGGCCGCGGAGCTCGCGGCGGCGTTGGTGAAGTTCGGCTCGGGTCGGGCGTCGGATCGCTCTGCGCGGCGCGGGCCGCTCATCATCCTCGGCTACCTGATCGCGGTTGTCGTACGGCCCGTCATCGCGGTAACCGCCGCGGCGTGGCAAGTGATCGGCTTACGTGTCGTGGACCGCGTAGGCAAGGGGATCCGCACGCCGCCGCGCGATGCACTCATCGCCGACGTCACGCCGTTGGAGCTGCGGGGCCGGGCGTTCGGGCTGCAGCGCGGCATGGACCACGCGGGGGCGGTGCTGGGGCCCCTCGCGGCCTGGGGGTTGCTGCGCTGGCGCGCCACGGACCTGCGCGGCATCATCGCGGCGAGCATCGTGCCGGGGGTCCTGGTGTTGGTGCTGGCCGTGATGGCGGTCGGGCGGTCGGGCGCTCAGGCGAGCAGTGGCTCCCCTGCCGCTCCTCACCCTGAGGCAGCGCCGACGGCCCGGCGGTCCGGCCGCCCGAGCGCCCTGTACGCCATCATCGCCTTCTATCTCCTGCGCATGCCCGAGACCCTCGTGATCCTACGCTCCCAGCAGCTCGGTGTGTCGGTGGCGTCGGTGCTGCTGTTGTGGGCGGCGTTGCACGTGGTGCGCTCGTCGTCGAGCTTCGTCGGCGGCGCGCTGTCGGATCGGATCGGTCCCGCGCGAACCATGTGGCTCGGCTGGATCGTGTACGCACTCATCGCCGCCGGGTTCGCGCTGGCGCGCGCACCGGGACAGGCGTGGGCCCTCTTCCTGGCATTAGGTCTCGTAGCCGGCCTTACCGAGAGCCCCGAGCGCGCTCTCGTCGCCAGGGCATCGGGGGGTCACCAGGGGAGCGGTTTCGGCGGCTATCATGGTTGGACCGGTCTCGCGGCCCTGGCGGGAGGCGTGGTGCTCGGCTGGGCGTTCCAAGGCTTCGGCGCCCCGTGGGCATTCGGCGCCAGCGCCGTAGGCGGGGCCGCGCTGGCACTCGCCTGGCCGATTCTCTCTCATGGAGTCGCAGCAGCCGTCCCTTCGAGCAAGGAGTGAGTTATGCGGATCTCGATCGCCGTCGCCCTGCTACTCTCGGCCTCCACGGCCGCCGCGCAGGATCATCACGTCATCAACCCGCCGGGCGCTGCCCTCGGCTTGCCGTTCTCGAGCGCGGTGCGCGTCGGCACGATGCTCTATCTGTCGGGCCAGATCGGCAACACGCCCGGCACCCGACAGCTGGCCGACACCGGCATCGCCGGGCAAACGAAGCAGGCGTTCGAGAACATCAAGACCGTACTCGCGGCCGCGGGGAGCTCCCTCGAGCGCGTCGTGAAGTGCACGGTGTTCCTGCTGGACATCAAGGACTACGCAGCGATGAACGCGGTCTACGCGACCTATTTTCCCAAGGATCCACCGGCGCGCTCGACCGTGGCCGGGAGCGGGTTGGCGTTGGGGGCGCGAGTCGAGATCGAATGTCTGGCGACGGTGGGGGGGGGGAGCTAAGTCACGGCGCGACTTGCCGATGTTCAAAGCCGAACATAGGTTCGAATTCCTTGGCACCCTACACGTGGTCGCTGGCCGCGCGGGAGGCGCCGGCCCCCCCGACGGCGGGGGCGGCCGTGACGCAGGAACAGCCCGATCCACAGCGCATCGCCGAGAGCCTGTCCGGCCGCGTCGTCGTCGTCACGGGCGGCGCCACGGGGCTGGGTCGGGCGGCTTGTCTCGAATTCGCGCAGCGCGGCGCCGGGATCGCTTTCAACTACCTGGACCTCCCCGGGCGGGACGTCTCTGCCCAGGCGCTGCTCACCGAGACTGCTATCAAGGCGGTGGGTGTCCCCGTCTACTCGGCGCGATGCGATGTGCGCAGCCACGACGAGGTAGAGCGGTTCGTCACGCAGGTGAGGGAGCGGCTCGGGGGCGTGCACTGCCTCGTCAATAACGCAGGCGTCACCCACGACGGCGCGCTGTGGCGGCTCACCCAGGAAGCGTGGCGCGAGGTGATGGAGACGAACGTCACCGGCGCGTTCAACTGCATCCAGGCGGTGTCCGGCCCGATGCGCGCACAGCGCTACGGCAAGATCGTGAACGTGGCGAGCCACCAGGCGTTCCGCCCTGGCTTCGGGATTGCCAACTACGCGACTAGCAAAGCGGCTATCATCGGGCTCACCCGGTCGGCGGCGGTGGATTTGGGCTCCTCGAACATCAACGTCAACGCCATCGCCCCCGGCTTCGTGAAGACCGAGCTGCTCACCAAGCTGCCGCGCGAGGTGCTGGAGCGCGCCGAGCGGGAGTCGGTGCTGGGGCGCGTGGCAGATCCGGAAGACGTGGCGCGCGTCATCGTGTTTTTGTGCAGCGAGGCGTCGCGGCACATCACCGGACAAGTCATCGTGGTGGACGGGGGCCTCACGCTCGCCTCTTGAACAGCGGGACGAATCCTTGACAACTACATGGGTGGTGCGTGGTGCGGGGTGGGTGATCGCGCTCGCGGCGGCGTGCGCGGGGCATCATGTCGACCAGACGGCGGGACCCAAGCCCACCACGCCGCTGCCCACCGCAGGGCTCGCCGGTCAGCAGGTGAGCCTGTTCCCGCTCACGCTGATCGCCGCCGAGGATTCGCTCCACTGGGATGTGCAGCTGGGCGACCGGCACACGGCCCTCGCCAAGGCTGACAGCGTCATCGGCACCGTGATCAAAGCTCGCGCCCCGGAGGTGACGTGGGTGCTACCCGAGGAGTTGCGGCGCGTGGCGCGCCGGGCGCCCAGCGTCGCGACCGACCCGGAGCAGATGAGCACGGCGCTGCTGCGTGCTGAGAACATCGTGGCCGTCCCCGACCCGCTGCGCAGCCAGTTGCGCACCCTCGTGGCGATCGCGGGTGGCCGCTACGCGCTCATCCCCGCCGCTCTCCTGTACCTACCACCCCCGCGGGAGGGGGGGGGGCGACGGCGGAGCTGATTGTGGTGATGGTCGACGTGCGCCTCGGACGCGTGGGGTGGCGGACGATCGCGCGGGGGGAGGGAGACGATCCCTGGTCCGCCTTGACGCGCGCGGTCAAGAGTATGACTCCGGGGCTGCCGTGACGCTGGCAGCAACACTGATCCCAGGGGACGGGATCGGCCCCGAGATCACCGCCGCCACGCTCCAGGTGCTGGACGCCCTGGGGATGCGGTTCGACTGGGACGAGCAGTACGGGGGCATGACCGCGGTCGATAAGGCCGGGACACCACTCCCCAACGCCACGCTCGACAGCATCCGGCGCACGAAACTCTGCCTCAAAGGGCCGCTCACGACGCCGGTCGGCGGCGGGTACCGCTCGGTCAACGTCGCGTTGCGGCAGGAATTCGATCTGTACGCCAACGTGCGTCCGACCAAGACTATCGTGCCCGGGGGCCGGTACGCGGACGTGGATCTCGTAATCGTCCGTGAGAACACGGAGGGGATGTACGTCGGCTTGGATCACACGTTTCGGATCGGGGGGGAGCGGCGGGCGATGGCGCAGGCGATGTCCATCATCACCCGGGCCGGGAGCGAGCGCGTTTGCCGCTACGCGTTCGAGTACGCCAAAGCGCACGACCGCAAGAAAGTCACCATCGTCCACAAGGCGAACATTCTCAAAGCCACCTCCGGCCTGTTCTTGGACACGGGGAGGCGCGTGGCCGAGGCGTATGCCGGGACGATCGCGTGCGACGACAAGATCGTCGACAACACGGCGATGCAGTTGGTGCTCCGGCCCGACCAATTCGACGTGATCGTCACCACGAACCTGTTCGGGGACATCCTGTCGGATCTCGCGGCGGGGCTGGTGGGCGGCCTAGGGCTCGCCCCGGGCGCGAATATCGGCACCGGGGCCGCCATCTTTGAAGCGGTGCACGGCTCGGCGCCGGACATCGCGGGCCAGGGCATCGCGAATCCCTCAGCCCAGATGCTCGCGGCCGCCATGATGCTGGACCACGTGGGGGAAGGGCAGGCGGGCAACCGGCTGCGCGGGGCGGTCGAGACCGCCATCGTCAAGGACAAGGTGCGGACCAAGGATCTGGGGGGCAGTGCTACAACCGCCGAGTTTGCTCGCGCCGTGGCCCGTCGGGCCTAAGCACCCGTGCGCCAAGTGCGGGGAATTCGTGCCCGGGATCCCCATCGGTGGGCTGTGCGCCGAGTGCACCCGGCGGGTGCGCCGCCGCGCGGCGCGGATCGCGCGCTGGACAGCGATGGGCACCACGCTGCCGCTGGGGGTGTACGTGGCGTGGACGCTGCCGCACGACCGGCCGGCCCGGCTGGTGGGGGCGGCGGCGGTGTTGATCTGGTACGTTCTGACGTCTCTCATCGCGAGACGCGTCGCCTGGGAATGGATGAAATGAAACCATCAGCCATCAGCCGTCCGCCGTCAGTCAGCCACATCGTCGGCCTGCTGCGGCCGCTTGTCGGCCAGACCTCCCTTTCCATCTATAAGGACGGCCGGGTGGTGGTGCGGCAGTCGCTGCCCCAGCCGCTCGCCAAGGGCAGGAGTACGCTCAGCTTGAAGCTCGAGGGTCTCGACCCGGCGACGCTGTTTTCACCGGACACCGGCGTGGCGATCCTCTCCGCGACGCTGCATCCGCCGACTGACCGGGCCGCAGCGCTGAGGGCGGCGGTGGGCCGAACCCTATCGTTCGCGCGCGCCAAGGGCGACACCGTCCAGGCGACGGTGATCCGTGTGGCCCCACCGCAGTACCGCCTAGCCGATGGTCGGCTGTTGCTCACCGAGCCAGGAGAGCCGTTGTTCCCCGCAGAAGCGAGCCTGGTGCGCACGACCCCTGAAGTCGCCCTTGTGGTGGACGCGGTGCGCGCGCGGCCGCGGACCGAGCTTGCCTACGTATCGCAGGGGATCAGCTGGGAAGCTCTCTATCAGGTGCAGGTGTCAGGGGACAGGGGTCAGGTATCAGGGACCGCGACCGTGACCTCACAGAGCATCAACGTAGACAGTGCCGATGTGCAGTTGGTGGCTGGGAGCATCAACCGCGCGCGGGTAAGTCGGCAGCCGGCCGCGGCCTTCATGGCGCGGCAGGACGTCATCGCCGCGGCGCCTGCTCCCGACTACGCCGCCGAGCAAGCTGTGGGCGAGACCCATGTCTACTTGCTGCCAGGGCGACTCGCCCTCGAGCCAGGCGCGCCCGTGTCGACCGCCCTGTTCCCCCGGACCAACGTGCCGATCACCCAAGAGCTCGTCATCCCCGGGGTGGTACCGTGGCGCGGGTGGCTTGGCCCGACGCCCGGCGATCCGAATCGCGTGCCGGTGCAGGTCTGGTACACGCTGAAGCGCGGGCGCGGTACGCTCTTCGGCGACCGTCCGCTCCCCTCCGGGACGGTTCAGCTGTTTCAGGCCGATTCGGCCGGCCGGTTGTTGCTCATCGGCGAGGCAGCCAGCGAGCACACGGCGCCC
>WNFD01002643.1_pt1 | contig 18046 bp, 16 predicted proteins | sample 5400491 | NCBI WGS metagenome assembly WNFD01 (sample SAMN13153343, study PRJNA577476) | soil metagenome | isolation source: 120 cm saprolite under Douglas fir tree site 2 hole 2 replicate 2 | place: USA:California | collected 2015-04-18 | reverse complement strand
AGGAGGCGATCAAGTTTTTGATGGGCAAGATCTACCCGGTCAAGTGGGGGAAGATGGAGACGTATGTCGCTCCGATCCTCTGGGAGAAAAATGGGGAAAACGGCCATGCCAAATTGGGCAAGGGCGAGGGCGAAGTGGTGCTGACCGGGGTCAAGGGCCCGGATGGCCAGCAGAGCATCCTTCAAAACGTCGTCTATTGGGGCGCGCAGAAGAACACCGGTTTCAAGCTTGCGAAGAGCGAGCACCACTACAAAGGCCACGGCTACAACTACAAATACAAAGACCGGAACGGCTTCATGATCTCGATTGAATCGGCCGGCGACGTCGAGACAAAAATGTAGAGTCGCCGAGCAAGACACCGCTCATTTCATTGGTGCGGCCTCGCGTCCCCTGCGTCGGGTGCTGGCCCCTCGACCCGGCGCATGCGTAGATCGTTGAACTTTCTCCGCTCGACGATCGAGGTCACCCGCCCTGACTCGTCGCGTCGAAAGAGGAAGAGGTTACGCTCCTCCCCAGCGTCCATGAAGACGTCCTTCGCGAGTGGTTCGAGGGATGTCGCGCGCCCGTCGGAGCGGGTACGGAACTTCAGCTCGCGACCTTCGACCTCGACGATGAAGTTGCGCCCGGGCCCGTAAGTGTACGTGCCAGGGTAGTCGGCGAGCGGTAAGTCGCGGACCTCGAGGCGCGGCGGGGCCGTCGGCAGTGTCACTGTCTCCATCGCCGCCAGCTTCCAGTCGCGGCCCTGGCGCACGAATACGAGGGTCGCGAGATACCGGACGATGAGCTCCTGCTCGAAGACCTTCTCCTGCTCGAACATCTCACAGTCGAGAATCGCTGTCTGAGGGTAGAAGTGCACCTTCGGTTGCCGGATCTCGATGCTGCCCGAGAAGCCAGGCGGTAGCGGTCGCATGTCCCGCAGCACCTCTGCTTTTGTCTGCCGGCGGCCGAACTCGTCGATGAGGACCGCATCCTCGGTCAGCGCTTCCCCCCAGACTGCGATGTCGCCGGGAGCCAATGCATCAAACAGGGTCTGAGCGCGCTTCACGATCTCCGTGTTTTCGCGGTCGGTTGTGGCGCTCGTCGAGGCTTGTCGTGGAGCGGCGGCGAAGAGGGCGAGCGGGAGAAGGATCTGCATGGACATGGAGACTCCGGATCTTCCAACTGGCGTCGTCGGTTCGAGCATCATGCCCCGCGGACGCTCAGCATCGCCGCCACCTCGACGGCGGCGCCTGCGGGCAGCGAGGCGACGCCCACGGCGAAGCGCGCATGGCGGCCCGCCTCGGCGAAGACCTCCACTAGAAGGTCGGAGGCTCCGTTGATCACCGCGGGGTGTTGGGTAAAGCCGGGCGCGGCGTTGACGAATCCCTGCACCTGAACGATGCGCTCGACTCGGTCCAGGTCGCCGAGAAAAAGCTTGGCCTGGGCGAGCACATTGAGCGCGCAGAGCCGCGCTCCGACCCGCGCCTCTTCCAGCGAAATTTCCCGGCCGACCTGGCCGATGTGGCGAAGCTCGCCGTTCCAATTCGTGATCTGCCCGGAGACGAAAAGGAGCGCGCCGGCCTGCACGCAGGGCACGAAGTTGGCTACCGGCACCGGGGCCTGGGGCAAATCGATGCCTAGCTCGCGCAGTCGCGCCTCGATCCGGGAAGCCATTCGTTTTCTCCTCATGCGCTCGGGGCGAAGCTCACCGCGGAGGTATTTCCGCCACTGATGACTACCGCGACGCGCGAGCCTTCGCGCGGCTGGACGCGGCCGGAGAGCAGGGCGGCAAGGGGCGCCGCACCTCCCGGTTCGGCGGCGATGCGCAGCGTGCTCCACAACGCAAGCTGCGCTTGCGCTATCGCCTCGTCGGTGACCAGGGCAACCTGCTTCACGTGGCGCTGCGCGATGGCGAAGGCGCGCTCACCCACCCGGCGAGGTGCCAGCGAATCGGCGGCGATGCCTCCGGCGGGCGCGTCCACCGGCCTGCCCGCTTCGAGCGCGCGCGTCAGCGTCGGGGCCAGCTCGGGCTCGACCCCGACGACCTTCAGCCGATCGGTGAACCATGCGGCGACGCCGCCGATCAGGCCACCGCCGCCCACCGCAACGAGAACCTCGTCGAGCGCGCCGGCCTGTTGCTCCAGCTCCAGGCCCAGCGTCCCTGCGCCCATCAGCGTCTCGTCCTGATCGAAGGCATGGACGTTCATCGCCCCCGACGACGCCGCCCACTCCTGGCTCGCCGCGAGCGCGTCGGCGTAGCGCTCTCCCACCAGTACCAGCTCGGCGCCGCAGGCGCGGATGCGTTCGACCTTGGCCTCGGTGGAAATGCGCGGAACGTAGATCCGCGCCTTGATCTTCAATTTGCGGGCGGCGTGCGCGACCGCCGCGCCATGGTTGCCACCGGAAGCGGCGACGACCCCCGCCTCGGGCACCCGCCGCAACAAGAGATTGGCGAAGGCGCCGCGCGCTTTGAACGAGCCCGACTGCTGCAGAAGCTCCAGCTTGAAGATCAGGGTGATGTTGGCGAGGCCAAAGTCGCCGCCCTCCACCTCGATGGTCGGCGTGCGTCGGATGTGTGGACGGATGACCGGCTCGGTAGCTGCGATCTCTTCGCTCCCGACCTTAGAACGATTCACGGAGCACCCGGCGCGCCTCGGCGATGCGCTTCTCGTCGCGGCGGTAGAAGGTCCATTGCTTGATCCGCTTCGCTTGAATGAGCCCCAGGGCGGCGAGGATCTTGAGGTGTTCGTGCGCGCTCGCTTCACTCACGCCGAGCTTGTTGGCGATGAACAAGCTGCACACGCCGTCTTTCACCAGATCTCCATCGACCTGGGGAGGGAAGTGTGCCGTCGGCTTCTTCAGCCAGTTGAGGATCGACAGGCGCCGCTCGTTGGCCAGCGCTGACGCCACGTCGATCGGAAGCACTTAGTTGTTATGTTAAGTACCTAATTACATGTCAAGCTAAATCTCCCCCGTGGAGGTCTATGACAACTGGGTCAATCCCTGGGCGGTCGGAAATGGGGGGGATCAGCGCGGACGGCGGACCGTTGCACGGCTTGCCGGCATCCGCGCGGATCACGATTCCAGCGAACGCAGTCGTCGTATTCACGCGCGATCGGGGTGATTGATCGCCGGCGCTATCCGCGTGGCCGAGCTGACTGACCGCAGCTCGTTGACTTGATCGGCCGATACCCTTGCGACCAATCAGACTGTCCTGGCGAAGTCCTAGCGAGCTTTGCGTGCCGCTCCCTTTTCCTGTCCGAGAAAGTCCAGCAGCTCGCGGGTCACTTGATCGGCATGAGTCCAGAGCAGGCCGTGCGGCCCGCCCTCGATCACCGCCAGGCGGGCGCCTTTGATCAGCTTGGCGGTGCGGTGCCCGGTGGCCGCGATGGGGAGAATCCGGTCCGCATCGCCGTGGATGACCAGGGTGGGAACATCGACGCGTGGGAGATCCTTGCGAAAGTCGGTGTACCAGGTTCGCACGCAAGCAAGGCTGGCCGTCGCAGACGCACCGGCTGCGACGTTCCAGCTGGCCTGGAGGGCCTCGTCGCTGAGGCGCTTACCCAGCTGGACATCGGTGTTGTAGAAATTCTTGAAAAAATCGGTGAAGAAAGCGTAACGGTCGGCGACGACGGCTTTCTCGATCCCCTGGAAGACGCTGATGTCCACCCCTTCCGGGTTGTCAGACGTGTTCAGAAGGAACGGAGGGACCGAAGAGACGAACACCGCTTTGCTCACGCCTTGTGTTCCATATTTTCCGATGTAGCGGGCCACCTCGCCGCCGCCCATCGAGAAGCCCACCAGCGCAAAATCACTCAGATCGAGCTTGGTCACCACCTGGCGCAGATCCTCGGCAAAGGTGTCGTAGTCGTAGCCGGTCGTCGGCTGGCTGGATTTGCCGAAGCCCCTGCGATCGTAGGTGATGACCCGGTAACCAGAAGCCAGCAAGGCAGCGACCTGCTTCTCCCAGGAGGCGCCGTTCAGGGGATAGCCGTGGATCAGGATGACGGGCTTACCCGAGCCGTGATCCTCGTAGTACAGATCGATGCTGCTCGAATTCTCCTTGCCTACATTGATGAACGACATTGAGGCGCTCCTTCCGTGAGCGGGTTTGTTGCGAAGTGCCGGGTGAGGCTCTGCTGACTTCGCAAAGACCGATCCGTTTCACGCCTGGACGCATTTTACTTGTCGAGGGCACGGCATCGACGCTCTTCCTTTTCATCGGGGTGCGAATCTGGTTATTTGGTCAGAGATGCTCTTTCGCGCAGATTCGTACTACCACCCGGCGGCCTGACGAGGCCCGGGAAGATTCATCCTTCCGTTAGATCTCAGCTAGACCCATGAACGCAACCACGGCTGCTCCCGATTCGTCTGGACCATCGTCCTCCTCCCTTCCGGCCCACGCTTCCCCAGGGCAGCGCAGCGCCTCCGTCGGGCTCGCGCTTGGCGCATTGGGCATCGTATTCGGAGACATCGGCACCAGCCCGCTCTACACGCTGAGGGAGTGCCTCCACAGCGCCGGCGGATCCGCCGCCACCGTGGATGATCTCTATGGAATCCTTTCGCTCATCTTCTGGTCGCTCTTGATGGTGGTGGTGGTCAAGTACCTGACCTTCATCATGCGAGCGGACAACAAGGGCGAAGGGGGAATCTTCGCCCTCCTCGGCATCTGCCCGGAACGACTGCGTTCGCACCAACACGGACAGATTTCCTGGATCGCGGTGTTGGTGGTCGTCGGAGCCGCGCTTCTCTACGGGGACGGCGCGATTACTCCGGCGATCTCTGTTCTCAGCGCGGTCGAGGGCATTGGGGTGGCCAAGCCCGCCCTCCAGCCGGCGATCGTCCCGATCACTTGCGTCATCCTGGTGGCGCTGTTCTCGATCCAGCGACGCGGCACCGGCGCGGTGGGCAACCTGTTTGGTCCGGTGATGCTCGTTTGGTTTAGCACCATCGGCGTCCTCGGAGCCTGGCACATCGCCCAACAGCCGAACATCTTGCTCGCCCTCTCGCCGCACTATGCGGTCGCGTACTTCGTTCGCCACGGATTGCGCGGAGGCTTGATCCTCGGGTCCGTCGTCCTGGCGGTCACCGGGGGCGAAGCCCTCTATGCGGACATGGGACACTTCGGCGTCCGACCGATCCGCGCGGCGTGGCTGTTCATCGCTTTCCCGGCACTGCTGCTCTGCTATTTTGGCCAGGGAGCGCTGGTGCTTCGCGCGCCGGAGGCGATTCACAACCCATTCTTCGAAATGGTGCCGACCGGGGGGCCGACCCTCTTTCTGGTTGCGCTTTCCAGCGCCGCCACGGTGATTGCCTCACAGGCGCTGATCTCCGGCGCGTTCTCCCTGACTCGGCAAGCGATGCAGCTTGGTTATTTCCCACGCGTGACAATTCGGCACACCGCTCACCATACCGAGGGGCAGATCTACATTCCTGAAGTGAATTGGCTGCTCGCGGTTGGCTGTATTTTGCTGGTGCTCGCCTTCCGCGCGTCCGACCGCCTGGCGTCCGCCTACGGAATCGCCGTCACCGGGACGATGGGAATCACTTCCGTCGTGTTCTATGTCGTGGCCCGCGAGACCTGGGGTTGGTCTCGCGCCCGCGCGCTGCCGCTGTTGCTTTTGTTTCTCGCCTTCGATGCACCATTTTTTATCGCCAACCTGTTCAAGCTTTTCGACGGGGGTTGGGTGCCGGTCTTGATTGGCATTGTCCTCATTTCCGCGATGCTCATCTGGAGCAAGGGCCGGAACCTGATCGTCGAGCAATACCTGAATCGCTTTCCGAGTCTTACCGATGCGATGCCGAAGATTCGAGAGCGCCTGGTCGGCCGCGTGCCCGGAACCGCGGTGTTCCTCGCGTCGAGCCTTACCCGCGTTCCACCCATTCTGATGCATCAAGTAGATCGGCTGCGCGTGCTCCACGAGCGGGTAGTCTTGATGACGATCCTCACCGAGGACGTAGCGGTCGTTCCGCCCGAGAAGCGGGTTGAGGTCCTGGCCGCGGAGGACAACTTCTTTCGCGTGGTCGCCCGCTACGGTTTCATGGAGCAGCCCAATGTAGAGGAGATCCTCAAGGCCGCTCGCGCCACCTCACTTCTTCCCAACGACGCCGGCGAAACGACTTACTTCCTCGGCCGGGAGACCATTCTGGCCAGGGCAACCGGCCAGATGGGCCGCATCGCGGAGAGCTTGTTCTCCTATCTCCAGCGAAACGCGGTGGCCGCCGACCGACAGTTCGGGATTCCACCCAGCCAGGCGGTGGAAATCGGCGCCCAGATCGACCTTTTGGCGCATGAGATTCCCTCACCGCGTCCATGAGCGCGGCATCGTGACACAGAGCTGATCCGGCTGCTGTCGACGGGCGGTGAAGTCTTCCGGTGCGCACGGCCACGGCGACGCTGGTGGTCGATCCCTGCGATGTGACCGGTTCTAGCCCGAGGTGCGCGCAACAGAGCCTTCGAGCCGCTGAGCCGCACTCTCATGCTGCTCGAACACCGGCTGGAGCTTGTCGATCAGCCGGGTGAGGTCCTGGTTGTCCGTCGACCGCGAGCGAACCGTCTTCAGGCGCCGGATCACTCTCTCGTGATCACTCACCACATCGCGCAGGAACTGCCGATCGAAGTCCGGGCCCTTCAGTTTGCGAAGCTCATCCATCTCCTCCTGGTGCAAAGTCGGGGAGCCCACGCCCTCGGGGCCAAACGGCCGGGCGTACTCCCCGAACGGCGACTGCACCGAGTGCGACACAAGCATGTCCTCCTTGATCTGGCTGAGCTTCTGCATACCCTTGATGAACTGATCGGTCGCTTGCTTCAGATCGATGTTGTGAGATTTGGCGAAGGTATCGAGGTCCGTGTCCACGTTCCGGTGATCTTTGATCATCTGGTCCGCGAAGCTCTTGACCGCGTCGTTGCTGCTTCTGTCCTTGGCGAGACTGGCCATTTCGATCTCGTCCAGGTCCGCCTGATGAAGGAAGCCGAGCACGAACCCGGTACGCCCTCGACCCATCTCGGCGTCGGAATTGGTTCCCGACGTCCGGGACCCGCTCTTCTGATCCGATGTACTGCTTGACGTTCCTGTCTGCGCATTCGCCGGCAGAATGAAGAGCAGGGAACCTACCGCAGCGATGACTTCTTGCTTCCACCTCATTGTGAATCCCTCCAGACTGACTTCGTTTGCTTCACTATGGGTTTACGATCGGCTTGCGCAAGTTGACCCCCGGGTCCCCTGTCCGGCGCCAGGCCGGGCGCTCGAGCCTACGGCTCCCTGCTGCCGCAGCAGAGGATCTCGGGATCCCAAATTCTTCGCCGACTTCTGCCTGAGAGCGGAAGGCCGAAAGTAGCCGCTACGCTCCGTCCCTCACCTGACCGACGAAAGCCACCGGATCGTCGGCATTGATCGGCGGAGTGCCGAGAATGTAGAGAAGTACACCGTCGAAGGGCGCGCGCACTTCGGCCAGTGGTTTGCCGAAGAAATCGTTCACCACTGCAAGGAGCTCGCCCTTTTTCACGACCTTCCCCAGCTTGGCCTTGGGCCAGAGCACACCTGTCGCCGGGCTGCGCAGCACTTCGCTGTGGGCTATCCAGCGCGGGTGGTCGACGTAGGTGGCCCGGCCTTCGATCATCTTTAAGTGGCGAAGCACGTTCATCACCCCGGACTCGATGGGGGCGATCCACTCCTCGCTCATGCTGCCGAGTTGCCCGGATTCGATGGTGATCGCCGGCTTGTGCCGCGTCATCGCGGTGTTGGAGGTGTAAGCGGAGGCCCTGGGATCGCGCGGCCGATCCTTGTCGACCACGATGGTGGACAGGCCGAAGGCCAGCACCAACTGCTTGGCCTGCTCGTTCAGCTTCGGGTCATCGAGCGTCATCCAGTAAGCGTAGGGCAGCAGCGCCTCGTTGCCATCCCCGCAGTGGAGGTCGACGAGGTAATCGCTGCGTTCGATCACCTCCTGGGTGATCGCGGATGCGATCCGCTCGGTGTTGGTGCCGTCGGGCCTGCCCGGATACACCCGGTTGAGGTTCTTCCAGTCCCAGGGGTTGTAATAGATCGTCCGCTTGAGAAACGAAGGCAGGTTGGCGATGTGGACGAGGATCACCGTGCCGCTCAATTTGGTGGGGTCGATCTTCGGCTTCATGCGATTGAGTGCCAGAACCGGCGAGTACTCATAGCCGTGGGTGCCGGCCACCAGCGCCAACACCGGCCCTGGTTTCGCACCGTGGATGACCGTGATCGGCACCTGCGTCGCCGCATCCACGCCCGCCGAGATCTCTAGAAAACCGGAACGCGCCTCGCCGCGGGCAGCGGCGATCGGTCCAACTTTGAAAACCTGGTCCTGCGCCGGTGCTGAAGTTGGACCCCAGAGCATCGCGGTGATGAGCCCCACGTAGACACGGACGATACGCACGATTGCCTCCCCTTCGGTTCGAAACGACAAGGATCTATGATAGCGGTCTGCTTGTAATTGTTTTTTTTCTCAACAGGGGGGCCACATGAACGAAGAGCCGTTCGATCTCCGGTCGCGCGCGGTGGTCGCAACCGTGACCGGCGTCGGCAATGACCCGTATGGCCTGACCCTGCTCGAAGGTGAGCGGCACGGAGAAGGTGAGCAGCACGAAGACTGACGAGCAGGTATTTCCGAGCGAGGTCGGATCGCCTAATCGTCGTCGTCGTGATCGTTGCAATCCGGATCGCCGGCCACGCCGCTGGCCGGGTCGCCATGGCACTGCTTGCCGCCGCCGGTGTCATCGCCCGACCCGGTGCCGAACTGAGTGCCGTCGAAGGCCGAGAACAGCCCGCGACCGCCGGTCTGGCGGGCGATCGTTGCGAGCGAGTCCTGGGCGCTGGCCGGACCGCGGGAGGCGTTCTGCGTCGGATCGTGCACGCAGCTGCCGGTGCAGCCATCCGCGTAGCCCACCAGCGCGCGCCCGAACCTGTCCACCGTGATGTCGTTGAAGTCGAGCAGATTCCGGCAAGGGTTGCTTCCGCCGCCATTCCAGATGCAGCCGCGCTGGACCGGGTCGTTCGGCGTTGCGTCGACGGTTGTCCAGGTGCGGCCCGCGTCGTAGGTGAAAGCGACGTAGAGGTGCCACACCCCGGCAAAGTCCGCCGATTGATCGTCTCCCGCGGTGGTCGTTCCGAGGAAAGCAAAGGCGGCACGATTGTCGTCGCCGGCGATCACTTCGGCGAATTGGGTCTTCTGGATCCCGAATGGGGTGCCCACGTCGCGCGACTTGCTCCAGTGGAGGCCTCGATCGCTGGAGGTAGCGATCTTTGGGTGTCCATCGACGTTCACGTAGCCGCAATAGAGGGTGTTGCTGCTCCCCGCGGCGATAGAGGGATCACCACCCGCGCTGCTCGTCCTCGCGTCGGGTACGGTGCGCACGGTCCAGCTCAGGCCGTTGTCGGCGGAGACGGCGACGCCAGGGCGATCGACGTTGTTGACGTCTCTGCAATTGTGATTGGGGACGTAGGCGGTCCCGTCGGGCGCGACGCGAACGTGGCCATGAAGGCCGGCGCATTGCCCGGGTACAGCGTCCGGCCCAAGTGTGTTGAGCGCCATCAGGCTGGCGAAGGTGTAGATCGGAATTCCCGGGCCAAAGGTGATGCCTCCGTTATCGCTGCGAGCGCAGAAGGCCGAGGCGATGCTTTGCGAGCAGTAGTAGATGGCGTGCGGGTATGAGTGCGAGGGCGCGGGAGACGCGTAGTTGCCTCCGCCTACGGTTTGATGGTCGACGCCGGCGGGAAGGCCGCATCCTTGCGCGGGCAACCAGGTGTTGCCGTCGTCGTTGGTGAACGACATTAAGCTGCAGGCGCCGTCGAGCTGGGAGACGAAGGTGCGGTTGGGGCCTCCGAAGTGGCCGTCGTCGGTGAAGAGGATTGGATCGAGGCTGACGCGGGAAAACGGCGACCGCTTGTCCTCCCAAAACGCGGAAGCAGGTCGGGTGGCGTCGTTGAAAGTGACGCGCAGCGTGTGGTTACCCGCCTCGATGAAGACCTTCCCGGTGTTCCAATTGACGCCGATAGACGGTTCGCCGGCGCCGTGTGCCCCGGCGGTAGTCGAGCCGGTAGACGGCTGGATGCAGCTCGGAGGCTGCTGCGATCCGGTGCAATCCTCCGGCGCGGGATAGTTCACAAACGTCGGCGCCCCGGGGCCCGGAGCGGGCGGCGGCGGCGAGGTGGGGCGCGGCCCGATCGTCAGCGTCGCCACCGCATGCGCGGCGGTGGGTAGCGGGGACAAGGCCGCCACCGAGCGGATGTGCCAAACACCCTCGATCGGGTCGGTGAGGGTGAGGATCTCTTCGCCGGGCCCGGTGGACGTGTCGTCGGGAGAACCCGGCCCGTGGGCCGAGCCGCGCGGGTCGATCCCAAAGACGTCGAGATCCGTGGGCACCGTGCTCGTCCAAGTGTATCGGATGGTCAGCTTTGCGGTCATCGTCTGATAGAGCGTTGCTGACGGCGCCGGAAGCACGACAGTCAGATCGTAGGTGTCGCAGATACCGGGCGGGCAGCGCTGGGCCATCCCTGTGTCGACCACTGTTCCTGCTTCCACTGGACCGAAGTCCCAGGCGACGGGCCCGGAGGTACTGCTGATGCTTCCGCTCGAGGGAGAAGCGGCCTTGCCGCTCCCGCTCGGGAAAACAGTGAACGCCGCGATCAACGCTCCGACGAGAATTCGCCGTGAAATCACCGCCCAACTCGACCGAACCGCCATTGTGTTCACCCCCTGCGATTTGTTTAGAGCCCGAAATCATCAGCGATCGGTCGTTCGTCAACTGGGCGATCCACGGCAAGAAAGGAAGATGCTCACCGGTGAATATTCCAGCGGCATGGACGCCCCGCCGCCGTCCGGACAGGTAAGCGCTCAGCTTCTAGCGGTGGAATTCGTGGCGCCGAGCGGCGTGTGCCCCCGCCAAGTGGGCGCGCTGGTCCATCGGCGGTTTAGCCGGTGTTCGACCGCCGCAAGAGGCGCTTGAGCCGGCTACGCATCGGCGCAGGCAAGCGTTTGCGCAGAAAATCAATCGCGACGTGAGAGCCGATTTCTCGCGGATGGCGAGCGAACATCCTGACCAGGTCGAATGGATGGACCTTCTCCTCTTCGAGGGCGCGAGCGCGTCGTGTGGCTGCCTCGGTCATCCGGGCGAAGATGTAGAAGGAACGAACGGAGTACGGGAGGAACCGATCAAAGAAATGGAGGCGCCGTTCCAGTTCAGGTCGCCGCTGCAGACCGTGCGATTGGAACTGTTGCTCCCACCAGTCGGTGTGGGCCCAGATCAGATGGCCAGAGGCTGGAATCGGCGGATCAATCCGCTCTGCTTTCAGGCGACGGAAAGGTACTCGGGCTTGGAATTCCGTCCGGTTCTCCTCGAACTCCAAAGGAAAGGATTCGCCAAAGCCAGGATCCTCTCCGAAAGCGGGCACGACAAAGAAGTACAGGGCATCGTCCGTGGATGCGTCCACGACGGCGCGGATCGATGGGCTCAATCTTTCGGGGTGCAGGTGCTCCCAGATGTCGAATCCGCAAACGACGTCAAATCGCCGATCGCCCGCCGCATACCGAGCACAAACGTCGGTCAAGTCCCCCAGCTCAATGGCGTCGCGGATGTTTGGCCACGCCTGGGATTTCGCGGCAGCGCTGAAGTCGATCCCGCTGACGGAAATGCCCCGACGTCGAAGCAGGGACAATACGTCTCCCCGTCCACAACCCACCTCGAGCAGCCTTCTAGGTCGAAGGCGCATGGCCATTTCCGCCACAAAAAGGAAATGGGTGATAAGCCGTCCGGGCTCGTAGCCGCTGTGCGAGGCGAAGTAGTCGCGGTCATAGTAGCCGGTCCGGACAATGTTCTCGAGCAAAGTGTCGAAATCCGCGGGGCTCTCGATTTCAATCAGCGACGCCGCCTGGCCTTGATTCAAACCCTTACCGTCGGAGAGGTGATGTGTCTGTAAGAGCTTCATTAGGCCCCGTAGAACAGAGTTCTTGGCAGTGGATGGTGCGACTCCCATCTGCCACTCAAACCTACTCCAGTGGAGCTCTGATCGCATTAGGTCAGGTATATTTCCCACGTCCATCTGCTCTGTCGCGGCACCGCGATGGCGCTGAAGAGTTGCTCCTCTGAGAGGATATAGGAACCCACGATGAAGCATGTCCCGGTGTTGATCCTTGTTTGCTGCTCCCTGTCGGCATGCGCGTTGCGCATGGAAGCGCGTCCCGACGGGCCCCCACCACCCCCGCCTCCGGCGCCGCAGATGATGAGTTACGAGGAGGCCGTGCAGAGCGGTTCGGCCTACGCGAGGGATCGCGGCTATGGATACCGATTGCGAGAGGCACATCTCGACAACGGGAATCTCTGGAAGCTGAATTTCCAAATCTTCGAACATGAGCGGCCGGGGAGGCTTCATCTCGAGTACGACGCCTTTTCTCGCCAGTTGCTCGCCGCCGATGCGCGCGTGAGTCGAAGGCACGGTGAACATCAGAACGACGATGGCGACGACAACGATGGCGAGCATGAACACCATCGTCGAGAAAACCACGAGCGCGACGATTAGCGCGGAACCTGCCCTCCTCGAGCTAACGTGAGGACTCGTGGCCGCCCTATCGCGGCGAGGGCGAATGAGGTGTATGACATCTTGGGCCCCCGCGGGTACAAAATGTCATACACCTCGCCGAAGAGGGTCTCGGCGGTCGGAGGCCGACTCCGGGTGGCACCGTCACAGCGTCGCCGCTATCAACAGCGCCGCCGCTATCACAAGACGAGCGCCCCCGGGAGGCGACGCGTGATCGATCTCTACACCTTTCCAACGCCCAACGGCCGCAAGGTATCCATCATGCTCGAAGAGCTTGAGATGCCCTACCGCACCCACCTCGTCGACATCACCAAAAGCGAGCAGTTCAAGCCGGAGTTTCTGAAGATCAATCCGAACAGCAAAATACCGGCGATTGTCGATTCCGACGGCCCGGGTGGACGGTCGATCACCATCTTCGAATCCGGGGCGATTCTTATTTACCTCGCCGAGAAGACCGGGCGCCTCCTGCCGTCCTCGGGCGTGGATAGGTATGATGTGCTTCAGTGGGTGATGTTCCAGATGGGCGGAGTGGGGCCGATGTTTGGCCAGTACAACCACTTTGCCCGGTTCGCGGCGCAGAAGATTCCGTACGCCATCGAACGCTATACAAAAGAGGCCAAACGCCTGCTTCACGTCATCGATCCACGGCTACAAGAGCTCACTTTCATCGCGCGCGACTATTCGATTGCGGATGTCCTCCTCTTCCCGTGGGTCGACAGCCTCGCCAAGAACGCTCCGCAGCTCCTGGAGGAAACCCCTTCGGTACGACGCTGGCTGGAGACGCTTTGGTCCAGACCTGCCGTTCGGCGCGGAATGAACGTACCCCCGACCGGGACGTAGCCGCTGACTTCGACGAGACATTCTCAACGCCGGGGAGTCTATTCGGCTGGCTCCCAGGTCGAATCCGGATTGTATTCCTTCATCGCTCTGGCAAGCCTGACGGTATTCGGCCCGAGGTCCTTTTCATACACCACGTCATCCTGGTTGACGATGAACGTCATCACTCCAGACGAGCGATACTCCATGGGATAGGCCAAGAAGGCGAAGCCATTGGTCGCCTTGCGGTCGGAGCTGGCCGCAATTCTGCGTTGCTTCGGCAAGATTTTAAAGTAGTAGCCGTGGAATAAAACAGGGTCTTTGTTCCGGATGGGCGCGCCGCCGTTGCCCGTACTTGCCAACATAGCGTGGAAGGTGCTTGGCGCGTCAGGGTACTGACTGGCGGAGTCGTCGAATGCCGGCTTGATCTTGTGCTGGTTTTCCGCCACGGCGAGCGTGTGACAGGTATTAATCGCCTCGCCTTCGTTCTCGCCGATTCGCCGAAACAGCACCTCCTTCACTCCGGCCGTGGAGTCGAAGTACCAGACATCGCCGGTCGATACGAGTGGAACCGGGAAGGGCCAGTTCTCCGCGCCGACATATAGAACAATGGTTCCGTCAGGCTCTGGGACCAGGCGGTGCATTTCCCGATATTTCTGAATGAACAACTCGCGGTCGACCTTGTTCTGGACCTCGTCGTCCAGGGAAGAGAGCTCCTTTCCCTCTCCGAGGATCTTTGTGATCGCCTGATGATCGTGAGTCTGGACGGCGGCAATCAGAGCATTGGTCGCATCTTTCGGAGACGTGAATGTCTCCTGGCTCGATGTCTGGGCGAGAACGGCTCGAGAATAGCCCATCAAAAGCAAAGCGAATGTGGCGAACGCAACCGTTGCGACGCGCCTTCCAGCGAGGTCTGCTTCGTGCTTGAAATTCATCCTGCGCATGAGTTTCTTGCTCCTATCGGTTGTTCGCATGGTCATGATCGATTTCATTACCGGTGACCTCCGCCGCCATGACCTCCTCCGCCTCCATGGAACCCGCCGCCTCCGTGGAACCCTCCACCTCCAACTCCGCGACCTGCGAAGCTCGACTGTCCGCGAGCAGAGAAGCCCCTGGCCATGCCTCCATGGTTAAAGCCGCTGAATGCCGCTGAATGATTGCCCGGCTGGAAATGGGACGGTGCCGAGCCATGGAGCTCGGCGCGCCCGCCAGGGCCGCCATGAAATCCCGCCCCGTGATTGAAGTCCCCGTGCCCGTGATTGATGAAAGTCGTACTGTGGGAAATATAGGTGTTGTGGTTGTAGACGATGTCGTGGTGGTGCCAGTCGGCATCCCAGTGATGCCATCCCCAACCGAAGCCGGCGTACAGACCCACCCCAAAGCCTAACCCAAACGAAATCCCAGGGCCGACGGCGTAGAGCCCTCCATAGGGAACCCAGCCCGGATAGATTGCCAGCGGCGGCCCGTAGACGACCCAGGGATCGTATACCGGCACGTAAACGACCTCTGGAGTTGCCGGCTGAATGACGATCGTCTGCCCCTGAGTTACTACCTTCTCCTGCGAAGTGCTCTTTAGGTTTCCTGCCTTCTGCGCTCGCTGACGCATCTCCTGGACAGCGCTGAATACATCCTGCTGTTGGTTCGTGTAGGCGTCCCCTAGCGATGAGGTCCAGGAAAGATTCTTCTGCATGTTTGCAAGGACCGAAGGAAATTGAGTGAGAGCCTTGACGCTGGGATCCCAGGATTGCTTATCCACTTCCTGGGCGAGATCATTTCCCTTCAGATTCGAATGCTGCTGCATCCATCCTTCCGCTTCCTGAATTTGGGTTGGATAGGTCGAAGCCGCGAGGATCTGACTGACCAGTGCGTCCGGGTAGAGTGCAATAGGCGCGACCAGCTGCTGCAACTGCGTCTCCGTCTCCGGAACGCTGATTTGTTCTTGGGCGACCGGTGCGGCGTAGGCGGCGGGCTCAACCACCGCCTCCTGGTGCGCGCAGGTCGCAAGACCCAGGACGGATAGAACGAGAGCGAATCGGTACATGACGTTTCTCCTTTTTCTTTCTTTTTTGGAAAATAAGGGGCCCGACATGCCAGGTCGCTGCGATCCGACAGGCAGCCACGTCCCGGCAACGGGGGGCCACCGGCTGCCGACGGCCGCGAGACTGCTACCGGCGCGTCCGGGCGTTGGTTCCGGCAGCGCTGCTCGCGGCCGAAGCCCGCGCAAAGCGCTTCCGCGAGGCCCTCTACTGTCGAGCCGGGGTGGGCGAAGTACTCGCTTCGCTGCGGGATGCTCGGCGCGGAGGGCGCACTCATTGCCTAGGTCTTCCATTGGCCGCATTAGAGAAACAAGAAAGCGCACGTTGTCTGAAGGGACAGCGCGCGCTTTCTTTTGTTACAACCGTCGACCGTCTAGCTTTGCGGGGGCTCCGACGGACGGTTGGCTTGGTTCGCCGCTCGAGCGATCGACGCGGAAGTCGCTTGAGCGGGAGCCGGGGCGGTCTCGGTTGCAGGAACGGCGAGGACTTGCTCGATCGCATCCTGCAATGGAACCGGCGTCTCTACCTGGATCGCCAGCGTCACAACGGCCGCTACCCAAAGCGCCATCACCACGGCGGGAAGTCCAATGGACTTCGTCCAGTCTCTGGCCGCGCTGATCCTCTTCATTTGTGGGTTCATCGTGGTTCTCCTTTCTTTCTCCGCTTCGAGAAATAAGGAGGGCGACCCTTCGGCCCCGCCGAGATCCGACGGACACCCCTTACGCGGCGACGACGTCCGGTGGGATGCGAACGGGCGGGATGGCCCGCCTCCTACCGACGACTCTCCCTACCGACGACTCTCCGATTCTGGCGTTAGAGGGGCGGGGACGGTGCTCAAGAAAACGGAGACGGTGTTGGGTCCCTGATTCACCACGGCCAGGTCGAGCGCTCCGTCGCCGTTGAAATCACCCGTCGCGAGTCCACTCGGCTCAACCCCGACTCCATAGATGCCCTGAGATTCGAAGGTGCCATCGGCCTTGCCCCTCAAGATCGTCGCCGAGTTGCTTCCTGCGTTGACCACCGCGAGGTCGAGGATGCCATCGAGGTTGAAATCGCCGCTGGTGATCGGGGTCGTAAAACGCCCGGTGGAATAGGGGTTGCCGGACAGCTGAAACGTTCCGTCGCCGCGGCCTCGCAGAATCGAAACGGACCCTCGCTCGCGCAGGGCAGTCGTCACCGCGATGTCCACGAAGCCGTCGCCGTCGAAGTCGCCCGTGGTGACATCCAGCGGCTGGAGGCTGGCGGTGTTGGCATCGACGTGCGTCTGGAAGGTGCCGTCGCCGTTGCCGAGCAGGACGGAAACCAGCCCCTGGTCTCTAATAGTAATCGGCGTGTGGGTATTCGCCACCGCGATGTCCAGCTTGCCGTCGCCGTTGAAGTCGTCCGCGGTGATTCCCGCCGCGCCGGGACCGGCGGCATAGTCGACGTGAGGCTGGAAAGTGCCGTCGCCGTTGCCAAGCAGGATTGAGAGGTTGTTATCCAGCACATTCGCGACCGCGAGGTCCAGCTTCCCGTCGGAGTTGAAGTCCCGGGCGATGATCCCCGACGGTCCCCGGCCGGTGGCGAAGGTCACTTGGGGAGCGAATGTTCCATCTCCATTGCCGAGCAGGATGGAAACCGTCCCGTCGAGCGAGTTGGCCACCGCGAGGTCCAGGCTGCCGTCCTGGTTGAAATCGCCGATCGCCAGAGCAATCGGAACCTCGCCGGTGGCGAAATCGGCACGTGGGCGGAAGGTGCCATCGCCGTTGCCGAGCAGAAGGGAAACGGTGCCATGCGGGCAGCTGCAGGCGGAGTTGGCCACCACGAGGTCGAGGTTGCCGTCGCCGTTGAAGTCGCCCGTCGCCACCGCGGCGACGCCGTTGCCGGTGCCATAGTCGGTCGGATGTTCCAACGTTCCATCGCCGCTTCCGAGCAAGACCGACGCGGTGTTGCCGCCCTTGGCAATCGCGAGATCCTGCTTCCCGTCGCCATTGAAGTCACCCGCGACCAGCGGGCCGAAAGTTCCCGTCGCATATTCCCTGCGCACCTGAAATGTTCCATCGCCGACCCCGAGGAGAATCGAGACTGCCCCATAGGTGGGAATGCCCGTCGTCAGGCTGATGACCAGATCGAGCTTGCCGTCCCCATTCATGTCGGTGGCGATGATCCGGACGGGCCCGAAACCGCCGGGGTAGTCCACGTGCGGTTGGAAGGTCCCGTCTCCGTTGCCGCGCAGCACGGCGACCGCCCCGACTCCGGTGGTGATCGCCAGGTCGGGGTTGCCATCCCCGTCGAAGTCTGCGGCCACCAGCGAGGTCGGGTCCCCGCCGGCGGAGAGAGTGGTAGGTTGCTCGAACGAGCCGTCGCCCCGCCCGATCAACAGGGAGACCGTCTGGCTCGCAAACGAAGGATGGTTGTCCACCACCAGGTCCAGTTTTCCATCGAGGTTGAAATCGGCCGCCGCCAGCCCGATTACCCCGTTTCCCGCCGGAGAATCGACGTGAGACTGAAACGTGCCGTCCCCGTTTCCAAGGAGAACGGAGACCATTCCTGGACTGCCCGAGCTGATGCGCGAAACGGCGTCGGCCGTCGCCAGGTCGAGATGCCCATCTCCATTGAAGTCACCGACCACCAAGCCGTTCGGGTTCGGACCGGTCGGGTAGTCGACGTGCGGGC
>WNFD01007337.1_pt1 | contig 18051 bp, 14 predicted proteins | sample 5400491 | NCBI WGS metagenome assembly WNFD01 (sample SAMN13153343, study PRJNA577476) | soil metagenome | isolation source: 120 cm saprolite under Douglas fir tree site 2 hole 2 replicate 2 | place: USA:California | collected 2015-04-18 | reverse complement strand
TCTGGCCCATCGTCCCGGTGAGGAAGCCGTCCTTCACGGCCTGCAGCACGACGGGGTCGTCATCGATGCCGACCATCTTGATCTTCTTGTCGCCCAGGGTCCGCAGCGCCTTGGCCGCGGCGACCGTGGGGTTGTAGGCCGAGGTCACGATGCCGGTGATGTCCTTGTGGGTGGCGAGCGCCTGGTTGATGGCTGTGTCAGCGGTCTGTGCGTCCTTGTCGATGTCGGTGATGGTGATCAGGGTGACGGCGCCGTTGGTCTCGGCGACCGCCTTCTTGACGGCGTCGACGCGCAACACGGTGTTGGGGTCGGTCAGAAGTCCGGTGCCGTGCAGCAGGACTCCCCTGCCGCCCATGGCCGCAATCACAGCCTTGGCGCCCGTGTAGGCGGAATTTCCGACGTCAGTCGCGATGCAGAACGTGGTCTTGGTCGGTTCCGCTACGCAGCCGCCGACGGCCATGACCGGGTAGTTCTTCGCAGCCAGCTGGGAGACGATGCCGTTGGCCGCGTTGCCGTCGGTCGGAAAGATGCCAAAACCGTCGTAGCCCTGCGCCGCAAGGCTGGTCAGCAGCTGGTTCTGGAGGTCCTGCTTCCAGTCCGTCGGCACCTCGAACGTGCCCTTGGTGAGGCTGAAGTCAGCCTTCGCGTCCACGATCGCCTGCCGCATGGGCTCGAAATATGGATGCGGACCCCCGGGGACGATCGCCACCGCGGCATTGGTCTTGGCTGTTCCGCCGGAGGTGGTCCCTCCACACGCAGCGACGACCAGCACCGTGGCGATGGCCAATGATCGGGCCAAAGCTCTACGTGTCATCCGGCTTCCTCCTTGTTTGAGCAGCACGAGATGGGAATCCATTTGCTCGTGTGACTGAGCGGGATCGAGCGGATGCTATAGGAAATAGGATGTTGGGTCAAGACCCCAATTCAGGGCTTGGGGTTGGTCCTCTTCACAGCCTCCCGCGTGGCGCTCATGGAGCGGCCGGCGCAGCAGTTCTCCCCCGCCAGGCAGATCCAGTGGTCGGCCCAGCGCAACCACGATAGAAGGGTGCTGCCGGCAGATGACCTGCCGGCAGCGTGAATTTCAGAGGTTTTCGTGGATGAGCCGTCCAAGGGTCTTGTACTTGTCAGGCTGGCTCGCCTTCAGGTAGAACGCGAGGCCGATGCCGCCGGCAATGACGACGAGATCGATCGGGCCGAGCCAGCGCGCGAAGCCCAGGCCCCCGCTGACGAAGTCGATGTTGGTGAACAGCAGGTACAGAACAAACGCCTGGCCCGCAAACGAGATGATCGGGGCCAGCACGGTGCTCCACCAGTGGACGTCGGTCCCGTGGTGCTGCAAGAAGTAGCGCAGGATCGCGACCGAGACCAGCGCCTGGACCGCCAGGATGATGATCACGCCCATGATCGCCATCAGCCCGTAAAGGTCGACATAGGCCTGCTGCGTCGGGTTGTCGCGGCCCGCGAAGATCGCGAACAGGATCACGATCACCGCCGCGATCACCGACTGTGTGATCGAAGCAATGTGGGGGCTCTTGTAGCGGACGTGTGTCCTGCCCAGCGCGGCGGGCAGAACCCTCTCGCGACCCAACGAGAAGAAATACCGCGCGGCGGTGTTGTGGAACGCCATACCGCAGGCGAACGATCCGGTGATGATCAGGATGCTGATCGCCTGGTCGACGCCCAGTCCGATGTACTGCTGTGCGGGGCCCAGGTAGAACTGTCCGGCGTTCCCCTGCGCCTGGGCGATCGCATCTTTGAGGCTGGCGTAGCCCGCGAAGGGAGCCCAACTTGTGAGGATGTAGAAAATCCCCAGTCCGATGACGGAGATGTACATCGCGCGGGGAACGATGCGCTTTGGGTCTCTCGACTCTTCGCCGTAGTTGGGGGCCATCTCGAAGCCGACCCAGGACCAGAACGCGAAGAACAGACCGATCGCCGGGATACCGGCGGCGAGGGTTCCAATCGCCGGGAAACCCTGAAACGCCTTGACCGGGTTGAGGGCCTCGAGCGTGAGTGCCGTCGAGGTGGTCGCGCCGCGCGCGATCATGAACATGTCGAAGATCAGTAGAAAGAGGATCTCGCCGACAAGGAAGATTCCAAGCACCCGAGCCGAGATCCTGATGTCGAAGTAGGTGATCAGCGAGATGAGCAGGACCATCAGCAGCGCCAGGTAAGGCCACTGAATTCCGTTCAGCCACCCCGCCCCCGTCGCCGTCCCGATCTGACTCAGCTTCTGGTTGAGGAAGAACGCGAAGCCGCCGCAGAGCGAAGCTTCGAAGACTGAATAGGCGACCACCGCCCCAAAGCCCGAGCCGAGTCCGAGCTCGCGTCCCAGGCCGTGACTGATATACGAGTAGAAGCCGCCGGCAGTCGTCACCTTGCGGGACATCGCAATGTATCCGACCGAGAAGACGGTGAGGATGATGGTCGCGAAGATGAACGAGGCCGGAGCCCCGAGGCCGTTGCCGAAGCCGACGACGAGCGGAGTGTTAAAGAGCATTGCCGAGATCGGCGCCGAGCCCGTCACGGTCAGGAAGAGCACGCCGGCGAGGCCGACCGCGTGCTTACGAAGCTGAGGTACGTCCGTCCGCTGCGAGACGTCGAAGATGTCCGCCTCCGCCTGCGCCAGCGGCTCGACGGTGCCCACCGTTTTATCAGCCATGTTGCGTCCCCTCCCTGTGCTTCCGTTTGACGAAATCCATCAGTAGATCTCCAGGTATTCCTGGAGCTCCCAGTCCGTCACGTGGTCCGCGAATCGCTGCAGCTCGTATCGGCGCATGACGGTGTACGCCTTGACGAACTCCTCCCCCAGCAGCTCCGTGATGCGATCGTCCGCCTCGAGATTCGATAGCGACTCCTCGAGCGTCGTCGGCAGCTTCTGTTTCGATTCGTCCTCCTCGGCCGGCGGTTGCGCGGCCGGCTCGAGCTCGAGCTTGTCGACCATCCCGAGCAGCCCGCTCGCCAGCAGGGCCGCCCCGACGAGGTATGGATTCGACAGGCCGGATGGGGCCCGGTTTTCGATGTGCCGGCTCTCTGCCGAGCCGCCCTTGACCCGCACGAAAGCGGAACGATCCTCGGGACCCCAGGAGACATTCGAGGGGCTGAAAGTGTGGCGGCGGCGGCGCTTGAGGCAGTTCAACGTCGGCTAGGTAGAGGCGGCGTGGCGAAGCTGCCCTGCTATGAACTGGCGTCCCACCTGCGACAGTCCCGCCTCCGCGCCGTCCTCTGACATGGCGTTCTTGCCCCCATCCAGGCGGACGAGGCTCATGTGCGTATGCGAACCGCACCCGGCGGAGTCGGCGAACGGCTTCGACATGAAGGTCGCGAGGAGGCCTTCGCGCCGGGCGATCTCCTTGACGCCGTTCTTGAAGCTGAAGGCCCGGTCAGGTCCGGCCATCCCGCGGCCGGGCACGTAGTTGATCTCCCACTGAGAACCGGCGTACTCGCAGTTGGCTGTGATGATGTCGATCCCGAACTCCTTCATCTGGTCGACGATGCGCTCGATCGCCGGCACCCAGGTGTTCCGGACCGAGTTGAAGATGTGATAGCCGCTGAACAGCGGCTTGTGGGTTTCGGGGTCGAGCAGGTAGAACTCGCACTCCATCCCGATCACCGGCTCGTAGCCGAGCTCGTGACAGCGATCCAGGACGCGCCGGAACACGTAGCGGGGCGCGGCCGCGAGCGGGCGCCCGTCCTCCCATGACCCGTCGCAGATGAGCCGAGCCGTGGCCTCTGCCCAGGGCACGATGGCGGCGGTTGACGGATCCGGGTGCAGCAGCTGGTCGGCATACGCGACCTCTTCGTTGTAGAGGGTGCCGGGCACGACGTCGGACCGCGAGTCGAGCACCGCCGCGCCCCCGTACATGTTGAGACCGTTCTTCGCGTAGCCCGCCGCGTGGTCGATCGGAACGATCTTGGAGCGGCTCGTGCCATGCATATCCGGGAGCTCGAACCGGACGTTGCGAATGTGGCGCTCCTTCCAACCGGCGAGCACCTTCTCGATGGAAACGGACTTGTCCTCGGCGATCGCCATGTGCATCAGCTCCCGGTGCCGTTGTTCCAAATGCGAATCTCGAGCCCGATCTCGGTCGCCAGCGCCCGTGCTGCTTCGACCCTCGAGGGGGGCACGACGGCCAGCACTCCGCCTTCGCGCCCATCGCCCCGAAGCAGCGCAGCCGCCACCGCGCGCGGTGGCTGCAGGTGACGGCCGTCCAGCCCGAGCGATGGATACGAGTCGTGCACGACCACCAACGAACGCTGCGGTCCGCGAACCAGCATCTCGAGCTCGACGAAATGCCCGACGTCCCAGTCCGCCGCGGGATCCTGCACCGGCTCGCCATCGAGCTCGGCGAGCAGGATCTCGACCGGCGGCCTGCTGCCCCACAGCCGGCCTGTGCGCACGTTCGCGATCAGCCGCGACCCCACGCCGTGCGCTCCGGCGACCAGTCGCTCGACCCGCTCGGCGTTCCAGGCCCCGCGCATCGGCACGCAGCGCAGCTCGCCGGCCGATGCCGCTTCGATAACCTCGGCCAGGGCGCCTGCCGAGGTGCCTGATTGTTCGATCGGAGCGGTCGGCAGCGCATAGCGATAAGTGGACTGGCTGACCGCCCCGGGCGGCACGTCCGCGCCGTCGTGCGCCGAAGGCAGCACCGTGCCGGCCCTCAGAGCGATGAGGTCTTCATCGATCGGCTTGCCGCCCCACGTCGAGTGGCCGCTCTCGTTCAGCACCCGCGCGGCCCAGAACGGGCCGCACAGGTTGTCCTTCTGCTGATCGCCCGCCCTCCGTGATCGGATCGAAAGAACTCGCGCGTGCATTAGACGGTTCTCCCGTAGCGGTCGCGCTCCCAGTCGGTGACGGTTTCGCGGAACGCCTTGACCTCCCACGCGCGCGAGGTCACGAAGTAGTCGCTGAAGCGTTCGTCCAGCGCCTGGCGCAGCACGTGGTCCGATTCGAAAGCGCGGATCGCGCTCTCGAGCGTGCCGGGAAGCTCCGGCAGCTCGGCTCGCGAGTAGGCGTCGCCTTCGACCGCAGCGGGCGGGGTCAGCTTGCGCTTGATTCCGTCGGCGGCAGAGGCGGCGACCGCGGCGATCGCGAGATACGGGTTGGCGTCGGCGCCCGGGCGTCGGCACTCGAGGCGGCAGAGCTCCGGATGATCCATGCGCACGATGGCGCGTACCGCGCACGACCGGTTCTCGACTCCCCAGCTCGCGTTGACCGGGGCGAACCACCCCGGCACCAGGCGCTTGTACGAGTTGATGGTCGGGTTCAGGAGCAGCGAGGAGGCGGGAAGGTGCTCGAGCACGCCGGCAATGGCCGAGCGGAACACGGCGGGGAGCGTCCGGGCGTCCGAACCTCGAAATGCGTTTGCGCCATCGCTCCAACACGAAAGGTGGACGTGGCCGCTGGACCCCTCCTCGCCAGGCGCGGTTTTGGCGAGGAAGCTGGCGCGCAGGCCCAGGGTGGCCGCGACGTCCTTGACCGCCATCTTGGTCAGGGCCGCATCGTCGGCGGCACGCAGCGCCGGGCGGGCGCCGAGGTTGAGCTCGAGCAGGCCGGGCCCGGCCTCGGTGTGCACGGCCGAAAGTTCGACGCCGAGGGCTTCGAGGGCCGGCACCAGCGCGCGGATGAACCCGTCGAATCCCCCCAGCTCGCCCAGGCTGTAGCTCAGCCCGCTCGAAAGCGGCTTCGATTCCGCGTCCCACAGCCGCAGCTCGTACTCCACCGCCGCCATGGCCTCATAGCCCAGGTCGGACAGGCCGGCCACCGCGCGGCGGAGCACCTCGCGCGACGCGAGCTCGCACTGGCTGCCGTCGGGCCAGCTCGGGGTGGCGAGGCAGATTTTCCAGCCTGGCCTCCAGGTCAGCTCGTGCAGCGTGCTGGGGTCCGGCTTCACGAGCAGGTCGCCCGCGCCGGAGCGGATGCCGAACTTCGTGTAATCGGTGATCGGCGTATCGGTCGGGTCGAGACCGAGCAGCAGGTCGGTCATGACCGTGCCGTGCCTCAGCGCCGATTCGAACGCGGCCGGCCGCAGCGCCTTGCCGCGGATCGACCCGTTGACGTCAGGGATGCCGAGGAGGATGAACTCGCCGCCTTCCGCTGCGGGCACGGGTTCCGACTCCGTGCGCCGAGCCGGCTCCGCTGCCGCGTCGATGGTGCTCACAGCTTCCTCTCGACCGATTTCTGCACCGCTTCGATCGTCGCTTTGAATCGCTCGACCATCTCGTCCAGCTCTTGATCGGTGCTGGTGTAGGCGGGCGCCAGGATCACCTCGTCCCCCGCGAAGCCGTCCAGGGTCGAGTTCGTCGAGCTGACAAGAAGTCCCAGCTCGAAAGCGGTGTCGTCGACGACCGTGGCGACATCCAGCTCGTGCGACAGGAACGACTCCCGATCGCGAGGATCGACCAGCGACACACCGAGCAGGAATCCTCTGCCGCGAACCTCGCCCACGATGTCCAGGCCTTTCATCGCTGCGGCGAACTGATCGCGCAGCCGCGGGCCGCGGTCATGCACGCGATCCACCAATTTGTGCCGCACGATGTAGTCCAGCACGGCCAGTCCGATGGCGCAGGGCAGTGGCGCCCCGTCCCAGGTGTGGCCGAGGTCGAACTCCGCTGAGCCTTCGGCCAGCGCGTCGTAAATGTGCTCGCGGCACAGCACTGCGGCCAACGGCGTGTAGCCGGCCCCAAGACCCTTGCCGATCGTGACGATGTCCGGCTCGATGGGCAGCTGATGCGCCGCGAGCCAGCTGCCGACGCGGCCGATGCCGGTCACGATCTCGTCGAAGCAGACGACGAAGCCGTACTTCTCGCGACGCTCCGCCAACCCATGCCAGAAGCGGTCCGGTGGCGAGTAACCCGGCAGCGCCGCCGCGCTCACCGGTTCGCAGAAGAAGGCGGAGACGGTCTCCGGCCCGGCCTCTTTCAGCGCTTTGTCGAGCTCCTCCAGCGCGGCCTCGCCGGTGGGGTCGAAGCGCGGCGTCGACGGCGGGATGTGCAGGTAAGCGGGCAAGTAATCGACGTATGGGTCCTGGAGCGAGCGGCGGCGACCGCTCAAAGCGAGCGTGCCGAGCGTAGAGCCGTGATACGCCTGGGCCGGCGAGATGATCCGCCATCGGTCGCGCTGACCGCGGTCGACGTGGTACGTCCGGGCCAGCCGCACCGCGGTCTCGTTCGCCTCCGATCCTCCAGAGGCGAACTTGATCCGCGCCATCTCGGGAACAACCCCGATCACGCGGTCCGCCAGCATCTCTTGCGGCAGGCTGGTGAAGTGATGGTTGTAGAAGTAGGCGATCTGCTCGGCCTGCGCCGCCGCGGCGTCGGCGATCTCTGTAACACCGTGGCCGAGGCACGCCACCATTGCGCCGCCCGAGCAGGCGTCGAGGATCCGGTGGCCGTCGGTTGTTTCCAGCCAGACGCCCTTCCCGCGCTCGATGTTCGGGTATGCGAGGTCGAGGAACCGCGGGAAGACGTTGGTCTCGTCCGCGCTGATCGTCGCCTGCATCGATCTCACGTCTACTTCCACACTCCGCGCCGCCGGATGGCCGCCAGCACCGCCCGCAGCCCCTGCTCGCTGATGGCGACGTGCTCGTGCATGAGTGTTTCAGCGGAATCGCCATCCGCGTTGTCGATCGCTGCGAGGAGCGCCTCGTGCTCGCCCGAAAGGCGCTGGTGCCACGCATCCGACTCGGGCAGGAGCGTCATCGCGTCGTTCAGGCGCATCCGGATCTCTTCGATCGCGCGGGTCAGGAATGCATTCCCGGTCGCGTGCGCGACCGCGATGTGGAAGTCGGTGTCGTGCCGCATGTATTCGGGCTCGGTGGTGGCGGCGGCCATGCCGCGGATGGCCCGGCGCATCGCAGCCAGGTCGGTGTTCCGGCGGGTGGCGGCGGCGACCCTTGCCACCGCGGGCTCGACCACGCGCCTGTACAGCAGCAGGTCCTCGAGCTCCTTGCGCTGTCGCATGACGCGCACGATCAGGTCATCGACCGCGAGCGAATCCTGGTCGCGCTGAGTGATGAACGTGCCGCCGGTGCGACCGCGGCGGGCTTCGACCAAGCCCGCGGCTTCGAGCAGCCGCAAGGCGTGCTGAATGGTCGGGCGTCCGACTCCGAACATGCCCGCGAGCTCCCGTTCGGCCGGCAGCGCCTCTCCGGGCTTGATCAGCCGAAGCGCGATGTGGCGGCGAATTTGCTCTGCCACGTACTCGTGCGCGCGCAGCTGGTGGATTCGCTCGAAGCGCGGCGCCGCCGGCGAGGCGCCGTTGGTTCTGCGGTGCGCTTCCTTAACGGCCACGAGCTGCTCCCGGGGTGACGCGAGCGATGTTTTCCAGAAAACGGTCGAACAGCCGCATGGTCGTCCGGCGCACGGCCGGCGCCCGCCGGTTGGTCTCCTCGAGCAGCGCGTCCGGGTCGACGCCATCGCCATCCAGCTCGTGGCGGTAGGCGCGCACCCAGCTCTCCATGATCGCCGGCGTCACCTCGGGGTGAAACTGCAGGCCGAGGCTCCGGCCGGCGATGTAAGCCTGGGGACCGACGTCGGTGTCCGCGAGCAGCTTCGCGCCGGGCGGCAGGGTGAAGCTGTCGAAGTGCCACTGGAACCAGGGGCCTTCGGGAAGCAGGTCCGTGTCCTTTGAGCGCACGGGCAGCCATCCGATTTCCGAGCGGTCGGCGCGAAACGACGTGCCGCCGAGCACGCGCGCCATCAGCTGGCCGCCGAAGCACAGCCCCAGCACCGGCACGTCGTATTCGGCGGCCTGCTTGATCAGCTGCAACTCGGGTTGAACGAACGGAACCGAGTCGTCGAAGGCGGCGAACTCCGAGCCGAGCGACGCGATCAGCTGGTATTCCCGTGGGTCCGGGATCTTCTCTTCGAGGTCTATGCGCAGGATGTCGACCTCGGCGTTCTGTTCATCCAGCCATTCGCCCAGGTATCCGGGAGGGGTCGGCTCTTCGTGCTGGACGATCAGGGCCTTCAGCCTGCGCGCCGCCATCAGACCGGCCTCGCCTCGAGCTTGCTCTCGAGCTCCTTTGCCACCAGGCGCACCGCGGAGGCGAAGCGATCCACCATCTCGGCCAGCTCGGCGTCGGTCGTCGTGAACGGCGGGGCGAAGAGCGTCTGGTCGCCGGCGAATCCGTCGCGCGTGGGCATCGTCGAATAGGTGATGAGGCCGTGCTCGAAGGCCACGTCGTCCACCCGGCCCGCAGTCCGCAGGTCCGGCGGCAGGAAGGATTTCCCGTCGCGGGGATCGACGTACTCGACGCCAAGGAGGTAGCCCCGGCCGCGGACCTCGTGCACGAGCGGCACTCCCTCGAGGGCGCCGGCCAGCTCGTCGCGAAGGCGCGGGCCGCGCTCGTGAACCCGCTCGACCAGGCCTTCCTTCTTGAGCACCTCGATGACCTTGAGCCCGACCGCGCACGAAAGCGGCGCGCCGTCCCAGGTGTGGCCGAGCGTGAATTTCCGTGAGCCGCCCGCGATCGCGTCGTAGACGTGCTGCCGGCAGAGCACGGCGCCGATGGCCGCGTAGCCGGCGCCAAGGCCCTTGGCGGTGGCGATGATGTCTGGCACCAAAGGCAGCGATTCCGCCGCGAACCAGTGGCCGGTGCGGCCGATCCCGGTGACGATCTCGTCGAAGCAGATCAGAAATCCGTGCCGCTCGCGGCGCTCGGCGAGGCCTTCCCAGAATCGCTTCGGCGGGCTGTAGGCGGGCAGCGCGGCGGCGCTGATCGGCTCGCAGAAGTAGGCAGACACGGTGTCGGGGCCCGTAGCCTCCAACGCGCGGTCGAGCGCCTGCAGCGCCTGCTCGCCGGTCGGATCGAAGCGCCACGTGCTGGGCGGGATGTGCGGGTGCCGCGTCAGGTAAGGCTCGAACGGCCGCTGCAAGCCCGGCCTCCCGGTCATCGACAGCGTGGCCATCGTCGGGCCGTGATACGCCTGTGCTGGAGAGATGACGTGCCAGCGCTTCGGCTGCCCGCGATCGACGTGGTACCGGCGGGCGATCTGGATCGCCATCTCGTTGGACTCGGCGCCGCCGGTCACGAAGCGCACGCGCGTGAATCCCTTGGGCGCCAGGCCGGCCAGCTCATGGGCGAGCTGTTCCTGGGCCGGGTTCGTCAGTCTCTCGTTGTGCACGTAGGCGAGCTTCTCGGCCTGCGCCCGCGCCGCGGCGATGATGTCGCGCCTGCCGTGGCCTAGCGTCGCGGCCATCGAGCCGCCGCTCATAGCATCCAGGTAGCGCTTGCCGGAGGCGTCCTCGACCCAGACGCCCTGGCCCCGCATCAGCACCGGGTAGCGCCGGTTGAACTCCAGCGGGAGGACGTGCGTGGACTGACTGACGACTACGGCTTCCCCAGCTCCGGCCATCGCTCCTACCCCTCACAAGCGAATGGGCGATAAAGACTCGAAGTAGGTCGATACTATCATTGCAAAGGACCACATACAGGCCCATTCGGCCGAGCGGTACTTGGAGGGGTAAGGGATATGGCGACCAAGACCGGCACGTTGAGAGTCATCGAGCCAGCAACCGAGCAGGTGCTGGCCGAGCTTCAGGAGGCGACGGTCGAAGAGGCCGACCAGGCGGTGGCCCGGGCCAAGGCGGCCTACCCGGCGTGGAAGGCGCTGAACCCGAAGGACCGCGCCAACCTCATGCGCCGCATCGCGTCCGCGATCGCGACGCATTCGGAAGAGCTGGCACAGCTCGAGGCGCGCAACGTCGGCAAGCCGATCAGCGACGCGCGCGGCGAGGTCGGCATGGTCGTCGACGTCTTCAACTATTACGCCGGCGCGCCGGAGCGCGTGTTCGGCAAGACCATCCCCGTCGCCGGCGGCGTCGACATGACGTTTCGCGAGCCGCTCGGGGTGGTCGCGCTCATCGTCCCGTGGAACTTCCCGCTCCCGATAGCTTCCTGGAAGGTCGCGCCGGCGCTGGCGGCGGGAAACACGATCGTCCTCAAGCCCGCGGGGCTTACTCCCCTGACCGCCCTCGAGCTCGCTCGCATCGCGCTCGAAGCCGGCCTGCCCGAGGGCGTGCTGAACGTGGTCGTAGGCGCGGGTCGGGTGGTGGGGGAGAGGCTGGTCCAGCACCCGGACGTGGCCAAGGTCGCGTTCACCGGATCGACCGAGGTGGGCAAGCGCATCGGCGCGCTGGCCGCGCAGTCGATCAAGCGCGTGACGCTCGAGCTGGGCGGCAAGTCGGCCAACATCGTCTTCGCCGACGCGGACCTCGAGAAGGCGGCGGCGTCCGCGCCACTGGCGGTGTTCGGCAACGCAGGCCAGGACTGCTGCGCTCGCTCGCGCATCCTGGTCGAGAGATCGGCTCTCGACCGATTCATGCAGGCTTTTGAGAAGGCGATCAAGGCGCTGAGGGTCGGTGACCCGCTCGACGACAAGACCGAGATGGGCCCGCTCATCTCCGCCGACCAGCGGGCCAAGGTCGCGTCTTACCTGGAGGATGGGGCGCGCGTGGCGTTCCGCGGCTCGGCGCCGCAGGGCGCGGGCTACTGGTTTCCGCCGACGGTGCTTTCCCCGGTCGCGAACACCGACCGCGCGGCGCGAGAGGAGATCTTCGGCCCGATCGCGGCGGTGATCCCGTTCGCCGACGAGGACGAGGCCATCCGGATCGCCAACGACACGGTCTATGGCCTCTCGGGATCGATCTGGACCAACAACGCAGGGCGCGCGATGCGTGTCGCGCGAGGGCTCGAGACGGGGACGATCTCCGTCAACTCGAACAACTCGGTGCGCGTCACCACGCCGTTCGGAGGCTTCAAGCAATCCGGCGTCGGGAGAGAGCTGGGGCCGGACGCGCTCGACTACTACACAGAGCTCAAGAACGTCTTCCTCGCCACCACCTAGGAGTGTGATGAGGGAGGTGCTGCATTACTCGCCTCCCCACCGTGTGGGGAGGCCGGGACTCGCTTGCGGGTCCCGGGTGGGGACGACCCCTTAGTGATGCGGGCGATCCAGGTCGCGCACTTCGGGGGTCCCGAGGTGCTTCGCTGCGTCGAGGTGGAGCGGCCGTCGCCGATCTCGACCGAGGTGCTGGTGCGCGTGATCGCGGCCGGCGTGAACCCCGTCGACTGCAAGACGCGCCGCGGCGAAGGCGTGGCGCGGTGGGTGGGACCACCTCCATTCATCCTCGGTTGGGATGTTTGCGGCGTGGTCGAGGCGATGGGCTACGGCGTGACGCGCTTCGAGGTGGGTGACCTCGTCTACGGAATGCCGTGGTTCCCACGCGTAGCCGGCGCGTACGCAGAGTTCGTCACGGCGCCTTCGCGGCAGCTGGCCCGCGTGCCTGACGGCATCTCGCCGGTCGAGGCCGCCGCCATCCCCCTCGCGGCGATCACCGCGATGCAGTCCCTCATCGACACGGCGCACATCCTGAATGGCCAGACCGTGCTGGTGCATGGGGCGGGGGGTGGGGTGGGCCACCTGGCCGTTCAGATCGCGAAGCTCCGCGGCGCCCATGTCGTCGCAACGACCGGGCGGCGCGATCGCGAAGCGCTGCAAACACGCGACGCCGACGTGGCGCTCGACCTGGTGGGCGGTCAGGACACCCAGGCGCTGGTCGCGACGCTTCGGGAAGGAGGAGTGCTCCTCGCGGTGAGCGACGGCGCCAATGCTGCCGTCCGGGCTGAGGCGAAACGTCGCAGAATCCGTGTGGAGGAACCGTTGGTCGAGCCTGACGGCCACTGGCTGGATGAGCTTGGAGAAGCCATATCGGCGCGAAAGCTGAAGGTGTCCGTCCAAGAAACGTTCCCGCTTGAGCGAGCCGCCGCGGCGCACGAGCGGCTCGAGCGGGGCGGCGTGAGAGGCAAGCTCGTCCTGGAGGTGAGCCCGCGATGACCGACGTGCACAAAGTTTCCTCACCGGTCGCGGCATCCAACGGCGCCGGGACGGCGCCGCTCACCGTCGAAGGGCTGGAGCGCGCGGTGGCGAACCGCAGCGTGGACACGGTCGTGCTGGCGTTGGTCGACATGGAGGGCCGGCTGGTCGGCAAGCGGCTGACCGCGCGCCACTTTCTCGAGTCGGCTCTACTGCACGGCGCCGAATCGTGCGAGTACCTCCTGGCCACCGACGTGGACATGTCGCCCCAGCAGGGATATGGGCTCGCGGGCTGGAACCGCGGCTTCGGCGATTTCCAGCTCAAACCTGACCTCACATCGCTTCGGCTGCTGCCATGGCAGCCAGGCGCTGCACTCGTGCTCGCGGATGCGTATGCCGAGAGCGGCGAGCCCATCCTCGTCTCGCCCCGGCAGATCCTGCGCCGGCAGCTCGAGCGGCTCGCCTCTCGCGGCCTGGCCGCCAATGTCGGCACCGAGCTCGAGTTCATGATCTTTCGCAGCACGTACCGAGAGGCCTGGGACTCCGGGTATCGCAATCTCACCAAGGCGACGCCCTACAGCGTCGACTACGCGCTGCTGGACACCACCGGGATCGAGCCGCTGATCAGGCGCATCCGCAACTCGATGGAAGAAGCCGGCATGAACGTCGAAAGCTCCAAGGGCGAGTGCAACCTCGGCCAGCACGAGATCAACTTTCGATATGGCGGCGGGCTGAGCGTCTGCGACGACCACTCGATTTACAAGTTCGGCGCCAGGGAGATCGCCGCGCAGGAGGGCATGGCCATCACGTTCATGGCGAAGTTCGACCAGCGCGAGGGCAGCTCGTGCCACGTGCATCTTTCGCTGGCCGGCGCCGACGGCTCCAATGCTTTTGCGGGAGATCAGCAACTGTTTGATCGATTCCTTGCCGGACAGCTCGCCGCCCTCCGCGAGCTGACGCTGCTGTTCGCACCGCAGTTCGCGCCCACAGCGGTGGCGTGGGGCCATGACAACCGCACGTGTGCCATGCGCGTGATCGGCCACGGCCAGGGCCTTCACATCGAGAACAGGCTGCCCGGCGCGGACGTCAATCCGTACCTTGCGGTGGCGGCCATGATCGCCGCCGGCCTTCACGGCGTGGACGCCGCCCTGAAGCTCGAACCCGCGACGGTAGGCAGCGCGTACGAGGGATCCCACCCGCATGTGCCGCACACGATGGCCGCGGCGCGCGACCTCTTCGCCGGCAGCGACATCGCTCGCCAGGCCTTCGGCGAAGACGTGGTCGAGCATTACGTGCATAGAGCGGACATCGAGCTGGCCGCGTTCGATTCGTCGATCACCGATTGGGAGCGATTCCGGGGTTTTGAGCGGCTCTGAGGTGAGGATCGCCGTCGCCCAGTTCGCCGCCGGGATGAACAAGAAGGCGAACCTGGAACGAATCACGGAGCTGACCGGTCGCGCGGCTGATGCGGGCGCACGTGTCGTCGTGTTCCCCGAAGGCGGGATGTGCGATTTCGGTGTTAAGACCGACGACCTCCACAGCCAGGCCGAACCGCTGGACGGTCGATTCGTGCACGCCCTTTCGGAGCTCGCCGCCCGATTCAAGGTCACCATCGTCGGCGGGATGTTCGAGTCGATACCCGGCGACCACCTCATCTACAACTCGGCGGTGGTGGTGGACCCGGCTCGAGGGCTGGTCGGCGCGTATCACAAGCGGCACCTGTTCGACGCCTTCGGCGAGATCGAATCGGAGCGATTCCGGGCGGGACGGGAAGATCCGCTTCTGGTCGACATCGACGGTTTCAAGGTTGCCGTCGTCATCTGCTACGACATCCGGTTTGCGAGCTTCATCGAACGCGCAGCCGACGCCGGCGCCGAATTGCTGCTCGCGCCTGCAGCCTGGGTCGCCGGTCCGCTCAAGGAGGAGCACCTGAGCGTCCTCGCGCGTGCGCGCGCGATCGATAACACCATGTACGTGGCGGTCGGCGGGCAGATCGGTGCCTCTTATACCGGGCGGAGCGTCATCGTCGACCCGCTCGGAGTGGTGCTGGCGGGACTGGCCGACGCGGAGGGCTTCGCGCTCGCCGAGGTCTTGCGTGAGCGCCTCCAGGCCGCCCGAGCCCGCCTTCCGGTACTGGCCCAGCGCCGGATCACGGCGCCGGCCGTCGGGCCGGCGCCGCAACCAAGAAGCTGACCCTTAAGGCGCCGTCAGCGTCGCGCTGAAGACGTTGGTGGGGTCCGTGTTCGGGGTCGCAGTTTGTGTGCTGCTGGCAGGTCCGCACAGCGGGTTGCCAACAGGCGGAGCATTGGGGTCGGACGGGTTCAGGTTGCAGTTGGTCGTGACGAATAGGGCGATAAACCCGCTGCCGGTGCTCTGCAGGCCTTCGTAGTCACCGAGGAACAGCCCGCGAGCCACCGGCGCCGACATCAGGTCGAACGGCCCCGCGACCCTCTGGCCCGGGCTGAACGTCGCCCCGCTGTCCTCGGAATAGGTCACCTTGAAGTCGATCGGCCACGTGGCCGTGTTGGTGGGTGAAAGGCTGGCGGAGTCGTAGTAGGTGACGGCGATGTTGCCTTGGCTGTCGACGGCGACGGTTGGCGTGAAGATTGGCAGGGTGCTGGGGCCGAGAATCGCGCGCGGCGCGCTCCAGTTGATGCCGCCGTCGCCCGAGCTGGTCAGCAGGACCTCGTTGTCGAAAGTGCCGGCCGCCTGGTTGAGATTCTTGTCGAAGTTCGTCGAGCTCTCCCAAACTACATAGAGCCTGCCGGTGGCACCGTCGATGGCAACCTCTTGCAGGCCATCGCCGACGCGGGCTCGCCGGCCGTTGTTGGGGTCGATGACGCCGGCGGCGTTGAAGGGAGCGATCACCTGGGGAACCGTCCAGGTGGCGCCGCCGTCCGTGGACTTCACGAACGCGACCTCGGAGTTGCTGGCAGTCCCCTGAAAAGGTGTGTTGGGTGGCACGATCAGGTCAGTGAAGTCGTACAGCGTGCCCGTATTCGGGTCGATCACGATGACGTTGCCGATAGTCTGCTGCCGGTTGCCCGAGCCGATGATCGTCTGCACCGGGCTCCAGGTCGCGCCGAAGTCGGTGGTCTTGGAGAGCTGGGCCGGGCCCGTATAGGCCTGCGCGTGGATGCGGTCGTCGGGCTGGTCGGTCGGACTGATCAAGGTGTCCCAGACGGTATAGGCCACTCCGGCGTGGACTGGGTCCGCGGTGGTGGAGTTCTTGTCCGTGAAGAACTGTGCGGTGTTGTAGGCCACCAGGGTCTGCTGGTTCGTCCAAGTCTTGCCGCCGTCGTTGGAGACGGTCGCCGAAACGGCGTTCCGGTTCGTGCTGCGGTCAAAGGAGAGGGCTGACGAGTAAGCCGTCCCGTCGGGGCCGAAAGAGACCCACGGGTCGGAAGCTCGCTCGTACGGCAAGCCGAGCGGGGCGCAGCTCGAGTAGGGAACGGTGACATCGGTCCAGCTGTTGCCGCCGGTCTTGGAGAAGGCGCCCCCGATCCCGCGCGCGCCGCCGTTGCTCCAGCGGTCCTGGTGCCATTGGCCGACGATGTTCCTCGAGTTGGCCGGGTTCACAGCGACCTGCGGCTCGACCTCGGCGTTGAGGAAGTTGCGTCCGGGCTGGGTGGGCGCCGGGGTGCAGCTTGCATATGGGCTCGTGGCCCCGGAGACCTGCACAACGCCGCCTGCCAGCACGTTGCTGGCGAGTACCAGCGCAGCCGCGCTGGACAGAATCGCGGCAGAGGCAAAACGTCCTTTCATCCTGTTCCCCCTTTGGCGGTGAATCCGATCCCCTTTACAAGCCAGGCTCCTGGCTTCAGCCTTTCACACCCGCCTCGCTGAATCGCGGGACCTTTGTCAAGTGGACTCTATACCGCGCCTGGCGTGCGTGCCAAATGCCCCGAGGGGTCGCCCGTAACGGAGCAGTGGCGGAAGTGGCTCGGCTAGGGAATCAGGTTTTCGATCAGCGGCACCAGCTTCGACCGCTCCGCCTCGCGTTTGATGATGCCCGCCATGCGCTGCGCTCCCTTCCTGTAATTCGGCGATTCCAGCAGGTCGCGCAGAGCGGAACGCACTTGATCGATTGAGGCATCCCGTGAGAGCGCGCGGCCGGCGCCGCACGCCTCGACTCGTTCGGCATTGGCGCCCTGGTCGCGGCCCATGGGCAGGCACAGAAGGGGCACGCCATGGGTCAGAGCCGACATCACTGTGCTCAGGCCCGCATCTGTGACCACCAACGCGATGTGCGGTAACACGGGCTGGTGATCGAGGTATGAGCGGACGGCGGTATTTGCCGGCGACATCAGCACTGCTGGGTCCACTGACGGTCCGACGGTAACCAGGCCGCGGACCGGGAGCCTCGCCAGGGCGCCGACGCACCGCTGGAGGACCTCCTCGTGCGCCATGTAGGTGGTGCTGAAGCTGATCAGGACCAGGGGGTCTGGATGGTCTGCCGGCCACGGAAGATCCCAGGCCGCGCGATTCGGCACGCGGTCCAGGACCGGCCCCACGTAGTGGACGTTCTCGGGAATGTTGGAGTCCGGACGGTCAAAGGCCTGCGGGACCATCACGAGTACGAGGCCAACGGCGTCACAAAGGCTTCCTCCCCGACGAATGGGGACAAGTCCCATCCCTTGCCGGGTCTCATTGGTGGCGGCGAGATCTCCCTCGTCCCAGATGGCGCCAGGGCCACCCTGGCGATTCACCTGGTACAGGGTGTGAAAGAAATCTGCCGTGGGGATTCCGGATCGCTCTGCGCCGGCGAGTGCTCCGAACAGCATGGAGTCCACCACCAACGCGTCGGCCGGCTCCATCGCGAGCTCCGCTTCGAGGTCCTGGCTCACCCCGGCCCCGCACTACAGCTCGAGAATGTATTTGGCGTCGAAACCTCTTCCCAGATGAGAGCCCCAGTCCGGAGCGTGCCGGAAGCCACGGAAATCCAAGCCACCGGCTTCGACTCTTGGTCGCATCGATGGCGACGCCAGAACACGCACGCCGTGACCTGCGCGCGTGAGCTGCCGACCGATGGCGAGGGCCGGCGGGACGTTCCCACCGCCGTCCCAGGCGACGATCACAAAACGCCCCTTATTCACGTAGTCTTGGGGCATGGAGCTGCTGCTGATACTCGCGGCATTTGTCGGGTTGGCCATCGCCTCCCAGCTTTGGGGTGTCGATTCGCGGCCGGGCTTCGCCGACGGACGCGTCGACCGCGTCGAGCACTGGTTCCCG
>WNFD01002639.1_pt1 | contig 18051 bp, 13 predicted proteins | sample 5400491 | NCBI WGS metagenome assembly WNFD01 (sample SAMN13153343, study PRJNA577476) | soil metagenome | isolation source: 120 cm saprolite under Douglas fir tree site 2 hole 2 replicate 2 | place: USA:California | collected 2015-04-18 | reverse complement strand
CGCCGCATTGCGCGGTGCTGGTCGTGCAGCTTGCCCGGCAGTATGCGCAGATGTGGCTGGGGTTCGCGCAGGAACTGGATGAGCGTGCGCGGGTCATCGATCCGTGCGGCCGGCGGGCGAATGGCCAGAGCTGAGCGGCGGGGAAAGGGTAGTTAGAATGCCAATTTTAGTAGTTAATGGCATTAATCTTAATTTTGATGAATGCGGCACTGGGGAACCGGTCGTTCTGATAACAGGGACCGGAGCCAGGGGCCGGATGTGGACGCCGCATCAGGTCCCGGCGCTGACGGCGGCGGGCTATCAGGTGATCACGGTCGACAATCGGGGAGTGCCACCGACTGATGTTTGCCCGGAAGGGTTCACCATCGACGATATGGTGGCGGATGTCGCTGGCCTGATCGAGGTTCTCGGGATCGGTCCATGCCGGATCGTGGGATTCTCGCTGGGCGGGATCATCGTTCAGGAACTACTTCTTGCGTATCCCGATCTGATTACGCAGGCGGTGCTGATGGCGACACGTGGCAGGGTGGACGTGCTGCATGCCGCTATGTCGGCTGCAGAGTCGGAGCTTCTCGACAGCGGTGTTGTATTGCCCCGACGGTACGCGGCGGTCGTACACGCGATGCGATATCTGTCGCCCCGTACCCAGGACAATGAGCAGCGGATCCAGGACTGGCTTGATATCTTTGAGATGTCACTCTCAGATTCCTCCATCAATCAGGCTCAGCGAGATCTCGATGCGATCGATAACCGGCTGGAAGGGTACCGCAAGATCAAATCAAAGTGTCTCGTCATAGGCTTCCAGGATGATCTAATAGTTCCACCGTATCTCTGCCGCGAAGTAGCCAGTTATATTCCCGATTGCAAATATGAGGAAATTGCCGGATGCGGACACTACGGTTATCTCGAGGAGCCGGACGCTGTCAATTCTTGTATCATTGATTTTTTTCGCTGAGCTCGGACTCTTGCCAGGCGCGCGGTGTGTATGTGAGCCTTGCAAGGCAATCAGTTCGTATTGTCTATCGACCTGGCAGGGAGTTCCTCCATGGCTGCGCGGGACATAGGATACGTTGAGTTGTACACCGGCGATAAGCGGTCCGCTGTCGACTACTTCGTGTCGTCACTGGGCTTCACGCTGGTGGCGGAGTCCGCGGATTACGACAAGAATTCTGCGCTGCTGCGGCAGGGCAAGGTGCACGTGCTCGTAACGGCGGGTCCGGCAACCGGGGAGTTCCTGGATGCGCACGGGGACGGGATCGCTGACATCGCTGTGACGTGCGACGATGTCGCCGCAACCCGTGATGCGGCAGTGGCGGCTGGTGCTCTGGTCGACGAGGCTGTGCCGGACAGGCCGGTTGTGCCAGGATTCGGTGGTGTCCGCCATACGCTGCTCCCCCATGCGGCGGATTTTGGTACTCGGCTGCCCGCAGGCCGTACCTGGATTACCACGTCGGATATGGCGGCCCGGCCGGGCGGGCGCATCCGGTTGCTGGACCACGTCGCGATCTGCGTGGAAGGGGGATGCCTGGCGGATTACGCTGATTTCTGTGTGGATGCTTTCGGACTTGCCCGGTACTCGACCGAATACGTTGAGGTTGGTGATCAGGCGATGGACTCGATTGTCGTCCGCAGCCCGTCCGGCGGTATCACTTTTACCCTCCTCGAACCGGATTCGACGAAGAGCGCTGGGCAGCTTGACGCGTTCCTTGGCAGAAATGGCGGCCCAGGCGTACAGCATCTCGCGTTCCTGGTCGACGACATTATTCCCGCAGTCCGCGAGTTCCGGGACCTGGGGGTGGAGTTCTTGCGCACCCCGGGCGCATATTATGACATGCTCACAGGGCGGCTCACTGGAATGAGTGAGGAGATAGCCGACCTACGCTCCGCGAATGTGCTCGCCGACCGCGACGAATGGGGTTATCTCCTGCAGCTGTTCACCCGTTCACCATACGAACGGAGCACGCTCTTCTACGAGCTCATACAGCGCCGGGGCGCCCGGGGATTCGGCAGTGCGAATATCCGGGCGCTGTACGAAGCGGTAGAGCGCGACCGGCTGGCCGCCGAATGAACCTTGGTGCCGCTGCAGCGACCGCTCTGACCCTGGATGAGTACGCTCGCATAGCGCGGGAGTGCATGGACGCTGCTGTCTGGGATTTCATAGCGGGTGGCGCGGGCGAGGAACGGACTCTCGCGGCGAACCTGGAGGCATTCGACCGGATACGGCTGCGGCCGCGGGCTCTCACCGGCGTGGTCCAGCCCGGCACTTCGACCCGGATTCTCGGCCGTACCTGGACGGCACCGGTTGCGATCGCGCCGATGGCCTATCACACGCTGGCCCATCCGGAGGGAGAACTCGCCACGGCCCGGGCCGCCGGGGCGGCCGGTGTCCCGTTCGTTGCGAGCACCTTCGCAGGGCGGACCTTCGAGGAGATCGCCGCGGTCGCAGGCTCCCCGCTCTGGCTCCAGGTTTACTGCTTCCGTGATCGCTCAACGACACAGTGGCTCATTGAAAGCGCGGAGCGAGCTGGCTTCGAGGCGCTGGTTCTCACGGTGGACGCCCCCCACCTCGGCCGACGGCTGCGCGATGTGCGCAATGACTTCCGGCTGCCGCCGGGAATTGAGCCAGCCAACCTTGTTGGTGCCGGCTTCTCCTCGCCCGACGGTCACGCTCTCGCGGAGTTCGATCCAGTCCTCGACTGGTCTGTGGTGGATTGGCTGCGCTCAGTCAGTTCGCTTCCCATACTGCTCAAGGGCATTCTGACCGCTTCTGACGCCCGGCGGGCACTCGATGCCGGGGCGGATGGCATCGTGGTGTCCAACCACGGCGGCCGGCAGCTGGACGGCGCCCCAGCGACGCTCGAGGTGCTGCCCGAGATCATTGCGGCGGTCGCGGGCAACAATTGCCCAGTCCTCCTCGACGGAGGGATACGCCGCGGCGGCGACGTCCTGGCATCCCTTGCGCTGGGCGCCGACGCGGTGTTCCTGGGGCGTCCGGTACTGCATGGGCTGACGGCCGGCGGATGCGAGGGCGTGGCGCGGGTGCTTGGCATCATCTTCGATGAACTGACGGATGCGATGACGCTCACTGGCACGCGCTCAGTCGCGGACGCTGGGCCAGGCTTGGTGCAGACCCAGGTCCGGCCGCTGCCGACGCTGCCGCTGCCGACGTCTGGGATGGCGCCTGCGGTAGCAGATGTGGCGATATCGAGTGAGCTGGGGGCGACGCCGTGTCCGGCCCAGGCGGTACCGGCCGTGCCCGTGCTGCGGAAGGAGGATCTGCATGCCAGCGTCTCGGACCCGGTCCTGGACACGATGAACTTCCTCAATGAGATCACCTTCCGGTATCCGGAGGCGATCTCGTTTGCCCCCGGCCGGCCGTACGACGGTTTCTTCGAGACCGGGCAGGTCTTCACGCACATCCGCCGCTATCTCGATCACCTCGCGGAGAACGGGAACTCGCCCGGCCAGATCCGTGATGCGCTCTTCCAGTACGGCCCGGCCGCCGGCCGGATCCGGGAGCTGATCGCCAGCTCGCTGCGCCAGGACGAGGACATTGATGTCCCGCCTGAGTCCATCGTGGTCACCGTGGGCTGCCAGGAGGCCATGTTCCTCGCGCTGCGCGCGCTCATCTCCGGCCCCGCCGATGTGCTGCTGGTCTCCAGCCCCTGCTATGTGGGGATCACTGGTGCGGCCCGCCTGCTGGACATCGGGCTGACCGCGGTCGGGGAACGGCAGGACGGGTTCCGCTGCGCCGATCTCGAGGCGGCGATCCGCGCTGAGCGGGCGCGCGGGCGCCGCCCCCGCGCCTTCTACGTGGTGCCTGACCACTCGAATCCGTCGGGGGCCACGATCCCCCTGGAGACCCGCCGCGCGCTGCTGGGCCTGGCCGCCCGCGAGGACATCCTCGTGCTCGAGGACAGCCCCTACCGGCTGGTCAGTCCCGGGCCGCGGCTGCCGGCGCTCAAGGCCCTTGACCGCGAGCGCAGGGTGGTCCATCTGGGCTCCTTCTCCAAGACCGTCTTCCCCGGCGCCCGGGTCGGGTTCGCGGTCGCGGACCAGCTCGTCGTCGATTCCGCGGGCCGCACCGGCCTGCTGGCGGACGAGCTCGCCAAGATCAAGAGCATGCTGACGGTGAACACCTCGCCGCTGAGCCAGGCCGCCGTGGCGGGCGCGCTGCTGGCCTGCGGGGGACGGATCTCAGAACTCAATACGGAGACGGCCGCGTACTACGGGAACGCGATGCGGTCTACCCTCCGGCAGCTGGATCAGTGTTTCCCGGCCGGCCACCGCGCCGCTCTCGGGGTTCGCTGGAACGAGCCCGGCGGGGGCTTCTTCCTGACCATGCGTGTCCCGTTCCGCGCGGACAACGCAGCGCTGGCCCGCTCTGCGCAGGATTTCGGGGTCATGTGGACGCCGATGTCCTACTTCTACCCGCACGGCGGCGGGGATGACAGCATCCGGCTGTCTGTCAGCTACCTGACCCAGGCAGACATTACCGAGGGGATTACGCGGCTGGCCCGTTTCATCGAGGCCGAGGCCGGCTTTCACCGGCCCCTAGAGGAAGGTGAGCTGAAGTGATTACGGTAACGCCTCGTGTGCGCAGCAGGCCCCGCATGTGGGGGTGGACGTTCCGATGACCGTCAGTATGAGCCCTGCGCGTCCAGGTGTACGGAATGCGCTGCGGCTGGCTGCCCGGCAGGCCGTGGCTGTCCCGCGGATCGCCGGGGTCGGGACGGCCGTGACGGGGGAGTCTTACTCGCAGCAGGAACTACTCGATATCTTCGGGATAACCGACCCCAGGGTCCGCTCGGTCTTCCTCAGCAGCGCCATACGGCGGCGTTACCTGACCTTGCCGCCGCGGGGGGACGATGGCACGCGCCTCACGGAGGCCCAGGGAGAACTGCTTGCCAAGCACCGGGCACTGACGGTCGGCATGGGGGCGCGAGCCCTGGGCGCGTGCCTGGGGAACGCGGGAGCCGGGCTACCGGATATTGGCTACCTGTGCTGCGTGACCTCGACAGGTTTCCTTACTCCTGGCCTGAGCGCCCTGCTCATCCGCGAACTGGGAATTACGCCGCATTGCAGCCGGCTAGACGTTGTGGGCATGGGCTGCAACGCGGGACTGAATGCCCTGAGCGTGACAGCCGGCTGGTCCATGGCTCACCCCGGGCAGCTTGCCGTCGTGCTGTGCGCGGAGGCGTGCTCTGCCGCGTACGTGCTCGACTCGACGATGCGGACCGCGGTCGTGAACAGCCTGTTCGGCGACGGCGCGGCTGCCGTCGCCCTCGTCGCCCGCGCCGGCGGCGGCACTGCGGCTGCCCGGGAAGGCCCGCGTATCTTGTCGTTCGCTAGTTACATCATCACCGGTGCGCTCGATGCCATGCGCTATGACTGGGACGACGCGCAGGGCAAGTTCAGCTTCTTCCTCGACCCGGACATCCCGTACGTAGTCGGCGCCCACGCGGATCTGGTCGTCGGCCGCCTGCTGTCCGGAAGCGGGCTGCGCCGCAGTGACATCAGCCACTGGCTGGTGCACTCCGGCGGTAAGAAGGTCATCGACGCGGTCAGGGTCAACCTCGGCCTTACCCGCCATGACGTCCGGCATACCACCGGGGTGATGCGCGATTACGGCAACGTGTCGAGCGGCTCGTTCCTGTTCTCCTATGAGCGGCTGCTCAGCGAGGGTATTACCAGGCCGGGCGATTACGGCGTCCTGATGACCATGGGTCCGGGCTCGACTATCGAGACGGCACTGATTCAATGGTGACAGAGGGAGGGATGAGAGAGGCCACGGGCACGGTGCGGGCCGCTGATGCGCGAGCGGGAACTGGTGACCTGGTGATCCGGGTCGACGGCAGGCGACCCTTGTCGGCCGGGTCAGTCGCGGCCATCGCAGCGGTATGCGACAAGGCTGAAGACCGCGGTGACGACAGCAGGGTGATCGTTCATGTGTCAGGCGCCCCTGTCAGATCGTGGACCAGCGAGCTGAATGTCGCGCTGGTGAGCAAGTGGGAACGCGGGCTGCGACGGCTGGAGCGTCTCCCCGCGGCCACGATCGCGGTCGCCGCCGGCGACTGCGGCGGGCTGGCCCTTGATGTGCTGCTGGCTGCCGACTACCGCATCGCCGCTACCTCAGTGCGCCTGCTGGTGGCCGTCGAGGCCGGGGCTACCTGGCCCGGCATGGCGCTGTACCGGCTCTCTCACCATGCGGGCGCCGCCGCGATCCGCCAGGCGGTCCTGTTCGGTATCCCCATCGAGGCCGGCGACGCGCTGGCCCTGCACCTGATTGATGAGCTGACCGACGACGCGGCGGGCGCGCTGGCGGCGGCCGCCGAGCTGGCCGGCGCCTTCTCAGGTGCCGAGCTGGCGATCAGGCGGCAGCTGATGCTCGACGCGCCCACGGCCAGCTTCGAGGACGCTCTTGGCGTTCACCTGGCAGCCTGCGACCGTGCGCTACGGCGGGCATCTGCCGGGGCGCCGCGATGACGGGAAGGGTGATCCTCCCGGAGCCGCGGGATGACTTCCGGGCCGTGCCCGCGGACCTGGCCCGTGCCCGGCGGGCGGTGGCACGGGCCGCCGAGCGCGCCGATGACCTGGTGGCATCACTGCCCGGGCCCGCGTCGCGGTCGCCGGAACAACGCGTTACCGCCGCTGCGGCGAAAGACGCCGCACGGGCACTGCGGGCCCAGTTCATGGACACCCACGCCGATGCCGTCTATGACACGCTTACCGGCGGCCGCACGCGCTACCTGCGGCTAGCGGAACTTGCTGAAGCGGCGGCGGCCGCTTTTCCCGGACTGGTGCCAGGCGCAGGGCAGCTCGCGGCCGAGCGCACCAGGCCGCAGGCAGGCAAAGAGGGTCATGAGATCGACCAGGGCATCTTCTTCAGCCGGGTGCTGCGCTCGCCGCTGGCCGGGTCGCACCTGCTCGACGCCATGCTGCGGCCGACGCCCCGCGCGCTGCGGCTGCTGCCGGAGTTTACCCGGACCGCCACGGCTGATCTGGGTTCTGTGCGGCTGGAGCGAAGCGGCGGCGTGGCGCGGCTGACCATGTGCCGTGACGATTGCCTGAACGCGGAGGACGACCGGCAGGCCGAGGACATGGAAACCGCTGTCGACCTCGCATTGCTCGACCCGGCGGTACGTGTCGGACTGCTCCGCGGCGGGGAAATGAGCCATCCCCGCTACCGGGGCAGGCGGGTGTTCAGCGCCGGCCTCAACCTCAAGGTCCTGCACGCTGGCGGCATCTCGCTGACCGGCTTCCTGCTGCGGCGCGAACTGGGCTACATCCACAAGCTCATCCGGGGCGTTCTCATCGGGGATGGTGCGAGCTGGCACTCACCCATGATCGAGAAGCCCTGGGTTGCCGCGGTGGATAGCTTCGCCATCGGCGGCGGAGCCCAGCTGCTGCTCGTGCTCGACCACGTGATCGCCGCATCCGACGCTTACATCAGCCTTCCGGCCGCGCAAGAAGGCATTATTCCCGGGGCCGCCAGCTTCCGGCTGACCCGGTGCGCCGGAACGCGGCTGTCCCGCCAGATGATCCTTCAGGGGCGCCGGGTCTGGGCGAGCGAGCCAGCGGCCAGGCTCCTGGTCGATGATGTCGCTGACCCACGTGACCTGGACCTGGCCATCGACAAGAGCCTCGGGCGCCTTCAGTGCCCGGCAGTGATTGCCAACCGGCGGATGCTGAACCTGGCCGAGGAACCCCCAGATGAATTCCGCAGGTACATGGCCGAATTCGCGATGCGGCAGGCGCTCAGGCTCTACGGCGATGACGTGATCGGCAAGGCCGGCCGGTTCCAGGCGGAGAAAGAGGCCCAGCTGTCGTGAGCGATACCGGCCGGCCGCGGGTGCGGTACGAGAAGAAGGACCACGTCGCCTACGTCACCCTCGACCGGCCCGCCGTGCTGAACGCGATGGACCTGAGGATGCATGAGGAACTGGCCTCAGCCTGGGACGACATCGAGGCCGATGACGACGTGCGGGCCGCCGTGCTGACCGGCGCCGGAGAGCGGTCCTTCTCTGCCGGGCAGGATCTGCGCGAGCGTGCCAGGCTCAGCCAGCGGGGGGCACCGCCGCTGACATTCGGCAGCCGCGGGCAGCCGGGCTGGCCGCGGCTCACCGAGCGTTTCAGTCTTTCCAAGCCCGTCATCGCCCGGGTCAACGGATATGCGCTGGGCGGCGGATTCGAGCTTGCCCTGGCCTGCGACATCATCATCGCCTCAGACCAGGCGGTCTTCGCACTGCCAGAAGCGCAGCTCGGCCTGGTCCCCGGTGCCGGTGGTGCCTTCAGGCTCCCCAGGCAGCTCCCCCTGAAGGTCGCGATGGGCTACCTGCTGACCGGCCGGCGCATCACCGCGGACGTAGCCCTGCAGCTGGGGCTGGTCAACCAGGTCGTGCGGCCCGAGCACCTAGACCAATGCGTCACCGAGTGGACTAACGACCTGATAAGCAGCGCCCCACTGGCGCTTCAAGCGATCAAGGAGGCGGTCCTGCAGTCACTCGACATGCCACTCGAACAAGCGTTCGTAGCCACGTTCTCGTGGGAGCAACGACGCATGTACAGCCACGATGCCATCGAAGGTCCACAAGCGTTCACGGAAAAGCGTAAGCCCGTGTGGCGCGGTCGTTGATCTCGCGTGCCAGCCCGGCCACCCGCGGCCCTACTCGACGTCCTTGAGGATCCGCTGCACCGACTCCAGCTGGTCCCGCAGCTCGTCGATCCGCACCGTGATCTCCCCGAGCTTGAGGTCGGTGTGTTCCTGGGCCGTGACGGCCATGTCGGCAAGCCGACGGTATTCCTCGGTAAGCCCTCGGTATTCCGTGCCGCTGGTAACCGCAGCCTTTGCCTTTCTCGAGGCGGCGAGCTGCCAGGACCCCACCGCCATCCCGAGTGCAATCACGACGCTTCCGCAAATGATTACTATTTCGATTAGCGTATTCATCACTCCACCTCCGCCTGAAGATCACGTTCCGTGCCCAGTGACCGCGCCGCGATCATGATCGTTTTGGGAGTCAGCTGCAGCGTGAAGGGCGTCACCTCGTAGAACTTCATGGCCTTCCCGTCCTCTGAGACCTCGATGGCGGCCGACACCAGCCCGGCCGCCTCCAGCTTCCGCAGGTGGACCTGCAGCAGGGCCCGGCTAATGCCCAGCTCGCGGGCCAGACGGCTCACGTAGTTGCGCTGCTCCGCCAGGGCGGCCACAACCTGCAGCCGGTGCGGGCTGGCAAGCGTCGACAGCACCCGTAGCAGGGCGTCTCCGGTCATGCCTGTTATTTCCACAGCACCTTTCCTAGCACCTGCAAAGAAATGCTAGCAGGTTCACGTCCAGACGGTCAAGGAGGGTGCCGGGACTCCCTGTCGTCGCGGCAGCGATGCCCGGGGCGGCCCGCCACTTCCGGGCGCACCGACCCGGTCGGCTGGCGATCGCGACCGGCAAGAAGGCGAACACCGTTATCGCGCACCACGTCGTAAGCTGGACTTGACAATTTGAATGGCTGAGGGACAGGCTTATCTCGTTAGAAAGACACCCATCTCGTAAAATGGTTAATCACCAGCTGCGTTATCTCCCCTGGCCATTCGGAGAACTTACGTCATGAGAAGGTAAGAGATGAGTTCTGAGGGCGTGGAAGATGTTGACGTGGTCGTCGTGGGCGGCGGGCCGGGCGGGTCGACACTAGCATCGTTGGTCGCAATGCAAGGGCACCGGGTCGTGGTCCTGGAGAAAGAACAATTTCCGCGCTATCAGATCGGTGAGTCGCTGCTGCCGTCCACGATACACGGAGTATGCCGCCTGATGGGCGTGGCAGACGAATTGGCACAGTCTGGCTTTACTCTCAAGCGGGGCGGAACGTTCAGATGGGGATCTAATCCGGAGCCGTGGACGTTCGCATTCTCGGTGTCGGAAAAAATGGCCGGGAAGACGTCATACGCGTATCAGGTCGAGCGAAGCAAATTTGATAAGATCCTGCTCGATCACGCGCGTCGTGTGGGAGCGGATGTACGAGAGGGGTGCGCCGTTACCGATATCGTCAGCACAGGCGATCGGGTCGTCGGAGCATCATACATCGGCTCTGACGGGAAGGCGGCCCAGATCCGCGCGAAGTATGTGGTGGACGCTTCGGGCAACAATAGTCGCATATACAAGCACGCTGGAGGATCGCGGAAATACTCGGAATTCTTCTGCAGCCTCGCGCTCTTCGGCTACTTCGAGGGCGGGAAACGCCTTTCAGCGCCAAACTCGGGCAACATTCTATGCGCGGCTTTCGATAGCGGCTGGTTCTGGTATATTCCGCTGAGTGAGACGCTGACCAGCGTCGGCGCGGTCGTGCGGCGGGAACTGGCGAGCAAGATTCAGGGAGATCCTGAGGAGGCGTTGCAGGCTCTCATTGAAGAGTGCCCGCTGATCAGCGATTACCTCCAGAGCGCCAAGCGGGTCACGGTCGGCGAGTACGGCCAGCTCCGTGTGCGCAAAGACTATTCGTATCACAATACGAAGTTCTGGCGGCCTGGCATGGTCCTCATTGGCGACGCGGCGTGCTTCGTTGACCCCGTGTTCTCCTCCGGCGTGCACCTGGCCACCTACAGTGCGCTGCTGGCCGCGCGGTCCATCAACAGCGTTATGGCACAGAAAGTCGATGAACAGGCCGCATTTCAGGAGTTCGAGCTGCGGTACCGCCGGGAGTATGGCGTGTTTTATGAGTTTCTCATGTCCTTCTATAACATTCACGTCAGCGAAGACTCGTACTTCTGGTCAGCTAAGAAGCTTACCCAGAATACGCGCCCGGAGCTGGAGTCGTTCGTGGACCTGGTCGGCGGGGTATCCTCTGGCGAGGCAGCCCTCGTCGGGGCGGGTGCCCTAGCGCAGCGCTTCAAGGATCGGTCCACGGAGTTCGCTAATGCGGTAGACGCGCTCGCTGCGGACAAACAGCAGAGCATGCTGCCGCTGTTCAAGTCTTCGGTCGTCCGGCAGGTGATGGTGGAGGGCGCGCAGGTCCAAGCCCGGGCCCTGCTAGGCGGGGACTCGGAGACCGAGGCGCCGCTCTTCGACAGCGGGCTTGTCTCCTCGGCCGATGGCATGTTCTGGGAGGCGGCTGACGTGCGTTAGCGATCCGGCGGCGTTCAACTGATGCGGTGCAGCAGTTGCACGCGGGTGGGGGTGCCTGACGCTGCCAGAACAGGGTCTGTGCGGTGATTCCGGAGTATTGATCGGTGATCTGGCCGTATGCCATAGTAATACACGGCGGCGCCGGTGCAGTGTGACGAGTGAGCGGCTGGAATTTGAAATGGGCTCCGGCCATCTCCGACCGGGCGGGCGTAGCGGCCGGTTCGTTTATGCGGCCCGGGCCATACCACGGCAGAGGATTTCCTGAGTGAAGGAGCGGGGATGAGTGAAGAGCCGAGGTTTCTCCGGCCGGATGTGATTATCGAGCCGCTGGTCGACGGATTTTATGCGTGGCTGCATACGGTGGCGCCGGTGCAGGCGGCGATGAACCTGGCGTTCTTGCAGGTACCGCTTCTTGAGTCGTATCTGCAGTCCCCGCAGGTCCACATGGCCGCCTGCCGCAACCCGGAACTCCGCGGCGGCTACTTCATCAACATCGATGAGAGCCGGAGCGGAGAGGTGCGCGCTTTGCTGGCCTCAGTCAAGCGTGACCGGGCTGAGCTACTAAGTTTCGCTGCGGCGGTTGCCGAGGCCGAGGAGATCGTGCGGCAAGGCGCGACCGGGTTCGACCTCACGTCGCTGTACCCGAAGCTCCCGGCCGTGCTGTCGGGGCTGGTGGAGCTGGCGTATGACACCAGTAACCAGCCGTCGGTGCGGTTCATCGAGCCGCTGGCATATGAGAGTAGCGCCTATACCGAGGACCGGCAGTCGGTTCAGTTGTCGCTCGAGACCGGGACAGAACGTCCGTTCATCTTGAGCACACCGCGGCTGCCGTCGCCGGAGGTGCTCGAGTTCCGGATCCCGTTCCGGCATCCGGGGCTGGCGGAGCTGTTCCGAGCCCGGGTGCATGCCACGACACTGGGCCGGCTGCGGGAGGTGCTGGAACTCGGCGATGATGAGGCCGCCCGCCTGGGCGGGCTGCTGGCGAGCGAGCCTGACCTGGCCGATGACCGTCATATCGACGGCGGGGGCCGGATCCGCTACTTCGGGCATGCCTGCCTGGTGCTGCAGACGCCGGAGGCTGCGATCGTCACCGATCCGTTCATCAGCGCGGACGCCACGGCAGCTGACCGGTTCACCTACCGGGACCTGCCTGATCACATCGACCTGGTGCTGATCACCCACGGGCACCAGGACCACATCGTGCTGGAAACCCTGCTGCAGCTGCGCGGCCGGGTCGGCGCGGTCGTGGTGCCGCGGTCCTCGCGAGGCAACCTGTGCGACCCGTCGCTGGCGCTGTACCTGTCGCACGCGGGCCTGCCCGTCGTCGAGGTAGACGACTTCTCGGAGGTGGAGTTCCCCGGCGGGAAGGTGACCGCGACGCCGTTCCTTGGCGAGCACGCCGACCTGGATATCCGAGCCAAGTCGACGTACTGCCTGCGGCTGGCCGGGCGGACGATCTTCGTGGGCGCGGACTCATCGGGCATCGACCCGGGCCTGTATCGCTACATGCGCAGTCACGTCGGGCAGGTGGATATGGCGTTCCTGGGTATGGAGTGCGCCGGAGCGCCGCTGACGTGGCTGTACCAGGCGCTGCTGACCCGGCCGGTCACCAAGAGGATGAGCGACTCGCGGACGCTGTCGGGATCGAATGCGGCGCAGGCCAGCGCGATCATGACCGAGCTGGGCGCGGACGAGGCGTATGTGTATGCGATGGGCGAGGAGAGCTGGCTGGGGCATGTCATGGCCACCAGCTACAAAGAGGACTCCTATCAGCTGAAGCAGGTGGCCGAGTTCATGACCTGGTGCGCCGCCAACGGCATCAAGTCCGGGCACCTGTTCGGCCAGCATGAATGGCGCTGGTAGCCGACCCGGCACGTTGTATTCCCGCGATGAGGAGGTCACCCGTGCGGACGACAAGCTTTGACTTCGACTCACCCGAGGCACGATTCAGGGTGCTGATCAACCACGAGGAGCAATATTCCCTGTGGCCCGCCGACCTCCCGGTTCCCGGTGGCTGGGAGGAGACGGGCGTGTGCGCCGCGAAGGAAGATTGCGACGAATACCTGGAGAAGACCTGGACCGACATGCGGCCCAAAAGCCTGCGCATCGCGCTCGACGGCGAATGACCCGGCTACGCCATGCAACATGTCTTCACCAACGGTATAAGGAAGAGTAATGACGAATCCGTTTGAAGATCCGGACGCCAGCTACTTCGTCCTGATCAATGAGGAAGGACAGCACTCGCTATGGCCGGTGTTCGCCGACGTGCCCGATGGCTGGCGGGTGATCTTCGGGGAGGCGCGGCGTCAGGAATGCCTTGACTTCATCGAGGAGTCCTGGCGCGACATGCGCCCCAAGAGCCTGATCGAGGCCATGGAGAATAGCTAAGTCGCTGCCGTGTGAGCGGCACGCGAGGCCAGCCTCGTTTAATGGCCAGGAGCCGGAGGCTATGCTCTCGTTCTTCCTGGCGGCTACTCTCGGTCCAGCACGGGCGCCGTGGCCGCTGGCGTCAGCGTAGCCGCCAGCGCGGCAGTCCCGTAGGCTACGGCAGGCCCCGGACGCGGCAGGCCCACTATTTGTTGGGTATTTACATGAGCCGAGCGATTGGGGTATGCAGGCGTGTCTGGATCTGAAGGTGATCGCCGGGAACTGATGGCCGGGCAGCTTGGTATCTGGCATGCCCAGCAGCTCAGTCCTGATAATTCGGTCTACAACACGGGTGAGTATCTCGAGATCCATGGTGATCTGGACATGGATCTGTTTGAGGTCGCCCTGCAGCGCACCGTCAGCGAGGCCGAGGCTGGCCATCTCCGTTTTTGCGGAGATGGCGAGGCGTTGCGGCAATATGTCGATAGGCGCGCCGACTGGTCGCTCCACGTCATTGATGTCAGCTCTGCGGCGGACCCGCGTGCCGCTGCCGAGGACTGGATGTGGGCGGATATGCGTCGCCCGGTCGACCTGCGGGAGGGCCCCCTTTTTACGCAGGCTGTGTTCAGGGTGGCGCATAGCCGGTTCTTCTGGTATCAGCGTGCTCACCATATCGCGGTAGACGGGCTGGGTGCCTCGGCCATTGCTGCCCGCCAGGCTCAGGTCTACACATCGCTGCTGACGGGCCTGCCACCGGGGGAAGGAGCCCTGGAGCCGGTTTCCGTGCTGATGGACGCTGATTCCTCTTACCGGGCCTCGGCGGACTTCGGCCGGGATCGGGAATTCTGGCTTAATGCGCTGGCGGATTTCCCGGAAGTGGCCAGTATAAGCGGACGACGGGTGTCGAGAGCGCTGCATGTGCCGGTGCGGTATATGGAGGATATCAGTCCTGGTGACGCCGCGGACCTTAGAGCGGCTGCCCGGCGGCTAAAGACAAGCTTCGGCGGGCTGATGATTACTGCTGCGGCGGTCTATCTTCATCGCAGCACCGGAGCGGAGGAAGTCGTCCTTGGCCTTTCCGTTCTTGGCAGAGCAGGGAGTCGGCTGCGCGGGATCCCCGGCATGACAGCTAATGTCCTTCCTATCCGCCTCACGGTAGGCAGGGGAACCTCTATTGAGGAGCTCGTGCAGCAGACATCCAGGATGGTCCGTGATGCACTGCGGCACCAGCGGTACCGGTATGAGGACATTCGCAGGGACCTGAAGCTGATTGATGGCGGCGCCTTGTTCGGCCTGATCATCAACGTCATGTCCTTCGACTACACGATACGGTTCGGCGATTGTCCCGCTATCGCGCATAACCTTTCTAACGGGCCTGTCAACGACCTGTCGGTCGCCGTTCATGACAGATCGGCGGACGGCAGCATACAAATTGCTCTTAACGCAAACCCTGACCTCTACGATGCGGCATCAGGCAGAGATATCACCTCTCGTTTCCGAAGAGTTCTGGACTGGATGATAACGGTTTCTCCCGCCGCCTATCCCGGCCAGGCGGAGATCCTTGCCGAGGCCGAGCGTCGGCAGATCCTGACCGGGTTGAATGACACCGCGACGCCGGTCCCGACGGTGGGCGGGGTGCATGAGCTTATCGCTGGGCAGGCGGCCCGTACCCCGGATGCGGTGGCGGTGGTGTGCGGCGGCGTGTCGCTGACGTATGCGGGGCTCGAGGAGCGGGCGAACCGGCTCGCACACTACCTGCGCGGTGCGGGGGCCGGGCCAGAGTCCATCGTGGGGCTGTGCCTTCCGGGTGGCGCGGACATGGTGGCCGCGATCCTGGCGGTATGGAAGGCGGGAGGGGCGTACCTGCCGCTGGACCCGGAGTATCCGGCGGAACGGCTGGCGTTCATGCTAACCGACAGCCAGGCGGTGGTGCTGGCTGGTGCCGCTGCTGTCCTTGAGGATCTGCCCGCCGGGCGGATCCGTACCATCGCCGTGGATGATCCTTTCGTGACGGCGGCGCTGGCGGCGGCGGCGCCCGCGGCGCCGGCGGTGGCTGTGGTGGCGGATCAGCTGGCATATGTGATCTACACGTCGGGGTCGACGGGGGCGCCGAAGGGGGTACAGGTCACTCACCGGGGGCTGGTGAATTACCTGTCCGGGGTGCCGGGCCGGGCGGGACTGGGGGAGCCGGGCAGCCGGTATGCGCTGCTGCAGCCCGCTGTCACCGATTTCGGTAACACGATGGTCTTCACGAGCCTGGTCACCGGCGGCGTCCTGCACATCCTGGAACCGGACATGGTCACTGACCCGGCCGCTGTCGCCGGTTATCTGGCCGAGCATGACATCGATTACGTAAAGGCGGTGCCGTCGCACCTGGCTGCCCTGGCGGGCTGGGGCGGGCTTGCACGGCTGGTCCCCGCCCGGACCCTGGTCCTTGGCGGGGAGGCGGCGGCGGCGGGGTGGGTGAGTGACCTGCTCGCGGCGGCCGGGGACCGGGGCGTGGTCAACCACTACGGCCCGACGGAGACCACGATCGGAGTGGCCACAGTCCGTCTTGCCCCTGCTCAGCTGGCAGGCGGGACGGTCCCGATCGGGTCGCCGGTGGCGAACACCCGCCTGTACGTTCTGGACCGTCATCTTGGCCCGGTGCCGACGGCGGTCGCGGGGGAGTTGTTCGTGGGCGGCGCGCAGGTCGCCCGGGGGTACGGCAGGCGCCCTGCCCTGACGGCGGAGCGGTTCGTCGCTGACCCGTTCGCTAGTGACGGGTCGCGGTTGTACCGGACGGGGGACCGGGCGCGGTGGACCGCGGCCGGGCTGCTGGAGTTCACGGGCCGGATCGATGATCAGGTGAAGATCCGGGGGTTCCGGGTGGAGCCGGGCGAGGTCGAGGTGGTGCTGGCCGGGCATCCCGCGGTGGCGCGGGCGGTGGTGACGGTCCGGGAGGACACGCCGGGTGATAAGCGGCTGGTCGCCTACGTGGTGCTGGCGGGCGATGGCGTCGCGGGGAATGGCGCCGCGGCCGGTGGTGACGCGGACGGGCTGGCGGGGGCGGTGCGGGGGTTCGCGGCGGGGCGGCTGCCGGAGTACATGGTGCCGTCAGCGGTGGTGGTGCTGGATGAGCTGCCGCTGACGGGGAACGGGAAGGTGAACCGCAAGGCGCTGCCCGCCCCGGATTACGCGGCTGCCTCCTCTGGCCGGGGGCCGTCCACGGTGCGGGAGGAGATCTTGTGCGGGGTGTTCGCGGAGGTGCTTGGCCTGCCCTCGGTGGGGGTGGATGACAGTTTCTTCGAGCTGGGCGGCCATTCGCTGCTGGCGGTGTCGCTGGTGGAGCGGCTGCGAGAGCGGGGGGTGCCGGTGTCGGTGCAGGTCCTGTTCGAGGCGCCGACGCCTGCCGGGCTGGCCGCGGTGGCGGGGCCGGGTGAGGTGGTGGTGCCGCCGAACGGGATCCCGGCGGGGGCGACGGTGATCACGCCGGGGATGCTGCCGCTGGCGGAGCTTACCGCCGGGGAGATCGAGCGGGTTGTTGCGGGGGTGGCGGGCGGTGCGGCGAATGTGGCGGATGTGTATCCGCTGGCGCCGTTGCAGGAAGGCGTCTTCTTCCAGCACCTGATGGCCGCTGAGGGCAGTGTTGATGTGAATGTGCTGCCGATCGTGCTGGGGTTTGATTCCCGTGCCCGGCTGGAGGGGTTCCTGGCCGCGCTGCAGCGGGTGGTGGACCGGCACGATATCTACCGGACCGCAGTGGCGTGGGAGGGGCTGCGCGAGCCGGTCCAGGTGGTGTGGCGCAAGGCGGCGGTGCCGGTGCAGGAGGTGGTTGTTGATCGTGGCGGCGCGGATGGAGTGAGCCAGCTGCTGGCGGTCGGCGGCCGGTGGATGAACGTGGGCCGTGCGCCGCTGCTGCGGGTTCATGTGGCAGCCGAGCCCGGGACGGGGCGGTGGCTGGCGCTGCTGCAGATCCATCAGCTTGTCCGGGACCATACGGCGATGGGGATGGTCTTGGAGGAGATCGGGGTGCTGCTGCGGGGGGAGGGGGACCGGCTGGCGGCGCCGCTGCCGTTCCGGGATTACGTGGCGCAGGCGCGGCTGGGGGTGCCGCGGGAGGAGCATGAGCGGTTCTTCGCGGCTTTGCTGGGGGATGTGACGGAGCCGACGGCGCCGTTCGGGCTGCTGGATACCCGCGGGGACGGGACGGCGGCGGGGCAGGCGCGGGTGGCGGTGGATGACGGGCTGGCGGTGCGGGTGCGGGAGCGGGCGCGGGTGCTGGGGGTGAGCCCGGCCACCCTCTTCCACCTGGTGTGGGCGCGGGTGCTTGCGTCGGTGTCGGGCCGGGATGATGTGGTGTTCGGGACGGTGCTGTTCGGGCGGATGAATGCGGGGGCGGGGGCGGACCGGGTGCCGGGGCCGTTCATTAATACGCTGCCGGTGCGGGTGGATACGGGTGCGGGGGGCGCGGCGGATGCGGTGGCGGCGATGCAGGCGCAGCTGGCGGGGCTGCTGGTGCATGAGCATGCGCCGCTGGCGCTGGCGCAGAAGGCCAGCGGGGTGGCGGCGCAGGCGCCGCTGTTCACCTCGCT
>WNFD01002908.1_pt1 | contig 18055 bp, 14 predicted proteins | sample 5400491 | NCBI WGS metagenome assembly WNFD01 (sample SAMN13153343, study PRJNA577476) | soil metagenome | isolation source: 120 cm saprolite under Douglas fir tree site 2 hole 2 replicate 2 | place: USA:California | collected 2015-04-18 | reverse complement strand
GGCGCATTGTGATGGTGAGCTGGTTTGCGGTGCCGTCGATGGAGGCGTTGAAGAGGTCGACGATGTCGGTTTCGAGGCGGAGAAGGATGGCCTCGGTCTCGGGGTCACCGAAGCGGGTGTTGAACTCGAGGACCATGGGCCCGCGCGGGGTCATCATGATGCCGCAGAAGAGGACGCCTTTGAAGGGTTCGCCCTCCGACTTCATGCCGTCGACTGTCCTTTGCGCGATGTTGCGGAGAAGCCACTGGCGCATGGCGGGGGTGGCGATGCCATCGGTAGAGTAGGCGCCCATGCCGCCGGTGTTGGGCCCGGTGTCGCCTTCGCCGACGCGTTTGTGGTCCTGGGCGGAGGCTATTTCGATCGCGTGAGTGCCGTCGCAGAGGGCGAAGAAGGAGAGCTCTTCGCCGGTGAGGAACTCTTCGAGGACTACCTCGGTCTCTGCAGTGCCGAGGAGCGTGCCGCTGAACATCTGTGCTGCGGCTTCTTCGGCCTGGAGATGGGTCTCGCAGATGACGACGCCTTTGCCTGCGGCGAGGCCCGACGCTTTGACGACGACGGGCATGGCAAACCGGGGGAGCTCTTCGTGGACCTCTTCGAGCGTAACGCAGATGGGGCGGCGGTGGGGATGTCGTGACGCTGCATGAACTTTTTTGCGAAGGCTTTGCTGGTTTCAAGCATCGCCGCAGCTTGTGTGGGGCCGAAGACGCGATAGCCTCGTTTGATGAGCTCGTCGACGAGGCCGACGGAGAGGGGCAGTTCGGGGCCGATGACGGTTAGGGCAGGCTGCTCGATGGAGACGATGTTGACCATCTCATGGAGATTGCCGGGATCGACGGAGATGCAGCGGGCGAGTTGGGCGATGCCGCCGTTGCCGGGGGCGCAGAGGATCTCCGTGACTTGAGGCGATTTGTGGAGAGCCCAGACGAGGGCGTGCTCGCGACCACCTCCACCGATGACCAGAACCTTCATCCGTCCCTTTGCTCCTGTTGAGTGCGTAATTCGCTTTGCAGTTTCGAGGCTAGCATCGTTGCGGATGAAGTCAAACGGCTGGGTTATTTCACCGCGACTGAGATCGATTCTGCGAGGGACAGGCTAAGCAGGGCCAGCTTGGCGGAGCTTCCAATGCGGACCTGATAGGCGCCTTTGAAGGGTAGTTGTTCGCCGAGGGTGAGCCTGACTCCGGGCCGGATTCCCTGGGTTGCCAGATAGCGCAGCATCTCGGGATCCTTGTCGGAGACGCTTGCAACCTTCGCTGTCTGGCCCGGTTTGAGCTGTGAGAGAGTTCGCGGCTCGGGACTGGGCAGAGAGCCGTCTAATGCGGGAATCGCGTGGCCGTGAGGGTCAAACTCGGGGTGGCCGAGCTTGGCTGCGATACGCTCTTCGAATCGCTCGGAGATGAAGTGTTCGAGGCGCTCCGCCTCCTGATGCACCTCGTCCCAGGGGTAGCCGAGGACCTGGTGAAGAAATGTCTCGAGCAGCCGATGGTGGCGAATGATTTCGAGCGCGCGTTTCTTTCCGGCTTTTGAAAGCTGCACGCCGCGGTGCTTCTCGTACACCACCAGGGGAGGTTCAAGCGCGGCAAGCTTTTGCAGCATGTTGGTCACTGACGCCGCAGTGATGGCGAGAGTACCGGCGATCTCGGTGCTCGAAACCTGACGCTCCTCGCGTCCGCTGAGCTGAAAGATTGCCTTGAGATAGTCGTCGATGGCTTCGCTGCCAGAGACGGCTCCAGTTTTTGGTGCGGGTGCCTGCTGCGACTTCTTAAAAAACTTTGCCATAGGCCGTGCGTTGACTTAGCTTAGCATTAAGGTAATATTTAGTCATGGCTAATGTTTTAGTTAGAGCGGAAACTAAACTATGGCCACGGTTCCGCCGCAATCAGATGTGGACCTACTTCGGCCCGGCGTTTGTGGCGTCGGTGGCTTATATCGATCCTGGCAACTTTGCGACCAATATTGAAGGCGGCAGCAGGTTCGGGTACCGGCTGCTGTGGGTGCTGCTGTGGTCGAACGCGATGGCCATTCTGATCCAGTATCTTTCGGCGAAGCTTGGGATTGTGACCGGGCTCACGCTGCCGCAGAACTGCAGGAGACATTTCTCGCGGCCGATGACGCTGTTTTTGTGGGTGGCGGCGGAAGTTTCGGCGATCGCGACCGATCTGGCGGAGTTTCTGGGTGCGGCGCTGGGGCTATATCTGCTGTTTGGGCCGGCGATGCTGGCGCATGGGTGGTCGCGGAAAGAGACGATGGTGGCAGCGGCTCTGGTGTCTACGGTGGCAGTATTTCTGATTCTGGCGCTGGACCTGGCGGGGTATCAGTGGCTGGAGCGTGGGATTATGGCGTTTGTCGGAGTGATCGGGCTTTGCTATGGGTTCGAGGTGTTTCTGGTGCATCCGGACTGGAAGCTCGCGGCGTTCCATACGCTGGTTCCCTCGCTTGATCCGAAGGAACTGCACGGCAGCTTGTATGTCGCGGTTGGAATGCTGGGCGCGACGGTAATGCCGCATGTGGTGTATCTGCACTCGGCGCTGGTGCAGCCGCGGCGGGAGGAGTTAATAAAGCGGCCGATGGTCCCGGGGGCTTCGCGGCGGCGGAGCTTTCTGCGGTTTGAGTTGATCGATGTGTTTGTCGCGATGAACGGGGCGTGGCTGATCAACTCAGCGATGATCGTGATGTCGGCGGTGGCGTTCGCGCATCTGTCGAATCCGGTGACGACCATTGAGCAGGCGCACCAGACACTGGGACCGCTGCTGGGATCGATGGCGGCGACGGTGTTTGCCGTGGCGCTGCTGTGCTCGGGGCTGTCGTCGTCGACGGTGGGGGTGATGGCGGGGCAGGTGATCATTGAAGGGTTTCTGGATATCAAGTTTTCCATTTTTTTGCGGCGACTGATTACGGTCATTCCGGCGCTGGTGGTCATTGCGGTAGGGCTTGATCCGCTGAAGATCCTGATTCTTTCGCAGGTGGTGCTGAGCTTTACGCTGCCGTTTGCGCTGATTCCACTGCTGGTGCTGACGAACCGGGCTTCGGTGATGAAGAGTTTTGTCAGCGCGCGGCGGACGCGAGTGGCGGGCTGGTGCGCGGTGGGGATCATTCTGACGTTGAATATCGTTCTTCTAGGGCAGATGGCGCTGGGGCAATAGCTGGTGATTGGAGTAATCTTCCAGTTGCCCATCGATTCCGTTGGAGATTGATACCAGAAGGCATAGATCGAATGCGAAAGAGATTTTTGGAGTCAGCGTTAGCGCTTGGACTTGGTGGAGGCTTGATGATGGGCGGGGCGGTGGCTTCGGCGGCGAGTTCTTCCCTGCCACTGCCGGTAACGATTGATGCAGGCTGGCAGTTGCAAGATGCCAGCAAGGTGCCGGAGACGGGTGGGGCGATTGCGGCAGCAAACTACAAGCCGCAGGGTTGGTACACCGCTACCGTACCGGGAACTGTGTTGACGAGTCTGGTTAAGAATGGGGTTTATCCGGAGCCGTTGTATGGGGAGAACAATCGTCCGGACAAGATTCCGGATAGTTTGTCGCGTGCGCCTTACTGGTATCGAACGGCCTTCAAGATACCGAAGGGTTATGCGGGACGGCATGTGTGGCTGAACTTCGACGGGATTAACTTTTCTGCGCAGGTGTGGGTAAACGGAAGACAGGTCGGTGCTATGAAAGGCGCCTTTGGCCGGGGAATCTTTGATATTTCGCCGGATGTAAAGGCGGGTAAGAACGCGGTTCTGGCTGTGCTCGTGTCGCCGCAACCGCATCCCGGCGATCCGCATGAGCACACGATTCGCGATGGTGTAGGCAAGAACGGAGGAATAACCGCGATCGACGGACCGACGTTTCTTTCTACGATTGGGTGGGATTGGATTCCCGCGATTCGCGACCGGGATACGGGGATATGGCAGAAGGTTTTTATTTCGGCGAGTGGGCCTGTGGTGATTAAAGACCCGTTGGTGACTACCGATCTTCCGTTGCCAAAGACGGATTCGGCGGATGTTGTGGTGCAGGCGAAAGTGGAGAACGTTACGGACCAGCCGCAAAAGGGTGTGTTGAAGGGAAGCTTTGGGGACGTGTCGTTTCAGCAGAGCGTTGAAGTGGCTCCGCACAGTTCGCAGATGGTTTCTTTCGATTCGAAGACTACGGCGGCGCTGCATGTGGTCAATCCAAAACTTTGGTGGCCGAACGGATACGGGCCGCAGAATCTGCAGCAGCTTCATCTTAGTTTTGAGATCGATGGGAAGGCGTCGGATAGCCGGGATGTGAGCTTCGGGATTCGCAAGTTTAGCTACTCGGTGCCTGACTCGGAGAATCTGACGATTTCGGTGAATGGCGTTCGCGTCTTTATTCGTGGGGGGAACTGGGGCCTGGATGAGGCGATGAAGCGCAATCCGCGTGAGCGGCTGGAGGCGCAGATTCGGATGCATCAGGTCGCGAATCTCAATATGATTCGGAACTGGGTAGGGCAAAGCACAAGCGAGGATTTTTATGAGCTGTGCGACAAGTATGGATTGCTGGTGTGGGATGAATTCTTTCAGCCGAATCCTTCTGATGGGCCTGATCCTGATGACTTCGATACGTATATGGCGAATGTGCGGGAGAAGATCCTGCGGTTTCGCAATCATCCTTCGATCGTGTTGTGGTGTGCGCGGAATGAAGGGTATCCGCCGAAGGAGATTGACGCTGCGCTGCGCACGCTGATGGCGGAGCTGGAGCCGACGCGGTTGTATCAGGCGAACTCGGCGGATGGACGCGGGGTGAATTCGCATGGGCCTTATCACTGGAGGACGCCGCGGGAGTTCTACGTGTTTGACGAGGCGTTCAAGACGGAGATTGGCAGCGTGTCGGTGCCGACGATTGAATCGATCAAGGGGATGATGCCGGAGAAGGACTGGGAGACGATCAACGATGACTGGGCGGAGCATGATTTCGCCAAAGGGGCTTCGGGCGGCGACTCGTATCCGGCGATGATTGCGGAGCGGTATGGCAAGGTGGCGAACCTGGCGGACTTTGTGCGGAAGTCGCAGCTGGCGAACTATGAGGCGTTTCGTGCGATGTATGAGGGGCGGAATGCAAAATTGTTCCACCCGACGACCGGCATTATTACGTGGATGAGCAATCCAGCGCAGCCTAGTTTTGTGTGGCAGCTTTATCACCACGACCTTGAGCCGAACTCTGCGTTGTTCGCGGTAAAGAAGGCTGCGGAGCCGGTTCATATTCAGTTGAATGAAGGCAATGGCGAGGTTGAGGTTATCAATAATCTCGATGCCCCGCTGGAGAAGGCGCGCGCTCATCTCTCGATCTACAGTCTCGACGGAACGGTCGCGTATCAGCATGACTATGATGTGACCGCCGTAGCGAGCGTCGCGACCGGCCTTGGAGCTGTTGAGTGGCCTGCTGGTCTTTCGGCGGTTCACTTCGTCAAGCTGGAGCTGCGGGACGCTGATGGAAAGCTGGTCTCGGAGAATTTTTACTGGCGTGCGCAGCCTGAGCATCAGGATGATCTGAAGGCGCTGGGTGAAATGCCGACTGTAACTTTGGATTCGAAGGTCGTGCGGCGTGATGTTGCGGGGAAGAGCTTTATCGATGTGACGCTGCATAATCCTGGCATGCAGATTGCTCTGATGGCGCATGTGCAGTTGCGCAGGAAGGGCGATGGGGAGCGTGTGTTGCCGGTGTACTACAGCGACAACTATGTTTCGCTTGTGCCGAATGAGAGCAGGATGATCACGATTGAAGCGACTACTGGGGATCTTAAGGGAGAGGCGGCGCTTGTTCTGGTCGATGGATGGAATGTTGGCGTCGCTGCTTCGTCGTCGGCGGGAGTTGATGTTGGAGTCAATGTTGGGGCGCAGGTGGACCATTGGCCGGTGACGGGATTGCCGATGATATCGGACGTGAAGTGAGTTCCGGATCTTGACGCAGACGGTGACAATTTAGATACCGCTTAATTGCTGGAGCCGTACAACCATTGGGGGATTATTCTCTATTTCCCTGCGGACCTACCTTACAAAGGTGCGGAACTTCCGTCCCGGTCACGGGTCTGTATGGGGGGAAGAAGAGCGGGCGGTCCGCACTGGGCCGTTCGACAAATTGAAGGCGTCGGCAGAGATGCCGCCATGCCGAACCTGAAGGGTAGGCTTATGCGATTTTCCAATTTAATCCGTAGAGTTTTTGTGGGCGCGGCTCTTGCGCTTGTGCCTGCGGCGTCTTTTGCCGGCGTCTTTGTTTCGGTAACGGTTGCGCCGCCGGTGCTGCCGGTTTACACGCAGCCGCTTTGCCCAGGAGAAGGATATTTGTGGACACCGGGCTACTGGGCGTATGGCGATGAAGGCTACTACTGGGTTCCGGGTGTGTGGGTTCGGCCGCCTCAGGTCGGTCTGCTGTGGACGCCGGGTTACTGGGGCTGGGGTGGTGGTGTGTATGTCTTCCACCCAGGATACTGGGGGCCGCATGTCGGCTTTTATGGCGGTGTGAACTACGGTTTCGGGTACGGCGGCTCCGGCTTTTACGGCGGACGCTGGGAGGGTGGACACTTTGCGTATAACACCGCTGTCGTGAACGTAAATCGAACGGTCATTCACAACACGTATGTGGACAATACGGTGATCGTTCACAACAACTTCAGTCGCACCAGCTTTAATGGCGGGGCGGGTGGTATCCAGGCGCGTCCGAATGAGCGAGAGGCTGGGTTTGCGCGAGAGAACCATTTTGGCGCCACAGTCGAACAACAGAACCATATGCAGATGGCGCATGCGGATCGCAGTAACTTTGCTTCGGCGAATGGCGGGCGTCCGCAGAATGCGGCTTTCTCGCGACCGGGGGTGCGAGCTGAAAATCAGCAGCAGCGCATTGCCCAAGGGGTTCATTCCGGCCAGATGACAGCGGGCGAGACACGGAATGTCGAGAACCGCGAGGCAAGCATCAACCGTCAGGTTGCGAACGATCGTGCGGCGAACGGCGGCCACCTGACCGCGCAGGAACATCAACAGATCAATCAGCGGCAGGATAATGTCAGCCGATCGATCTACAACGATAAGCACAATGCGAACACGCAGGCCCAACCCCATGCCGAAGCTCAGCATGGTGGAGGACGCGAACCGCGGAAATAGTTTTTTGTAAGACGCATGGTGCGGCCGGTGGCTGTCTTCGCCGGCCGTTTTTTTTCGCGCCTAGAATCTAAAGATGGTGAATGGACGGGAGTTCGATCGAGTCGTCGTGGTGCTGGTGCGGGCACGCAATCCGAACAATATCGGCGCGGTGGCCCGAGCGATGCATGATTTTGGATTTCGGCATTTGCGGGTGGTGAATGAATATGCTGTGCCGTTTGAGACGGCGCGGTCTGCGGTGGATGCTTCTGGGGTGATGGCTGGGGCTGTAGCGTTTGTCAGTGTGGCGGAGGCCATTGCGGATTGCACGTTGGTGGTGGGGACGACAGCGGCGGGAGAGAGGGCGTTGCAGCATCCGCTGTATGCGTTGCCGAAGGCCGGGGGGATGGTCGGTGAGGAGTTGGCGCGAGAGAGTGGTCGGGTAGCGCTGCTGTTCGGGTCGGAGAAGACGGGGTTGAGCAATGACGAGTTGAGCCATTGTCACTGGCTGTTGACGATTCCGATGGCGCATCATGAAGAGGTTCGGCATCCGTCGATGAACCTTGGGCAGGCGGTGGCGGTTTGTCTGTATGAGTTGGTGCGTTCGGCGGAGGTGGCTACTGTACCTGAGAGTCGTGGGAATCTCGCAGTAGCTGAGGCGGGTGAAGTGGAACGGTTGACGGCGTTGCTGACTGAGGTGCTGGAAGAGACTGGCTATACGAAGCGGCATCCCGCCAATTGTGACGAAGGGCAGATTCGGCGGCTGGTGTTGAGGATGGGAGTCGGGGCGAGCGATGTGCCGGTGTGGATGGGGATTCTGCGGCAGATCTTGTGGAAGGTTCGCGGACACGACGGGAATTAGATTGCGGCTCGTGCGATTGTGCGGTGATTGCACCTATCGCGAAGGGCGCGGCGAACTGTAGACTAGGCAACACTCATACACTTTGAACAGAGTGTGGACATCCGGAGGGTTGGAGCATGTTTGTGCGTAAGGAACTGTCAGCGGTTGCGGGCGTTGTGCTGGCGTGTGGTTTGGCGGCGAGTGGAATGGCGCAGGGGAGGCAGCTTACGACGGAGGACTACGCGAAGGCGGAAAAGTTCATGTCGTATAACGTCAATCCGCTGGTGTATCACGGGGTGGCGCGCCCTACGTGGATGGAGGATGGGCGCTTCTGGTACCGCGACAATGGGCCGGATGGGGTGACGTTTATGGTGGTTGATCCTGCGAAGGGGACGAAGATGCCGGCGTTCGATCAGACGAAGCTGGCGGCTGCGCTGACGGCGGCGACGGGCGGCAGGATGAAAGCCGATCCACATCATCTGGTGATCTCGGAGATTACTTTTTCCGATGGAGACAAGACCGTTGTTGTAGGAAATGGATCGCGGAAGTTTCGCTGCGACCTGAGCGGCGCGGGTGTTTGCACGGAGGTGATTGCCGCCGGTGCAAAGCCGGCAGAGCAAGGTGGTGGTGGACGGGCCCGCAATGCAACCGACGTTTCGCCGGACAAGACGAAGGCTGCGTTTATCCGCGACTGGAATTTGTGGGTCCGCGACGTGGCTACCGGTAAGGAGACGCAGTTGACCACGGACGGCGTGAAGGACTACGGCTACGCGACCGATAACGCGGGCTGGCAGATGAGCGATAACCCGATTCTGGTGTGGTCGCCGGATTCCAAGAAGATTGCAACCTTCCAGCAGGACCAGCGCAAGGACGGCGAGATGTACCTGGTTCCGGTGACGAATGGACATCCGGCGCTGAAGGCGTGGAAGTATCCGCTGGTGGGCGACAAAGACGTGACGATGATCGAGCGGGTGATCATCGAGGTCGACGGGGCAAAAATGATTCGTTTGAAGATGCCGCCGGACCAGCACCGTTCGACTTTGTGCGATGACGTGAGCTGCCGCGGCGGCAGCGGATGGGACGATGTGCAGTGGAGCGACGATGGCGCGCATCTGGCATTTGTTTCCACATCGCGCGACCACAAGCAGGAGTGGATGCGGATTGCCGATGCCTCCACTGGCGACGTGCGCGATGTAATGGGCGAGACGACAGCGAAGTTTTATGAGAGCGGCAACGATAAGGTGAACTGGAAGTATCTGTCGAAGACAAACGAGCTGTTGTGGTTCAGCGAGAGAGAAGGCTGGGGCAACATGTATCTGTACGACATGGCCACGGGGAAGTTAAAGAACCCGATCACGCACGGCGACTGGAACGTCACGCAAGTGCTTCACGTGGACCAGGCGGCGCGGACTCTCTACTTTGTCGGAGTCGGAAAAGAGGCTGGTCGCGATCCTTATTTTCAGCACTACTACAGCGTGAAATTTGACGGGAAGGACATGAAGCTGCTGACGCCGGAGAATGCGGATCACGCGGTGACGCCGTCGCCTGACGGACGCTACTTTGTCGATGTGTATTCGACGGTGACGCAGCCTGAGTCGGCAGTGGTTCGTGATGACACCGGCAAGGTAGTCGTCGATGTGGCGAAGCAGGACATCACGAAGCTGGTGGCGGCGGGGTGGGTTCCTCCGGTACCGATTACGGTGAAGGGCCGCGACGGGAAGACAGATGTGTATGGCTTTATGTTCAAGCCGACGAGCTTCGACGCTTCAAAGAAGTATCCGATTGTGAACCATGTGTATCCGGGGCCGCAGACGGGCTCCTGCGGAGGGCGTGGCTTTGCGGCTGCCCATGGAGACATGCAGTCGCTGGCGGAGCTTGGTTTTATTGTTGTCTGCATCGACGGGATGGGGACGCCGTGGCGGTCGAAGGCATTCCATGAGGCGTACTACGCCAACCTGGGGGACAACACGCTTCCGGACCAGGTTTCAGGTATGAAGGACCTGGCGGCGAAGTATCCGTGGATCGATCTCGACAAGGTAGGGATCTATGGCCACTCCGGCGGCGGCAATGCTACGGGTGCAGCGATGTTTCACTATCCGGATTTCTTCAAGGTGGGAATTGCAGAGAGCGGCAATCACGATCAACGAGATTACGAGGACGACTGGGCAGAGAAATGGGCTGGTCTTGAGGCGAAGAACGCCGATGGCACTTCGAACTATGACAGCCAGGCCAACCAGAACTTCGTGAAAAACCTCAAGGGGAAGCTGTTGCTGGCGCATGGATCGATGGACAACAATGTGCCGATGAACAATACGCTGCTGGTCGTTGAGGCGTTGATCAAAGCAAATAAGGACTTCGATCTTCTGATCATTCCCAATGTTGCTCATGGTTACGGCGAGGCGTCGCAATACATGACGCGGCGTCGCTGGGATTATTTTGTGAAGAATCTGGCGGGGAATATTCCGCCGCACGAGTATGAGATGAAATCGTATGCGTCGGTGATGGCCGCTATGCGCGGTGGACCTTATGATGCGGAGGATCAGTACGACGAACAATAGTTCACTACGACGAAAGATGGGCCGGCGGAGTGCGAACACGCTCTCTGCCGGTCTTTTCATTTTCCGTAAGTATTTTTGAAGATCGACTGCCTAGAGCCAGCCTTTGGCGCGGGCGATGCGGGCGGCGTCGACGCGATTGGAGGCGCCAAGCTTGGCAATCGCTTCGGAGAGGTAGTTGCGGATCGTGCCTTCGGAGAGGTGAAGCTCGGTGGCGATCTCGGTGCTGCTGCGGCCGTCGCCGGCACGTTGAAGAATTTGGCGTTCGCGTTCCGTGAGAGGATCAAGTTCGGCGTTCCAGGCTTCTGTCGCGAGCGCGGGATCGACGACGCGCAGACCGCGATGAACTCGGCGTACGGCGTCGGCCAACTCGGCCGCGGGACGATCCTTCAGAAGATAGCCGCGCGCCCCTGCGTCGAGTGCGCGGCGGAGATAGCCGGGGCGCGCGAAGGTGGTGAGGATGATCGTGCGCACGGCGGGATGGCTGGTGCGCAAGTTCGCCGCTAGCTCGAGTCCGGTCATAACGGGCATCTCGATATCGGTGACGAGAACGTTAGGGGACAGGCGAGCAACCGCGTCGAGCGCATCGCGACCATTAGCGGCGCAGGCCACGACGGAGATGTCTGACTCAAGTTCGAGCAGCGCGGAGAGGGCGCCCAGCACCATGGTCTGGTCTTCGGCGAGGACGACGCGAATGGATGCGCTCATACGACGACACAAGGCGCCTTCAACTGGCGCGATGCTGTTTGTGGAAGCTCGATGAGAAGGGTGACGCCGGGGTCGGTGGTGATCGAGAGACGGCCGCCGACCGACTGTACGCGTTCACGCATGCCACGGAGACCATTGCCCTCGTGGAGTTTTGGATTGGTGCCATCATCGGTGATGAGCAGGGAATGGTAGCCGTCGCCGGAGGCAGTGAAACGCATGCGGCAGTGCGTGGCCTGCGCGTGACGCACGATGTTCGTTACCGCTTCGCGCACGGCGAGGCACAGTACAGTCTCTTCTGCGGCGTGCAACTGGGGCAACGGCGATTCGCAGGCTAGTGACACACCCGCTGCCTGCAGCGTATTGCGGGCCAGTTCCATCTCGGCGGGCAGGCCCTGCGAGCGGTAGCCGCCGATGGCCTCGCGTACCTCGCTGAGCGCTGTTCGCGCGGTCTTTTCAACGTCGGCTATTTCTTGCGCAGCGCGTTGCGGATCGCGATCGATGAGACGTCCGGCGAGTTCTGCTTTCAGCACGATCACCGATAAGGTGTGGCCGAGCACGTCGTGCAGATCGCGCGCGATGCGTTCGCGTTCGGCAACGGCGGCGAGTTGTTCGATCTCTTCGTGCGCCATGCGGAGCTTCGTGTCCGCGCGCTTTTGCCTGGCGATGAAGGTGTTACTCGCCCCCACGATGCACATAATAAAGGTCGTTAGAGTGAGAGCGATGGGATTGATATGCAGCAACAAGCCTTCCACTACAAGACCAAGTGTCTGCGCAATGATGATCGCAGCAACAATTGGGACTGAAGCAACGACGAATGGGAGGAACGCCGCGCTGTAGATGAAGAAGCTGGAACCGCCGGCGTTGATCGGAAAGCTAGCCACTCCGAGAACGTAGAAGGCAACGATAAGCCCATGGCGCTGTCTGGTCGTTCGGGCCCTCATGTAGCTGACGAAGGTAACGAGGAAGATCGCGTAGATGATGCCGGACTCGATCCATAGACGCCGGCTGTGACTCATGACGGGATCGATGAGGAAGAAGACCGAGTAGGCGAGCCAGATATAGCCCGAGTTGCTCTGGGTGCCGACGTCCAGGCTGCCTATCGATCTGTGGAGTTTCTTGCTCATACATCGATTCCGAAAGTGTACCGCGTCAGGCGTTCTGTTCCTTGCGATGAAAGATCAGCCAGCTAAGACCTAGCATCAACAAAGTGAAGCCGATGAGCGCGTTCCAGTGGGTGACGAGCGACATGGAGTCCTGATAGCTGAAGATGCTGAGCATGAGTTGGGAGAGATGATAGGTTGGCAGCGCGGGTGCAACGCCTTGCAGCCAGTGGGGCATGAAGCGCAGAGGCATCCACAGGCCGCTGAGGAACGACATCGGCAGATAGATGAGATTGACGATGCCGGTTGCGGCGTTTGCCGGAATGACCTGAGCGAGCAGGAGGCCCATACTGGCGAAGCTGATAGAACCCACGATGGTCATGCCAAGCATTTTGATCAGCTCGGTGGATGTCAGTGAAACGCCACCGAAGGACACGGCGATTGCGGTGAGAATGCTGACGATGATGAGGCCGAAGGCGACGGCCGAGGCACACTTCGCGAAGAGGTAGGCCGGGGCAGGCATGGGGCTGGCGCGCTTGAGTTCGAGCCAGCCGGCGGCGAGTTCCCCGGCGAGGCCGACACCGATGCCGAAGAGGGCGGCGCCGATCAAGCCGAAGCAGGCGTAGCCGCCGAGCATGTACTTCGCTATATGCACGTTGCCTGCAAATGCGTTGCGGTTTGCAATGCCGAAGAGCCCGTAGAACATGACGGGAAAACCGATGGTGGAGAGCGAGAATGATTTGGTACGCATCAGCTTGAGGAACTCGTATTTGGTCTCTTTGCCGAAGATGCGAAGGGTATGGACGAAGCCGGTTGCGGCTGGAAGGGGATGAGTGATCGCAGAGGTTGCCATGGTTTTCTCCTGATTTATGAGCCGGCGCAATGGGTGGACGGCTGGATTATTGGTTCCTTGTCAGCGCCAGGAATGCGTCTTCGAGGGCTGGGCTTGCGACTTCCAGGTCGCTGAGGGTCTCGTCGCGCAAGAGCATCTCGCGAACGACCGTCTCGGCTTCGGACGCCGTCACAACCACGGCGCCTTCGTTGAACTCTACGTTCGAGACGCCGGGAAGGGTTTGCAGGAATTCCTGGGAGAGGCGGGTTTGGCAGCGGATGGTGCGGCCGCCGCTGCTTCGCTTGATCTCTGCCGGAGTGCCTGCGCTGATGACGCGGCCTTTGTTGATGACGATGATGCGGTGGGCGAGCGCGTCGGCTTCTTCGAGGTAGTGGGTGGTGAGGAGGACCGTTTTTCCTTGAGCGGATAGGGAGCGAATCTGCTGCCAGAGGGCGCGGCGGGCTTCGATGTCCATGCCAACGGTGGGCTCGTCGAGGAAGATGAGGTCGGGATTGCCGCAGATCGCCAAAGCGAAGAGGACGCGCTGCTTCTGGCCGCCGCTGAGCTGACCGAAGAAGCGCTCTTCGATGCCCTGAAGCTGGGCGATGCGGAGGATCTCTGCGAGGGGCAGCGGACGGGGGTAGTAGCTGCGGAAGAGGTCGAGATGCTCGCGGACACGGAGGGTTTCCGTGATGCGGGCTACCTGCAGCATCGCGCCGACACGAGTGCGTGTAATGGCTTCACGCGGGTCGCTGGCGAAGACTCGTGTGGTTCCGGATGTAGGAGCGATGAGGCCGAGGAGCAGCTTGACTGCGGTGGATTTACCGGCGCCGTTGGGGCCAAGCAGAGCGACCACTTCGCCGGGATGCAATGAGAGGTCCAGGCCGTCGAGGGCGACGGTTGCGCCGTAGCGCTTGGTGATGTTGGTCAGCGTGGCGATGGGTTGGTGCGGATGGGCTGTCCCAAGTGACCGGGCAGGTGATGTTCGTGTCTCTGAAGCGAGGGCCAGGGCTGACATGGAGCGTCTCCTCTGAGGGGAATCTCTGCTTACATTCAGAAGCATGCGCTCGCGGGCGGAGTGTCGACAGTGTGGAACGTCAGGAAGAAAAGTGACAGTTGTCATGCGGCTACATATAGTCGACGCCGTACTGCACTGGAATCTGGGTAAAGGCGATGCGGGTGGGAGCGGACTCGCGGGCGGGGAGCATGCCGGCGAAGTGCAACGTGGTGTGGCCGTACTTCAGGTTGAGCTTGTCCATGGTGGCGGAGAGACCGGCGCGGTTATTGGGGTCGGCGAAGAGCTCGGCCTGGTACTCGCTCTCGGGAATGAGGTTGCGCAGCGTGATGCCGACGAAGAAAGGTTTTTGGAACTCTGCGCCTTGCATGCGCTGGGCCCACAGAGAGCGCAGGATCTCGAGCAGGGTGAGGGTGTCCTGGCAGTCGCGGAAGCGTGCCTCCATGCCCCAACCGGAATGTTTGATGCCGGAGAAATGTTTTTTTGACTTCATGCGGTCAGCCTGTTCGCGCGTGAGCTGGTAACGGATGGTGACGGCGAGGGAGCCGGCGTAGAAGTGCTCCATGCGGAGGCGCATCGCGGCCTTGTGGAGGAGCTTGTGTGCGACGGCCCAGGAGCCTTCGGGCGAGCGGTGCTCGGGCGCGAGGACGTGGGAGTGGCCGAGAGATTTCTGCACGTCTCCCGGGACGGGCGCGCCGTCGTCGCCGGTGGCTGCGCCACGCAGCCAGTGGTACATGCGGTCGCCCCAGACGGAGTTCATGAGCTTGTGCATACCTTCGCGATCGAGCGCGAGGAGCTGCTCCATCGTGGTGATGCCCTTGGCGTTGAGACGGACTTCGGTGCGGGAGCCCACGCCAGGGAGGTCTCGCAGTTCCAGATGAGCAATGGCGCGCGGCAGTTGCGAGGGCAGGAGGCCGATGAGTCCGTCGGGTTTCTGCATATCGCTGGCGATCTTCGCAAGGTAGCGATTAGGCGCCATGCCAATGGAGCAGCGGAGGGCGACGCCCACGTTCTTGTAGATGGACTGTTTGATCTCGAGGGCAATTTTTCGGGCGCGCGGCGGCTCCTGTTCGCGGCCCAGGAGTTGGCAGACCATCTCGTCGATCGAGGGTGTGTGCGAGACCGGGCAGGCAAGCTCGACTGCCTCCGCTATGCGATGGGAGTACTTCGCGTACTCGGCGTGGTCGCCCGCGACGAGAATGATGTCGGGGCATATCTCTTTGGCTTTGCCGACCTGGGTTCCAGTTTTGATGCCGAGGGTCTTGGCCTCGTAGCTGGCAGCGATGCAGCAGGTGGTGTCGGCCATGGTGGGAACCACCGCCAGTGGCCGGCCTCGGTACTCCGGGTGTAGCTGCTGTTCTACCGACGCGAAGAAACTGTTCAGGTCGATGTGCAGGAAGCTGAATCGATCGGGATGGAGGGCGTTGGGCACAGAGTTGGGAGCAATTATATTCGCTTTTTATTTGCCTTCAATTATGTCGTATGTGATGCCGAATGGGTCTCGAAAGTATAGGGATCTCTTGTCTTCGCGGAGAATGACGCAGCCGTTTTCCAACAGAAATCTCCGGGCCTCTTCAATGTTCTTGACGGTGAAGCTTGGAATTGGCGGTTGCGTGTTCAGGTCACGGTTGACGTAGAGGAGAAAGTGCCCGGTATCGTATTCGAGTTGTGCTTCCGACCTCGTCAACAGCCTGAATTTCATGACGTTGGTGTAGAAGTTCTCCGCCGCAGTGATGTCTTCGAGGTGGATAGCAACACAGTTGTTTGATTTGAACATGGAGGCACGCTCCCTACCCAGGTTTGATGTAGATTGTAGCGACTTCGCCGTGCGAGACCCTTTCCTCGCGCTGGATCGGGTTGGCGCGACTGGAGTGTTGATGCGCTGCTAGAATCTCGTTCTATGGCCACCGCCGAACATCTCGTTCCGCAAACCGTTTCCGCTACGAAGTCCGACAGTCATCAGCGTAACCTCGCAGAGCTTGAGGCGCGTCATGCCATTGCCGAAGAGGGCGGAGGAGCGGAACGACGGGAGCGTGAGCGCAAGGCGGGAAAGCTTTCGGCGCGAGAGCGGATCGACTTCCTTCTGGATGAGGGTACGTTTGAGGAGACCGACAAGTTTGTAACCCATCGCGCGACGGACTTTGGCATGGCGGAACAACGTGTTCCGGGGGACGGCTTCATCACGGGATACGGGCGAGTTCATGGCCGTGTCGTGTTTGTGTTTGCCCAGGACTTTACCGTCTTCGGCGGCTCGTTGTCGGAGGCGAATGCCGCGAAGATCGTGAAGATCATGGACATGGCGATGCGTGTGGGCGCACCAATTGTGGGACTGAACGATTCGGGCGGCGCTCGTATTCAGGAGGGTGTGGTTTCGCTGGCCGGCTATACGGATATCTTTTTGCGCAATACGCTGGCGAGCGGGGTGGTGCCCCAGATCTCGGCCATTCTGGGACCGTGTGCGGGCGGCGCGGTATATTCGCCCGCGATTACTGACTTTACTTTGATGACGGAAACGACGAGCTACATGTTCGTCACCGGGCCGGACGTCATCAAAACGGTGACGCATGAGGATGTGACGAAGGATGCATTGGGCGGCGCCGTGACGCACAACGAGATCTCCGGCGTTGCGCACTTTATGGCACATGACGATCAGGAGTGTCTGGCAACGGTCCGCGAGCTGTTGAGTTTTCTGCCGTCGAACAATCTTGATGACGCGCCGCGGAAGCCTACGCAGGACGATCCTGCTCGCGCCGATGCTGCGTTGGACACGATTATTCCGGAAGAGAGCAACCAGCCGTACGACATGGTCGATGTGATCGCGCGCGTGGTGGACGACGGCTACTTCTTTCAGGTGCAGGAGCACTTTGCGCGGAACATCGTGGTTGGCTTTGCTCGCATGGCTGGTCGTACTGTTGGGATTGTGGGCAATCAGCCCGCGTTCCTCGCTGGAGTACTGGATATCAATGCCAGCGTGAAGGGCGCACGTTTTGTGCGTTTCTGCGATGCCTTCAATATTCCGCTTATTACGTTCGAGGATGTGCCGGGATTTATGCCTGGCATTCAACAGGAGCATGGCGGTATCATCCGCCACGGCGCGAAGCTGTTGTATGCGTTCGCAGAGGCCACGGTGCCGAAGCTTACGGTGATTACGCGCAAGGCGTATGGCGGGGCGTATTGCGTGATGAGTTCGAAACATCTGCGCACGGACGTGAATCTGGCGTGGCCGACGGCGGAGATTGCGGTGATGGGGCCGGAGGGTGCGGTGAATATCGTCTATAAGCGGGAGTTGGATGTCATGATGCGGCAGGCTGAGGCGATGTGGCCGCAGGGCAAGGCGTTTACGGAAGAAGAGAAGCTGGCGGTTCTCGCGGAGGCTCGTAAGGAAAAGGTCGAGGAATTTCGTGAGCGGTTTGCGAATCCGTATGTCGCCGCTGAACGAGGATACATCGATGCCGTAATCCTGCCAAGAAGCATGGAAATATTCCGCTGTAGAAACAGAAACGAAAACGTCTGATCGCTCACTTTGCACTGGCTTTCTCTTTCGGCAGAACTGCATGCTACTATCGTCCCATTCCTCTTAGCCTTCTTTCTCAGGGGATAGTCTCTGATGAGTTCTTCTATTCTGCGATTGGCACCCGTGTCTACAATCGCGGGTGTCTTCGCACTTTCTGTGGCTGCAACAGTAGCTGCCACGGCACAGAGTTCGCCTGCACCGGCCGATCTGGTTATCAAGAATGCGACAGTGATGACAGCCTCTCATGGCACCATCCAGCATGACAGCGTGTGGGTACATAATGGCAAGATTGCGGGGGTTGGCGCGACCGTAAGCGCACCGGGGCGCAGATCGCCGAGGAAGACCGCGCCGTCAAGCAGCACGCGGCAGGCGCAGCCGAAATGACCAAAAATATTGGCTTTTGCTTTTTT
>WNFD01002637.1_pt1 | contig 18056 bp, 16 predicted proteins | sample 5400491 | NCBI WGS metagenome assembly WNFD01 (sample SAMN13153343, study PRJNA577476) | soil metagenome | isolation source: 120 cm saprolite under Douglas fir tree site 2 hole 2 replicate 2 | place: USA:California | collected 2015-04-18 | reverse complement strand
GTGCTGATGCCACAATGGGACTTCCTGGACTTCCTCGCCGAACAAGGGCGGCGCTATCCCACGTTCCACCTGAGAATGCAGACCGAGGTCACCGGACTGATCGAGGACGCCGGACGCGTTGCAGGCGTGCGGGCCAAGTCTCCCACTGGCGAGCTGGAGGTTCGCGCTGAATTGGTGGTGGGCGCGGATGGCCGGAATTCCACGGTCCGAGATCGCTCCGGCCTGACGGTCGAAAACATTGGCGCTCCCATGGACGTACTGTGGATGCGGCTGTCCAAACACTCGGACGACCCGGGGGAAGTGTCCATCTACACCGACCGCGGCAAGGCGCTGGTGATGTTCGGCCGCGGAGACTATTGGCAGTGTGGGTTTCCGGTTCCCAAAGGAGCCGGTGAGAAGATGCAGGCAAAAGGCATCGAAGACTTCCGCGCGGGGATTGTCGAACTCGCGCCCTTTTTGCGCGACCGCGTAACAGAACTACGCGACTGGAGCGACGTGAAACTATTGACCGTCAAGGTCGATCGCCTGCGGAGGTGGTATCGCCCCGGCCTGGTGTGCATCGGCGATGCGGCCCACGCCATGTCTCCGGTGGGCGGTGTCGGGATCAATCTGGCCATCCAGGACGCCGTCGCGGCGGCCAATCTCCTGGCAGAACCCCTTCGCAAAGGCGCGGTCTGTGCCGACGATCTCGCGAAGATACAACGCCGCCGCGCGTTCCCCACCCGGTTCACGCAGCGCATGCAAGAGCTGATCCGGAAACAGGCCGGGCGTGGCCTCTTGAACCCGAAACCAACACGGCTCCCGTGGCTTGTCCGGCTGCTGGAAGGTACGAAACTTCCGCGCCGGGTACGCGCGCACTTCATCGGTGTGGGCATCCGCCCGGAGCACGTGAAGACACCCGATGTGTACAATTGAGTCTTTGTCGCGTGTACTGGAGCATATCCGCCGCGCGGGTGCAGGGATGCTCCGCAATGAACCGTTCGGCACCTGCCGAGGTGATTCATAAACGGCGGTCCATGAAATTGAGTCCGGCTGTCCTGTCGCTCCCTGAGGCCACTTGTCCATGTAGTCGGGTACACGTGGAAGTTACACCTTGTTCGCAACCGATCAATCGCCTCTCGGGATTGCGCTCGAGTGACGGGGAAACAGGAAGGAATCGGATTACTTCTGGTTTGCCGACCATTCGGGAGCGACTCAAATTCCTAGTTCCTAGACAGAAGGGCGTTTTCCGGTACTAATCACGACGGAACCTGGATGTCCGGCCACCTCAATGGGAATCATCGGGCTGGCCATAGTGCCGATGCGGCGTTGAGGAGGGCGTGAAACAGGATCGCGGGTGCCAGGCTACCGCTCATCCTCCGTAACTCCCCCGCGATCAGGCCCAGTAGAACAGCACCGGCCGCGACAACGAGGCCAGAGTCCAAATGAATCATCCCGAAAAGTGCGGCTACGAAAACGACGGGGAAATGCACGCCCCAGAAGCTTCCCGGCGCAGATACAGCGCGCGCTATGGTGGACTGCAATAGACCGCGAAAGATGAGTTCTTCCTGGACGGGGGCTGCGAGGATGAAATACACGAAAATCATCCAGGGCCGCAACTTTGAGACATCGAGTGGAGACCGGGCGGGATAGAGGGTGGCGACATAGGCAAGCGTGCCGCCGACAAGAATGCCCGCCAATGTCGCTGCAAGGACGTATGAAGCTGGAGACAGTGCGATGCCGAACTCGTCGATCCCTTTCGTGCCGCCCGCACGGAAAGCCATGATTAGCGCAGCCAGCCCCGCTGACACGATGATGATGAGCGGAATCGTGACTTGGACGCTCGGGCGTAACACAGCTACCGTTGCAAAGGCGGGCGCGTAAACCACAACGAACAAGATCAGAGCGAACCCCGCAAGTTTCAAACTCGAAATAATGTGCAAACGCGGCCTCTCAAAATCCTAAGGGTAGATGTGTTGTAAGCGATGCTCGACAAAATAACTTTACACAGCGACCGCGCGGGGCACAGCTCGATTTGATACTCGGCGATTGTGCACCAACTGAAAACTGATTATGCGTATACCGCATAGAGGGGCGAACGCTTACCGTTTGCTCATGCATGATGTTCGCGCCGGGTGCAGTCAATTCGGAGTTCTATGGGAAGAGCAAATTAGACTCCTCCAGGCGAGTCTCCATCAGTTGTGGCCAACAGGGCGAGCCACTCATTGAACCTGAACGTGAGTTCAAAGCCGTAATGGGCGTGACTCGGGACTGATCCATTGGCCTGCTAATGCTCGGGAACAGACTATGGTGCCTCAAGTCTGCGCTGATAGCGGACTTCGTCGACCGTTACGCCCCACACCGAGTCTGTTCGGCGCAGGCCATCGCCTGCCCACTGATCGATTCGATAAAAGCGCTCCGCACGAACGTTGCCCGCTAGGACCCATAGAACCGCATTTCGAAATCCGAGTCCGAAGATGCTAGCACGAGCGGCCGACACAAGGGCCATTCCAATACCCCGGCCCCAGTGTTCGGGATCCACATAGAGCGCACACAGCTCACCATGGCCCGGCAGATCTGGTTCGCGCGATGGCGCGGTGGTGGCAAACCCATGGATCAACCCTTCTTCGGCCGCCACGATCGTCCGCGGCGTTAGAGGGTCGAGGCTTGCGAAATCATACTTCTGTGCTCGATCTTCGGGGCGAAGTTGATCAAGGTAGTCATCAGGAAGGAGAGTCCGGTAGGCTGCCTGCCATGACCGGACGTGCACACGAGCCACAGCGATTGCATCATCTGGTGCGGCTGGCCGGAGTAGCATGTGCAAGTATGGCATGAATGCCAAGTTCCCAAGCTCCAGCCCGAGGACTACGCCTGAATCCCGCCTAGTCAGCTAATGTTTGCCAATCCCATGCTTCTGGGTGACGGGCAATTCGGAAGTAATTCCGGTCCCGTTCGAGGACATCGTCCGTGATTTCCTCGAACGACGTTAATCACTACGTTCGGTGTTTGTACTTGAGACTCGCTCGGCACCGCACCACTGCTTGACTCCCGGTTCGTCTCGGTCTCTAATCACTCAACACTCCTTTCTTCTCGCTCGCACAATTCGGCCAGTTTGAATTTTAGAAAAAGTGGATCGGGCTTATCTGGAGATCTCTTGAATTTGCGCTTCGGCATATCGCTAGTCGCTATCTGTTCTATGACACTCTGCATGACTCTCTTCATCGGCGGTTGTAAGAAATCCTCTCCGACAATTACGACAGCTCCAGGCGCCGGCTGGACAACTTACGGTAGGACTAATGACGAACAACGATTTAGTCCCTTGAATCAGATCAACGAGCAGAATATCGACCAACTTTGTCTCCTGTGGGATCGTGAACTCGGCACCACTCGTGGACTGGAAGCAACGCCGCTGGTCTCGAATGGCGTGATTTACACGACGGGCGAGTGGAGCGTTGCGTACGCGCTGGACGTAAAGAGTGGCGAGATTCTCTGGACGTTTGATCCGAAGGTGCCGCGAGCCCGCGCGCGAACGATTTGCTGCGACGCGGTGAACCGAGGAGTCGCGCTTTACAACGGCAAGGTCTATCTGGGCACGCTGGATGGACGGCTGATCGCGCTAGATGCCAAGACCGGCAAACCGGTGTGGGGTGTAGTCACCGTTGACCAATCCAAGCCGTATGCGATTACCGGCGCGCCGAGAATCGCCAAAGGAAAAGTCCTCATCGGGAATGCGGGGGCGGAATCTGGCGTGCGCGGTTTTATTTCCGCCTAGGATGCCGAGACTGGAAAACTGCTTTGGCGAACTTTCACAGTGCCCGGCGATACTGCGCGCGGATTCGAATCGAAAGCACTGGAGAGCGCCGCGAAGACCTGGCACGGAGAGTGGTGGGTGGCCGGCGGTGGTGGCACACCGTGGGATTCCATCGTGTATGACGAGGGACTTGATTTCGTTTACTTGGGAAGGCAACATCTACGTGTCCGAGATTTTGCTAAACCAGATCTGGGTCCTTTCGCCGGATGGCTCCCAGCGCATCCTGATCGCCAACAAGGAGAACGCGCCCCTGGATAACAACACCAGCCTGGTCTTAAAAGGGGATGTTCTTTGCACAGCGAACCTCGGTTTCGCCCACGCGAAACCCGAGGGGGCTGACCGTACGGTGGTCTGCATGAAGGGTTTCCCTCTGCCGAAATAGCGGTCAGACCCCGGGCCATTCGGAAGGTGGCGATTCACCGCTTGTAACTTCCGGGTGGCCGACAATTCGCTCAGAACTTCCTCTCTTGCCTCCCACAACGCCGTATGCTCATGAACAGACTCAAATTGGTGATATTGTTTCCAATAAGATAGTAAGTGGGGAAGCGATATGCCCGGGTTTTGGAGTCGGCTTCCGCCGTTCATCTCAATAGTGACCTCGTTGCTTCTGGGTTGCGTGCGAGGCGGGGCGCAGTCAGTAACCGCCGAAGCTTCAAGCCCCGTGATTCTGCCGGCCAACACCCCCGTGATACTCCGTCTGAAGGAAAGCCTATACAAAAAGGACGCCAAGCCCGGATACTCCCTGGAATTTGAGGTGGGTTATGACGTTGTCTTGAACGGCCAAGTCGTCATTCAAAGCGGGACAGCCGTCAACGGGAGCGTTCAGCAGGTTGATCATGCTGGCAAAGGTACGCCTAAGGTGCTCATTGATATGGGGCCAGTGCAAACGGTCTCAGGAGAAATGGTGCGTTTGGTACCTTCATCCTTTTCGAGCAACGGATCAGGGGGCATCGAGGACGCGGTCGGCTGGGGTTCCGAGGCGCCGCTGATTCTTCCGGCACTGGTAATAGCGAGTTTGTTCGAGAAGAAGGTCGTCCTTGATAAGGATCGGGGCGGAGGCTGGGGAGTGGTTCAAACGGCAGAGAATGTTGCTCTCAATCCTGCAAAACAGAGAGCGGCGCAGGAACAATACATTGCAAATCGGAAAATGGCGCAGGCGGAACTTTGCGAACTGATGGCATCACCCCATTCTCCGACTCCGAGTTGGGAACGTATAGGCTCATTGGCGCGTCGAAGCGGGCTTGGTGATTCAAACAAGGCCGCTCTTTTGCGCAGGGCCGGTGATCTAGACGGAGCCATCGAGGAGTACCAACAACTTCTAGCGTCAACGCAGGATCTTCCCTGTTCGGACAAGTACCCTGAGCTGTCTTCCGATGCGTATTTGTTATTTGTTTTTGTGCCCGCTGTGCCGGAACAGCGAGCGCAGTTGATAAAGTTGTTCAAGTCTTCCAGTGTGAATTTACATTTTGAGCTCGCAGGACTCTATCGAGAAAAGCGCGATTTCGTTCATGCCATTTCTGAATGTCGAACCGCCGTGCAACTCGACCCGGAAGACGAACGCACTCGAATTGGTCTGATAAGTACTCTTCAAGATTCCGGCGACCTCGATGCCGCGACTGCTGAAAGCAAGGAAGCCATTGGGATGTGGCCCGAGAGGCCTTATCTCCACTACTTGTTGGGCAGCGTGCTGGTGAAGAAAAATGATCCGGATGCCGCCATTGTTGAATTGCAATGGGCTTTGAAGAAGGCGAAAAATCATTTATCGCCAGCGAATTGCGAACTGGGGCGCGCATTCGAACAAAAGGGTGATCTCGAAGCGGCCTTTCGCCAATATCGCACTGCCTTCCGAGCTCATGTGAATGATGAGGAATGTCGTGCTGCCTACGAACGATTGAAACTACAGCTTAAAAAGTGAACGGCCCACGGCAGAGCTAAGAATTATCCTCCTTCCTCCTCGTTCGATAGGGCCCGTGCAACGCCTATTTCTCCGAAATCTCTCTTGAGTTCCGGGAAATCTCCGCACTTGCCATGCATTTGTGGTCGAGTGACGGGCTACTCTTCCACAATCGGATCAGGGAAGAGTAACCGACCATCCGGGAGTTATCGCATGGTGGTGTCGCATCTGCGATCCAAATGCTCAGGAGGCTTTCGGCACAGACTGGCTACGTTAGGGAACAACTCGGCTCCGCAAGGCTAGAGTAGCGTAACGATCATACGTAGTGGCCTCTTCTTATAGCCCCGTCGAAGCGTGGCCGGGTCCCGCCGAGCGATCTGAAGAATAATCTGACCGAAAAGGTATGAGATACAATGGCGCAGCAGATTAGATCATCTTTCAAACGCGAAGAGAGTTGCCAAAAGGAAGGGTGCATGCCTGGCACTCGAAGGCGAAATGCGGTTTTGGCCATTACGTACTCCGTCCTGCTCGTTACGGCAGGCTGGGTGGCCGCTCGCTTTGTGGCCTGGCAACACGAGGGATGGGCCGGGTTCTGGTACGCCCCCGCGATGCCTGAGGGATTCAAAGGAAAGCCGGTGTTATTCAAGCCAGGCAGCGTGTCGTATATCTTCTCCGGAGGTCCTGCAGAGGCAGCTGGACTTGCGCCGGGCGATATCCTCTTGCGGGTCGACGGAATTCCTACTTCAGACTGGCAGGAATTGGCCAAGCACGACGATCAACTCAGAATTCATGATGAGGTTACATATGAAGTTCGGCGCAAGAACGGCTCGCAGGCGACCGTGCAAGTGCGACTCAGCTCCCCGCTCAGGTCACGCCAGATTGAGGTCAGCGCCATCACCGGCCTGGCTGTCGCCCTGGCCTTCTGCATCCTCGGCACTTGGGTCTATTGGCGGAAACCCGAAGATGAACGCGCCCTGATCTTCTATCTCTTGTCTCTCGCAGCCACAATCCTGTTTGTGGTGTGGCCGCTTAGCTATGTCGATGAATTTCCGTCGCGCGGTGCAAGGTCGCTCGCACAGATGGCTGGGCACCAAGTCAGTCTCTACCTGGTCCTCTCGATCGTCGGATATTTCCTGCAGGTGCAAGTCGTTCACCTGGCGTTGGTGTTTCCGCAGCGTCGAGCCATTCTCGAGAAGAACCCAAACGTTTTGCACTGGCTATATCTGGTGCCTCTGCTGCGATTCGCTGGCTTTCCTACCTTCGCCATGCTGTCCCTGCCGATGCGACTTCTCCACGGCGGGTTATTTGCTTTGTGGCTTTTACTGGTAGCGATTCTGGGATATCTGGTGAACCGCTGGCACTCAGAGGGTTGGAAGCGTGCGCTCGGAAGTCGACCTGTGATGGTCTTGGGCTCGGTGGCGCTCCTGGTCATCGTGGGTATGGATACCGTGCTCATGCTTGTGCCGTCCGAGTCTGCCCGCCAAACGATTGGCTGGGTCTTTGGTGGGATTGCATTCGGCTTCACATCTCTCGTTCTTACCGTCATCTATTCGGTCATTGCGTGCGTGGCCCTGTATCGCAGCTACCGAGAGAGTGGCATCGAGGAAAGAAAACAGGTGCGCTGGCCGCTGTGGGGAACGATCGTCAGTCTCTCGGGTGTGCTCCTTCTCATCGGATTAAAGGTCCTTCTTGATTGGTTCGGATTGCAACGCTTCCTGCCCATGGTTGTCGTCGATGTTCTTGAAAAAGCCCTTTACATCTTCATCCCCTTGTCCTTCGCATTTGCCATCCTCAAGTATCGGCTGATGGAAATCGACGTCGTCATCCGGAAGACGGTTACCTACTCGATTGTGAGTGGATTCGTGGTGGCCCTCTATTTTGGACTTGCGGGAGGTTTGGGAGGGTTGCTTATCACAAGGGCAGGTGTGCACAGCACCTGGATAACCGTGACCGCGACGCTGGCGACCTTGGCGGTCTTCTTCCCGGTCCGTAAGAGGGTTCAAAACATCGTCGATGAACGCTTCTTCCGAAGAAAAGAGGACCTGCCTCACGCCCTGCGGACACTGAACGCCAAAACCTCCGAAATCACCGACCTTTCCGCCTTGCTCAACGTTGTGGCCGAACACTTAGTGCAGGTGCTGAAGGTGCGCAATGCTGTGATCTTCCGGAAGTCATTACGTGAACAGAACTTCGTGGCTGCCGTGGAGGTTGGCCTACACGATCGGCTGGAGCCGACTGCGCTACTGACAGGCCTCCGCTTTGCTCCCAACACACCGCTTCTTGTGTCCCGAGCGGTCGCGTTTCGACCGCCGGCGGGTTTGCCGGACTCCGAGCAGATTGCGCTGGCGCAACTGGGCACGGCGTTGATTGTTCCGGTGCGGCGCGGAGAGGAAACGATCGGGTTTATGAGCTTAGGTCGGAAACTCTCTGAGCAGGAATTCGAACCTGACGAGATTGAATTCCTGGCTGGAGCGGCCGACCAGACGGCTTCGGCGATCTATAACCTGGGACTACGCAAACAGGCTCAGGAGTACGAGGAGGCTAGAGAAATCCAGGAGAAGCTGTTGCCTAAGCAGATCCCGCAGGCGCCCGGCCTTGAGATTTCGGGCAGTTGGCGACCTGCGCGGATCGTGGGAGGCGATTACTTTGACGTTTTCAAACTTGGTGAAAGCAGCCTGGCCCTGTGTATCGGTGACGTCTCAGGAAAGGGAATGCCAGCAGCTCTGCTGATGTGCAACCTGCAGGCGGTGGTGAAAGCGTTGGCTACCGAAAACACCTCTCCTAAGGAGCTTGTGGAGAAAGTTAACCGCGTGATGTGGCGAAACACAAATGAGGACAAGTTCATTACTCTGTTTTATGCCTTGGTCAACGTAGGGTACAAAACCGTGCAATTCACTAACGCCGGGCACAACGCACCCATTCTAACACGCCAAGATGGGACCCAGGTGCGCCTGGAAGAAGGCGGCCTGATCGTGGGTGCTTTCCAGGAGAGCGCTTACGGGCAGGGTGAAATCGAGCTGCGGCCCGGCGACCGCCTAGTGATGTTTACGGATGGCGTCAGTGAGGCGGTAGATGAAAACGGACAGGAATTTGGCGAGAAACGGCTCGTCGAGGCCTCCCTCCGCGCTCGTCAACTGTCCGCGAAAGCGTTGCACAATTCCATACTCGATCTCGTTACGGAGTTCTGCGACGGCGAATTTGACGACGATGCCACTGTCCTTGTCGTGGCGGTTTCATAGGGCTCATTTTGGGCGTGGAGAATCCTCCGACATGCCCCCGGTCTGGGAAACTTAGCGACACGGGATTGGAACATTCCTCCCGTATCACGGGCAACCCGGAAGTAACGCTCTCTATCTTGAGGGTAAGGCCTCCAACGTTTTTCGCGACCGAGGGGCTCAGAGTTTGCGGACGTGTCCAGGCGAAGTTCACCGTTCGAGTCATCTTTTCTTTGATTCTTCATTCCTCGGCCCGTTGTTTCAATCGTTGTAATAAGGCTCCATTCAGTTCTACAATGCCCCCACCAATTGGGCCCTAATCCCCATCTCAATCAGGAGAGAACATGAAAACAAGAACGATCCTATTAACTCTGTTGCTGTGTTTTGTCGGAGCAGCCGTGTGCTTCGCCGCCGACGCATTTATTGGAACCTGGAAGTTGAACGAGGCTAAGTCCAAGATCGCTGTGGGGTCGCTGAAGAACACCACGGTTGTCTACGAAGCCGCTGGAGACAGCGTGAAAGTCACCACGGATGGCACCGACGGCGACGGTAAACCGTCGCATAGCGAGTGGACGGGCAAGTTTGACGGCAAAGACTACCCGGTCACAGGGGATCCGAGTACGGATACGCGGTCCTACAAGACAGTCAACGACCATACGCTGGCGTTCACCAACAAGAAGGGCGACAAAATTACGATTAGCGGTCGTGGCGTGGTGTCGGCCGACGGCAAGACCCGCACGGTCACCATCACCGGAACCGATTCGAAGGGCAAGAAGTACACCAGCACAGCGGTGTACGACAAGCAATAGAAGAAGCCACCCGATAGCGCCAGCAACAGGTATGCCCTTCCGCTTGTTTCCGGGCGGAAGGGCATGAGTTCAGTTGTACTTTCATCCCTTCGAAGTTTTGCACTCAGACACCTCGCACAAAACTTCCGAGTACAGCGAGCGAGGAGGAAGCGATGAGGAAACAGACCATCGGTCTCTTTGTGGTTGGGCTGACGATCCTAAGTGCATCAGCTGCGTTGTCGCAGAAGGAGCAGCCGCGACGTCTTTACACATATGTGAGTCAGTTCCGGGTGCCGCGTGCCCAATGGGCGCAATTTGCTGAGGAAACGGAGAAAATTGCGGATCCAGTGTTCGAGCGCCTGATGGCCGACGGCACTATTGTTAGCTGGGGCGACTTTGAAGCAGTTGTCCACACGCCCGATGGGATGACGCACGGTTCCTGGTGGCAAGCGACGAGTCTCGCGGGCACTATGCGCGTGCTTGACGAGCTTCGCAAAGCTGGTCCGCGACCGTCTCAAATTGCGTCCACCAAACATGAAGACGCGCTGATGCATACCAACGTAATTTTTGCGATTCCCCATGGCGTCACGACGGGATACTTGCGCGTGTTCGCCACCCATTGCCAGCCCGGCAAAGGCGACGACTACGTGGCACTGCTCAAGAAGTATTTCCAGACGGCGGTTGAAGAAGAGATGATTAAGAAAGGGGCCGCAACGTATTGGGCTGCCGACGAGGACTACATCCCAAGCCGGGACACTTCAATGCGCTATATGGTTTCGATTTACCAAGATGCGGAGGCGTTGGACAAATGGGCTGCGGTGCAGGCATCCGTGTTGCAGAAGATGAGTCCCGAAGACCGTAAGGCTTGGCAAGACGGAAATGCAAATACCATGGTGAGAGACAGCCCGCGAAGCTTTCACTATCTGATGCGGATCACCCACTACGCGCAGAAATAACCCAGGCGCGAGCTATCGCCAATTTCGAGCGAATGACGGGGTATGCGGAAGTAATTCTAGGGGACCTGATCGCGCCATTACTTCCCGCTTGCCGACAAACCGCTCGTTGCCCCGTTGCCTAAGGAGATAGCCGCTTTTCTCCTGGATTGCCGATAGATTTTCGATGTTTCGCTTCAAGCAAAGCAGCTTGAGCGACCGCGAAATATTCCTCCCGCCGTTTGCCAATCCTACGAATAGGACGTCGCACGGCAGAGTCCAGCTCACGGTAGCTTGTCGAAAAAGAGATAAACGGCGGAAATCCGGCCGTCCTGGGCAATGATGAAATCAGTCCCGGCGTAAGCTGGAGCCTCACCAGGGCGGCCCGATACCCATTGGATCCGCCCGCCATTACCCAATTCCTCGGGCCCGGCAATTGGCTGATATCGAAAGTCAGGGTGAGTAGCCTTGATCGCGCCCGCGACGCGATCGATCTCGTCGCGGCCACGGTAGACGCCCCTGGGCTCGTAGAACGCGCAATCTTCGGTGAAGATCTCGTCGATGGCCGCGCGCCGACGCACGGGGTCGTTTTCACCGAAGACGTCGTGAAGATTGCGGGTCAGCAGGGTCGATATGCTGTATGGCATGGTTTGCATCCTCTCGGAATCGAGCGCGGCTTGCGATATCTCGACCCGGAGCGGCTCTTTCGTTTGTCTGAAGTTGCGTTACGAAATTGCTTTCCACATTCTTAGATGGCTTACAACGATATTCGTTGCAACCGCAGATGGTCGACTGGATGGAACAGATAAGCGACGAGCGGTAACGGCGCTAATGAAAACCCACATTATTTCGGCAGGTGACTTGGAAAGTCATCCTGGCCGGACTAATCGTGTCTGGATAAACGCGCATCTCGTTAGTGCTTGATTTCCTGACGAGATGCCGACTTACTAAGACTTATCGTTACTGATCGGCTCGACCTGGATCACTTCCTGTTTCCGACCATCCGCCCAGTGTCCGCCGGGTCCCGGAGTTGCGAGTGTAGCGGGGACATATCGACTAGGTGACGGTCTCCATCATCCGTTTGGGTCCTGCTGAAGACCCGCGAATTGCGACATTCAGCGATATGATTGGCGATCTCCGACTTCCCACTGTTCCGAACGTCAACCGCATGGAGGAGGAGGGGCGCATGAGCGCTCGTCTCGAATCATTTGCCCCGGAACGCCCCATCAGATCCACCGCCGCACCCGTGCCTTGTAGGCGCGGTAGGCATCGCCGAACTTGCGCTCCAGATAGCGCTCCTCCCGCGCCACGACGCCGACATTGATCACCCACATGAGCGGCACGACGAGCCCGATGGCCCACAGGCTTCCCGCGGCGACGCCTAAGCCCAGGTACACCAGTGTCGTTCCCACATAGAGCGGGTTCCGCGTCCGCCGATAGATGCCGTCGACGACCAGCGCCGTCGTCGGCAGGGTCGGCGGAATGTTAGTGCCGGCGGCCAGAAAGCGCCGCGTGCCCATGGCGATCATGACAAAGCCGCCCGCCGCGAGCGCGGCTCCGGCCAGATAGCGGGGAAAAGCATGCGCGGCCAGGAGCGGGAGCGGAATGACCGCCTCGAGCACCGCTGCCGCCGCCAGGAAGCCGAGAAATATCAAAGGCGGCAGCGTGATGACGCCGGCCACGTCGGGCGCGCCCGATCCGTCCGCCGGGCCCGCTGCGCCACCACCCGCCACCGCCCGCATGGCGAGGCGCATGCCGAAGAGGATTGCCAGGACGGCAGTTCCGCCTGCCAGGATGAGGACTGTTTCGGAAATGGTCATGGCGGAACCTTTCGCATAACTTAATTTAGCATCTTGGTAGCGTCAGGGTCAGCCGTTAGTGTCAGCCGCTCCAAGAGCGCTAGTGCTGCGAGCACTGCAAGACCAAGTCCGAATGCATCCATGTGTCTGATTGCTTCTGTCCGCTACCGCAACATTCTTATGAAAAGGTGTTCTGTTGTCAGGCTGTGCCGAAGGTTTTATTCCACTTCGCGCGGACGTTGCGAAGGAGTGACGGATAGACGACCAGCTTGCGGAACGGGTCGATCAGGGCCATGTAGATCGGCGTGAAGCGACTGACGCTGCGCACGTAAACGCCGAAATAGAAGCGGTACCCATTTGTCGTTTCGACAAGGGCGCTCAGCGCTGCGGCGTGGGCGGTACGGTTGATCAGCTCAAGGAGCTGCTCGTTCTCGAAGTGGTATACGACCCGGAAAAGTCCCTCGCACGTGCCCGCTGGCGCAAGGGACCTAGAGCGATCGGCGGTTGTCATGCGTGTTGCGAAGGTTTCCCAGGCGGTTGCTGCCGGCTCGCGATCCCAACCAACGAGCCGGCCGACGAAGAGACGGATGTTTAGGAGTACGCGCACGACCGGCGAGGGTGTGAGCAGACACGAGCTTGCCGTCCGCAAGAACTCATCCAGCGTGATGCCGGAGCGCGCCCGCGGCAGATCGACGACCCACACGTCATGAAGCGGCACGCCGGCAAGAAAGTCGTGAACCCGCAGTGGCAGCCGTTCGAACTCTTGCGTCGAGATCTGTGGCATCGGGCCTCCTTCGTGGCATTACTCTTGCTGTTTTTCGATTGTCCCGAAGATCGTTTTCAAGATGTCCTTGGTACCAGCGGGGCCAGTCACACGGACGCTCACCGGTCCCATATTCGATTGGGCTGTCAACTCGAATGTCAAGAAAGGGCAACATTCGCGCTCTGCTACAATCGCTTCCCACACAACCCCCATCCACTTTTTATCCCCGGGCACCCGGAAAAGATAACCGTCGGGGAGCTCCTCAGTTGCGATCACGGCGGACTCAAACCGGGCAAGGAGCGTTGCCACACGTTTGCGCAATTCTGCATCCGACAAACAGCAGGCTACCCGGATGTCTTCAGACATTGTTGTGCCTTCTCTTTCTTCGTGAGGGTTGGTCACTTCGATTTTAGAAACTGGCATCAGAACCAACTCCCCAGACCCTATTTTATGGCTGGCTTGCCGGCGGCACGATACCGTTCATCCGCAGGTATTCGACCATTTGCCCGTAATGATCAAAAGCATGAATCATGGCCTCGACCGTCAGCGCGAGCCGAGTTGTCTCGGTATCTTTCAAAGGTGAAATCGGAGAAGACTTGACCGTGGCATTCTTGTCGCCGATCGCGTCGATCGCTTTGCCAAGATGCGCGAATGACCCATTGAGGTAGTCGAGAATCTCCGCCTTGGTCCGCACGGTTTCAGGTCCCATCTCGTCCCCCGCACCGGTCGGCGGTTCCTCGCCCAGCGCGGCAGCCGCCAGGATATGGTTGGCCGCAGCCAGGTGTTTGACTTGTTGACCAAAGGTCCGCACACCCTTGAATTCGCCGTCGGTTGGTGCAAAGCCGTACTTATCGGCAGGCATCGCATCCGCGGCAGACACGATTAGCGTTTGTCCCAACTTTAGAAAGACCTGTAGTGCGTGTTTTTCCCGCTGCGCGTCGAGGTCAGCGGCGCCCTTGTCGGCTCGCTCCTGAGCGGCCGGAATGGTGGTTTGTGCCACAGGAACAGCGCTGGCAGGTTTTTTCGTTTGTGCCAGAGCGGCGTTGTTGCAAGCAAGTAAAAGCACGGATGCAGATATCCATTTCGTGTTCTTCATAATTATTCTTTCTAGGCGCCCGGATTTGTGGTGCTGATCAGCAGTCTTTGAAGAGGCTACAACTTAAAGTCGACTTTAAGACAAGCGGTATTTTATAAATATCTGTGAATTTCGGAATGCAGCGATATTAGAATGCAGCTATGCCGCAACTCACGATTTCCGAAGTGGCACAGCAGGTTGGACTGCAAGCTTCCGCCATTCGCTACTACGAACAAATTGGATTGCTTCCTCCCGCCCAGAGAATGAGCGGGCAGAGACGATACGACACCACAGCGCTTTATCGGCTGGCAATCATTCAGTGGGCAAGGCAACTCGGTTTTACGCTAGATGAAATCCGTCGACTGTTCTTCGGTTTTCGCAATGTTACTCGCGCCTCGGAACGCTGGCAAACGCTGTCTCGGAAAAAGCTCGCGGAACTAAACGATTTGATGGATGGGATAAAAACGATGCGGCGCTTGCTGAAAAAGATGACGCAAAAGTGTCGCTGCGACACTCTGGAGCAATGTGGCAAGGGGATATTTCGGAGCGGCTGCGCTGACGTTGCGGTGAAATCTCTGCCTTTGAAACGTCGACGAAGCCCCTGAGTACTCTCGACATGTGGAACTGGCTCCGGTGACCCTCGCACGTCGGCAATCGGAACATCGGGTCCCCGTCGCACTCTCGCGATTACGGGCGGATGACGGGTAACCCTTCCATAACGGGTTAGGGAAGGGTTGCCGATAATCCAGGACCTGTCTCGCATAGCAGCTCCAATCAAGACGCCGACTGTGGGACTTCTACGAATAGCGCGCCTATCAGCCAAGCGGATTATTTCCGCTATCGAAAGTAGAAAGAATCACCTTACCTTCACTCGGTTCCGTGAAGCGTGTACTATTCCCATCGGTCTTGCCGCACGGATCTTCCGGCCAGCAGAATCCGTGTTGGCGCACTTCGGATTGACCGCTGCGGGATTCCTCACGCTGCGTGCCGACGAGGTGTAGCTCCCATGCCTGGAACGTATCGACATATTTACCTAGATTTTAATGCTAGTACTCCCACTGCGCCGGAAGTCGGCGACGCGATGAGGATGGTCCTCGAGGAGCCATACGGTAATCCTTCGAGCGGCCACTGGGCTGGCAGCCCGGCGAGGGAGGCGGTGGACAAAGCTCGAACGCAGGTTGCTGGGCTGCTCGGCTGTAAAACCAATGAGATTGTATTCACGAGTGGCGGAAGTGAAGCTAATAATCACGCTCTCAAAGGGGTGTTCTTCGCATGTGGAAGAGCGGATGCTCACATCGTTACCACCCAAGTGGAACATCCGGCAGTGATAAATCCCTGTCGCTTCCTCGAACGGCTTGGTGCGACGGTGACGTACCTGCGAGTTGATGGCTTTGGACGCGTCGATCCTGAAGATGTCCGCCGGGCGCTGCGACGGAGCACCGTTCTTATTTCCATAATGCATGCCAACAACGAGGTTGGCACTATTCAGCCACTCGAGGATATTGCACAGATCGCGCACGAAGCTGGAATTCTTCTACATAGCGACGCGGCGCAATCGGTAGGCAAGATCGCTTTCACTGTTCAGGAACTCGGGGTCGATTTGCTATCGGTTGCAGGTCACAAGCTTTACGCTCCCAAGGGGGTGGGTGCACTCTATATCCGCGACGGTGTTTCCCTTGAGCCGCTAATACACGGCGCGAGCCACGAATCCGGGCGGCGAGCTGGGACAGAGAACGTGCTGTTAGCTGTGGCTTTGGGAGCGGCTTGCGACTTGGCCCGCACGTGGGAAGGCATGGACTCAGTTCGTGAACTTCGCGACCTCTTCTGGGACCTACTGCAAAACAAGTTTGGAGATCGAGTAGTCCTGAACGGCCATCCTATCGAACGGTTGCCCAACACTCTCAACGTCAGCTTCGTGGCACAGGTTGGTGCGGAGATTCTGGGGCGCTTGCCCGGAGTGGCCGCGTCTACCGGTTCCGCGTGCCATGCCGGATCGGTGGAATTGTCCCCAGTCCTGCGAGCCATGGGAGTCGCACCTGAGATCGGAATGGGCGCGATTCGGTTCAGTCTCGGCCGCACAACGACCCGAGAGGAGATCGAAGCTGTAGTCGAGAACCTAAGTCTGATGGCTTGACTCGCGTGTTTCTTAGCAGAGGTCTAATCACGAGCTAAAGGTGTATGGCGGTACTCCATGGACACAAAGAGACATTGGGAAAACGTATATACGACCAAGGCGCCGGATGCAGTCAGTTGGTACCGTCGGCACCTTGAGACATCGCTTGCCCTGATTGAGCGGGCGGCGGATGCATGTGAGTCTTCCATCATCGATGTTGGCGGCGGAGAATCAACCCTAGTTGACGATCTGCTTCTTCGCGGATACAAAAACCTCACTGTACTCGATGTCTCGCAGACCGCAATCGAAATCACGAGAAAGCGATTGGGTTCGGCTGCAGAGCAGGTGCGTTGGTTGGTCGGCGATATCGTCGAAATCGAGCTGGAACCATATGCCTACGATCTCTGGCATGACCGAGCGGTATTCCATTTTCTTACGACACCAGAGCGACGTCTTGCTTACGTTCGGCAGGTTACCCGCGCTGTCAAGCCAGGTGGCCACGTGATTGTCAGTACATTTGGACCAGAAGGCCCTACGAAATGCAGTGGGCTCGAAGTGATGCGCTACGACGCCGAATCGCTTCACGGCGAGTTTGGTGGCCGCTTCCGCCTGGTGGAGAGCTCCAAGGAACTGCACCAAACACCATTGGGAACCAAACAGCAATTCCTTTACTGCTACTGCCGGCTCGAATGAAGTCTCACTGTCGTACTTTCTGCATCTCGCGAAACGGCAGGACGATTCCAGTTCTGCGGCAAGCGCGTTGCTAGAGCTCTTACGCGCCGCAGCACTCTAAACTTGGGCGCTGTTAATAGGCAATTTCGCCGCCTCCCACGCTGCGATGCCACCAGCAATTTCACCGACAGAATCAAATCCGCTGCCTTGCAATAAGCTCGCGGCGATGGACGACCGGTAGCCGCCCGCACAGTAGACCAGCAGGGGACGGTTTTTTGGCAGCGTTTCCAGATTTTCCACCAGCCGATTGAGCGGGATGCCCAAGCTGCCGCCAATGTGTTTCTGTTCTCGCTCGCGCGGTGCGCGGACGTCGATGGCCAGCGGCGGCTGACTCGATGACAGGAGTTCCGCCGCGAACTGCGCGCTGAGGCGCTCGATGAACGCTACCTTTTCCGGCCTCGATTCGAGGCTGTGCAATCCGTTTTGCAAATAACCGGCCACGTGATCGAACCCGATGCGACCGAGCCGGACAGCCGATTCGTTCTCCCGGCCAGGGTCCGCGATGATTACGATCGGATGCGTTCGATCGAGCACGGTTCCGGCCCATGTTGCGTACTGGCCGCCGAGTCCGATATTGATGCTGCCTGCCAGGTGCGCTGCAGCAAATTCGTCGGGATCACGCGTGTCGAGGATCTGCGCGCCATCCGCTTGCAATGCCAGCACGGCGTCGAGCGTCAGCGGGTTCATCTCGCGCGCCAGCGCTTCGTCCAGAGTGGGCCTCTCTTCGCTGTTCAGCACGGCGTCATAGGTGAAGTAGGGCGGAGCTTCCGGTTGATCGGCCGTCACGATCTGGATGAATGCTTCCTTGCTCATGGACTGCAGCGCGTAGTTCAATCGCCGTTGTTCTCCCAGGGTTGATACCGTCTCCTTGCTGATGGCCTTCCCGCACAGCGAACCCGCGCCGTGAGCTGGATAGACTAGGCTTTGGTCCGGCAGCGCCAGCAGTTTACTGTGC
>WNFD01002634.1_pt1 | contig 18067 bp, 9 predicted proteins | sample 5400491 | NCBI WGS metagenome assembly WNFD01 (sample SAMN13153343, study PRJNA577476) | soil metagenome | isolation source: 120 cm saprolite under Douglas fir tree site 2 hole 2 replicate 2 | place: USA:California | collected 2015-04-18 | reverse complement strand
AGGCGGTGGGTGTCGATCCAGTCTTGGCGCTCAGCTACGAGTGACAAAGGGTAATGTCTGTAGCAATCTGGCAGGCTCGGGGCGGATACGTGCTCGGATAATCATACGGACTGAGCGTGCCCGTCTGCACATTCGTCTCTCTCTTCATCTGCTATCCTCCGAATCTTCGTAATGTATCAGGGGATCGAATCAAATCCAAAATGTTTTTGTTGTGAGAATCCGCGTGGCTACGGTACCGTTCTCGCACCCACCCGCCCTGCCGCTCAGATGCCGAGAGTGGCGCTTTCGTGGTCGGTGGGACCCGTAACCACCGCGCTGAGGGGCGAACGGCAGGGATTGCGACCCCGCGCTCAGGACTTGGATGAGAAGTTCTCGCTCAAAACGGCGCCATTCCTCAAGGATGATGACGAAACGGCTGTCAGAGCCGGCTCATCTTTCGGTCGACTTTCTTAAGTCCCGGGAGTATCTGTTTTGTTATGCGCACAAATTCGTTTTCGGGATCGCTGCGATTACGTCCACCGAACTCTGCGCTTGCCTGACGCCGACCTTCGGCTTGAGCCTACCGACAACTGTCAGAACCCGATCGTCGCGATCGGACCAATAGCGGTGCGCGTCGCCCACTCGCACGAGTGACAGCATGGTATTCAGCGGCACGTACCCATCGATATCGAACGAGAAGAGCAGTCCATGAAATTCTCTGGGAGCGACGCCGATGATGCGCGCCGGCTTGCCATTGAGTAGCACCTGCTTCCCCTCCACGCCAGGATCTCCGCCAAAATTCTTCTGCCAATAGGAGTAACCGAGCACAACCAACAGTTCCTCGCCAGGGTTCTCCCCTTCACCCGGCAGAAACAAACGACCCACTGCAGGCTTGAGGCCCAAGGCGGAAAAGTAATTTCCGGTTACGGCACTGAAAGCAAATTCGTGGGGTTTGTGCTCGACGCTGAGTCCGGCAATCCCCAATCCGTAAGCGAAGACCTCGGAAAAGAGGACTGCCTGCCTGCGCAAATCGAGCACCGCAGGATAAGAGATAGCGGAACCCTCTCCCTGATGTTGAGAAGCCAACACGACAATCTGTTCCGGGGCCGGGACCGGTAGTGGCCGGAAGAGCCATCCATTGAGAATGCTGAATATGGCGGTGTTGACGCCAATGCCCAAGGCTAGCGTGATCACAACAATGGCAGTGATCGAGGGCGTCTTCGCCAGAATGCGAAGACCGTAGCGTACATCATGGAGGAAAATTCCCACTCAGACCTCCGTAGCGAGCTGACACTGTCCCTGGATCGTCCGAAGTACCTTTACCAAATGTCCGGGCGGCATAATTGATAATCCAAATCGCGGAAACTTAGCAGTGTTGGGTGATCGGTGTCATGGGTGGTTGCTCGCCACAGCCAGGGTGCGCTGACTCAACTCGCGCGCCGCGCTCTTGAGTGGTGCGCCGGCAGCCGGTGGAGGAAGCACGTCATACAAAGGCTGCACCGGCTTCACCTCAGGATTCTCATCTGCTACCGATATAGCGAGAACGCGGATCTTGTCATTTTCCGGCAGCGTGATTCTTTTCGCGCCAGCTGGCAGGTCGATCGGATACGCGAACAGATAGGAGTAGGCGTAAGGCATGTTCTCACCCGCGGCACTATGGTGATGCGAGCAGTACCACGCCAGGTCTGCGCGCTTGATGTAGCCCGGCTCGATGCCGGTCATCTCGGCATAATCGTCATGCTCGGTTCGAGGCGGCTGCCCCGGGACAGGAATGTCCTTCCCCACCCACTGCCGATTGTCCCATTGTCCGATGAATCCGCTCCAGTCCTGGACGTTGAGCTCGACCTTTGTGCTGTCCACTGTGAATGTCGCCTTCTGGTCGCCTTCCGCCGAGGCTGCCAGTACGTAGACGCGGTTGTAGCGTCCCGCCGGCAGGTCGATCGTTTGCCCCTTCGCGACGACCGCATTGGGTGCGCCCGTCTTCGCCGGTGCGAGATGGAACTGAACATCGTTAAACGTGATCTGTGCAGGCAACATCTCCGCCGGCAGCGCATTGCTCTTGCCGTCAAATCCGGCCCCCGACTGCGTGCCGTCATTGCTGGCCGCAGCCAGGTCATATAGCAGTGGCACTGGCGCGGAATGCCCGCCCGCGACCCTCGTTGGAGCCGCAGCCAGCTTTACGGCAAGAGTGCGAGGCTGATAGGCACTAAACGACATCACCAGCGCGCCGTCCGTCAAGGTAGCCGGTCCGACCAGCTGTTCCTGGCCGTTCACTTCACGCGCCGCGGTGATTGGCGACGCAAATGAAACCCTGACGTTTGGTTGCGGTTTGCCATCGAGTTCAACCAGACGGACGATCACTTCGTCGCCCTGCTCCGCTTTCTTCAACGCTAAGACTCGAATCCGAGGGTTGCTAACTTTCAACAGAGAAAACTCCCGGCCCAGCGCGCCCGCATGCCTGGAGGTCTCGAAGGCAATGAGCGGATCATTCAAGCGCTGGCCCTGCCAGTCAGTCTGGGCATGCCGCCAGTCAGCGGCATGTCCGGCGATGCCGTAGACGAACTCGTGGTGTCCAACATCCTGCGTACCCTGGTCCGCATAACCGCCGCGCGTCCCGGGGGTTCGGATCAGCGTCAGCCGTATGGTGTTGTCGTTCGGCTTGTCCGATCCGTTCTTGCAATCGGTCAGAACGGTCACACCGAACTCGCCCTTCATGTCGGTCAGGTCGATCCACTGATGCGACGGCACCTCGAACTTCTTCGGCTCCGCGCTACGCCGCTCAATCGTGCCGATGTCCCAGTTGTAGGTGGCCACCTGGTTCGAAACTGAGAGCGGGAACGTTGCCTTCAGATTGGACTCTTTGGTATTCCAGTCGATTGCGTTTCCGAATTCGACTCGCTTTCCCGCGTCGCCGGCTGAAAGCCGGATCGTCTGAACAAACCTGGAGCCCGCAGTTTCGCGCGAAACTTCCAGAGCTACGCGCGCAGGGCCGTTTTCCACTATTCGAATCCGCGTAGGACCGCCGACGTAAGCCTTCGGCTCCGCCTGCTCCTGGTCCCAGTCCATGTTCCAGGCCGGCCACTGCTCGGGGTTGTCGGAAGAGATCGCAAGGCGTGCAGGGGCGGCCAGCAATTCTTTGCCAATCGACTTGTCGAAAATACTGGCGACGTCGCCCGCTGCATTCAGCCTCACGCGGTAGTACTGATTTTCGATCGAGTTCTCCGATGCTTGCAGTCCCGCTGCGGCCGATGCCGCCGCAGCGCCGGGTTGCACGTCGTAAACCGCATAGCCCACCGACGGAACCTTCGCGACGAACAACAGCTTGCCGTTCGAAATTTGCGTTGGAACCTCTCTGCCGTCCGAAGTAGTGACGTGAACCGCCTTGGGCATGCCGCCAAAAAAATTCACGCTGGCTTCCACTACGTCTTCCCGCGCGATGTTCAGAGGGTTGAAGACAACTACCGGAATACCTTTGGTCTCGGTATTCAGCGCCGCGGCAACGGCTTCCGTAGCGTTGGTGAGCACACCGGCAAACTGGTTCATCGCGATTACGTCGTCGTTCCAGGCGAACTCGTATGCCTTGGGAGTAGCCGTCCCTGCGGCGATGTCGTGGAAATGGCCGCCCATCACCAGCGTCCAGGCATCGTTGAGGCGCTGCAGTGGATACGTCCGCGCACCCAGCCATTCCGCGGCAATCGAGGTCTTCTCCGCCGCATCGGCGAGCAACTCTTCTTTCCGCAGCCAGCGCTTCTGGTAGGCCTGCGATGTCAGCGACCCGGCCGAATGGTTGGTCAGCTCCATTTCGCCCGTGTAGCGTGGAAGGCCAGCGGCCTCAGAGGGAGTGATATCGAGGAACATCTGTTCCGCATTCGCAGAGATCACATGGACAGGACCATTGCCCATCTTCACGGCGGGCCACTCGGGATGCGGCTGCCCGGAGAAGAAAAGTTCGCCCTGCGGCGGCAGGCTCGTCGTTCCTTTCATGACGATGGCTTCCAACCGCCTCACCGACTCCTCGTCCGGAGTCCCGCCAATGTCGCCCGTGCCGTAATAGTGATAGTCGGTGAATATGCCACTGACTTTGCCGTTCTGCTCGACGCGCGCGGCCCAATCATGTTGATATCGGTCCTGGTCGCGATCTTGTTGCACCTTGGTGAGCGCCCTCTGCTGATCGCGCAGAGTAATAAATTCCTGGACGTCTTTCTGATCGGGCGATTGCCCGCTCTGTTCGGCCTGTTCCAGTTTCTGTCGCAGCGCTTTAAGCTTCTTCTGACCCTCTTCGAACATGGGATCCGGCGGCACGGAAGGCAGCGGCTGGCTGAGATCGGTGTCGATTCCGCCGCTGTAATCGCCCGGGTTGAGACCCGCCAGCACGCTCTCGCCATCCGGTCCCACCCAGACGCCCACGTTGAATGGCGTTCCTTCGGGCGTCTTCTCGCGTGAGTCCGGGCCTCCGGTATAGGCGGAGGATCCCCACACAAGCTTTTGCGTCGAGAATCCCTTCACCCCGGAGTGGGCGAGGATGGTCGGCAGCGAAGACGGAAATCCGAAGCAGTCGGGCAACATGTATTCTGCGCTGGCTTTACCGAACTCTTTCCGAAACCAGTCATTTCCGTAGAGAATTTGCCGGATGATCGTCTCAGCGCTGGGCGTATTCACGTCACCCTCTTCCATGGAAGAACCTGCCGGGAACCACCTGCCTGAGTCCACATACTTCTTTACCTTGGCGAAATCGGCGGGAAAATATTCCTTCATGAAGCGGTAGCGGTTGGCGCCGCTGAAGTTAAAAACGTAGTGGGGATATTTTTCGAACAGCTTGAAATTATCCTCCATAGTCTTCCGAATATATTCGTTGATGACTTGGGGATACTCCCATCGCCATTCCGTATCTAGGTGGGCATAACCGACTACGTATAGGGTCGGTTGCTTGTTCAGATCAGGCTTTTCGGCGGTTTGCGCGCTAGCCGCGCAGAGCAGGATCAGGCAGGTCAGTGAAAGTGCTACCAAAGTAGTGCAGCATTGTCGCATTGGCACACTCTCCAAATATCTTCAGGTACAAACCAAGCACAACTCGCCAAGGCGTAGCGTAAATCGACTTCACGTCACCAATGCGTGGTCATCGCTGCGAGCAACGCTTTCGCTTCGATCGATCGACACCTTGTCAGCCGTTCCTTCGGGGCTTCGATAATTTGGAAACCTTCACCAACACCACACCGTGCTGCGGTACGGACTGAATCCCAATGTCGGTTTCGTATCGTTCATGGTCGGCCCTCCTTCCCTATTAGACACCATTACCCCGGGGTTGTGGGAGTCAACCGCAGGTGCGTCACCAGAGCAGCTGGCCTTGCGAGCGCTGCGTACCTTGCGCGCCTTGGCCGGTTTAACCACTTCTTAACGGTCGTTACTGGCAGAGAATTCGCAGGCATCGTGACTCGCTACGAAAGCGACATGATTCGCGCCGCTCAGATCGGAAGTGTTTGACCTCCTGATGCAGAACGGGATTAGTAAAAAGCGTGTTGTTGGCCAACGTTAGGCCAGAAAAAAATACTATCGAGAGCACTCCAACACTTACAATCGGGAGATGGCGGGCAGCCGAGGATACGGTGTTTTTGCATTAACTTAAAAGGCCCGACCCAAAATATTGCTTCGCGAGTCTCCTGGCAACTGAAATTTGCAAGCCAGACGCTCGCTACCAAGCCGTCTCCGATGTGCGAAAATCTTCTTGGGAGTCCCTGAGATCAAGATCGACCAGCGAATACCAAATCGGCAAGATGCACGCATGAAAGCCTGTTCCAGACGCCATTTTCTTTACACTTTAGCGTTGAGCACGGCTGGCAGGATTACGCTTGCGCGGCGTCGACCGCTCCTGGGAAATACCTTGGTCGGTCAAGATATCGGAGGTGAAGAGTCTTTGTTCCAGGCCGTACTACCTTCGGCAACAGGCATCACCTGGAAACATTCTAATGGACGATCGCCCAACTATTATCTTCCTGAAACTACGGGAGCTGGCTGCGCCTTCCTGGATTATGACAATGATGGCTGGATGGACGTCTATCTGGTGAACAGCGGCCGCTGCGATTTCTTCGATCCGAAACCACGGTTGAAAAACGCACTGTATCACAACAATCGAGACGGAACCTTTTCCGACATCACCGAAAGAGCCCGGGTTGCTGGTGGTGGGTACGGCATGGGGGTAGCGGTAGGTGACTATGATGGCGATGGCTTTCCCGACCTCTATGTCACGCAATACGGTCGCAGCATCCTTTACCACAACAACGGCGACGGCACGTTCACCGATGTCACCGAAAAAGCCGGAGTAGACGCGCCAGGATGGGCATCCAGCGCGGTTTGGTTCGATTACGACAACGACGGTCGACTGGATTTGTTTGTCTGTCGTTTTGTAGACTTCACCAAGGAAAAGAACAAGTTTTGCGGAAACACCGAAACCGGAGAACGTTACTACTGTGTTCCCCGTGTTTATAGCCCGATGCCTAGCTGGCTCTTCCACAATAATGGCGACGGGACCTTTATGGATGTGAGCAAAGAGGCCAAGATTGCGGAACATCTGGGCAAAGCTTGGGGAGTGGTAGCTTCGGATATAAATAATGATGGAAATATGGACCTGTTCGTTGCAAATGACACCGTGCCCAACTTTCTCTTCGTGAATCAGGGCAATGGCAAATTCAAGGAGATGGCGGTGGAGGCCGGTGTTGGCTATAGCTCAGACGGCCGTCCGCGCTCAGGGATGGGGGTAGATTCGGCCGACTATGACCAGGATGGCTTAATGGACCTCTTCGTCGCCAACGTGGATCACGAAATGTATTCGCTCTATCACAATGCTGGGGACCTCACCTTTGAGGATGAGGCGATGTCCAACGGAATTGGCAACACTACGCTGCTAATGAGCGGGTGGGGACTGAAATTTTTCGATTTCGACAATGACGGAAATGTGGATCTCTTGCTGGTTAACGGTCACCCCGATGACCGTATTGAAGAGCGGTTCAGAGACGTAAACTATGCTGAACCAATGCTGCTGTTTCGCAATACCGGTAAAGGCGCACGGGGAGCGTTTGAGAATATCAGCAGCCAGGCGGGACAGCCATTCAAAGAACGTTTTGCCGCGCGCGGCATGGCACTGGGAGACTTTGATAACAATGGAGCTGTGGATGTTCTGGTGGCGGTCAATAACGGCGCTCCGGTCCTGTTGCGTAATAATGCCGCATCAGGAAAACATTGGCTTGGTATTCGGCTGGTCGGGAAGAAGGCGAATCGCGATGCGGTCGGCGCTCAGGTTACCTGGCAGGCGGGCGACCTAAAGCGCCGCGTATGCAAGGTAGGCGGAGGCAGTTATCTGGCGTCCCACGATCCGCGACTAGTGCTCGGCATTGGCGCTCGGAGCAAGATTGATTTCGTCGAAGTGAAATGGCCGCGTCCCGACGGCATGGCGGAACGCTTTACTGATCTTCCCATCGACCGGTACATCACCATTGAAGAAGGCAAAGGAACCAGAGTGATGTAGTGATGTTTGCTGCCGTCTCCATTATTTATTTTGCCTAATGCTGGGGACGCACGGTCTTGAACAACTGCGACTTCATGTCTACTGCAGCTTCTGGAGATACTCGGCGGGGATCGAGCTTCTCAACCCGGAATCGAGACGCAGAGCTTCCTCTAATTCAGCCCGCGCATCCTGGGAGAGGCCTCCGTGCCGCGCTGCAATCAACAACCCTAGCTCAGCATGGGCCGCAGCCATTTCTGGAACCAGCATGGTAGCGTCGCGAAACTCGGTTTCAGCTGTGTCGAGGTTATGCTCGCCTACCAACGCATGTCCCAGATTGAGGTGTGCCAAGGCAAAGCCGGGTCGGATTGCTAGCGCAGCCCGGAAGTGTTCGATCGCATAGTCGAACTCACCTGCATGCAGCAGCACGGTGCCCCAATTATTTTGGGCCTCAGCGAAATTTGGTGAATAGCGCACGGCCGCTTGGAACTCGGCCAGCGCCGGTGCGGAATCATTCAGTTGCCATAACACGCCACCCAGGTTGTTATGCGCCTCGGCATAATCGGGCTTCATCTGAATGGCTCTCCTGAAGGCGGCAGCGGCATCTTCCAGATGGCCGGCATGCCAATACACCAGGCCCTGATTATTCTCGCCCTGGGTACGATGCAGCAATAATTCCTGCCGCGAAAGCTCGCGCGCTCTCTTGAATTGCTCCGCTGCACTTGCTTTGTCTCCCTGACGCTCGAGGGTTGTTGCAAGAGCATTTAGTGCTTCAATTGAGTTTTGATTCTGAGCCAGCACGGCGCGCAACACAGGCAAAGCATCATTCCACTTGTGTTCACGGACCAGCGTTTGCCCAAGGCTCTCTTGAACAGCAACAGCCTTTGGCTGCAGCGACAGAGCGTGCAGAAATTCACTCTCCGCGTCCGCTAACTCGCCCTGCTGCAAGCGAACCAACCCTATGCCATAGTGGGCGCTGGAATTGAAGCGGTCCAGTTGCAGTACGGTAGAAAATTCGCCGGCAGCGGCATCGAAATCGCCCATTCGCAAGATCATTTCGCCATGAGCTAAGTGAGCGCGAACGTGGTCTGGAGCCACTGCCAGTGCTTGCCTGAAGTACTCGGAGGCCTGCATCCATCTCTGCTGGTCGGCTGCGATTAAACCGCGCTCATACGAAACATCGGCGAGTCGGGAGTCGATTTGCAAAGCGCGGTCGAATGACTCGGTTGCATTCTCGGTTTCTCCAAGCTGCTTCTGGATTACGCCGAGAGAAAAATAGCCAGCCGCTGACCCAGGATGCGAGTGAACGGCCTGCCGAGCATCTTCCAACTTGGAGAGCAGCTCCTGACCTCGTTGCTCAGAGAGGGCCGTGTGTTCCTCGGTCGTTTCCAGCCCGGCAGAAGGATACTGCCTCTCCTGGCCTTGCAAATCCGTACATACTAGACACAAGCACGTGATGCACAATACGCAGATGCGCGATGATTGTACAAGGGAGCATCTTCCAAATCTCCTATGTCTAACCCGGATATGAGATTGTATAAAAATCAAGACTCCACCTGGCGAATCAAGTGTTCTTGATCGACTTGCAGGTGCTCATGGCGCTCAACCGACCCGTCGGGCCAGCGGACTTGCACCCAATCGATAACGCTAGCGTTTCCCAGTCCGAAGTGTAGACGCACATCACTGCACGAGAGATAACTATCCGAGCTACGGACCTCGTCGGTTTGCGTCAACCCCGCGACAGTAACGCTGACTCTGGCGCCGATAGCGTCACGATTGCATTTCGTACCCATTAGTTTGAATCGCACCCAATGCCCCGCTGGCGCCTGACCAGGGACATATAAAAATGGGACATCATCGATATTACTTACTACAATTTCCAGCCTTCCATCGCCCTTTAGATCGCCAAATGCTGCGCCGCGGCTGCTGCGTGCATCTGTGAAGCCGCTCTCCTTTTCGCCAACGACTGTGAAGCGGCCGTTGCGTTGATTCCGGAAGAGCTGATTCTCCTGCTTGTAAGTATTGCGGGCCCGGTCAACCTGCGGATAGATGTGCCCATTAGCGACGAAGAGTTCCTTCCAACCGTCATTGTCAAAGTCCACAAAACATGTGCCCCAGCCCAGTTGGTTGTAGCTCACGGTCCCCAAGCCAGCCTTGTAGGTTACATCCTCGAATTGGCCGCGATTGTTATTGTAAAGAGTGTTGTAATCTTCGGAGAAGTTTGTCACCAGCAGATCAATCCAGCCATTATTGTCGTAGTCCCCAACGGCAATGCCCATGGATGACTGGGCTCGGCCATCAGCGCTGACCGCACATCCAGCTTCGAAAGCGATCTCTTCGAATTTTCCGTTGCCGTTGTTGCGCCAAAGATAGTTAGGGACGGAGTCGTTGGCCACGAAAATGTCCAGCATTCCGTCATTGTCGAAATCGACCCACGTCACGCCGAGGCCGTAAGCACGGTCACTATCGCGAATGCCGACATCCGCGCTTACCTCGCGGAACTTGCCGCCACCTTCGTTGTGATAGAACAGATCGGACAAGCCCATTAGTCCTTGTGGCCCACAGGCGACGGAAATGCCTTGATATTGGCAATAAGTATTTGACCCGGGGCGCGGCATCCCTCTTTGGTCAAAATCCACGTAGCGCGAAACATATAGATCGAGTTTGCCGTCGCGGTCGTAATCTCCCCACCCGCAACCGGTGCTCCAATTCCCGCCCTCCAATCCGGCCTCTCGCGTTACATTGGTGAAAGTGCCATTACCATTGTTATGGAACAGCGCATTTGTGCCATAGTTGGTGATGAAGACATCGCGATGCCCATCATTGTCATAGTCGCCGATTGTAACCCCCATGCCCCAGCCTTCATTCAGCAGTCCGCTATCCTTTGTTACATCCGTGAAGGTACCGTCGCCGTTATTGCGAAATAGGCGGGCGGAGGTCTTCGGAAGAGTTGGATTACGAAGAATTTCGAACGACGAGCCATTTACGAACAGAACATCAAGCAGCCCATCGTTGTTGTAGTCGAAGAGCGCTACTCCACTGCCGACGGTTTCCACAAGGTAGTCCTTTGCTAAGGAGCCGCACGTATCTCGAAAGGATGCCAAACCTGCCTTTTGTGAGGCGTCCACAAACCATGGTCCTGGAACGAGCACAGGCTGGCCTAGTCTCCCGCCGCGAAAAAGTGGAACCGCAAAGCACAGTGCGCCGCATCCACGAAGGAAGCTACGTCGATCGAGGATGTGCGGCGTGGCTAAATTCCGATGAGGCATGACGGTTCTCAAGGTTGATTTGGAATATATGAGCCCTGCTCTTTTTCTTGCTCGCCTTCGATTAAATCTAAGTCCCCGGCACTGGCTGCCTGCGACGCGGCACGCAATTGCTTGAATGTCGCAAGAGCTTCCTCCGCTCGGGCCCGGTCGCCCAGTTTTCGATAGAGGGTGGCAAGTCGGTAGTGCACCTCGCCATCTTTGTCGTCTGGTGCAATCGGCAAAAGATCCTGCAGCGCCTGTTGCGTTAGCCCCGTCTCCGACTCTGCCTTCGAAAGGTCAAGTCTCGAGTTCAGCATCAGCGGGGAACCGCTGCCCACCTGGCGCAGCTCAGCTATCGCCCGTTCCCACTGCCGCTGCTGCAGATAGGTGTTCCCAAGTTCATAGTGCGCGACCACGGATCCTGGCGCCAGTTCTAGCGTTCTCCGTAGTTGCTGCTCCGCCTCTGGCCACTCGCCCGCCTGCCAATGCACAGTTCCCAGACCGAGATGGAGGTCCGGCAAGTCCGGAGCAAGGCGAATCGCAGCCTGATACTCAGTCTCGGCTTTGCCGTAGTCTGACCAGCTTGCGTAGTGTTGGGCCAGCATCTGATGGACACGGGCCGAATCGGAGTTCAACGAGCCCACCTTGACAAAGCAGTCCGCCGCCAGAGCAGCATGCGCCTTGCTTAGCCAGAAAACTCCCCACTCATTTTGCGGGCTTTCGATTGTCAGCCGCTGTGCCGCGCGAAGTGCGCTCTGGTGGTTTCCCAAGCGAAATTCTGCCTCTGCGAGCTTTATTTTTTCCTTAATAGTTAGTGCCTTCTTCGATTTCAGCCGGTTCCGCAGTTGCTGGTAGCAAGCCTCCGGAAGCCACGCACCCGGCTGGATCCTTGCTTCGGCTACTCTGGAACACGACGGCATAGTGCTGGTAAGCGATGAGATTTGCGGCGACTCTGAACGGCTTAGCCAGGCTTTCCAGGCATTGCCGGCAGGCGAACTGGCGAAGTTTTCTGGTAATTGCATCCCCCTTGTCCAAGCTTGGTGCACGATACCTGCAGGCGCAAACTCCAAGAGACGGGCAAGCTCACGCGGAGCCGTCGCTTCCGCGCGCACCAGTTCGGCGGTTACCTCCTGCCAATCGCCTCGAAGAGCAGCCGTCTCCGCCAATCCAACGCGCGCCATCGGAGAGAACGGGTCAAGGGCGACTTCCTGGTTGAATTGCGCCTCCCCAGATTTCGCATATCCCAACCCGAGCAAGGCCGTCCCCAACTCGGCATGCAACCCAGGCAGATTCGCGCCTTGCCGGGCTAGGCGGGAAAGAATTTTCGCTGCATCCTGGTTGTTGCCACTCAACAAGAATCTTTCGGCCACAAATTGTTGGCCGAGAACAGTCTCGCCAAATCTCAGGATGGACGTTCGTGGTATTTCATTCGCAATCTGAATGTGGGCCAAGCCCAGCTTATACCACGCCTCCGGCAAGGAAGGAGTACGACGCGTCTGTTCCGCATATTGAAGGGACGCATCCTCGAGATGACCACTGCGCGCAAGGGCGTCACCAAGCGCCAGCCGCGCGGTGCCGCTATTCGAATTCGCTGCAACAGCCCGCCGAAGTGACGACGTCGCTTCGCCGGGTCGGTCAAGTTCAAGATAGTCTAGGCCTCTTACCAGCCATGCCTGTGCCTCAGCAGATGACGAACCCGCGTTCGAGCGGCTGCCTGTCTCATCAATGACTGGTTTTAATACCTCCAGCGATTCAGCATATCGGTGCAACATGAAATAGGCAGTGGCCAGATCAGTCCGTGCCTTCGCCAGGGTAGAACGAGGAGTTTCCTTTGGAGGATTGGCGAGAAACTCTTTGTACTGGGCGATCGCTGCCTCGTATTCCTGAGATTTATCCGAGGGGTCATTCAGGGATTGTGCCGAGAACGATGCAGCAACCACAATCGGAGCGCAGGCAAGCAGAAGGTGAATCGAGAACTGGAACCAAACCCTAATAAAATTGCCCTCTGGTGAGGCAGAAATGGGCCAGGATCGCACGCTTCATGCTCCGATACCGCTGAGAGGCTGTCCGCTATAAAGCTAATGCAGACCGGGTTCACGGTCAATTCGGAGGGGTCTATCAAAAAGAAAAGGGACACGGAGGAAAATCCGTGCCCCTTTGGGCTGCTAGAACGTGAGCCTCAACGCAAACTGGATTTCACGTGGGTCGTTTGCGTTTGTCGGAACACCAAAGCCGCTGTCCCCAAGCGCGTTGTTTTGGCTACCGTCAACGCAGCCACCGCAATTGAACGATGGGTGGTTGAACACGTTAAAAAATTCGGTCCGGAACTGATACTTCAGCTTCTCTGTGATGGGGCCGTTCTTGTAGAGCGCAAAGTCCAAATTCCATGAGCTTGGCCCCCATACGCTGTTCCTTCGGGCATTGCCGAACGTGCCACCGGCGGGAGTTGTGAAGCAGTTCTGCGTAAACCACTGGGTCCGCGAATGCGGGCCGTTACTGGGATCGCAACCGGCGACCAGTTCGGCATTTTGATTGAAGTTGTCGCCCACCACAGCAACATCGCTGGGAACGATTACGTTGTAAGGGTGACCGCTGCCGTAGGCAAAGAAACCGGCGACTTCCCAACCTCCCAACGCCTTGCCAGCAAACGAATGCGATCTCTGCAGGAAAGGTAGCTCGTACACGTAGTTGATCCCTAGGATGTGGTTTTGCTGCCAGTCTGGTGGACCCCAATCTAGGCCGACATCGTAGGTGTTGGTGGCATTTGCATAACGGTTAGATCCGTCATCATAGGCGTGGGAGTAGGTGTATGACACTCCGAACTGCAGTCCATGTTGCAGTCGGTGTTGCGCACTCACCTGAAGGCTATCGTATTGCGAGTTGGCGTTGTTCAGCCCCACCATCGTCTGACCGAAGCCCGGGTAGGGAGCATTCGCCGCTGGTAAGTTCGGTGGTGCGTTGGCCTGTCCGCCCGCGGCCGCAAACAATGCAGGGAGCACACCTAGTGGATATTGGTTAAAGTCCGCATTGACTGCCAGATGCCTCGCTCGCGTTCCGACATAACCTGCCTCGATGAGAGTATTGGAGGGAAACATGTGCTGGACATTGGCGCTCCATTGGTACACAACCGGGATCGGCGAAACAGGATCGCCGCCACTGATCGGGATCGGCAAACTGGGCAGAGTTCCAGCGGAGGCGATGCAGGTTCTACTGGCGTCTAACCCTGCACCTGGGCAATCGGCTTTGCCTCCAAAGATTTGAGCGGCGGTCTGGAATGGCACGTTCTTGCCCAGCAGAGTGGAGTCACTGAGGGTGATGTGAGCGTAGAAGATGCCAGCGCTGGCGCGGATCGAAGTTTTGCCGCTACCCGTGGGATCCCAGGCAAAACCCAGTCGTGGTTGGAAGTTGCGATAGTGCTGCTGGAAGATTCCGTCAGGCAGTCCCCGCATGATCCCCGCGTCCACGAGCCGCTGGTTGATTGAGCTCAGGTTGCTGGAGGTAAGGGGCAGTCCGAAAACACCCTTTAAATGTCCTACGGCAGCGGTTGGCAGCTGATTACAAGGCGCCGCGATCCCGTTGTAAGGATTGCCACTGACCACAAACCCGCTGGTAGGATCTACTACTTGCTTGATGCCTGGTGTTTGCGAATAAAAGAACTGATCAAAAGTCGACCAGTTGCAATATTTGCTCGCGTAAGGCGCATAGTAGTCCCAGCGCAGGCCGCCGGAAATGGTTAACCGAGGGCTTACCTTCCAGGTATCCTGCGCAAACAGGCCATACTGCATCGCATTCCAGGGGGTTCGGTTGCGAAAGCCGAGTTCCTGGTAATCGTCGTAGTTGCCTAAAAGGACGTCCGCCAGAGGCGTGCCTGTAGTCGCAGGATTGACCGATGAGGACGCTGCAAAACGGAACGCACCGTTCAGGTTCGGAGGCTCGTTAACAGAGCCGCCACCAATTGCCAATTGGTCATGATCGTCTTCGCCATCCCTCTCAACCCACACACCGAACTTGATCAAGTGCGGTCCCCGAACTTTTGTCACGGTGTCCTGCCACTGCCAAACGTGCCCGGTGCTGCCAGAAGGGTAAGCGTTCGTAGATCCGTTCACGGTGTCGAAACCCGAAACTGTGATGGTCGGAGTCTTGCCGGCGATGTCTTTGCTGGCATCACCGAAGAGGAAAGGAAAATTGATGCCCAGCGATGTGCGGTCGAGCCCCGGTCCGCTTGGCAAGTTTACATGAACAATGTCCTCCGTAGAGGTGAACAAGAAGTCATTCAACAAGGTGGGACTGAACGTAGTGGTGAAATCGATAGTTGCCCCGCGCTCGGGCAACTGAATCTGCCAGTTCTCCAGGCGGCTGCTTCCAGCGAAACCGCCATCGAAATTGTCCGCCGTGTAATGACGGAGGGCCACGGACAAGTGCGACTTGATTCTGTCAAATTGGCTGTCGACCTTGACTGTCTCGGTACGCACCGTATTCGGCTGCGGAATCTGTTGAATGCTGTTGTTGGATAATCCGGGCTGATTGGGTACGGCCATCACGCCAACAAACGCTCCGCCGTTAGCACTCCACAGGTTTTGTGGAATGGTGTCGTTAGGAAACGGCTGGCCACCAGCCAAACCACCCACACCATTCAGATAGGCAGGCACGGTCGGACAGGGCAAGCTGGCAGCGCAGTACTCAGAGAAGTTACCCTGGCGCGCCAAAGCCGATGGCACAGTGGCCGTGAGGGTATACGATGAGGCAATTCGGGTCCATTCCTGCGACCAATAGAAGAATAACTTCTTCTTGTGGGGAACTACCGGCCCGCCGAAAGAATAGCCAAAGTTGTTGTACTTCAATATGCTCTTGGGGGTGGGGGCATTCGCAAAATAGTTCCTGGCATCTAATGCGTCATTGCGCAAATATTCGTATGCGCTTCCGTGGTACTGCTCGGTGCCCGACTTCATTTGAATGAGGACTTGGCCACCCCCCGCCCGTGCATACTCTGGCAAATAACCTGTAGTCACAATATTCACTTCGCCGATCGCATCCATGCTGGGAGGAGCAGTCACCGCGCCATTGCCGCGGGTTCGCGTCGAGGGTGCACCTTCAATCTGAATATTGTTCTGGTCCCCTCGAAGGCCGTTCACGTGTGTATTCTCTGTGGCAAATATACTGAACCCGCTGCCTTGAAAGCTATTGAACGCAAACTCCTGCTCCACACCAGGCTGCAGTGCGAGCAGACTGGCAAAATTTCGGCCATTGACAGGGATTTCCGTCATTTGGGTGTTGGTAATAACACGAGAGACTTTAGAGTCTTCGGTCTGCACGGCTAATGTCTGGGCCTGAACTTCGACCTTTTCGCTGACCGCCCCTACTCTAAGGCTGCAGTTCACTTCCATAGTTCCGGCTGGATCAAGGACAACGTTGTGATTCACGCACTGAGCAAAGCCTTCTTTTTGCGCCGAGATGTCATAAGTTCCAAACGGCAGGTTTGCGAATACATATCGGCCAGTGTCGTTTGTCCATGAGGTTCGGGTTAGGCCGCCTGTGTTTGTTGCAGTGACCTCGACCCCAGGGATAACACCGCCGGACGAGTCGGTAATGTTGCCGCTAATTGTCCCTTGGGTTTGGGTCTGGCCGAAGGAGAGAGTGGTTAGAAAAAACATCACACTGGCAAAAGAAATGGCAAAGAAACCCAGACTGCTCAGGTTGTTTTTCATGATGCTTCTCCGCTTTTCCGGTATTCTTCAGCCTGCAGCGGTGGCAAGTGCTTTTCCCCGCAAAGGCCGGATGGCCACGAAGTGGTGGGCGATAACATTAGGACACTCCCGAAACGAGTGCGCGCCCCTCTTTGGGAAGGTGATTCGGGCAAAGTGTGCGCCGAGAAGGGGCTGGAGTCAATAGAAATAATAAAAAGCCCCGATGACCACAGACCGTTACGAAACTGTGATCGTGTTTCCTTGAGCAACGCCCCTCGCGAGAGGGGCGTTGCTATTTGTGGGTTGCATCGACGGGTGTTTTCTCGAGACTGGTGCTATAGCGGAATGCCGTTTATCCGGCGAGTAGGCAGGTTAGTTGGCATCCCCCGAGAATGTTGACCATGCGTTTCAGGTTATATGCGTGGTGCGGGTGCCCTAAAGGGCCTCATTCTGAGAACTCCTGCGAATGCGATACTTCCAAGCGTCCATAAAATGCCATGATCCCTGGACAAAAAAGCTGGTAATCGCCTGGTAAGTCAAACCGGCCCATCGAATGCTATCTAAGTGTTCTCACCGAGGAACTGCTATCTGCCGTCCGCGCCGATTTGCTTTAAATGTTGTAAGACAGCTGTACAAGTAATGATTCTATATTTTTCGTTGCCTCCAATGCGGTGGCACATTTATCCGCACTTTCCTTCGTTTTGACAAGCAATTTCTGAAACTCGTTCTCCTTCGTAACTTCTGGGTAGATCCTTTGCACTTTGCTCCGTCGTGACTTACACCCTGAAGCTGGCTCCATCTAAGCGCATCCGACTCGGAAGCACCAAATGCGACGTGAATGCAATATCCAGCTATGATCTGCCAGTAAGCAAGGAAAGTATTGTCTTTGAGTTTTTCCCCTACGAAATTTATGCCGTAGGTCCCCAGTTGGGTTTTAAACATCCGGAAAGCAAAATAGTCTTCCAACAATTCCGCGAGAGATTTGATCTCAATATTGGTCTCGCAGACAGTGGACAGGTCAACCCCTTTCAGCAAGTCACAAACGCCTCGCGGAGCGCGCATTAGAGGTAGCATCGCCTCCAAACGCCAGAGCGCAACCCCGTCTACTTCATTTTCTGGATCAAGAAGGATGTACCGTAACTTCCTGCGGATCGTTGAGTTGTCAGCGATTCCTAAATAAGTCTGCCTGATGTCCTTACATATGGTGCCCAGGGCCACGCGTAAACGCTCTCCATCCCAGAAGTCCACATCTATACGATGATTTTGCGTGGCGGTGTTTTTACGCGCATCCCGCTCTAATGCGGCCGTGTCGCGATTTGTGCAGAAAATAAACCTTTTGATTTCTTTCCCTGACGCAAGAGCCTTTTTTAAGTCTTTGTCGTATTTAGTTTTCCAACCCTTCTGCAGGGAAAACGCGAACCATGCACATGTCTGGTCAGCGTAGTAGTAAAGACCATCCTTTCCACCATCAGCAACAGTCGGACTCTGAGGGTCAATTCCAGGAAATTCAAGATGGGACAGAATGTCGAGAACCATTCGCTCAAATTCCACGTGGTCGGTGAAGGCCAGAAGTCGTTGAGTTGTAAGGTGATGCATTTTACAATTCTACATTGAGCGGAAAAACTTGAGTCTAAGCCAAAGCCGTTCTCTAGAGCGCCCAG